>Ga0075012_10001999_pt1 | contig 20282 bp, 19 predicted proteins | sample All_14_2_FD_71474 | JGI IMG/M metagenome (GOLD analysis project Ga0075012, IMG submission 71474) | Freshwater microbial communities in response to fracking from Pennsylvania, USA - Allegheny Zone_MetaG_DW_15 | ecosystem: Environmental > Aquatic > Deep subsurface > Groundwater > Drilled... | reverse complement strand
GCTCCGCCACCATTCGAACGGCCCGGGCGCGGACTTCAGGAGAGAATTTGTTCGTCGGTTTGCTTGTCATAGACCCTACTTCTCACGAGTTGAGGTCTCCGGCAAACCCGGCGCGGTTCAATACGATGCTCATGCGGTCAACCAGATGAACCGAAATATCGCGCTGGTTCGCTATCGCCGCTTTGGTGACGAACTCTTGCTGTTCGAACTGCTGACCTCGGCATCGGAGCGGCCCGCGCGCGAGATCTCTGCCAGCGTGAACGACCAAGGCGAGCCTACGGCAACGCGACCTCGGTCACGCCAGAAAACTGTTACGCAGTACCTCGCGGATGCTGACCAGGACCTTGTCGATCTCTACGAGGCAACGAAGGCGTACCTGCTGGCGCTGGGCGATGATGTCGAGTTGAAGACTCTGGACAACTATGTCGCCTTCCGCCGCCTGAAGAACTTTGCGTGCGTCGAGGTCAAGCCGCAGATCAGGCACCTTAAAGTTTTCGTCAAGGTCGATCCGGCGACCATTCAACTTGAGCCGGGTTTTACCCGCGACGTGCGCAATATCGGTCACTTCGGCACTGGCGACCTTGAAATCATCATCACTGACGTCGCCACGTTGGACAAAGCTAAACCTCTGATGGATCGCAGCTATGACGGGGCGTGATGCTGGAAATTAAGGCTATAAACGAATATTGCCGACCGGTAGCGGCGTTTCTCGACATGGCGAGTGGCGCCTTGGCCGCCGCCGTCCCCCAGGGCTGGACCCAGGGCACGCGGCCGGCCTCCAGCTCAGAGATGATCTTGCTGGTGATATCGTCGCAGAGGCTCGTCCGGTCGGAGCCGGTACGCGCGCGAGCGGTGTTTCTGAACATCGCGGATCTCCGCGACGGGCGCCGAAGGGCTCTCCTCCGGCCCTCAACCAGTCACGGCAAAGCCGATCCGCACTCTCACTCTATGGGGGCGTTTCGGGGTGTCCCCGCAGAAGGGGTCGGCCGAGATCACGGCTCGGCCGTAGGGGAAAGCATTCCCCGTTGCGAACGGCCGGATTATCGTGGGACTGGATTTCAGCGTGCAGCGGCCATTGAGGACGTTGCGCTGTCCAGTAGCCATATGGAGTGCGCGGGCTTCTGAGGCCGTCGATCGCTCTGCAGGCCTGACACGGATCAGTGGGGTGGCTCGGTGACAGCCCCAGGAAGAGGATCGCACCGGCCCCAGAAGCGCGTGCCAGCCCGGACATAGCGGATGAGATCGGCAGGTCTCAGTCTCAGATGCTCGCTCGGCAGCGTGGGTCCGGGAAGCAAATCGAGATAGTCGCCTGCCTCGTTGGACCAAAGAGCGGGTGCGATCGCCCGGAGTTTCTCGCAGGCAGGCCCCTCGCCATGGCGGACGACATTGGCGACGATGAACATCTCAAGAAGGTCAGGCCCAACGTTGTCGCTGCCGAGGTCGACCTCGGCAATCTCAGCGCAGGCCAGCAGTTGCTCCTTGAAGCCGCGCAGCATCGGCGCATCATCAGGCCTCTTCGCACGCGCCCAGATGTTGAGCTGGCGTTCGAAAATGGCGGCCATTGTGAGAACGAAGGACTTGGCGGCCTCATTTGCCGTGTAGTTGTCGACCTGCGCTGCGGCGCGGTCGAGAAACTGCTCTAGCGATTGCGCCTCGCCGGTCGCAAGGGTTGGATGAGCGGTCAGCGCGTCCATACCGGGCCAGATCACCCGGTCGAAGAAGCGCGACAGGTTAACTTGGAAAATCCGTGGAAGCTGCTCGGCCGGCGTCATCACGATTGCCATCTCCGCACGGGAAAGCCGAACCGTTTCCAGCAGATAGCAGCGAGGTCCAAGACCGTGACCGGTTGCACATTGAACACGCCCTGGACATCGGTCGCGTGCTGCCCCCCAAAGATCGAATTGGAGACCAGCTTGCCCTGGTCTTCCGTGCAGAGAAGGTCGTAGCCGTAAGCATAGTGCGTTGCGGCAATGTCGAAATCTGCCCAATCGGCCATCAACTTCCGCAACGCCTTCAAGAAGGCGTCGCGAGTCGCGTGAATCCGCGGTACGACCGCTTCAGCTCCGATGCCGTTGCGCCAGAGATAGCGATCGAGCGTGATGTTGTTCAGCGCGGCAGCCTGGGCGTAGCGCTGATTGAGGGCCGCAAGCCCGTGCGCTTGCGAGAGCTGCGTCCCGAAATCCTGCAAGGCACGCAGCGGATATTCATTGAAGTGGCGGATGAAGGCGCTCATCCGGTCTTGGCGCTCACCGATCGCGTAAAGCTCATCGACGGCCCAGTCGCCTTGATCGAAATCCGGAAGCGCGCCGTAGCCGATGCGCGGCCCGTGCATCACGCGAAAGCCGGTCGCGAGCGCAAGGCGGATGATGTCCTGCCGGATTGGAGGGATGTCGGGCCGCGGCGCCTTTTTGCCGACGGCGAGCAACAGATCCACGCGATCGGTGTTCTGCAGGCTTTCCGCAGCGAACGCCGCTTCGGGAATGCCGGCGCGGATCCGGCCTTTCCGGATGCAGCGTTGAATGTACCACCATGCCACACGGCGCTTCTTCGACAGCAACCGATCCCTGCTGAGCGGCCGCCACTTTTCAAGGAGCTTGCCGATCTGCGGATTGGCGATGGTGCTGTAGGTGTTCGTGTCGAAGGTGACAGATATCGGCGTCTTCATAAGCAGCGGCTTTCGGGCGTTTCTAGCTAGCGTCGGCGTGGCGGCGCAGCTTGATGTCGTGGAGTGCGGAGGAAGGGGCTCGCGGTGGTGGCATCTGATCAAACCTCCCGCTGAGTCTGGCTGGGCGTCTCGGTCACGATCGGGAGTTCGGTTTGTTCGGTAGAAGCGGCCGCCATTTTTGCCTCAAGGCGTGCCGCCTTCTCAGGCGTGTCAATAAACTGCGACAGCACCGGGCGCGGACCGAAAACATTCCGGACGATGATTTGGATTTCCTTGTCCTGTCGGCGCACTTCCGTGGTGATGGTAGGCACGAGCGCGGCATGGGCCCGTATCAGCTCGTCGCTCGACCGATCACGGGCGATCGTCATGCGATAGGAAAACTGCGCAATCGTCCGATTGAGCTGCCGCACCTTCCGGCTGTCGGATATGTCGCGATGACGCGATACCACGTTCACCGGTCCGCGCTTGCTGGAGCCGCGCACGAGCATGTGCGCGGAAACCGGGAAGATCAGCTCGACGTCGCCTGAATGCTGGTAAGGCGTCCGCGCGTGCAGCGTTTGGCGTGGATCGTAGCTGCAGACGGGATTGTCCGAGGTGATGAAAGGCGTGCTCGTCTTGTTGTGCAGCACTTCAAAACCGAGCCGGAAGCAGAGATCTCCGAAATCCTTGAACTCACCCTGCATCGCCAACAGCGTCTCGTGAGGGTTGATGCCTACGGGCACGGTGTCGAACCGACCGGCGTAGCGCTCCATTTCCGGTGGAAGCGCGCCGATCTCTTCGGCGACCTTGTGTTGGCTGCGGAGCTTAGCTTCGATCATCAAGGCATGTCGGTCGCGCGTGGCCGGGACGCGGGCACGCATGATCGTTTGCATGCCGAGGACATTGAAGGAAATGGCGGGCGACAATCGTCGTGCCTCCAGCGCCCTGATCGTCTCCGGCCACACGGTTTCGATGGTGTTCCAGAAGTCCTCGAAACGGTGGGTTTCCTGCCCTCCCTCTGGGAGCTTCTGGGAATAATAGTCTCGCTCGAACCCGATCGACCGCGGTTTCATCAGAAGCGGATTTTCAGGTGCTTCGCAAAGATAGACCTGAATGCGGTCGTCTTCGGCAGCAAAGCCATCCATATAAACAGCTGAGATGAAGTGATGCCGGCGATTGTTGCGGTTGGTATTGCCGCCCGAGGGATTGATGAGGCTGAACGGCCGCACGTCGCCATCGACGGGAACGGCCCCCCAAAGGCCGAAATATGTGGGCGCCTTCGTCATCTTCTAGACCGTCCACAAATCATCGGGGCCGAGATAGCTCAGGTCGAGCTGAGCTACATTCTGGGCCACATTCGCCCGCACGAGACCGCGGGCATTCGGGTTGAGCGGATGCTGTAGCTGGCCGATCGCGCGCCCGTCGGGCGCCAGCACCAGCGGCTGTCCGTTCCTATGAAAGAGGCTGACTGGCGTCCCGGGAGGGACCGGTGCGGCGAACCACTGGACGTTTCCAAGGTAATCCCGCCGCGCCCAGGTCCGGTTATCCGAGGGGGCAAACTCCTGAATGAATTCGAGCCATATCGTCCGTGTCTCGGCCGTTGGCCAATTGGGTTGCGCCGACCAGACCGCGAGGCCGGGCGAGCGCAGCCAGGCGCATAATTCCGCGCCGGTCGTGAAGGTGGCGGCGGTGTCGGTAACGGCTTTGATGGCCGCCAGCCGTGAATTGAAGCCCGCCTGGATCAGGATTGAGGCGGAGCGGTTCATAGTACCCGTTTCGACGGCCGGCACTGCCAAGCCCAACTCGTGATCTTCCAACGCCAATTCGAACACACCGGCGACATCGCCATTGGCGGCGGCACGGACGCGCAAGGCCTCCATGGCCCAAGGAAGGCGATAAACCAGGCCGCCTTCGATAAACTGCAACGTCTCGGCTTCCTGTCCAGCGACGATCGCGGCCAGCCGCTGTCCGAGCAGCCAGCATCTGAGGATGTCGCGCCAATTTGCCGGGAATGGATCCGGCTCAAATGGGTAGAAGGCGAACACGCGCTCGGCGATGCCGGTGATCGCAGCGATTGCCGCCTCATGATCCGCCGCCGCGAGGGCCGCGTTGGCCTGTATGAGAAGATCGTTTGCCTCGGGTGCAATTGCGTCCAGCGCGTGCCCGGCTTCGAGGCCGAGACCGGCCAAAAAGTAGCCGCGTCGTCTAGCGGCGGTCGAGTTCGCCCATATGAAGCGGGTCCGGGTGAGCAGCGTGGTGCGATATGCCGCCCGCACTGCATCGTTCATGCGGAGCAGGCGACGCTGCCAGAGCGAAGATTGCAGGATATTGTCGAGCGCGGCCTCGATCTGGTCATCGGGCACGTCGGCCTCGCCGATCAGACTGAGAATGGCGGTGTCGAGCGTCGCCATATGACGCTCCCACTCTTTCAGCGCCCGCTCGCGCTTTTCGACCTTCTCGCCGGCGACCTCAGGGAAGGTCCACGCCGCGGCATTGTTGACGACATAGTCGATCAACTGGTCAAGGTTGCCGCCAAGACGCGCGTGCATGCGGTTGAGCAAAGACCAGATGAGTTGGATGAGCCCGCTTTCCATCTCGCGGGCGCCGAGATCTTCGATCAGCTCGACCCATTCGCCGTGCTTCTTGTTCATAGCGTCCTCAAAGATGGGATAGAGGACAAGGCCTTCGACATCGACGTAGGCCCGGCCGGCGCGGCCGATGACGTTCTTGAATTCGGAGACCTTGATCTTCTCGCCGTGCCGGTAGAGCGAGTGCATGACGACGGCGGTCGCCGACAGATTGAGGCCCTGCGCCAGGGTTGGCGATGAGATCGTGACCTTGAGCACGCCGTCACGCAGGAGACGCTCGACCTCCTTGCGATAGGCGGTCGGCAAAGCTCCATGATGAAGCGCCACGCCAAGTCGTAGGCATTTCAGGATGTCGCTGTGCGGGCCGAGCCATTCTTCACCGAGCGCGATGGCGGTCTGCAGCGTGGCCGGGTCGACCGTGAGCAGGGACGCGAGCGCGCCGCGCGAGTGCAAGTCGACGATGACCTTGGCAAATGGTTCGACACTGCGCCGTTCTGGGCAGTAGATCAGAACGGTCTGGCCGTCGCCTACGAGGCGCCAGGCGGTGGCAAGGGTCAATTCCTGCTGGTTATCCGGGAAGAGCTTGGTGCGAAGTCTCTTCGGCGGCACGAACAGCGGTGGCGCCGCGCCGGTGAGGAACCGGGGCACAAAGGGCCTTTCCTCGCCGACGCGAAGACTAAGGCGCGCCGTCGGCGGGTTCCAGGTCACTTCACCGAAGCGCAGGCGCGTCGGACGCCAGTCGTGCTTGATAGGGCCGCCGGGCTGATCGCGGCGCAGCCACGCCGAGAAGTCCTCCATTTGATCGCCGTCGGGAAGAATCGCCGATAGGCAGACGATGCGGCGCTGATCGGCGTCCGGGCGACGCAGGAGGCGCTGAATCTGAATTTCGTATCGAACTTCGCGCTCGCCGGGCCCGATCATATGGCCCTCGTCGAACACGAGCAGGCCGACATCGTCGAGCAGCGACGGGTCGTTCCTCAAGGCAAAGTCGAGCTTTTCAGGGGTCGCGACGACGATGTCACGCTCGCGGATGGCATCCTCGTCGAAACCAGACACCCCAATGCTGCCATAGAGGGCGGAGATGGTCTTGCCGAGCGGCCCGAACGTGCGCTGGAGCGTGGTTTCCGTCTGCGCAGACAGGGCGCGAAGCGGGGTCACGAACATGACCCGCCGTCCGCCGGCCAAACATCTCAGAATGGACAATTCGGCGATGCGGGTCTTGCCGGCGCTGGTCGGCAGCGAGACGACGAGATTGTCGGTCTGATCGACAGCACGCGACGCCGCCTCGGTCTGCGAAGGCCAGAGGTCGATCTCGGCCCTCGGGCGGCGAGCGAGCAAGGCGATGAAGAGCTCGCGAAGGCTCGGCCATGAAGCTGCAGCTCCGCCGGCGGGGAGCAGCGGAACCTTTTCGTGGAAGGTGTTCGACCAGAGATCGGAAAGCAGATGAATGGCGACCCGATGCGCCCACCATTGTGGCAGAAGGTTCAATTCCGCGCAGATGTCGAGACTTTCGCGAAGCTGGGCGATCGCCCTGTCAAGAAGCGCACGCTCGCCGCGATCCAGCGCCAGAAGGAACATCGCGAAGGCGCCGTAAAAGGTGTCCGTCAGCGCCAGATCCAGGCCTTCGAAGAGAAAGTCCTGACCATCACGGTCCTCCGCATCGGCGGCCGGCTCGGCGAGGCGCTGCTGAAAGAGCGCGGCAATGGTTGCGTCAGAGCCTCGGCCGTCCAGACGGAAGGCGTACACTCGTGCCCTTAGCTCGGTGATGTCTCGGCGCATCAACAGCGCGAGTACCTGCTCGATCGGGGAAAAATTCTCCTCGGCGGCGACGACCGCGAGGAGTGAATAGGCTCGAGCTGATAGATGCGCGAGGTGATAGCTTGCGGCCGCCATGACGAAATGGAAGTCGCGATCCGCCTCGGCCCGATTGCCTTTGGCGATAACTGCTTCGAGCGCGGTTGCCGCCTGCTCGAATGCGATACGTGCCTGGTTTGGATCGCCGCCAAGTTCGAGGAGGCGCAGCCCTAGCCCAAGCAAGCCATAGGCGTAACTATGGAGATCGAAGCTGAGCTGGGGCGAGAAGGCGGGCGCGTCAGGAGGTAAAACACCGTCACGCCAGATCATGGCGCGCGCTTGGCCCCGCGCGATAAGTCTGCCGCGAAAGCCAGCCGTCGCCGCGTCCGTGATGGCGGCTATGATCGCTTCAGGGTTGGTTGGCATTGGCGATGACCTGAGCGTAGACGGCCCCGACGAAGGCGGCATGGCCGTCTACGTGTAGGCCGATGCCCCATTGTCCGATCGGACCAGGATAGGCCTGCAGAGCTTGTGTCAGCAGTGCCTGCGGGGAGTTTCCTGAGAAGGTGAAGAGGAGATGCTTGACGCTCTCGGGTGGAATGCCGTGCCGATAAAGGGCATCGTCGATCGCGTCGACGAGCGGCATATCCGTGCCCAGTTCCATCAGTCTGGCCGAGATGTAGGATAGAGAATGCGACGATGGCAGGCCGCCATCCTTGTCGAGGCCTGTACGCGCCTCTTCAAGTGTCTTGGTGCGAAGCGCGGCGCGGCTCTTCGCTTCCGTTTTGAGGAAGCGAAGGCGTTGTGTCGCCGGGTCGAGGATCATCCCGATGACGTCATCGCCGCGCATCGCCATGTCGCGGTGATCTCCCCAACGTAGCCGTTTGATGGGCGCGCGATAGCCGCTGTGCGCGTTGATCCATTCGGTGGCGTAAATCTCGCCGAGGTCACCAGACCGTATCTGAGGAGTCTGCGGCAGGAGGTCGGTGATCATCTTTGCCGCCCCGGCTTTGCCCAATCGTGTCAGCGCTCTCGCGATCCGTTCTTCAGCGGCGTAGTGAGTGGGCACGGCGGTAGCCGTCACCTGGATGCCGGTTGGAGCATCCGCCGGACGGCCGGTCATGACCCGGACATGATGATTGCCGAGCGGCGTGTCCGCGGCGTCGCACCAATCGTTGAATTGTACCATGCGCCTCCTCCTCAGGCCGGGAAGAGGTCGCGAACACGAAGGAAGGGCATGCCGGTTTCGGCTGCTCTGCGCACCTTGCGTTCCAGAACATGGTTGAGGGGTATCTCGCGATCGAGCATCTCGTAGAGGTCGAGCCCGTCCATACAGATGACGCGCTTGCCGCGTCCGAAGGCGGCAAGGCCATCATCGGTGAAACCGCTATTGCTCACGAACAGACCGCGGGTCCATGCGGCCTTCTGTTCGATCTTGCCGTGGAAGGTGTGCAGCTCGGCCACGCCGATCGGCTGGCCGTGCCATTTGGCCTCAAGGAGATAGATCTCGCTTCCGAGCTGGAAGCTGCCGTCGATCTGCTCGCCGCGCAGGCGAAAGGGCTCCTGGGCGGCAAGGCCGAAGGCGTCGAACAGGCCTTTGAGAAATGCCTCGAATGCGTAGCCACGCGCATGTGGCGCGAGCGCGGTGACCTGAAGCAGATCCGCCTTGATCTTGTTGATCGCCTGTCGATCGACAGCGGCAGGCTGCGGGTTCGTTGCGGCGCGTTGGGGCGAGACGCCGCCAGAGAGGCGGTTGATCAGTCCCTGATAGCGCGTCTCGGCATTGGCGACGGGGTCGGTGGCACCGGAGCGGGCGAGATATTCGCTGCGATGTTCCCAGAGCGCCGTCAGGGCGCGAACGGCGGAAGAATCGTCGCAACTCTGCAAGAAATAGCGCAGGCGCTTGCCCTTTGATTTGCCGTTTACCGCGTATTTCGGATCGTCGATGTTGATCTTGAGCTCGGATGCAAAGAAGTCCGCGAAGCTGGGATCGGAAAAATCCAGCACGAAGCCAGAGCCTCGGACGAAGTCGACGAGGTCGTCAATAAGGCGCAGATCTATGGATCGAATCGAACTGATAACCTTTCCCCCGAGCGAACAGCCTTGAGTTAGCTGTTGATCGTTTCTTGAAGCGCGGCAATTTTTGCAAGTATGTCGTCGAATGACGGCGGTGTCTGGTCAAACATCATCGGCGCCATCGCCCGATAATCGGCCCGTAAGTCTTTGACCCGCGCCTCGTCCGGCATCAGCCGGAGCGTGCCTGGTCGAGCCGTTTCATAGCTTGCCCAGCCCGAGCGGAAGAAGGTGGTTTTGTGCTGTGCGACCTGCGCCAGCAGATCGAGATCGGCAACAGCTGCTCGCCCCTCGTCCGTGTCGAGGAGCATGGAGAGGTCGTAATAGTGCCGCGAGAAATATTGCGGCGTCGGGGATTTTGCAGAGCGATGCGCCTCCGCGTGGAGCGCGGTCGCCTTCTCCCAGAAGGTGCGCCGAGCTGACAGCACGGTCACGCTGGTGTCGGGTTCGGCGAAAAAGTCGGGATAGTCGTCGGCCGCATAGGGGCGGATGACTTTCTCTTCAGTCGGCCAGGGATCGCCGCGCGCACCGAGTTCGAGTTTCACGCGTGGAGTGATGTAGGCCATGCCCTCATATTCAGCGGCTGGCAGGGCTGTCGGGTAATGGAAATTGACGGTCTGGGCGTCGCCGGCGTCGATCTCCAGCGACCACTCGCCGTTGGCCGGCTCGCCAAGCTGTTCAACGATCGCGGCGCGAAGCGCCGGGAGGAGTTTCTCGGCAATGTGCCGCTCAACGTCGCCGACCAGATCCCCGATAAGCCGGGCTGCTTGCTTCCTGCTGATCCCCTCGTTCTCGGGATCTCGATCGCCGGTGTATCCTAGTTCTGCCCGATCGAATGATAGGTCGATGTCCTCGGAGAACCGGCGGATGGCGCCGAACGCTTTGGAGAGCGAGGTGCCGCCCTTGAAGACAAGGGTTGCCGTAGTGCCCTTCGGCAAACCGAACAGGCGCCTCAAGCTCCAACAAACCCAGAAGTCCTTTTCGATGATCGTGTCGGCGACGCCCCGGCCGGCGCCGGTCTCTCCGAAGAGAGCTGCTCGATCGTCGACGGGAAGACGGGCGACCTTATCCATCGATATCGGCCACCGCTGCGTTGGCGATCGAAACGAGCGTCGGCCGCATCCATGCAGGCGCTTGAACGGCGGTTGAGGCCAGTGTCTTCTTGTCGTTGGCCGAAAGCCGGCGCGCCGCGACCTGTACGACGTCAGCCGCCCGCACGGGGCCGACATGGCGAAGCGCCTGAACCACCGTACCGGCAGGACTGCCCGGCGCGATAAGATGTTTGGGCGAGGCGTGGCGAAGATCGACGACACGCTTTCCCAGCACGACGCGTCGTGACGGACCGTCGGTGAGATAGGTGCTCTGGGCGGGAACCTGCGTCGAGAGGCCAAGCGCGTTCGCTGCCCGAGCGCCAGCAATCTGCACCTGCGAGCCGGTCTCCCGGGCAAGAGCGTGGGCGACATCGTCCGGAGCGGGCGACAGTGGCCCGAGCTTCGGATGCAGCTTCGGGAAGTCGTAGAGCCCACGCGCAAGCCGACGGAGTTGTCCGCCCTTCACCAATCGTGAGAGGGCCTGATCGACGGATGAGCGGGCGGCAACGATGAGAAAGTCGCTGGGCGTGAAGACGCTGCCGCGTCCGCTGGCTCGGACACGTTTCATCACCCGGTCGGGAACGGAGGTGGCGATCATTTTCATGCGTCAGAAAATAAGGTATCTTTTTCTGACATGCAAGGGGTGGGCTCTGGAGGTACAACCCATTCTCGGGCGCGACCTGGATTTTCGCTTTCCAATCTGCTAATTGATGGCGGTACTTTTCGGGGTTGGCGGCAAGGCCCATGCTGGCCGAAAAATTCGGCTCTAAAGAGCGATTGATCCCGATAGATGCTGGAGCCTCGCAAAATATTTTTTGCGGAAATTTCCCTTTAAAATCAACACCGTAAGTTTTTGACGACCCGCAGGTCGGCTTTTGGCGCACCAAACAAGAAAAAACCAAGCTAGATCAATGATCTAATTGGGCTAAATACAATTGAGTGGGAATGAGGGGTAGCAGAAACGGCAGTGTTCGGCGGCAATCGGTGGCCAGTTTACTCGCAGAGCGTCGATAGACTGCGATTGATTTCTACCAGTCGCGATATGTATCGGCAGCATTAGATTGATCATCATGCGTCCCAGGGCACAGGGGTTACCGTGTGCCCTGGCGCTGCGATCCGCCCACGTATCGTCTCGCTACATGCGCGTGATCGCCAGTGTGCTGCCCGCGCTCAAAGATGGCGTAATCTGCGTGAAACTTGGCGCCTTCTGTCAATGCCGTGGGTCCGGCGCTGACATATCTTTCTTACACAGGGAAGGACATTCTTCCTCACATAAGAAAGAAGGTGAATCATGTTCGATCGCAACAACAAGTCCGCTCTTGTGACGGGCGCCTCGTCCGGCATGGGCAAGGAAATCGCAAAGCGGCTGATTGCCGACGGTTACCAGGTTTACGTAGCTGCCCGGCGTGTGGCCGAGATGGATGACCTGAAGGCGCTCGGGGCGCATCCGCTTCGCATGGATATCGCCAGTGAGGCCGATATCGTAGCGGCGGTCGATACGATGATGGCGCAGACAGGCGGCGTCGACGTGCTGGTCAACAATGCCGGCTTCGGCTTGTATGGGCCGATGGAGGAGATCGGATTGGACGAGGCGCGATATCAGTTCGAGGTGAACGTCTTCGGCCCGGGTCGCCTGACCCAGCTCCTGCTGCCGGCGATGCGCGCGAAGAAGGCTGGCCGGATCATCAACATCACGTCGATGGGCGGCAAAATCTATACTCCGCTCGGCAGTTGGTATCACGCCACCAAGCACGCGCTCGAGGGCTGGTCGGACTGCCTCCGTCTCGAACTCGCGCCGCTCGGCATCGATGTGATCGTGATCGAACCCGGCTTGATTGAGACCGGATTTGGCGACGTGGTGGCGGACGGCCTGCTCAAGCGCTCCGGCACCGGTCCCTATGCCGGACTGACCCGTGCAGTCGCGGCCGGAACCCGCGAGACCTATGCCAAGGGGCGCACCAGCCACCCGCGCGTTATTGCGGAAGTGGTCGGCAAGGCGGTTTCAGCCGTCCGTCCCCCGCACCCGCTATGTCCGGGGCAAATTCGGCGCGCTGCTGATCGCGATGCGCACATGGCTGGGCGACCGCATGTTCGATCGCATCATCCTCAGCCAATTGCCGAAGGGCGCCTGAGCGTCATGCGGCCCGCTTCCGCCGACCGGTGCAAGGTGCCCCACGGATTGTGGAATGCGGTGGAGGCGATCGGCATCCCGCCCTCGGCGTTGCTGCGCCAGGCAAGGCTGCCGATCACGCTCCCCCAGACCGGGCAAGCCATCACGACAGCGCAGTATTTCGCGCTGATGCGCGCGCTCGAGGCGCTGTCTGGCGATCCTGCAATCGGTCTCAAGATCGTGAGCAGCGCCGACACGGCAGTCCATCCGCCGTCCACGCTCGCCGCCTTTTATGCCCGCGATCTGCGCGACGGGCTTGAACGGCTGGCGCGGTTCAAGCGGCTCTGTACGCCGGAGATACTGGAGGTCACCGAAGGCCTGCATGGGGGATTGCCCGGCTGCTCTGTCGGAATGGCATGGCTTCACGCCGGCGAGGCCGAGCCATCGGCGAGTGTGGATGCGACCTTTTCCACGCTGATCGAACTGGCCCGTCGCGGCACGGGCACCGACGTGCGACCCTTGCGTGTCGACCTCGCCCGGCAGGGGCCGCGAAGTGATGCCCATGAGCGCTATTTTGCCGCGCCGATCCGGCTCGGGGCGCCGCGCAACCTCCTCTTGTTCGACGTCGCCGATCTCGACCGACCGTTTCCAGGGCACAACCCTGAACTGCTCGCCATGCTGACGCCGGCGCTGGGCAGCGCGCTTGAGGAGATGCAGGCACGGTCGCTCAGCGAGCAGGTGGTCCTCGAACTCAAGCGCAGCCTGCCGAGCGGTCGACCGGATGTGAACGAGGTCGCCCGTCGGATGGGCATGAGCGAGCGGACGTTGCAACGTCGCATCACGGAGGAAGGCCGTAGCTTCCGCGAGTTGCTGATCGAAGCTCGGCGGGAGCTTGGACACCGCTTTCTCAGCGACGTCGCGATGGAACTCGACGAAATCGCGTTTCTTCTCGGCTATCAGGACGCGACCTCGTTTAACCGTGCCTTTCGCGAATGGGAAGGCGTTACGCCGGCACGTTGGCGGGAACTGCGTGCCAGTGATGCCACCTACACGACGCACTGATCTTGAAACCAAAGATGACCAAAGGGTGCGGCTTTGACGGTATTTTTGTTGCCTATTTGGAAGGGTGTGAAGACGCACAGCCGACCCCGAATACGCGATGAACGGGGCGATAGTTAGCGATTGATCGAGGAACCACTTCTTTCAAACGAGGCCAAAATTTCCTAATAAAATCAACAGCCCGCTCTTTTGACGGTATGCGAGGCGGCATATGACCTGCACTGGAACTTTCATCCAGTCGTACGTAGAGCCTTGGGCGAGGTTACGCCGTGTGGCGCGGTCTGAGCAATGGGGCCTGTCTCGGAGCCCCGGAGGGGCGGAGAGGCCGACCCCATTGTCTTGAGTTTGGCGGCATGGGCCGCCGGTGTCTGGTATCCCAGGGACGAGTGCGGCCTGGCTGTATTGTAGTCAGCGACCCAGGCGGCGATAACGGCGCGGGCCTGGGTCATGCTGGTGAACACCGTTTCGTTGAGCAGTTCGTCGCGCATGCGCCCGTTGAAGCTCTCGGCGAAACCATTCTGCATGGGCCTGCCGGGGGCGATGTAGTGCCAGTGCATGCAATGATCCTGCGTCCATGTCAGCACGGCGTTCGAGGTCAGTTCGGTGCCGTTGTCCGAGACGATCATGTCCGGCTTGCCGCGCCGGGCAACCAGCGCCGTCAGCTCGCGGACCACCCGCACACCCGAGATCGAGGTCTCGGGCACCGAGGCCAAACATTCCCGGGTCACATCATCGACGATGTTGAGCACACGGAAGCGCCGCCCATTGTCCAACTGGTCGTGGACGAAATCCAGAGACCAGCGGGCGTTGGGCCTGGCCTCCACCAGGATCGGCGCACGGCTGCCAATGGCCTTGCGGCGGGTACGGCGCTTGCGCACCGCCAGCCCTTCCTCGCGGTAAAGCCGGTAGATGCGGGTGATCCCCGATGGCTCGCCGTCGCGCCGCAGCAGGATGAACAGACGCCGGTAGCCGAAACGACGACGCTCCTGGGCAAGCCCACGCAAACGCTCCCGCAGAGCGCTGTCGTCGGGCCGGATCGACCGATACCGGATCATGCTGCGATCCGCCGCAACCACGCCACAGGCCCGACGCTCGCTCATCTCGAAGGCGCTTCGCAGATGGGCGACAGCTTCCCGCTTGACGGCGGGCCCTACCATTTTTTTCCCAGAAGCTCGCGGAGCGCGGCCTCGTTCAGCATGGATTCCGCCAGCAGTTTCTTCAGCCGGGCGTTCTCATCCTCAAGCGCCTTCAGCCGCCGGGCCTCTCCGACACCTCAAGGCCGCCGTACTTGGCCTTCCATTTGTAGAAGCTCGCGCTCGAAATACCGTGACGGCGACACACATCCGCCGTCGCCACCCCGGACTCCTGCTCTTTCAGGATGCCGATGATCTGTACTTCACTGAACCTGCTGCGCTTCATATCGTCCGTCCTTTGTTGGGCCGGACTCTACTTCAAACTGGAGGAGATTTCTCAAGGCAGGTCACAATCCTGAAACTCAGTTTCGCCGAACGCCTTGTCTATGATCTGGAATCAGGATTTCAAACCCCAAAAATGTCCAACACATTCAATCTGTTGGACTGGGTAAACCTGCCTGAAAAAGCAATGGCGGATGGGGTGGGATTCGAACCCACGGTACGGTTGCCCGCACGGCGGTTTTCAAGACCGCTGCCTTAAACCACTCGGCCACCCATCCGGCGGGGAAGGCGTCTAGCATCCCGGCCCGGCGCGGGCAAGGAAGCTTATGCCGTCTTCAGCGCATGGCTTTCCAGGGTGTAGCGGTCGATGACATCCAGCGTGCGGATATTGGTGGCTTCCAGCACCACGGGCGGGGCCTTGCCCAGCCGTTCCGCTTCCAGCCAGCGCGTGGCGCACAGGCACCAGCGATCCCCGGGTCTTAAGCCCGGAAAGCCGAATTGCGGTGCCGGCGTGACCAGATCATTGCCCCGCGCCCGGCTGAATTCCAGGAATTCGCGCGTCATGATGGCACAGACGGTATGCATACTGGCATCTTCCGGCCCGGTATCGCAGCAGCCGGTTCGGAAAAAGCCGGTCAGTGGCCGGGTCGAGCAGGGCTCGATCGGATCACCAAACACGTTGAGCTGGGCCACCATGGCGGAAATCCCCCGTTCGCCTGGGCGTCGCACCACCTTATCGCAACTGCGAAACACATGCGGTAAGGGGCGGGGCATGTTACAGCCGGCATGCCGCAGGTCAATGCGGATTCCGCCCCTTCCGGGAAATCTGCGGCTTTGGCTGGCCGATTTGCCCTAATAGGTGCGGGCGATCAGACGCTCATATTCGGCGCGATGCTGGCTGCGCGAACCGTCCAGCACCATTTCGCGCATGCGGCCGCGTATCTCCTCCAGGAAGGTCTCCGGCGGCGTTTCGAAAAAGCGGTCGATGATGCGCACCGTCTCCCGGCTGCGGTCCCGGCTATCCTCGCACCCTTGCCGGACCTCCTCCATCACCTGCTGCACGGCGTGCAGATGCTCCGTGCTGGTTTTCAGATGGTCTGAAATCTGTTCATACATCGTCTTCCGGCCGCCATCGGCACCGGGCATTGCCTCGTCTTTCATGGGCCGATCCCCCTCGGCTGTTCAGACCAACCGGTCATGGGGTCGATGGTCGGATTTCGGGTGGAAAATGTCAATCCTACTGACCGAGTTTTGCTGGTCGATTTTACCGCACCGCACTCTACCACGGGCCGCTGACCGGCATGGCTTCATCCGGCCCAGGCCAGGGCGGCATGGTCACGCCCAGGATACGCAGGGGCTCGGCGCCGTCATTGCGGAACTGGAATTGCGTGCCCAGCGGAATGCTCAGCGATTGCCCCGGCTCCAGCGCCAGAATCTCGTCCTGGCCAGTATCGGCGCGCCAGATCCGGCCATGCCCGGCCAGCACGAACCAGATTTCCGACACGGTTCGATGGGTGACGGCCGCGGCGACCGCGCCGGGGGGCAGCCGGAACTCCGCCATGCTGGCGCCGGGCAGGCCGGCCAGCAGGCGCACTTCCGATCCGTCCGGGGCGAAGCCTTCGGGATCGGCAGACAGAGACTTGGAGGAGAAGGGCATCGGACAGACCTTCGCGCAGATGACGACGCGAAAGCTTGCCGTGCCCTGGCCGGATCGGCCAGAAAAAAGTCGAGCCCCGGATGGTGTCCGGACTCCGAACTTCGCTACATCCCCCGGGGGTGGGGAACGAACTCCGGAGTCCGGACACCATCAGCCATGGGATTCTCGTGTGGTTCTCGAATTTGAAGTGCGCCGCGGTACAGTCGGAAGAATGATGCGAGCTTCAAATTCACCACACGACAGGCCGGGCTCGATGCACCCAATCCGAAGCCGGATACGGCTATGCAGCCAGTTGGGCGGGCAGGAAATGCACCGCCCGGCGGGTTTCGATGGCATGGCCGTCAACCAGATTGGCCAGCATTTCCGCGGTCACGGCCGACAATGTCCAACCCAGATGACCATGGCCGGTATTATAGAACACATTCGGGTTCCGGCCCTGGAAGACACGCGGCATCATATCGGGCATCATCGGGCGCAGCCCGGCCCAGGGGATAACATCGCGCGTGCTCATACCCGGGAAATTGGCCCGGCACCAGGCCACCAGCGGGGCGATGCGTTCTGCCCGGATATCCCTGTTATAGCCGTTGAACTCCGCCGTGCCGGCGACGCGCAGGCGATCGGCGCCCAACCGGCTGCTGACGATCTTGGCCTTGTCGTCCAGCAGGCTGACCCAGGGGGCTGCGGCCTGATCGGGCGCATCGCGCAACGCGACCGTGATGGAATAGCCCTTCACGGGGTAGATATTCACCCGGTCGCCCAGGGATCGGGCGATGGCGCGCGACTGCACACCGGCGCAGATCACCACGCGGTCGAAATTGCTGGTGCTTGCGGTGACCGCAGCATCCTCCACGGCGTGGTGGCGGATATCCACACCATATTCGCCGGCGCGGATTTCCACGATCTCGGTGCCGAAGGACAGTGTGGCACCCTTGCGGCGGCAGGCTTCGGCGAGGCCAAGGGTGAATTTATGGATATCGCCGGTGAAGTCGCTTTCGGTGAAGAAGCCGCCAAAGACCGGCGTTTGCAGGCTGGGTTCGATGGCCCGCATCTCTTCGGGGGTAACCGCGCGGCGGGCGAGCCCGCCCTGGGCCAGCAGCGCATTGGTCTTCTCGGCCGTCCTGAATTCCTCCGCCGTGCGATAGAAATGCAGGATGCCGCGATCCTCGCGGTTGAAATCGATGCCTTCGGCCCGCGCCATTTCGCTCAGATAGTGGCGCGCTTCGACGGCAAGCCGGGTGGTGGCAATGGTGTTGTCGCGATGGCGCGGAATGGCTGCCAGAAACTCCGCCACCCAGGACAGTTTGTGCCAGCTGGGCTTGGGATTGAACAGCAGCGGCGCATTCGGCTGCAACATCCACTTCAAGCCCTTCAGCACGGTGGACCAGCTGTTCCAGACTTCCGCATTCGAGGCGGACAGCTGCCCGCCATTGGCATAGGAGGTTTCCATGGCGGCATAGGGCTGACGCTCGAACAGCGTCACCTGATGGCCGGACTGCAGCAGACGATAGGCGGTGGTGACGCCGGAAATGCCGGCGCCGATGACGGCAACGGTGGACATGCGCAAACTCCCTGTGTGCCTCGCCCGAATACAGGCGAAGCCGCGTCATGCCCTCTCCGTCATTGGCCTGAGAGATTCATGCGGAACCTAACCCTAGATCCCGCATTTGCTCCTTCGGCGGAGACCCCGTTTTCGGGCCTCACTCTTCGGAGGATGAAGCGGCGCGCGGTCCTTTTGCCTGAGAGTTGCCAGGGCGGTTGCTCCTTCGGCGCCGGGTCTACCGGTCTCTCCCGCGTGTCGCTGTTGCGCCGCAGCATATACGCCATTCCTGCACGGGTTTAAAGGGGGTGGATTCGACCAGTCTTTAGAAATTCGTTGTTCCAGGGCGGTGCTGGGATATAGTCGGGGGCGCTTCGGGCGGGGCGCCCATCCTATGGTTGGAATTTGGCATGCAGGTTTATCGGGCACGCGATTTGCGCGACGCGCCGCGCTTCAACAGTCCGCGCAGTTTCGTGCGTGTGGCCGGCCTTCAGACGCGCCTGATCGATCTCAGCATCAGCGGTTGTGCCATCGCGCCGCAGGATGTCGAGCTGGAGGGCGATAATCCCCTGGACGCCCTGCTTGTCCTGGTCTGGGATGATGAGCAGATGGAATTGCCACTGAAGCTGAGTCCCGTCCGCCATGCGCCGGACCGTATCGGCTTCCGCCTGGAATTCCCGCGCGAGGATTTCAAGCTCATCCTGTCGAACTATCTGGAAGACGCTGCCGGCGAACACGACCCGGTTGAGTAAAGGGCATTGCGTGGATGACGGACCGGGTTGAGTGTGTCGTGGTTGGGGCAGGGGTCGTAGGGCTTGCCTGCGCGCGCGCCCTGGCCCTGCAAGGCCGCGAGGTGCTGCTGCTGGAGGGGGAGGACGCCTTTGGCACCCATACTTCGGCCCGCAATAGCGAGGTCATCCATGCCGGAATCTACTACCCGCAGGGCAGCCTGAAGGCGCGGGCCTGTGTGGCCGGCAAGCAGGCGCTCTATGCCCATGCGGCGCGCTGCGGCGTGCCGGTGCTGCCCTGTGGCAAGCTGATCGTCGCCACCTCCCCGGATCAGCTGGAGGAGTTGGAAGCCATCCGCGCCAAGGGGCTGGCGAACGGGGTGGACGATCTGGAATTGTGGAGCGCCGATCAGGCCAGGGCGCTGGAACCGGCGCTGAGCTGCGTGGGGGCGCTCTGGTCACCCTCCACCGGGGTGGTCGACAGCCATGCCCTGATGCTCTCCTATCTGGGGGAGATGGAGGCGCATGGCGGCATGCTGGCGCTGAACAGCCCCGTCCTGTCCGTCGAGGTGCTGTCGGACGGCTTCGCCATCGAGGTCGGCGGGGCGGAGCCGATGCGCATCGAAGCCGGTATCCTGGTCAACTCCGCCGGTCTGTTCGCGCCAGATCTGGCGGGGCGCATCCAGGGGCTGGACAAGGCGCATGTGCCCCAGGCCGCCTATGCCAAGGGCAATTACTATGCGCTGGCCGGGCGGTCTCCCTTTTCGCGGCTGATCTATCCGGTGCCGGAGCCGGGCGGGCTGGGGGTGCATGTCACCATCGATCTGGGCGGGCAGGCACGGTTCGGCCCGGATGTGGAATGGCTGTATGACAACCGCATCAACTACGATGTCGACCCGGCCCGCGCGGATAAATTCTATGCCGCCGTGCGCCGCTATTGGCCGGAATTGAAGGATGGCGCGCTTATTCCCGGCTATTCCGGTATCCGGCCGAAGCTGGGCAGCCCGGGCGATCCGGCGTCGGATTTTATCATCCAGGGCGCGGAAACCCATGGGCTGAAGGGGCTGATCAATCTGTTCGGTATCGAATCGCCCGGGCTGACCGCCTCCCTCGCTTTGGCGGATATGGTCGCCGAACGGCTCGCCTGACAGGAAAACCCCCGACCGGAATGGGCCGGGGGCTTTGTCCTCTTGCAGGCGTAGCTGCGCTATCAGGCCGGCAGCGGCCCGTAATCGGAACAATCGCGATGGCTGGCCGCCGGATCGACCTTGACGTCGATCACCACGGGGCCGCCCAGCTTATGGGCTTCTTCCAGCGCATCGCGCATCTGGTCGGCCGAGGTCACGGTCAGCCCGCTTCCGCCCAGCCCTTCGGCCACCTTGGCGAAGTCATGGTCACGGAAATCCACGGCGATTTTCTGATTGCCCAGATTGTCGCGCACCATGCCCAGGCCGGAATTATTGGCCACGACATAGACCACATCCAGATTCTGCTCCGCCGCCGTGGCGATGGCATCCATGGTCATGACGAAGCCGCCATCGCCGATCACGCCCGTGACGCGCTTGTCCGGGCAGCACAGCTTGGTG
>Ga0075012_10001996_pt1 | contig 20303 bp, 16 predicted proteins | sample All_14_2_FD_71474 | JGI IMG/M metagenome (GOLD analysis project Ga0075012, IMG submission 71474) | Freshwater microbial communities in response to fracking from Pennsylvania, USA - Allegheny Zone_MetaG_DW_15 | ecosystem: Environmental > Aquatic > Deep subsurface > Groundwater > Drilled... | reverse complement strand
GGTGCCAGATCAAGGGAGGCGCGGATGAAGTCGCGCAGGGACACGACCAGTTCGTCGGTGTGGACCGGGCGGCCCTCGACCAGCTCGACGGCGGCCCGCTGGGCCAGTCGCACCTGCTCGTCCGTGCCCAGAAGGATTATGTCGGACAGGGCCGCCTCGACCGCATCGCGGATGCGGCGGGCGCGGTCGGACCCCTCATCGATCGCGCGGCCCGTCTCCGGGCCGGTGCCCTCCGGCGCTGCGGCCATGCCCGCTCGGCGCAGGTCGCGCATATGGCGGGGATCGACCGCCAGATTGCCGGTGAACGATCCGCCCAGAACCTTGTAGGCCGCCATCAGCGTCTTCAGCCGCTCATTGATCTGGCGGTTGGCGCGCTCGCGGCGCTGCTGGAAGGTCATCATCAGCAACAGTCGGATCCCCACCCCGATCATGGCGAACAGGGCGATGCCGATCACCGTGGTCAGGGCGGCAGACCATGAGGTGAAGTCGAAGCCGCGCATCAGGCCCTCAACTCGACGAAGCGATCGCCTTGACCCAGACGCTGCTGAATATCAGTCCAGTTGGCCTCGACAATCGCCAGCAAGGCGGCATTCGAGCAGTTGCCGATGCGAATCCAGACCAGGCGCGCACCCCCCGCCTGGACGTGAGCGACAAAATCCTCGTCACGGCTGACGACGACCGCGTCATCGCGCGACGCCTCCTCCCATATCCGGGTATCGGGCGCGGTCGCCATCGCGAGATCCCTCACATGGATCGCATCCAGTCCCCGATCCCGAAACCAACTCGCCAGGATCGGCGGCAACTGCTGATCGACGATGATCCTCACGCCGCCAGGATGACCGCGTGATCGACCTCGCGCGCCGCATAGGCCAAGCAGGCCGAAATGTCCGCGTATTCCAGATCGGGGTGGTGTTCCAGGATGGAGGCCGGGGTTTCGCCCGCCGCCAACATGCCCAGCAAATCGCTGACGCGCATCCTCATGCCCCGAATGCAGGGCCGTCCTCCGCAGATGTCGGGATGGATGGTGATGCGCGAGAGCAGGGTGTTCATAGCCAAACCATAGCGCAAAGAGATGCGCGGCGAAATCGGTGAGGTTCTTGCGTGTCTCTGTCATGCCGCCATGGTCCCGCTCGTTGAGAGAGCGAGGATAAGTCGGCCGCGTGGCAGGCAACGCGGGGCGTGCGAGACAATGAAAATCTTGTTATTTCAAGAGCCTGGATCCGCAGATCCCACGGGACACGTCCGGGGTATATGTCCTCAATCCTCATCCATCTTCAGGGCGGCGATAAAGGCCTCCTGCGGGATTTCGACCTTGCCGAACTGGCGCATCCGCTTCTTGCCGGCCTTCTGCTTTTCCAGCAGCTTCTTCTTGCGGGTGGCGTCGCCGCCGTAGCATTTGCTGGTCACGTCCTTTCGCAGGGCGCGGACGGTTTCGCGGGCGATGATCTTGCCGCCGATGGCCGCCTGGATCGGGATGACGAACAGATGGGGCGGGATCAGCTCCTTCATCTTTTCGACCATGCTGCGCCCGCGCATCTCGGCCCGTCCGCGGTGGACCAGCATGGACAGGGCGTCGACCGGCTCGGCATTGACCAGGATGTTCATCTTGACCAGGTCGCCGACCTTGTACTCGGTCAGTTCGTAATCGAAGCTGGCATAGCCCTTGGAGATGGATTTCAGCCGGTCGTAGAAGTCGAACACCACCTCGTTCAGCGGCAGCTCATAGACGACCAGAGCGCGCGAGCCGACATAGGACAGCTCGATCTGCTGGCCGCGCCGGTCCTGGCACAGCTTGATGACCCCACCCAGATATTCGTCGGGCGTCAGTATGGTGGCCTTGATCCAGGGCTCTGCGATGGTCTCGATCTGCATCACATCGGGCAGGTCGGCCGGATTGTGCAGCTCCATCTCGGTGCCGTCGCGCAGGCCGATCTTATAGACGACCGAGGGGGCGGTCGCGATCAGGTCCAGATTGAACTCGCGGCTCAGCCGCTCCTGGATGATCTCCAGGTGCAGCAGGCCCAGGAAGCCGCAGCGGAAGCCGAAGCCCAGGGCCGCCGAGCTTTCCATCTCATAGGTGAAGCTGGCGTCGTTCAGCCGCAGCCGGCCGATGGCGGCGCGCAGGTCCTCGAAATCGGCGGCATCGACCGGGAACAGGCCGCAGAAGACCACCGACTGGACCTGCTTGAATCCTTTCAGGGCCTCGGTCGTCGGCCTCTTCTCGTCGGTCAGGGTGTCGCCGACGGCGGCGTGGGCCACTTCCTTGATCTGGGCGGTGATGAAGCCGACCTCGCCGGGGCCCAGCTGGTCCACCGGCGTGTTCTTGGGCAGGAAGACCCCGACACGGTCGATCAGATGGGTGGAGCCATTCTGCATCATCTTGACGCGCATCCCGGCCTTCAGCACCCCGTCGAACACCCGCACCAGGACGACGACGCCCAGATAGGGGTCGTACCAGGCATCGACCAGCAGGGCCTTCAGCGGCGCATTGGGATCGCCCTTGGGCGCGGGCAGGCGGGTGACGATGGCCTCCAGCACCTCTTCGATGCCGATGCCGGACTTGGCGCTGCACAGGACGGCGTCTGAGGCGTCGATGCCGATGACGTCCTCGATCTGTTGCCGCACCCGCTCGGGCTCGGCGGCGGGCAGGTCGATCTTGTTCAGGACCGGCACGATCTCGTGGTTGTTGTCGATGGCCTGATAGACATTGGCCAGGGTCTGGGCCTCGACCCCCTGCGACGCATCGACCACCAGCAGCGAGCCCTCGCACGCCGCCAGCGACCGGCTGACTTCGTATGCGAAATCGACGTGCCCCGGCGTGTCCATCAGATTCAGGACATAGTCCAGCCCGTCCCGCGCCCGATAGTTCAGCCGAACCGTCTGCGCCTTGATGGTGATGCCCCGTTCCTTCTCGATGTCCATATTATCAAGGACTTGCGCCGACATCTCGCGCGCCGTCAGGCCGCCGGTCACCTGAATCAGGCGGTCGGACAGGGTGGACTTGCCGTGGTCGATATGGGCGACGACGGAGAAGTTGCGGATTCGGTCGATCGCCAGGGAATGGGGGGGTGTCGTCATGCTGGGGGGCGGTTAGCATGGGCGGTGGTCGAACGCCAATCGGGCCTGGGGTCGCGCCGGGCGGCCGGGGCGTATTACTTTGTGTTAATGCGACAGGGTCCTGTTTGAGAACGGCCCGCGAACCGTCTATGGAGCGACGTTAGACAGCGGCGATCCACGACCGGATTTCCGCCGCACCGACCCCGCCTGTCGGCCGGGTCGAACCCCGGGGATAGCGCGACGTGACGATTTCCAAGCGACAAGCCGGCCTGAGCCTGCTGGTGGCCGCCCTGTTCGGACTGGCGGCCTGCGGCGGTGGAGACGAAAAGGCGCCGCCCCCGGCTTCTCGCCAGTCGGTGACGGCCGCGACCGTGACCCTGACCCCGCTGGACCGGGTCGTGACGGCTTCGGGCAGTGTTTCGGCCTGGGAAGAGGTCCCGGTCGGGGCCGAGACGGGAGGCCTTGTCGCCACAGCCGTCTATGTCGATGAGGGGCAGTCGGTCCGCCAGGGTCAGGTGCTGGTCAAGTTGAACGACGACCTGTTGCAGGCCCAGTTGCGTCAGCAGGACGCCGCCCTGGCCTCGGCCGAGGCGACCCTGGCCCAGCAGGAGGCTGCCCTGGCCCGCGCAGGTGAACTGCGCGAGCGTGGCTTCCTCAGCCAGGCCTCACTGGATACCGCCATCGCCAACCAGCGCACGGCCCAGGCCAATGTCGCGGCGGCGCGTGCCTCGCGTTCCGAAACCGCGACCCGGCTGAGCCAGACCAGTCTGAGAGCCCCGGTGTCCGGCCTGATCATCAGCCGCAGCGTGACGCGGGGCCAGATCGTCCAGCCGGGAACGGAACTGTTCCGCGTCGTCCGCGACGGGCGGCTGGAGCTGGATGCCCAGGTGCCGGAAACCGAACTGCCTCTGGTGCGCGCGGGCATGGCCGTGGCCATCACCTCCGACCAGGCGGGCCAGACCAGCGGCACGGTCCGGATCGTGACGCCGGAAGTCGACGCCCAGACCCGTCTCGGCGTGGCGCGCGTCACCCTGGCCCCAGGCAGCGGCCTTCGTCCGGGTATGTTCGCCCGGGCCACGATTGCAGTGGGGGCCACGCCGGTTCTGACCGTGCCGTCCGACGCCATCGTGTTCCGCGAGGGCAAGGCGGGCGTCTATGTGATCGGGGCCAATGATGCCGTCCGTTTCGTCGAGGTGACGACGGGCAGTCGGGCCGGTGACCTGGTGGCCATAACCACAGGGCTCAGTGCCGGTCAGAGGGTGGTCGTACAGGGGGCCGGCTTCCTGGGCGAGGGTGATCTGGTCACCGTGCGCGCGGCGGGCACGACCAGTGCCTCCGCCCCGACCCAGGCAGCCCAGCGATGAATTTCAACAATATTTCGTCCTGGTCGATCCGGAATCCGATTCCGATCATCCTGATGTTCATCGTTCTGACGATCGCCGGGATCGTCAGCTATTTCAACCTGCGGACCAACAACTTCCCCGACATCGACCTGCCGATCGTGGTCGTCACCGTGGTCCAGCCGGGGGCCGCGCCGACCGAGCTGGAAACCCAGGTCACGCGCCTGGTCGAGGATTCGGTCGCGGGTCTGGGGCAGGTCCGGCACATCACCTCCACGGTGTCCGACAGCGCCTCCACCACCCAGATCGAGTTCCAGCTGGGCGTCGATCTCGAAAAGGCGACCAACGACGTCCGCAACGCCGTCACCCGCATTCGTCAGGACCTGCCGGCCGATGTGCAGGAGCCGATCGTCCAGCGGGTGGAATTCAGCGGCATTCCCATCGTCAACTATGTCGTTCGCGCCCCGGCGATGAATCCCGAGGAAATCAGCTGGTTCGTGGACAACACCCTGTCCAAGCGCCTGCTCTCCGTCTCGGGGGTCAGCCAGATCAACCGTGACGGCGGCGTGGATCGCGAGATCCGGATCAAGCTGGACCCGGCGCGGCTGGAAGCGGCGGGCGTGACGGCAGGTGCCGTTTCGAACCAGCTGCGGGCCTCCAACATCAATCTGCCGGGCGGACGCAGCCAGATCGGCGGCGAGGAACAGGCCATCCGCACCGTGGGTTCTGCGACCTCGGTCGAGGCTCTGCGAGACACCCTGATCCCCGTCAGCGGCCGTTTCGTGCGCCTGGGCGATCTGGGCGAGGTCACCGACGAATGGTCCGAACCGCGCGGCCGCGCCCGGTTCAACGGCCAGGAAGTGGTCGGATTCGGGATCGTGCGCTCGATCGGCTCGTCCGAGGTCGACGTCTATCATCGCGCCATCGCCGAGATCGAGGCCCTGGACGCCGAACGCGACGACATGACCTTCGAAATGGTGTCGGACACCACCTCGGATGTGATCAATAATTTCCACGCCTCGGTCGAGGCCCTGCTGCTGGGGGCCTTGCTGGCCATCGCCGTGGTCTTCGTCTTCCTGCGGGACTGGCGGGCGACCCTGATCGCGGCCATCGCCATGCCGCTTTCGCTGATCCCGACCTTCTGGGTCATGGACCTGGCCAACCAGTCGCTGAACGTGGTGTCGCTGCTGGCCCTGTCTTTGACCATCGGCATTCTGGTCGATGACGCCATCGTCGAGATCGAGAACATCGTCCGTCACATCCGCGACGGAAAGGCCCCCTATCCGGCGGCGATCGAGGCGGCCGACGAGATCGGCCTGGCCGTCATGGCCACGACGGCCACCCTGGTGGCGGTGTTCGCCCCGACCGGCTTCATGCCGGGCGTCGTGGGCCAGTTCTTCGTCAGCTTCGCCATTGCCACCTGCGTCAGCGTTTTGTTCTCCCTGCTTGTCGCGCGGACCATCACGCCGCTGATGGGCGCCTATCTGCTGAAACAGGATCAGGGCAAGGAACACCCCGATCCCTTCTGGATGACCCCCTTCCTGAAGTGGCTGCGGTGGTGCCTGGGGCGCACGCCCTTGTCGGCGAGTGTGCGCGAGCGGGCACACCGGGTGGTGTCACGGCCGCTGGGCCCCCGGACCCCGGACTGGCTTCGCCGCTGGGCCCTGAATCTGAAGGTCGATCACCGGCTGGTGGTGCTGGGACTGGGCTCGCTGTTCTTCATCTTCTCCATCGGCCTGGCCACCCAGCTGGCTGGAGAATTCATCCCCGTGGAGGACACGTCGCGTTCCAGCCTCAGCGTCCAGCTGCCGCCCGGCACCACCCTGGAACAGACCGACCGCACCGTGGGCGACATCACCCGTATCCTGATGGCCCGGCCAGAGGTGGAATCCGTCTTTTCGTCCGTGGGCTCGGCCACCGTCAGCTTCGGCCCCGGCGGCGGCGGCAGCGCGGGCGAGGTCCGCAGGGCCTCGATGACGGTCAATCTGGTCGGACGATTCGAACGCAGCCTGAACCAGCAGGAATTCGAGCGCGAGATGGGCCAGGCACTCAAGGTCATTCCCGGTGCCCGGATCCAGTTCGGCGCGGGCGATGCGGGCGGCGGCAATCTGATGACCATCGCCCTGGTCGGGGACGAGGCCAAGACACTCGACGCCGCTGCGGCCCGCCTGGAACGGGAAATGCGCGATATGCCCGGCCTGGCCAATGTCATCTCGGGCTCGGCCCTGGTCCGCCCCGAAATCCTGATCACGCCCAAGGCCGATGTCGCGGCCCTGCAGGGTGTGTCGGCCCAGGACATTTCACAGGTGGCGCGGGTCGCCACCCTGGGCGATGCCGATCAGTTGCTGCCCAAATTCAATCTGGGCGACCGCCAGATCCCGATCCGGGTCATGCTGGACGAGGACGCGCGCAGCCAGTTGGGTATCATCGAGAACCTGAAGGTGCCCACCGCATCCGGCACTGCCGTGCCGCTGTCGGCCGTGGCCGACATCAGCTTCGGCGCCGGGCCCAATCTGATCGAGCGCTATGACCGCCGGCGCGTGGCCAACATCACTGCCGAACTGTCCGGCACCACCCTGGGCGAAGCCTCCACGGCCGTGAACAACCTGCCCGCCATGAAGGAACTGCCCGAGGGCGTCTTCCAGGCTTCATCGGGTCAGTTGGAAAGTTTCCAGGAGCTGGGCACCGGTTTCATGTTCGCCATCGTGACCGGCATCCTGCTGATGTATGTCGTGCTGGTTCTGCTGTTCGGCAGCTTCCTGCATCCGATCACCATCCTGGCGGCCTTGCCCGTGTCCTTCGGCGGGGCCTTCTTCGCCCTGCTGATCACCGGCAAGTCGATGTCGATGCCGGCGCTGATCGGCATCATCATGCTGACCGGGATCGCGGCCAAGAACTCCATCCTGCTGGTCGACTATGCCATCATCGCGATGAAACAGGGCCTGTCACGCCACGACGCCCTGGTGGATGCGGCGCACAAGCGGGCGCGGCCGATCATCATGACCACCATGGCCATGGGGCTGGGGATGCTGCCGATCGCCGCCGCTATCGGGGAGGGGACGGCCTTCCGCTCGCCCATGGCCATCGCCGTGATCGGCGGGCTGATCACCTCGACCGCCCTTTCGCTCTTGTTCGTGCCGGTGGTGTTCAGCCTGATCGACGGGATGAAGGTCCGTATCGAAAAGCGCATGGCCCGCAGTTTCCACGGCCAGCGCGGCGAGACTGAGCCAGCGGAGTAAGGCTCCGTTTCGACCGCCTCCTGCCGCCTTCGCGTCACGCTCCAGGCGGGCGGCGCGGCCGTGCGCGATGATGGTGCTGGTGTTGAAGAGCCAAAGCCCCTTGTGGTGAAGTTCGAAAGGCCAGCGGCCTTCTGAGGGGGCATGGTTTCAGGCCCGCCTTTCGGCCTCATGACGCCAGCATTTCGACGGCCCTCGGTGTCGGCCGCGAGACCCGCGCACGACCCGGCAGACACTCCCGTTCGCGGCCGACGCTCATGACCGTGTGACCCAAAACAAAACCGGCCGGGGTTGCCCCCGGCCGGTTCGTCGTCTTTGGCGATCGATCCCCGAAGGGACGGGATCAGTAGCTCAGGCGCAGGGTCACGCCATAGGTGCGTGGCTGGCCCAGGAAGGCGTCATAGGTGGTGGAGTCCGTGGCCGGATTGTAGAAGGAACCATCTGGCTGCTGGACGGTGGAGAAGGGGCTGCCTTGCAGCGGCCCGTTGAACACCACCTGATAGTATTCCTCGTCCGTCAGGTTCTGGGCCCACAGGTCCAGGGCCCAGGCGCCGCTTTCGGAACCGATCGTGATGCGGCCGTTCACCAGGGTGAAGGCGTCCTGCATCTTGGCCGGCAGCAGATCCGAACCGGTGTTGTACTCGGTCGTGTATTTGGCCGACAGGCTGAAGCCCGCCTCCAGGCCGCTGCCGATCGAGCGCAGGAAGTTGACCGAACCCGAGGCCGTGTATTCCGGCGCGAAGGAGACGGTGTTGCCCGGCAGCAGGCTGAGGGCCGGGAAGCGCGACGGAACCTGCAGGTCGGCGGCGGTGAACTCGCCGTACTTGCTGTCGGTATAGGTGGCACCCCCCGAGAAGGTCAGGCCTTCGACCGGCGAGAACCACAGGAAGTCCATGTCCAGGCCGGTCGATTCCAGCTCCGGAATGCTCTCCACGATGAAGGAGATGCCGGCGAAGGTGTTCAGCTGGAAATTCTCGAAATTCTGCTGATAGGCCGTGACGTTGAACAGCAGACTACGGTCGAACAGCGTGCTCTTGAAGCCGATCTCATAGCTCTCGACGGTCTCAGACGCGAAGGAGGTGTCGTCGATCGGCGACGGGTTGGTATTGCCCGCGACGGTGGGCCCTGACGACCGCTCCAGGTTGAATCCGCCCGACTTGAAGCCGGTCGCCGCCGAGGCATAGACCATCAGCGACGGGTTGAACCGGTACTGGGCCGACAGACGACCCGAGAAATCGTCGTCTTCGAACGTCTGATTGTAGTTGCGACCGTCGAAGTCCGGGTTGGTCTGGGTGATACACAGGCCGCCACCCAGGAAACCGTTGAGCGGCGAGGGCGGGGCGAACACGGGGTTGGCCCGCGCGGCCGCGCAGACCGCGCCGTTCCCGCCGATGTTGTCCTGAGCGGTGTTCAGGCTCTTTTCTTCCTTGGTGTAGCGCAGGCCCAGGGTCAGTTCGAGCTGCTCGTTCACACGCCAGCTGTTGTTGGTGAAGATGGCGAAGGAGTCGGAGTCCTGACGATACTGATCCAGATACCCGGAGCCGGGCGCATAGACCGGGCCAGCGACGGCCGGAGCCCCGAAGCCCGTGGTGCCGCAGCCGACGTTGGCCGGGAAGGGCGCGGTGGCGCAGATCAGGAAGGTGCCCGCGCTGCCGGGCAGGCCAGCCTGGTTGGCCAGCAGGGCCGACAGATAGGGCGTCCAGGCGGCACCGAACAGGAAGCTGTCGTTACGCGACAGGTCCTCATGGCTGTAGATGGCCCCGATCAGCCAGTCGAAACGGTCCGTCGAACCGGCCAGGCGGAGTTCCTGGCTGTACTGGTCCAGGCCGAAGCTGAAATTGCCGTCCGGCAGACGATAGAACAGGTCGGCCGCGCTGAAGTCCACGTCCGAGCCGTTGACGGTTTCCCAGGTCCGAGCCGCCGTGATCGAGGTGACCGTGGCATTCAGGCTGGGGATATCGATGTTGACCTCCGCAGAGATCCCCATGTCCTCGATGTCCTGAGACGTGCTGCGGTTCGCATAGGTCGTGCGTGTGAAGGGCTGATTGCCATAGGGCGGTCCGGCAATGCCGTCACCGCCCGGCGTCAGGGCGTCGATGATCGCGGCGGTCGGGCCGGAGCGCACCTGGGCGGCGACGCAGCAGTATTCCTCACGCTTCGAATAGTCGGCGATGATCCGGATCGAGGTGGTGTCGCTGGGCAGGAACAGCAGCTGGCCCCGCGCGGTCCAGAAATCCTGATTCTGATCGTCCGTTTCGCCACGCGGTCCGCCGCGGGTCAGGACGTCATAGAAGCCGTCCCGTTCGCGCACGGCGACATACAGGCGACCGGCCAGTTGGTCGGTGATGGGCCCGGTGACCGACCCGGCGACGCCGAAGGCCCCATAGTTGCCGATGGTAACCTCACCCTCGAAGCCGGGGTCGAAGGACGGCAGTTCGGTCAGGATGTTGATGACGCCGGCCGAGGTGTTCTTGCCGAACAGGGTGCCCTGGGGCCCCTTCAGGACCTCGATGCGGGACAGTTCGCCCAGATCGCCGAAGCCGACGCCATTGCGCGAGCGATAGACACCGTCGATCACGATGCCGACCGAGCTTTCGATGCCGGGGTTGTCGGCGACGGTGCCGACGCCGCGGATGCGGGCCGTGGTGACCGATTCATTGGTGGTCGAGGTGACGATCAGGCCCGGGGTCAGGATCTGAAGGTCCTTGATGTCGCGGACGCCAGCGTTCTCGAGCACCTGTTCCGACAGGGACGTCACCACGATCGGCACGTCCTGCAGGTTCTGCTCACGCTTCTGGGCGGTGACGATGATGTCGTCGACCGAGGTGGCGGCCTCCTGGTCCTGGGCCGAGGCGACCCCGGCAAACCCGAAGGCGACGGCGCCGACCACGAGGGCCGAGGCGGTGTAACGAAGACGGTTGGTAAAGCGCATGATGGCTCCCGGCGCATGGCCCGACCGCCGAAAGACGGTCGTGGCGTTTCCTGATCCCAGACCCCCGCCCTTCTTGAAGGGGCGGCAGGTATCCGATCCTTAGGGTAGTCCAAGCCGCAGTCAGCGACAAGAAGCCGCGAAGCTGAACGCCGATAATCCGCCGCCCCAACGCCCTCACTGTGACGCAAAAGCGACAGAAATCGGTTACGTTAGGTCAATATTTGGCCTGTCATGGTCAGTAACGGGCGGTGCAGCGGCTATTTTATTGCGCCGCAACCGATTGGCGATGGCCAGAACCACCGCAGCGCCGATCGCCGAAAGCACGGAGCCGCCGAGCACCCCCAGCTTGACCTCGACCTGGACTGCGGAATCGATCGCGCCGGGAAAGGCCAGGGTGCCGATGAAGAGGCTCATGGTGAAGCCGACGCCGCACAACAGGCTGACGCCCAGCAGTTGCAGCCAGGAGGCGTCGGTCGGTCGTTTGCCGATCTTCAGGGCCGAGGCCAGCCAGGCGGCACCCATCACGCCGATGGGTTTGCCCAGGAACAGGCCCAGAGCGATGCCGATCACCAAGGGCGCAAAGGCCTGGTCCCAGCCCAACCCAGCAAAGGACACCCCGGCCTTGGCAAAGGCGAACAGGGGAAGGACCAGATAGGCGACATAGGGGTGGAGGTCGTGCATCGCCTCCTTCAACGGGCTTTGCCGATCTTCCGCCCGGTGCGCCACCGGGACGATCAGGGCGAAGGCGACCGCCGTCAGAGAGGTGCTGAGGCCGGACAGAACCGTCAGATACCAGACCGCCCCGAACCCAAGCACCCAGAAGGGGGCGGCGATCCGGCGACGCGCCATCACCGCCCCGGCGATCAGGAGCGCGGCGATCCACAACAGGGGGGTGATGGAAACGCCCTGGCTGAACAGGACGGCGATCAGGGCGATCGCTCCCAGGTCGTCCACGATCGCCAGCGTCAGCAGGAAGACCCGAAGCGAGGGCGGCAGGCCTCTCCCCACCAGGGCGAAGATGGCCAGGGCAAAGGCGATGTCGGTGGCCAGGGGGATGGGCCATCCCCCGTGCGGCCCGCCCAGCGCCCCGCTGACCAAGAGATAGACCCCCGCCGGAGCGACCATGCCGCCCAGGGCGGCCAGGACCGGCGTGGCCAGTTTTCGAGGATCGCTGAGTTCGCCCTGAAGAATCTCGTATTTGATCTCCAGCCCCACCACGAGGAAGAAGATGGCCATCAGGCCTTCCTTGATCCATTCCGAGATGGACAGGGTCAGGAGCAGGGGGCCGACCTGCAACGGGTGCTCGCTCTTCAACCAGGTGAAATAGGCCTCTGACAGCGGCGAGTTGGCCACGACCAGGGCGGCGACGGCGGCCAGGGCCAGCACGCTGCCGGAGGCGGCCTCGGTCTTGAGGAAATCGAGCGTAATCTTGCGTGCCACGGCGGCCTCCAAATCGGGAAAGGACTGTCGTGGCGTCAGGTTATCGACGGACGCCGGACCGGGTTCGGCCTCATCAAGAGAGCGCGCCGGCCTGACCGGGAGCCCCGGCCTGATCTCTGCGGCCTATGATAAGGGCATCAATGGCGCGTTCAACCTTCGGCGTCAGCAAATCGTCGGTTGCGGTGGGGTGGTCCAGACCGCATCTGCATGGCCATGCCCATATCCCATGCCTATCGCCCAGATCCCCGTTTCGTCTTGCTGGGCGAAGACTTCGGCGATGCCGTCCAGGCTGCGGAATTCCCGCAGGCGATCCTGCGCTATCGCAACGACAGCGCAGCGGCGTCCGTCGGGCTCGACACCCTGACCGACCAGGAATGGATCGACCATTTCGGACGTTTCCGGCCCCTGCCCGGTCAGCCCGGGCCAATCGCCATGCGCTATCACGGGCATCAGTTCCGCCAGTACAACCCCGACCTGGGCGACGGACGTGGCTTTCTGGCCGCCCAGTTGCGCGAGACGGTAGGCGACCCCCGCCTCAAACAGTCGAGCGCCGTGCGCGAGACGGTAGGCGACCCCCGCCTCAAACAGTCGAGCGCCGTGCGCGCGACGGTAGGCGACCAACTGCCCCGACTCCTTGATCTGGGCACCAAGGGCTCGGGAACCACGCCCTGGTCGCGCACCGCCGACGGCCGCCTGACGCTGAAGGGCGGGGTCCGTGAGGTTCTGGCCGCCGCCATGCTGGAGGCTCAGGGCGTGCCCACCAGCCGGGCCTTCAGCCTGATCGAGACGGGCGAGGCCCTGGAGCGCGGCGACGAGCCGTCCCCGACCCGGTCAGCCGTGCTGGTACGCTTGTCGCACAGCCATGTGCGGTTCGGCACCTTTCAGCGCGCGGCCTATTTCCAGCGCGCCGACATGATCGAGGTTCTGTCTGAGCACGTGCGCGCGCTCTATCACCCTCACGTCGCGGCTGGGGATTTTCCCGGCCTGCTGGATGCGATCGTCCAGGCCTCTGCGCGACTGACGGCGCGCTGGATCGCGGCGGGCTTTGTGCACGGGGTGCTGAACACCGACAATCTGAATGTGACCGGCGAGAGCTTCGACTATGGGCCCTGGCGGTTCTTGCCGCACTACGAGCCGGGCTTCACCGCAGCCTATTTCGATCAGTTCGGCCTATACGCCTTTGCCCGCCAGCCGGAGGCCGTGTTCTGGAATCTGACGCAACTGGCCGGGGCGCTCAAGCTGGTGGCCGAGGCCGAGCCGCTCACCACGGCACTGAACGGGTTCGGCGCGGCCTATATCCGTGAACTGCGCGCGGCTTTCCTGGAGCGGTTGGGCGTGCTCAGTCTGGGCGAGGCGGCGGACCAGCGCCTGCTGGACGCAAGCCTGGCGCTGTTGCGTCAGGGCGGGCCCGAGCTTCGGTGGGAGCCGCTGTTCTTCGACTGGTTCGGCGGATTTGCCTCGTCGGCCCGCGCCCTGGCCGGGCCGCGCGGGCGCCTGTATCAGGGCGAGGCCTTCGACGCCTTTCGCTTCGCGCTTTTCGAGCATGAGCCCGATCGCCCCGAGCGATTGGCCGATCCGGTCTTCTCCGCTCCCGAACCGGTCGAGATGCTGATCGATCATGTCGAGGCGATCTGGTCGGCGATCGACCGGGATGACGATTGGTCGATATTTTCCGAGACCCTGTGTCGGATTGAGGCCGCCCGGCGCGTCTATCAGACAGACCCTGATCGCAGAAGGCATCCGGGGCTGCGTTAACCGGACCGAGATGACCGATCCTTAAGTTTATGGCCACGCTTGTGCCATGGGCCTGTGGCGAAATCGTCGCTTCTCCGGTCGATGCGCGAAATAAGTCATCAGTTGTTGTCAACGGCTGATGACATGATCGATAACCTGTGCCATACCCCTTGCGTACCCCGGCGACCAATCCGATATCGCCACTGTTGCAGTTCGACGCGTTTTCCTCCCACGCTTCTTTTTTCGAGCCCTCCGATGGCCAGCACCTTCACGTCCGTTTCCGCGCCGCTCAGCGCCCGCGCCCGCCAGTCGAGGGACCGGCTGAATCTCATGCTCTGGACCTTCCAGGGGTGGCTGGCGATGTTCTTCGTCGGGGCGGGCTATGCTAAGCTGACCGAGCCCATGCCGATGCTGGTGGAACTGATGTCCTGGCCGGCGCTGGTCAGTGAAAACCTGGTGCGCGGTCTGGGGCTGGCGGAGGTCGTCCTGGCGGCGATGGTTCTGACGCCCCTGTTGTCATGGAGGGTGGGTCGGCCGCTGCTGGTGACCGCCGCTGTTGGCCTTTTGGGTCTGCAGACGGTCATGCTGGGCGTCCATCTGATCGGCATGGACGTCGGTCCCGCCGTGACCAATGTCCTGCTGATGGCCATCACGGCCCCCGTCATCTGGTTCCGCTGGCGCAAGGCCGCCTGACCCGGGGGCTCAGGCCAGGGTCCAGACCCGGGTCCGCTTGATCGCCAGATCCTCCAGCTCGCGGGTCGTCGGCACGGCGTACTCCGCCAACAGGTCAAAACCGGTCTTGGGAAAATAGGTCCGCATCGGGTCGCCGACCAGAACACGCGTGCCCTGGCGCGATGCCTGTTTCAGCCAGTCCAGCACCCGCGAGGACATCGGCTGTTCGTAAAAGACGTCGCCCGCGCATATGACATCGACCCGCGGCGGTGGGGCCTGCAGAAGGTCGGATTCCGTGAACGCCAGGGTCACGTCGTTGGCCTGGGCATTCAACTGCACGGCTGCCGCGCAGAAAGGATCGATGTCGGCGCAGAGGCATCGCGCCGCGCCGGCCTTCATGGCCGCGATCCCGATCAGCCCCGATCCGGCGGCGAAATCCAGAACCGTGCGCCCCGCGACCTCTGCAGGATTGTCCAGGAGCCAACGCGCCAGACCCTGACCGCCTGCCCAGGCAAAGGCCCAGAACGGCGGTGCGACGCCAAGCTCCCCCAGGGCCTCCTCCGTCAACCGCCACAGGGGCGTGATCTCATCAGCCAGCCACAGGGACAGCTCCGGGGTATGGGGTACGGCCTGAAGCCGGCTATTGGCCAGGATGAAGGTGGTGGGATCGGCGATGGTCATATCGGGCGTGTCTTCGCGGTTTTGAGGGCCTGCAGATAACCGGTGGCCGTCTCCATCTGCTGCGCCTGCGGCCTACTGGACAGCACCCGGTTCAGGGCAGTCAAGTTCCAGCAGGGGACGGCTCAGCGCCTTGGAGTGAACCGTTCGGACGGAAAAACGTGCGGGGCGGCAGACTAGACCGAGGATAGGCCATTCGAGACATCAGCTGAACACGTCAGGCGCGGCGGCGATATTATACTTTACGTACCCAATCGCTCTGATAAGATATGGGCATCAAGGAGATAAGCCCGTGTCCGCCCTTTCTGCCCCGCACTTCCACAATGAAGAAGCCGCCTACGCCTACGTTGAGGCCCGTATCTGGCCGGAAGGGCCCGTCTGCCCGCACTGTGGGGGCGTTGAGCGGATCGGCAAGATGGGCGGGACTTCGACCCGTATCGGCACCTACAAATGCTACCAGTGCCGCAAGCCCTTCACCGTAAAGATCGGGACTATCTTCGAGGCGTCTCACGTTCCGATGCGTCTCTGGCTGCAAGCCATCTACCTGATCGCGTCCAGCAAGAAGGGCTTTTCGTCTAACCAGCTTCACCGAACCCTTGGTGTTACTCTCAAGACCGCTTGGTTCATGTCACACCGCATCCGGGAGGCAATGCGCTCTGGCGACCTGTCGCCGTTCGGTTCCGAGGGTGGCATGGTCGAGGTGGACGAAACCTTCATTGGCCGGAACCCGGACGCTCCTGTTTCCAAGTTCAGCCTGCGCCAAATGAACGCCGTCGTGACCCTGATCGACCGTGACTCGGGCCGTGCCCGCTCGATGGTGGTCGACAACCTGACTACTGCCGCCGTGACCGAAATCCTGAATCAGAACCTCGCCAAAGAGGCTCACCTGATGACTGACGAAGCCAAGTTCTACATGAAGCCGGGCAAGACCTTCGCCGCCCACTCCAGCGTCAACCACAAGGCTGCGGAGTACGTGAGCCGCGAGAACCCGGCCATTCACTCTAACACCGTCGAAGGCTACTTTTCGATCTTCAAGCGCGGAATGAAGGGCGTCTATCAGCACTGCGCCAAGCGCCACCTGCATCGCTACATGGCCGAATTCGATTTCCGCTATAGTGAGCGCCAAGCGAACGGCGTGAACGACGCGATGCGGGCCGATACTCTGCTAGCGGGAGTTGTCGGCAAGCGGCTCACTTATGAAACGGCTGGTGCGTAAAGATGGCCAAGATGAAAACTCACGAGACAGACCCGGTCCAATCGGAGCAGTTCCGAAAAGCCGTGCGCGATTTAGAAGCCGCTGGCGAACTAAACCCCACAGAGGGCGAGGAGGCCTTGCAGCGTCTTCTCACCAGGGCGGCGGCGGCGGAGTTTGATGCGGAGCCAGCAAATCAGGGCGCTCAACCTGTGCGATCTGGCCCTCAAGAATCCTGAGCGCGTCAGCGTCATAATACTGGCCGTATATCGGGACGCCCTCCAGCAGGGCTTTCATATGCGCCCGCAACTTGTCCGCCCCCGCCCCCGCCCCGCTCCTGCGGCTGGCTTCCAGTCGGTAGGTTTCAAAGGCCAGCATATCGGCTGCCTGTAGTGGGATGGCCTCGCGCATCCTCAAGAATATCGCGCTCTTGAACCACGGCGCCCAAGGGCCTGCTTCGCCATAGCGATTGGCGAGGTCGAGGCCTTTGGCGGCGTCCTGTTCCCGGAGGTCGAAAACGAAGTCGATTTTCTCGGATATACCGGTTTGAAGGTCGGCGGCTTGAGCCCAATGGAGCGCCTGTTGAATGGCGTGTTCAAACGCGAACAGCACCGGGCTGTGCAGTCTCTTTTCCAACCAAGTTCCGGCTACCACTTCGGCCCATGCGTCGGTTCGGACGACGGCCCCGATGCCGATGATATTCCGCGCCTGGATGATCTGCCGAAACTCATGCGTTAGGGCATCTCGGCGAGCCTCGCCCCAGAGATCGAACTGACCGCGCGAGTTCGCCAGATCAGCCATATGCATGTGGGTAAGGCCCTCGCGCTGCAATAGCGCCGACCATTCATGCTCCAAATCGGTCCATTCATCGACGTGGGCCATGAATCCAGCCCAAATCACAGCCGGAGATCCGGCATGGGTGCCCGAGTCGTCAAAATACGCCTTCAGCACGAGAACGTGCCGATTCCAGTCTTTGCGGTAAAAACCATCGAGACTCATCCTGATCGGATAGTGATGTCTCACGCTATCCCCTTCGATCTGGGAGTCGAGTCTAATTGGGTACGTCATGTATAATATCGCCGGCGCGGCTGACAAAAAGTCATGTTGACATTACATTTTCGCACTGTAAGGCTGACCTTACATTCAACATGAGAAACAGTCATGACGCAGTCACGATCCACGACCCCCGTGCGGCAATATGCCGTTCGAACCTTCGCCTTCATGGGCGGCTATACGGTCATCATGCTGCTGATGATCACCGGCGCGCTGGATCCGGTTGTCGGCACAGCCGGTGCTTGGCTTCTGGCCGCAGCGGTTACTATGCCAGTTCTGGGTCAGACCTGGGCCGTTCTCGCCTTCATGCGGGATTCTGACGAGTTTATGCGCGTGGTCGCGGCGAAGCGCTTCATCGTCGCGGCCGGTCTAGCGATCAGCCTGTTCGCCGGATGGGGTTTCGCCGAAGCCTTTGCAGGTGCGCCCCACATGGAAGGCTATATCGTCTATGCCCTGTTCTGGGCCTGCTTCGGCCTGGTCACCCCGTTCATCCGGAGCTCGCAATGAAGAACGGGTTGAAATTGCTTCGAGCTGAAAAGGGCTGGACCCAGCAGCAGTTGGGAGATGCCCTGGGCGTTTCACGCCAGGCCGTGAATGCCCTTGAGACGGAAAAGCACGATCCGTCCCTGGACCTGGCCTATCGGATCGCCGTGCTGTTCGCCCGTCCGGTCGAGGACATCTTTGAGAATCCCCACGCCTGATCTTGCGGTCTTTCCGGCCTCCTTATCCCACCCATCCAATGGACATCGTCATGCTCTACCCCCGCCATATCCGGCGCTCCACCGCGCGCGCCCTGTTCATCGGCTCGGCCCTGTTTCTGGCCGGCGGCGTTTTCGTCGGCGTCGCTCATGCCGAACCATCTGGCCTTGTCCGATCGCAAGACTTTGTGTCCGATCGACTGTCGGTCGAGGTCATCGGCAACGGACCGGACGTCATTCTGATCCCCGGCTTCGCCTCGTCGCGCGAAGTATGGCGGACGGAAGCCACGCGACTGTCGGCGACGCACCGGGTCCATATGGTGCAATTGGCCGGATTTGCGGGCGAGCCCTGGGTCCATGGGGAGGGACCGTTCGTCCAGCCGGTGGTCGATGCCCTGGCCGCCTACATCGCTCGGGCCGGGCTGGAGCGCCCGGCGATCATCGGTCATTCCATGGGCGGGATGAGTGCCATCATGCTGGCCCAGCAGCGGCCGGACCTGGTCGGGCGGGTCATGAGCGTCGACAGCCTGCCATTCTTCAGCGCCCTGTTCGGGCCTCAGGTCACGGTTGAGACGGCCCGGCCCTTCGCGGCCCAGGCCTCGGCGATGATGCTGGCGGCTGACGAAGCGAGCTTCAGGGCAAGCCAGAGCCAGGGTGCGTCAGGGCTGGCGATCGACCCGGCCACGCGGACGGCCATGGTCGAATGGTCCATGACGTCGGATCGTCGGGCCATGGCGACGGCGATCGGCGAGGTCATGCTGACCGATCTGCGGCCGGGCCTGCCGACGATGCAGACCCCGGTATGGGCGGTCTATGCCGCCGATGACAACGGCGGGGCCCCGGCGGCACTGGCCGATGCGATGTGGAGCCGGGAGTATGCGACCCTGACGGGCGTTACCCTGGTCCGTGTGGACGACAGTCGTCACTTCATCATGGCCGACCAGGCCCAGCGGTTCGCCGAGATCATCGATCGCTTCCTGGAGTAGGTAAAACTCAGGCCGCCGTGGCCGGGGCTTCGCGAACGAACAGGGCGCTGACGGCGTCCAGGGTTCGGGCCTGCCGCAGCTTTTCGCGCATTTCGGCCGAACGCAGGGCCCTCGACACGGCGGCCAGGGCCCTCAGATGTTCCGCACCGTCGCGGGGTGGGGCGAACAGGCCGAACAGCAGGTCCACCGGACGGTCGTCGACCGAGTCGAAGGCCACCGGAACATCCAGACGCACGAAGACCGCGCAGACCCGGTCCAGACCCGGAAGTCGGGCATGGGGGACGGCCACCCCGTTGCCGAGGCCGGTGGACCCCAAGGCCTCCCTCTCCATCAGGGCGTCCAGCACGACGGCTTCATCGACGCCCAGCGAACGGGAAGCCGCTTCGGCCAGGACATGGAGAGCCTGGCGCTTGGAAGAGGCCCCCGAGCGCAGCACGATACCGCCGGAGACCAACAGGTCAGATATGTCCATCAGTATCCCGAACTCGAAATCATCACTCAACTGTCAGGCGAAGGCGTGGGCGCGCGTCGTCTAGACGGTACGTCCCGACGGGGAAACCCCTTATGACCCGGAACCGTTTACAGAACCGTGTCCGTTGGCCAGATGGGTACGCTCAGGGTCGATCCAACCGATATTGCCGTCGGGGCGGCGATAGACGACCGACACCCCGCCATGGCCCGCATTCTTGAAGACGACGACGGGATAGCCGGTCAGGTCGAGCTCCAGAACAGCCTGCCCCACAGTCATGGTCATGACCCGGGCATCCGTTTCGGCGATCACCATGCCCGCAGGGGCCTGCTCATCGGGTGCGCCCGCGTCACCGAACACATCGTCCTCGACCGTGTCGGGATCCCGCAGAATGGTCATGCGACCGACACCCGCCGCGGCGGCGGCCATTTCGGTCTTCTCGGGCGACAGCCCCCTGGGCCCGGCGTGGTGGTTCTTGAGCCGCCGCTTATAGCGCCGGACGCGCTTTTCCAGCTTGTCGAGCGATTCCGAGAAGGCGGCATGGGCGTCTCCGCCCAGGCCGCTGGTGACGATCACCTGGCCGGAGGCGAGACGAACCCAGCAATCCACCTTGAACCCGTGCCCGTCCTTGGACACCGACACCTCGGCGTCCTGGGCCCCGCGGTCAAAATACTTGCCGATTCCCTCTTGGAGTTCCTGGGAGATGCGCGAGCCTAACGCTTCGCCGACATCCACGTGCTTGCCGCTGACTTGGACTTGCATGGAGATAGAACGCGACCGGTTTGATTTGGTGTCAACGGCGAACGACGAATTGAC
>Ga0075012_10001995_pt1 | contig 20303 bp, 9 predicted proteins | sample All_14_2_FD_71474 | JGI IMG/M metagenome (GOLD analysis project Ga0075012, IMG submission 71474) | Freshwater microbial communities in response to fracking from Pennsylvania, USA - Allegheny Zone_MetaG_DW_15 | ecosystem: Environmental > Aquatic > Deep subsurface > Groundwater > Drilled... | reverse complement strand
CCAATTCCGTCTCCACCATCTCCCCCGTCGCTCCCGGGAAGTTGAAGCGCACGAACCACTCCCGGAAGATAGCCTGCGCCATTTCCTCCAGAGCTCGATTCATGCGGCGGTTCAGCTCGATTTTGTCGTCGAGGGCAGAGAGGATGGCGGAGATGCGGTGTTGGATTTTAGGAGGTGGAACAAAAATTTCAAGGTTTTCAAGTTGTTGCCTCGAAACGTTTGGAAAGGTTGAACCGGTGGATTCAGCAATTAAGACGGGCAACCTGTTTTCTAAAACGCCACGAAGAAATGCTTGATAATCCTTTCCTTGTTTGTGTTTCAGCGCAGCAAGACCACGTCCGATGGCATATTGCTGGTCAGCCCAATTCATTCTTCCGGTTGTTGAGCCTCTGACACAAAAAAGCAAGTCACCAGATTCAGCAACTTTTCTTGGGTCGATTGTATATTGAACGGGATTTGGATGATAACTCCCAAATTCGGTTGGACCGTTTAACAATGGCAAACCTTTGCCCTCAGAATTACAAGTGGAGCCTTCAGGGGATTGCCCCATGTTGATGTGTGCAATGTTTGAGAGTACCTCCGTAGACCACTCTCCTTGTGATGGAGAAGTTGTTTCTTTGAATGATTCACGCCTGTAAAATACGCCACCTACTCTTTTAATATGTTCTATCAGAGCTGGTTCTTTTATCTGGTCGTAAATAATAAGGTCGTACTTGTAGTAAAGATTTAATGCTTCAAGCTCAATTTGCAAGTCAATGACATCTCGTGTCCTTAACCCTGCTCCTTTTAACGCCAAATCCACATCTGAACCTGGCTTATAGTTTCCTTTAGCTCTTGAACCAAATATGATAGCCTCTTCAATTTTTGAATTTGAAGATAGCACCTCACGGATTGCATAGATTTCTGCATCAGAAAGACCTGTATTCATAGTTTACTCTTCTCCAAACAACTTCGTTTGTTTATGTCCTGTGCTTTCGATGTCAAGCCTTTCAATCAAGGCTGAAAACAAATCAAAGTACTCATCTACGATGTCTTCAGCTATGTCTTCAGCAGTTTCTTCATTGTAGGTATGGCTTGTTAAGTTTCGACTTTTTGCCATTCGAGCCCATGCTTTGGAATCGCTAATATAGCCATCAGTAAAAGCCTGTTCAATTACTGGATTTGGGCCAGTGATTCCGATGTAACCCTTTTCCTTGAACAAATCTTGAAGCGTTTTCCAAGCAAGTTCAAAGGTGTATTCAAACCTTTGAATTAAACCTTCTCGTTCCAAGTCAGAAAGTTCTTCAATTACAACTGCCTTTTCAAGCTGGGCAAATGCCTTTTTAAAGTTGACAAATCTTTGTTTCCAACGGATGTCTTTTGACATGACTTTTCTGTTTTAAATTTCAAATCCCAATGACTTGAGATTTTTTTTGATTTCTAAATTTAACGATTCGCCCTTATCAAGTTGAACTTTGAGGTCTTCCGTCAAAGACTGCATTTTTTCTTCAAAGGAAATTTCATCATCGTCAACTTCAATAGTACCTACAAATCGTCCAGGCATTAGAGCATATCCACTATCCCTTACCTCTTGCAAGGTAGCACTTTTTGAAAAACCAGAAATATCCTGATAAGTCCCATTTGAGTTCCTCCATGAATGATAGGTCGCTGCAATTTTAGCGATTTCTTCTTCCGTCAGTTCCCGGTTTCGGCGACTAATCATCCGACCCATGTTGCGGGCGTCTATGAAAAGGATTTCGTCCTGTCGGTTTCGGAACTTGCCGTTGGTCTTGTTCCGTGCGAGAAACCACAGGCAGGCAGGTATCATGGTATTGTAGAAGAGCTGCGAGGGCAGCGCTACCATGCAGTCAATCAACCGGGCCTCGATGAGGTTTTTGCGGATGTCGCCCTCGCCGCCGCTGTTGCTGTTCATACTGCCGTTGGCGAGTACGATGCCAGCTGTACCATTGGGTGCCAGCTTGTGGAGGAAGTGCTGGAGCCAGGCGTAGTTGGCGTTGCCCGTGGGCGGTGTGCCGTATTGCCAGCGGCGGTCGCTGCGCAGTTGCTCGCCGCTCCAGTCGCTGATGTTGAATGGCGGATTGGCGAGGATATAGTCGGCCTTGAGGTCGGGGTGCCGGTCGTTGAGGAAGGTGTCGCCGAGTTCTATTTTGGCGTCAATGCCCCGGATGGCGAGGTTCATCTTGGCGAGGCGCAAGGTGGTGGGGTTGCTCTCCTGTCCATAGATGGAGAGGTCGCCGATGCGCCCACCGTGTGCTTCGATGAATTTCTCGCTCTGTACGAACATGCCACCGCTGCCGCAGCAGCCGTCATAGACCCGCCCTTTGTAGGGTTCGAGCATCTGCACCAACAGCTTAACGATGCTGGCGGGGGTGTAGAACTGTCCGCCCTTTTTGCCCTCCGCATCGGCGAACTGTCCGAGGAAGTATTCATAGACCCTGCCAAGCAAGTCCTGTGCGCTATACCCCGGTTGGCTAAAGCCAATGGTGCCGATGAGGTCCACGAGTTCGCCGAGGCGCTGTTTGTTGAGTTCGGGGTCGGCGTAGATTTTCGGTAGGACGCCCCGCAGCGAAGTGTTGATGCGCTCGATGGCGTCCATGGCTTCGTCTATCAGTTTGCCGATGTCGGGTTGCTTTGCCCTATCTTGCAGGTATTGCCAACGGGCATTTTCTGGCACATAGAAAACTTGACGGCCTTGTTCGTTGGCAGCATACTCATCGCTATCGTTAAGGGTGTGTTCGAGTATGCCTGGGTCGTCAATATACCAGTCACTGCTGGGTTGAGAATACACTTTCTTTAGCTCCTGATAACGGTCATCGAACACATCGGAGATGTATTTGAGGAAAATCAGCCCTAGGGTGATGTGCTTATACTCTGCGGCGTCCATGTTGGAGCGCAGCTTGTCGGCGGCGGCCCAGAGGGTTTTTTCGAGTGCTTTGTCGTTGTCGTTCGAGTTTTGAGTGGCCATTTTTTATCAATTAAACAAAAAGACCTTCCAAGCCCAAAAGCCTTGGAAGGTCAATTCCCAGCCCCAACAGGTCTTCGAAACCTGTCAAGTCTTGTGCTGTGCTGAATGGGTTTACGGTGGCTTTCATGCGTTGGTCGTCTAGTGCGGGCGCAAGTTAGCGAAATGTTGCTTTCCAGCAAGCAGGTATGCGGTTTTTTGTGCATCCGTGGGGGGGGCGGGGGGTTATGCGGCTTGGACTGCGTCATCATCCCAGTACTTCTTCCTACCCTGCTATTAGTGCCGACTTCGCCCTTAATTTGACAGAGTACTTCCGTGACTGTGCCGACTTTGTCCTTAATTCGATGGAGTATTACCCTGCTTGTACCGACTTCGCCCTTACTTCGATGGAGTACTTCCGTGACTGCGCCGACTTTGTCCTTAATTCGATGGAGTATTTCCCTGCTTGTGCCGACTTCGCCCTTACTTCGATGGAGTACTTCTGTAACTGTGCCGACTTTGTCCTTAATTCGATGGAGTATTACCCTGCTTGTGCCGACTTCGCCCTTACTTCGATGGAGTATTTCCCTGCTTGTGCCGACTTCGCCCTTAATTTGGCGGAGTACTACCCTGCTTGTGCCGACTTTGTCTTTACTTTGATGGAGTATCAACCTCACTTAGTGCTTTCTTCCTTGGGCTTTGTCTATCACTTCCTTCCTACGGGCCTCCATTGACCGCCTTGAGGCACCTGTTGTCAGGGCATCCGGGTTGTCGGGGCAGGTATTTTCGGAGATTTTTACATTTCTTTGTTACAAATATTTATAATTCTCAATTTCATCATAACTTCTCCACGATTGCTACGTAACACAAGATTGGCTGCGAATGTCGAACCAATGTTAACATTTCAGTCCGTAAAACAATTCTCTTCATAAAAAAACACAGTTGCTCATGGCTAAGAAAAATGCCACCGCTGCACCGGCTGCCATGCCAGAAGCCCCTTTGAAGAAAAAGGGGACCAATACTCAACCAAACATTAAAATACCCCTGCACCAGTTTTGGGACTATGCCGAACTGGCCTGGAAGTATGCGGAAAAGTATGTGGACCGACTGTCGGCCCGCAGGCCGGGCCTCACCAGGCAGTATATTGCCGACCAAGTAGCGTACTTGGGGGAGGTGAAACAGTTGCCGGGCAAAGATGTGCGCACAGCGTCCATTACGAAGAAATTGGCGTCGCTGAGTGACAACCGCAAGGCGGTGCTGTTGCTGGCGGGCCTGTTGGAGGATGCCATCGGGTTTGCCTATGAGGCACAGCCGCAGCTAATTCCAGTGGAAGTCAAGCTGGCGGGCATCACGACCCTGCGGGCTAGCAGGGCGGGGGACTATGCGGCGGTATCTACCTTCCTTACCACGGCGAAGGGCTACCTGAAGAACAATGGCCAGAAGCTGTTGGATGCAGGGGCCATTTCGCCCGATTTCCTGACAGAACTGGAAACCTTGACCACGGAATACAACGACGCCAAGGCGGCCTATACCGACCAGTCGCAGACCTCGAAGGATGGCACGGTGGAGGTGTCGGATGGCGTGACTAAGCTTAAGAAGGCCATCGTGAGCGTACATAAACTGGGCAAACTGGTGTTTGGAAATGAGCCAGATGTGGCCAAGTTATTCACGGCGGATTACCTGATAGAGGAGATTCGCAGCAAGCACCCGGCGGGCCTGAACGGCCGCACCACTTGGCCCAAGGAGCCGGACATGGAAAAGGCGAAGCCGGTGGCCGGGCTGCTGGTGCAGGTGGTGGGCCAACCCGACAAGTCGGCGGTGACGAACAAGGAGGGCCGCTTTGAAATCAAGCAGTTGACGGGCGGGGAGCACCGGGTGCGCATCACGAGCCCCACCGGGGCAGGCGAGCGCATCCAGCCCGTGGAGCTTGTGGTGGTGCTGCAGCCCGGCGTCAGCAAGCGCCAAAACGTGACCGTGGAACTGGCCCCGGTGCAGGCACCAGTGGTGAAGGAAGCGACTACCCCACCCGCTTCCATGAACGAGGTGCTGAACAAGGCCATGCAGGATGTGAAAACTAGCTCCAATGGTGAGAGTGCCGCTTCGAACGGCCAAATGGCTTCGCAGAACGGCCATGCGGTGGCGTGAGCAATTGTGGTCGCCCAATTTATTGGGCTGACCATTGTGGTTATAAAATAGGCGGCAACCTGCGTTGCCGCCTATTTCATTTTGGGGGTCTGCCCAATGAATTGGGCGACCACGAGGGGTGCAAAGCATTTCTTCGGAATAGCAACTTGGATTAAGTTTCGCCATATTTGTGCAGCTTTACCTTGTTTTTTGACAAAAAATATGTGCACCATCCAACCACTGCTGCGATCACTTACCTTTTTGGCGCTGTCCCTGGCCATGTGCCCAGCAGTGTTGGATGCCCAGACGCCCCGGTCGGAATCCCTCACCATCGCCGATGGCCTTTCGCAGGGCATGATTTATGAGATTTTGCAGACACAGGACGGGTTTCTTTGGTTCGCCACAAAGGATGGGCTGAACCGCTACGATGGCTACCATTTTGAAATCTACACCAACGACCCTTTCAATCCGTTTTCCATTGCTGGCAATGAGGTAAACAGGTTATTGGAAGACAGTCAGGGCAATCTCTGGATGAGCATAGTAGGCAGGGGCTTGGATATGTTGGAAAGAAACACGGGAAAGTTTTTGCACCTCACGGAATACAATGGCATCTCGCTAAAGTCTTCCATCAATAAAGTGGTGGAAGCACCCGATGGCTCAATATGGGCAGCCACAAACGATGGTATTATGGAGGTGAGGCTGAATGCCCAAAAAATTGACACCAAGACCCCTGACCTTCGGAATTCTGCAAAAATAAATTTCTACACCAAGAAAACGCCCCAAGGCAACGAGGCTTTCACCACCATAGCGCCAATTTCAAATGAAGTCTTTGCTGTAGCGAGCCTTAATGAACAAACCTACCTGTTCAATCCTGCCGAAAATCAATTCAAACCCATCTTACAAGGCAAGCCCGATTTGTTTGTCAATAAAGCAACAAAGCAGGTATGGGCCATCATGCAAGGAAGGATGTTTGCCATAAAAAAGGATGGCGCACATGAAATCAAAGGGCTTACACACATCCCGCTGCTAATTTTCCAAAGTGGTTCAAATGACTTGCTATGGGCTGGTACTGACGGTAAAACCACCAATATCTACACCATGCCGGAGGCGGAAATAATCACGACGGGGTCAGTTGCCAAAGCAAAGCTCCTTTTCCGGCAAGATAAACAGACGCCCTCGGCTGGCATTGACCGGGGGCGCAACCTTTGGGTTGGTTCGGGCGGATACGGGCTGCAAAAAGTAAAGCTGAACCAGCAGCCATTTCAGCATTTTATGAAAGGCAATTCCGTGCGCTGGATTTTCGGTGGGGATGGCATCTACATCCGATTTAATCCATCACATATTGACAAACTGGATGAGGCAACTGATCGCACGCATATCGAAAACTGGCTGCCCCCATCCGTTTCGCAGATATACCAGACAAAGGACAACGTAACTTACGTGGTAGGTGGTGACCCCAATAATAACTGGCTCTTGACCCGTAAAAACGGGGTCGTTGAAAAGCAAATCATCAATATCTATTCAGAAGCCACTACCCCACTCGTTGAGCGTCCGAACGGGGATATTTGGATTGGCGGTGCTGGTGCTTTGGTGCTGGGTGTTCAAAATTCCACGAAAAAGCAAGGCTACCTCGATTTTTCCAATGAATTAGGCAATACCGCAGTCATTACCGCCATGCACTTGGACGGCGAGAAAAACCTCTGGATTGGTTCCACCAACGGAATGGTCAGCATCCAGCCCGACGAGATCGGAACCGCTGATTTTTGGAATCAATCAGCGCCACAAAATCCAAACAAACTGGCCAAGGTTTTTCAAAATGACGCAAAAAACCCAAGCAGCCTGCGCTATAATTATGTAACCAGCATTTGCGACGACCCTGCCCAACCGGAACGTTACCTGTGGGTGGGCACCAAGGGCGGTGGGCTGGGCAAGCTCGACAAATCCACCGGGAAATTCCAGCATTTCACCAGCCAAAACAGCGGCCTGCCCAACGATGTGGTGTACGGGATACTCCCCGACGAGCAGGGAAACCTCTGGATGAGCACCAACCGGGGCCTCTCCCGCCTGACCGCCAAGGGCTTGGTTTTTCAAAATTTCCGAGAGTCGGACGGCTTGCAGAGCGATGAATTCAACACGGGTGCTTTCGCAAAAACCTTGGATGGCCGCTTGCTGTTCGGCGGCGTCAACGGGCTGACGGTTTTTCGCCCTTCGGAAATACACGACCGGAAATCCAGCGCCCCTGTTTGCCTCACTGGCCTGAAAATCAACAACTTACCCGTTGATTATTCAAAAAAAGACAGCCCCATCAAAGGCCCCATCAACCGGACGAAACAAATCACCCTCGACCACACTCAGAACTTGGTGACGTTGGAATTTGCCCTCATGGACTTTTCAACGCCGCAGGAAAACCGCTACCGCTACCGATTGCATGGCGTGGACCCCAACTGGGTGGAGGCAGGCACCAACCACGTCGCCAACTACGCCCAACTACGCCCCGGCAGTTACCTCTTCGAGGTGGTGGGGAGCATCGGCGGCAACGAATGGAGCAAGCCAGCTTCCATTCGCATCACCATCCTGCCACCTTGGTGGGCCACTTGGTGGGCCTATGCTGCCTACGCCCTCTTGGCCTTGGGGGCGGCGTTCGGCGTTTTTTATTTTTTCAAAAAACGCTTGTTGCTCCAAAATGCCCTGAAGCTGGAGCATGAGGAAGCCACCCGATTGAAGGAACTGGACAGTTTCAAAAGCCGACTTTTCACGAACCTCACCCACGAGTTCCGCACCCCGCTGACGGTCATCCTCGGCATGACACAGCAATTGGGTGCTGGTGAAAAGGACATGACGAAGATTGCCAGTGGCCTGAAATTGATTGAAAACAATGGGAAAAGCCTGCTTCGCCTCATCAATCAATTGCTCGACCTTTCCAAACTGGAAAACAACGCTTTCCAACTCAACCTGCAATTGGGCGACATCGTGCCCTACCTCCGCTACGTCACCGAATCCTTCCAGACCTACGCCAACAGCAAGAACCTTTCGCTCCGGTTTTTCACCACCCTCGAAAAACTGGAAATGGATTTTGACCCCGAACAGGTCAAACAGGTTTTGACCAACCTGATTTCAAACGGGGTGAAATTCACGCCTGAGGGCGGCGAAGTCAAAGTCAATTTAGGGATGAGGGATGAGGGACGAGGGACGAGCACTACTGCTGGTTCATCCCTCATCCCTCATTCCTCATCCCTAGTTATCGCTGTCTCCGACACGGGCATTGGCATTGGGGAAAAAGATTTGCCGCATGTTTTTGACCGATTTTTTCAAGTGGACAGCACGACCACCAGGGCTGGCGAAGGCACGGGCATCGGCTTGGCGCATACGCAGGAACTCGTGAAAATCATGGGAGGCAGCATTGCAGTGGAAAGCCAATTGGGAAAGGGAACCAGTTTCAAGGTGACGCTTCCTATCACCCAGGTGGCACCGAAAAATGACCGGGCTGAAACGATTGAGCCATTCCTGACAGCGCAAGTGATTGGAAGTGTGTTGACCGAAGAAAAAAAGGCAAGCTTGAACGATGCGCCGACCATCCTCATCGTGGAGGATAACCCCGACGTGGTGCACTATCTCAGGTCTTGCTTGGAGGATATTTACCAACTGGAAGTGGCCTACAACGGCAAAATCGGTATCGAAAAAGCCCTGGAACTCATCCCCGACCTCATCATCAGCGATGTGATGATGCCCGAAAAAGACGGCTATCAGGTTTGCGATGCGCTAAAAAATGATGTGCGCACCAGCCACATCCCCATCATTTTGCTCACTGCAAAAGCCGACGCTGCCTCGAAAATGGCGGGCCTACGTCGGGGAGCTGATGCCTACCTTTCCAAACCATTCGACCTGGAGGAACTGCTGGTGCGGGTATCTGTTTCGCTGGACAACCAACGCCGGATTGCCTCGTATTTTTCCCAAAACCTCCCTATCGGGAAAACGGCCAACATGGCTGACCCAGCGCTCTCAGAGGCTGTGCAAGTGGAGGATGCCTTTGTGAAAAAAGTCAACGAAATCATCGAAGCAAACTACACGGACGAGGATTTTGCGCTGCCGCAACTTTGCCAGAAAATCGGCATGAGCCGTTCGCAGCTTTTCCGAAAAATGAAGGCCGTCATGGACACCGCTCCTTCCGACCTCATCCGCAGCTTCCGGTTGAACAAGGCCAAAACCCTGCTGGAAAACGAGGGCCTGACCGTGGCAGAAGCTGCCTACCGGGTGGGCTTCAAAGACCCGTCTTATTTTTCAAAATTATTTCAGGAAGAATTCGGTTTCCAACCGAGCGCAACCCACAAATAACTGATTTTCAATAGTTTACCCGACGGGTAATTTCGTTCGATGCAACGAGATTACCCGTTTTTTATTGACCCGCCGCACCGGATTACCCAAGCTTGGAACCATTTCACTGACACCCCGGCCATGCCTGTGGCCACCTTTGCCTTCCATCAGCAAGTGGTTCCAAAGCCGAATGCTTACCCTTCCAATTTTGGAATTCCTGCTTGCCCAATTTCCAATTTTTCAAAAAAAATTAAAACAACTACCATCATGTCAAATCCAAGATTTTCATCCAAGTTCCAAGCACAAGCGATGCGGTGTTTCATGCTTACCGCTTTGCTTTTTTGCTGCGCAACATGCCTACAAGTTTTGCATGCACAAACGGGCACGCTGAGCATTCAGGGCATCTTAAAGAAAAACAACGGTGACGCAGTGTCTGATGGCTCGCAAGCCATGACCTTCAAACTGTACACTGCGGCCACGGGCGGAACAGCCGTTTGGACGGAAACCCAACCCGATGTTGAGGTGAGCAGTGGTATTTACAGTGCAGTGCTCGGTAGCGTAACCCCGCTTAACCTTGCCTTCACCCAAGTTTACTATCTCGGCGTGACGGTTGGCGGCGCTGAAATGACACCTCGCCTCCAATTGACAGGTTCCCCCTATGCGTTCGCCTTGATTGGCGCCAGCAACGTGTTTCCCGGTGCTGGCTTGGTGAAAGCGGATAGCATAAACCTCAAGGGCGGCGTATTGGCCAAAGGCGGTGCACCAGGTTTGAACGGCGCCAACCACAACGGCTATGCTTTTACTGGCGGCAATGGCGACAATGACAGCGGTTTGTTTTCCACTTCCAACGGAAAGGTTTCCATGTACGTCAACAATGTGGAAGTGTTGGCAGCAACGCCAAACAATGTGACCGTGACCGGGAATGTAACAGCATCGGGCAATGTAAGTGCCGGCAATGTGGCACTGGCCAACGGTGGTACCATCAAATACAATGGCGTCAGCGATTGGCGGTTGTTGGACGTGGATAATTTCGACGTTGACAATGAAGGCTGGCTTTGTTATAATGAGTATAACTCAGCTTCTACAACAACTTATGCCCGTGTAAATGCAGGCGGCCCCATCAACGCTGGCTATATGCTCCGTCCGAGCAACAACGCCGGAAACGCTTTCCGCAAGCAGCTCAACCTGACTGGTATCCCTCATACCCAAGTAAAAGTGGTCTTCACGTTCTATATTTTCAACAGCATGGATGGCAATGAATCGGTTTATGGCGGATTTTCAACGACTGCTGTACCAAATTTCAATAATGTGGGAGAAGCAATTGTCAGCTATATCTGGCACAATATGAACGATAAGCCGCAAACGCAATTGGACGCAGCCAATACCGATCTTGATTTATCGGTGAGGGGCGAAATGGTGATTTCAAACAGCAGCGACAACCTCTACCTAATTCTGGATTCCACCATGAACGAGGATACCAACAACGAAAACTACGGAATTTCCAACATCGAGATATGGATAAAATAACCCGCATGTTGCTTCATTTTTTTTCACTTTAAAAAAAATTCAAACCATGCGAAATACACATATCCTGTTCTTAATCATGGTTTTGTGCTGCGGCTTAAGCCTGCCATTTTACGCACAAAACAACAATTGCGGGCCGGGAGCGCCAGTGGACACGAGCGGTATCTCTGGCACTACCTATTTCAACAATGGAAGTCAGGCTCGGACGAAAAACTCCAATTTCCGCACTTCCATTTCACTAGGCCAAGCTGCCATAGGTTACACAGAAGCCATCCAGAAAAACACGACCCTGGGCTTCTTTTCCCGGTTTCAATCGCCGCCTTTGAAATTGAACGTCACGGCCACGCAGGGTGACCTGCTCGACCGCATCCAGTTGACCTGGACGATTGACGCCCTTGGGCCGTCGCCTTCCGGTGGCTTCAATATTTACCGGGACGGCGTCTTCCTGGCAACGGTAGGGCCGAACATCCGCAACTACAACGATTTCAACGTGATACCCGGCACGCCCTATATCTACTCCGTGCGGGGCATCAATATCTACGGGGAAGGCGTGCCCAGCGAGGCGCTCGGCTTCCAAGTACCGAACGGTGTGGTGACGGGTTGGATTCAAACCTTGAACGGTAGTCCAGTGCCCGACGCTTTGGTCACACTCACGCCGATGCAAGGATTTTCCGCAAAATTCGGCACTGCCGACGGTGCATTTTCTTTCCATGAAAATGGTCAAACGCCTTTCCTGCCCAACGCCGGGCAAGACTGGACGTTGAGTTTTTGGATAAAAACCGAATCGGCAACGGTCAATGCCAGCGTGCTCGAATTCAGCCCTTTTCCACTGTACATCCGGGCAGAGAACAGCGCCAGCGGGCACGAGGGGATTGAAGTATCCACCTCTCCTTCGCAAACGCTGCTTTCCGCCACTTTCCCCGACAGTACCAAAAACGGCTGGCACCATATTGCCCTGAGCTTCGATGGCACGGGTAACCAAGGCAGGCTGTACCTCGATGGGGTGCTCGCTTCGATTGCACCAATGGGTGTTATTTCCGCTGCCGACACGCTCAACCTGGGCAGCCGGGCTGGCAGCGGCGGCTGGGCTGGCCGGATGGACGAACTGCGCATCTACCACCGCCAATTGGATGAACTGGATTTTGGAGAAATAATGGAAGGTACTGCTTCTTCGCAGACTCCTTTTTTATCCCATTACTGGAAAATGGATGAGGAACTGGGTGAAAAATCCTACGACATCACCCATCGCCAGAAACTGTATTTCTGCGGCGCCCACTTCGATGCAGAACGCCCACCCGTGCGCACGGCAGGCAAGACCAACGAAGATGGTTTTTACACGATTGAATCGGCGAGCTACGGCACAGGCACCACGTTTTTGGCGAAGCCGAAAAAGGATTTCTACATGCACCGCTCGCTGCGGTTCAGGAACAACGAAGGGGACTATGCCAGCTTGCCCGATTTTTCCGTTACGCCCAAGGCGACCTTTGAACTTTGGGTGAACAGCGCAGGGCCGAGCGGTACGCAGTGTTTGCTTTCCAAAAAATGGGGCAGCAACGAGTTCCGCATTTTGCTGCAAGCCAACGGTTTGGACAACCAAATCACTGTAAACATCAATGGCACGGTGGGGAGTTTTGGCAACCTTGGCACGGGCTTTCAACACCTTGCATTCACTTGGGATGGCCTGACAGGCACGCTGACTGGGTACAAAAACGGGGTGTTGGTTGGCACGAAAACCTATTCCGGCGTGACGGGAGATTGGTCAGATGCCGCCAATGGCTGGGTATTGGCTGCGCAAAAAACCGGCCCATCGAACTATGCCCAATTTTTTGGAGGGCTGATTGATGAGTTCGCTGTTTACGATACCACTTTGAGCACTGCTGCCATCCTCTCCCATGCCCAGCACGCTAGGGACATGCAGGAAGACGGGCTTCGGGCATATTTCCCGATGGACGAAGGGAACGGCAACAATCTGGGCAATGTGGGTTCTGCCTTCCTAGCGCCCGGCACTATTCATGGGGCGGAATGGACAAGTTTTGCCGCTATTCAGGAAACCGAACCGCATGTTTTTGTGCCCGCCACCAGGCAGGTGACACTGAATCCGAGCGTCACCTCGGTTGACCAAGTGGATTTCAAAGACAAGTCAACGGTGGCAGTGAGTGGGTTTGTGCGCTACAAAGGCACGGATTGCTTTGCGAAGAATGTGGAAATTTTGGTGAACGGGGCTTCGTTTAACCCAAAAATCTTTACCGATTCCATTGGCAGGTTTGTCATAGACTTCGACCCGGGGGCAACCGCTGTCCTCACGCCAAAATTCGAAGACCACGTGTTTTCACCAGCTTTTTGGAGTGTCACCAATGTGAATAGCCCCATTGCCGGGATACTTTTCACCGATATGACCACCCGCAAGATTACGGGTCAGGTGGCAGGTGGTTATTGCAAAAAGTCCATTATCAAAAACCCCAATACTCCACAAGGTACCGTTTGCGTCGTGAAAGTCCGCACCACCGATGGCTGTCTGGAGCGCATCGTCATGATTGATAACAAGGAAGGCTTATTTGAATTCGCAGACCTGCCGCCCGTCGAGGACATGACAGTGGCCGTGGTGGAACATTCCGACCCGATTATCAAATCCGCATTTCAAGTGCAGGGCGGGTCACAGGTTGATTTATCCAAAAAAGATACCTTGGTGGAATTCCTTTATTTCGCCCAGCCCCAAGTAGAGATTGTGAGCGGACTGGATCCCATTTCGCCGACCTGCAACACGATTGTCTTGGACCAATACGAGCAAAAGCAAGTGACTTTCAAGCTGAAGGAGCAGTACGTGGTCACCCCCAGCGACAACGGGGTCTGCTACTTGGATTCTGCCGCTTTCCAGTTCATCAACGGTTTTGCGGAGGAAACGATTGATACCACCATGAGCAACGGGTTGCTGGTTTATAAATTCAGGGTGGCAACGCCCAACCCATCACCGCCTTTCCTGAAAACCCTCCAAATCATCAGCACGACACTTGATGGCAACGAAGGGGAATTGACCGTGCAAGGTGTTGTGACTGGGGTTCGGTCGAAGGAGAACACTTTTACCACAAAACTGCCTGAAACACCAACGGTGGTGTTGCGGGACCCACCCGGCGACGGCAGCTATGCTTATTTGGAAAAGGATGAAAAAATTTGCCAAAAATTCAGTTTTGAGACCGAGGCGACAACTGGAGCTGGACTGACCACCATCTTTGATTTTGGCCCAGATTTCGAAATCCCCACCTTTTTTGGCGCACCAGATGTCGATATCGAATCTGAAATAGGTCCTACGATTGAGGCCGTGACCACTTTTAAAAAGATAACCGGCAATTCCATGGAAGTATGCACCAGCCTGAGCGAGCGCTTGGCGACCAGCAGTGGCGAACTAATTGTCGGAGGTGCGCATGGAGCCGATATTTTTATGGGAGGTGGCTTGAATATTGAATTTGGCTTTGCTGATGTGGTTGAATTTGATGTGGATAATTGCCAGGCCGATAATTCTATCGCAGTGCTGGTTGCGCCCGGTGAATATGCCACCACTTATTTATACTCGGAATTTAATATCAGGAACCAAATCATCCGTTTCCTTCAAAATTTGGCAGATAATGAAACTGACCCGATTCAAAAAGGGATTTACCTCGAATCAATTGAGCGGTGGAACAACATCCTGGAGGACAATGCTGACCAGAAAGAAGCTGCCAAGTTTTTGAAGAATATATCCTTTGATGCCGGGGTCAGTTATGAATACTCGGAAACCAGCGATACCACAATTTCGCAGAGCAACGCTTCGATTGAGAACACAATTTTGAATGTTGACATTTCGGTACAAGCGTACGCACAAGGAATTGGCGGAGGCGTCATCGTGAAAGTCATTTCAGAGGGTATCTCTGGCGAAACGGTGGACGGAACCACTTCAAAATCCATCAAAACGGGTTATGTGCTGGCAGATAATGAGCCAGGTGATGGGTTCAGTGTGGATGTCGCCATGGATTCAGTTTATAAAACACCCGTTTTCAGGCTCAAATCGGGCCAGTCAAGTTGCCCTTGGGAAGCGGGAACGGCCAACCGGGAAGCTCCCAACCTTCAATTGGCATCAGGCTCGCAATTCACTGCCGTGGATGTGCCAGCCAATGAACCAGCGGTGTTCCAATTGCAGCTCGGCAACCTGAGCGCTTCCAACGAGGACTGGACCTACGGCTTTTCGGCGATGGCCGCCAATAACCCGAACGGGGCAGTCATCAAGCTAAACGGCCAACCGCTCAATTATACCCAGCTCTTCATCATCCCCTACGGCACTTCCCAAACCGTCACTTTGACGATAGAACGTGGGCCAGTGGAGTACGATTATGACAGCTTGATGGTGGCGCTTTACTCGGACTGCCAGCATCAACGGAATTTGGCCTTGTCCCTTCCATTCACGAACGACCCGAAATTCTTTTCTCCCATTTATTTGGGTGCGCATTTCATCCGCCCATGCAGCGAGGTGAACATCAATGTGCCAGAGCAGGATTGGGTGTTGTTCCCTGACCCACTGACGCCGGGGCCAGATGATATTCGGCGGATTACAGTCTCTGGTTACGACACGACAGCAGTGGATTTCCAACTTGTCCGGGTACAATATCGGCGGTCAGACGGCGATGGCACTTGGATAAATATACCAGGGGTATCCGACATATACAACCCGTCCTGGTCGGGGTATTCGACACTGCCGGCTCCGCTGCCACCTACTTTGGGGCAAGATTTTACGCAGTTCTTCTGGGACACACAGGGCTTGTCAGATGGGCCATATGAAATACGTGCCGTGTCGGTCTGCACGGGCAATGCAGCCGATGCACCCGGCTATTCACAAGTAATCAAAGGGCGGTTAGATAGACAACCACCAAGTTTGGTCGGCCTACCGCAACCTTCGGACGGCGTTTACCATGTGGGCGATGAGATTTCGTTTACCTTCAACCAGGACATCAATTGCAGCCAGTTGATTGAGGCGGATAATTCCAACGATAATAATGTCGGCCTCTACGATGCAACCACGAACACCTTGATTGATGTCGATTTCTCCTGCGTGGGCAATAAGATTGTGATAGACCCAGACCCATCGTTCCTAAACGAGATTTATGAAAACCATATCCTGCGGGCAGAACTTCACGATATTCAGGACTTGACCGGGAACCTGATGATTGGAACGGAATGGGAATTCTACGTGGACCGCAACGAACTGGCGTGGCTGACGGACAGCATCGGCATGACGAAATACGAGGATGAGAACAAATCCATCGTCGCAAAAATCCACAACCGGGGAGGTTATCCAGTGCCGTTTACCATCGAGAATATTCCTAGCTGGGTGAATGTAGCGCCAAGTGCGGGCACTTTGGTCGCCAATGAAATCAGGGATATTGTCTTCACGGTAATAGACACGGTATCCCGTGGCGTGTACGCAGACTCCATCATTCTGCACACAGAAACAGGCCAAAACCCATTTTTCATGGGCGGCGACGAGGGCTTGCCAATGGGCTTGCGGGTGCTTTGTCGGCCACCGAATTGGGTAATCAATCCGGCGGATTTCGAGTTCACCATGAACATGAACCTCCGATTGGAATTTGGCGGCGTAGCTTCCACTGACGCTGAGGACGAAGTAGGCGTTTTCATCGCTGGACAACTTCGGGGCAAAGCAAAACCCATTTTCGTGCCGGCCTTTGGTTATTGGATTGCCTTCTTGACGGTATATGGCAATGCTGCGGACAACGGCAAACCTTTGGCCTTTGAATTGTTCGACGCTTCGGAATGCCTGCATTATCCAGGCACATCGGGCGCTTTGCTTGCCTTCTCCCCGAACACGGTCATTGGCACAGTGGCAGCCCCGGGTCTCGTAGTCACCAATAATAACCTGTTGCATGAAATACCACTCAAAAAGGGCTGGAATTGGATTTCAATGAACCTTGGATTCCCAAATCCGGCCATCAATGCGGCACTATCCAATTTGCCAAATCCAATTGGCGATTTAATCAAGAACCAAACTCGGTTTGCGACCTATAACAATCCAAACTGGGTCGGCACTTTGACTGCTCTGACCAACGAGTCCCTATTTTTATACCAAGCCAATCAGGATAATCTCTTGAAGATTACGGGTACGCCGCTGGACCCTGCCAACGTGCCTATTCCGATAGTGCCGGGTTGGAACTGGATTGGGTATATACCAACGTATGAGCTGACCGTCAATAAGGCGTTGTCCACGCTGGCCGCACAGCCCGGTGATTTGATTAAAAGCCAAACCGCTTTTGCCCAGTATATCAACAGCAACTTGGGATGGGTCGGAAATTTGAGCCATCTCAACCCGCCAAATGGCTATATGTTGAAGATGGCACAGCCCGGAACGATTATATATCCGCCGCAATTCTTTGCGCCAGATGTGCAAGTGGACGACAGGGACGGCGGCGTGGTCTTCGATGCCCATTGGGCGGTGGATGCCACACAGTTCGAGCATAGTATGACCCTCATCGGCATGTTCCAGGCGGACAGTTCCAACGCCACTACTGCCTCCATGGAATTGGGAGCATTCTTCGGGGACGAAATCAGGGGAGCGACGCAGGCGATATATATTGAACCATTAAACGCCTATATGTTCTTCTTGACCAGTTATGCCAACACGGCGGACGAGCTGCTTCATTTCAAGCTCTACGATGCGGTCTCCGGCGAAGTGCAGGATTTGGCGGAAAGTATGACGTTCACGCCGAACAACCACCAAGGAAGCGTGGATACGCCTGTGCCGTTCACCTTGCTGTCTTCAACTGGTACGTCGGAACCCAGCAGCGTCGAATCATTCAATGTCGTTCCAAACCCTTTCCGGTCGGAAACATTCTGTCTGGTCAAGTTGACGCATCCGCAAGCAATCACGCTGGACATAACGGATGTGAACGGCAAACATGTTTCGAGCAAAAAGTACTACGGCACGGCTGGCCTGAATACCATTCCTTGGAAAGGTGTTTCGGAAAATGGTTCCTTGCTGGATTCTGGCCTCTATTTCATCCGCTTAACGACTGAAAACGACACCATCACTAAAAAAGTAATGCTTCAACGTTAATGGAGGTGGCTACGCAGGCAGCAATAGCCAATCAATAAATACCGCAAACGGGCTTGATTTTTCGTGAATCAGCCCGTTTGTTTTTTTATGCGGGGCGAATGGAAGTGCTTCTCATAGACGATGCCTGCCGCTTCTGGGATGGCTAACTCACTGCTGCGGACGGTGACGATGAGGTACAGGTTGACGGCGGCGTTGCGAGACACTGGTATATAAACAAATTAAAAACAAAAGCGAGGATGCCTGCATGGCGCACCCTCGCTTCGTTTTTTATTGGCAATGAAACGCTTTATTGGGGTCCCAGCCAATGTTCCATTTTTCCAATCAGTTCACACAGACGGGAGTTAGCAAAGTACAAGCGTCCGATTTGCGGATATGAGCCGCACGGCCAACGGGGATGGTGATGTTTTGAGCACCACCACCAAAGCTCAAGCTAATCGTGACGGAATTGGGGCCGAGGTTGGCGATTTTGAAGTCTTCGGCACCATCGCCTGCACAAAACTCCCAAGGAGAAGTGGCATCGTAGAGATAAACGCTAGCCTCGGAATTGCCAGTGGCGGAGCCACCACCGTAGAGGCAGGCTGGGGCCGTGGAATTGCAGGCAGAGGGCACGGCGCCGTTGTCAATGTTCATGCCACATGCCAGCAGGTTGGTCGCACCACCGGAGACGAAATTCACGGTGGCCAAGCAGGCGCTACAGCCGGGGCCACGTTCGGTGACCATCCCATCGCCGACCTGAGCAGTAGGCTTGCCAGTGGCTTTGCCGACCTGTTCCTGCACGTCTTCCTTGTTACAGGCTACGAAAAAAAGGGATGCTGTGGCCAATGCCATCAGGGACATAAAAAGGAGCTTTTTCATGGTCATACTTTTTTGAGAACAATCGTGGCCGTACACTACGTGTTATATGCACTCATTCATGCCCATGTGTGCGGATATAACAGCAGCGGTTCTTCCACGCTTGTTATGGTGAAGAATTATGGATTACCGACTTATAGGTATGTGCTGGGTAGTTAGGCTAGGGGTTGATGGGGTTGCAGGATTAGCCTTTGAATATTTACAAATCCTTATCGCTTTAATATACCTGCAAATATATGCCGCTCAGATGAAGCTGCGCATTGGACAATTCAGGATAAATATTGGATGATTCGGGACAATAGTTGGACAAATCGCCATTGCCTCAAAAATGCAAAACTACTTTCCGGTAAGCGTTGGGCGGCAGCCCCAAATGTTTCTTAAAAAAGCGGTTGAAATAGGCGGCATCTTCAAAACCAAGTCTTTCTGCCACCTGCTGCACGGTCAGGTCGTGGTCGTTGAGTAGGGCACATGCTTCTTGCAGTATCCGTGCTGCAATGCATTGGCTTGGCGAGAAGCCGAGCAACTGTTGGCATATTTTGCGCAGGTAACTCTTGGTGATATTGAGTTTTTCGGCATAAAATACCGGGGAATGTGCCGCCCGGAAATGCGTTTCGATGGCTTGAACGAATTCCTTGGCCTTGGCTCCCAGCCTGCCGTTCATGTGTTGGCTAATCGAGTCTATTTCGCCCCAATTGGGAGCAAGGGAAAACGATGTGACATTGCTGTTCACTTGTTTTTGTGCATTTGTGTTTAGGTCAATAGTCATGGCGTGCGTTTTTTATGTTTATCGGTATCAATAACCCGATGGGCAAGGGCGTTGTTCGGGGCAAGTATAAAAAAAGAGGGTTTTCCAAAACTACCGTCATTCTTCCCAATCACTGTCCTCCTCAGTTTCCACCAAAATACTGCAACAAGTGACGCCGCCCTCGGCCTTCGTCACTTCGGAATTGTCCACCAGCAGCAAATCAACGTCCGCCTCGGCGAGGGCCAAAGCGGTAAAGGGGAAGTCGGCGGGATAAATCACCGTGTCGCCGATCAGCAGCGCATTCGCAGCGCCCGGCTCGTCGGGGTCGGTGAAGATGAGTTCGAAGTCGGGAAAATAATCGGGGTGTACCCAGTCGGGGTTCAGGAGCAGCAGGCCGTCGCCAACCAGCGTCACGGCGGACTTGAGGTGAAGGCAGCCCTCGGCCATGCGCACGGGCATCACCTTGTAGCCATAGGGCTTCACGATGGTGTTCATCTGGCGGATGGCAGCCATGTTCGTGCGGCTGCTCAGCCCGACCCAAATCCGCTGGCCGATGCACAGCACGTCGCCGCCGTCGAGGGTGCCGGGCGATTCGATGTAGTAGATTTCTTCCCGAAATTCCTCCAGCAGTTCCGCCACGCCGAACACCTCCTCCCGGCGGCTCTCGGCACCGGGGCGGGTGATGATGGCCAGTTCGGGCAGCACCACGGCGC
>Ga0075012_10001993_pt1 | contig 20305 bp, 7 predicted proteins | sample All_14_2_FD_71474 | JGI IMG/M metagenome (GOLD analysis project Ga0075012, IMG submission 71474) | Freshwater microbial communities in response to fracking from Pennsylvania, USA - Allegheny Zone_MetaG_DW_15 | ecosystem: Environmental > Aquatic > Deep subsurface > Groundwater > Drilled... | reverse complement strand
AGTTAAGAGTGGGTTACGGTTGTCGATACTAGCGTGCAGAGAAGGCAAGTAAGAAGACTGGAGATGAAACATGCATGACAAAACACGAGCGGCAGTATTTCTTATCGGCGTGGCGGCACTGTGCCTCGCGGCACCTTGCGCGGTCTCCGCAGGCGAGCTGGTTGTCGTGCCCATCAGCGCATCGGCGAGCTCCTTCTACGACAGTAAATATGCGCCGCAGTGGCTGATCAACGGATCCGGCCTGACCGGCATCGGACGCGATGCCACACATACGAACGCAAATTCACAGAACCTGTTCTGGCATTCGGCTTTGCCGATCGTCGTTTCGGATCAATGGGTCGAGTTCGACCTCGGCGCAACGTATAACGTGACGAACGCGCTCGTCTGGCAGCTGTCGCAGACAAACTTCACCACGCGCGGCGTCAAGGTGTTTGCGATCAAGGTGGCGGGTGCTGATCATGCTTTCAGCACGTATTCGACCAGCAACCAACTCAACCAAGCGACGGCCGATCCCAACACGCCTGTTCAAGTGGTTCCGCTGGTGGCAGGCAACGTCCGGTTCGTCCGGTTCGAGATCCTGTCGAACTGGGGTGCCGCCAACATTGTCGGCCTCAGCGAGGTGCGCTTCGAGGTGGCCCCGTTTGAGCCAAACACCACGGACGACACCCTCACGCCCATCGGCGCGACGGCAAGCAGCAATTACGGCACGCAACCTTATCCGTATGGACCGCAGTGGCTGATCAATGGATCCGGCTTGACTGGGATCGGCCGCACGGCCACGCATACAAACGCGAATGCGATAAACCTGCTCTGGCATTCGAACACCAATACGGTCATATCGGCCCAATGGGTCGAGTTTGACCTTGGCTCTCCCCGTGATGTGGTAAACGCACTGGTTTGGCAGTTGGCTCAGCAAAACCTCATCACACGCGGCGTCAAGGCGTTCACGATCAAAGTGGCGGGCTCCGATCATGTCTTCTCAACGTATTCGACCAACAACCTGCTCGGTATTGCGTCGGGCCTGGCCAACGAGCCCGTCCGGATCGTGCCGCTGGCGGCGAAAAACATCCGGTACATCCGGTTCGACGTCCAGTCGAACTGGGGGTCAGGCGAGGTCGTCGGCCTCAGCGAGGTGCGGTTTGAGGCGGTCCCGCCCGAAACGAACGCAGCCTTTCGCGCCACGGTCAACAACGCGGTCAGCAGCTTTTATTACAACAACCCCAAGGCCTACCTGATCGACGGCTCGGGCCTGACCGGAGTGGGGCTTGCGGCTGTGCACACGAACGGGCTGGGGCAGACCAGCATGTGGCTGTCCGACAAGGGGTTGGTCACCAACGAATGGGTCGAGTTCGACTTCGGGTGGGAGATCGAGCTGGTTTCAGCGGCGATCTGGCAGTACAACCAGACCTGGACGGATACCGGGGTCTACAAGGATTTCACGCCCCGCGGGGTCAAGGGCATGACCATTTTGACGGCGGGAGCGAGCAAGAGCTACACGGAGTACGGGACCGTCGTCTTGAACCGGGCGGGCGGAACGGCGGCAGAACCGGTGCAGATTGTGCAGTTGGCGGCGGAAAAAGTCCGGTTTGTGAAGTTCGCCGTCAACAGCAACTGGGGAGATGCCGACATGGTCGGCCTCAGCGAAGTCCGTTTCCTCTACAAACCGGCGGGAACGCTGGTCAAGGTGCATTGAGTGGAGAGCCCAGACAGGAACTCTGAATGATACGCGACAAGCTTCTTCCTCTCTTGTGTTGTGCGGCGCTGTGGCTGATGCCCGAGCTCCGCGCGCAGGGACTGTCGCCGGAACGGATGCGGCAGCTCAAGGAGGACCTTGCGCGCTTCAGCCCTGCGGCGGCGCGCCGCACGGTCGAGGACCTTGCGAAAAGTTGCGGCGACCGCTACGACGGCGACCGCCACCGGGCGGCGGTCGAAGCGCTGGCCGCCAAGGTTGCGGACGTCCAGAAGGCGCTCGACGGTCAGGACGCTGCGGGTCAGAAAGCGGCCGAAGCGCTGATCGAGGGCGCGCGCGCCGCACTGCTGGCGAACCCGCTGCTGGACTTCGACCGGCTCGTCGCCGTGCGCCGCACGCTCGACCCGGCGGCCGCACGCCGGGGGCTCGGCAAGGAGATCGGCTTTCTCAACCTGAACCCGTTCAACCACGCCGACATGCAGCGCTATGGCTGGACCAACGAGATCGTGACGGTCACGGGGTTGCGCGGCAACCCCAAAATCGAGACGCTCTTCCGTCCCAAATGGCAGACGATCGTCCGCGACCTCGACCTGGATTTCAACGCGGGCCGGCTGCTTTTCTCCGGGATCAACAAGGCTGACCGCTGGGCGCTCTTTGAGATCGCCGCGGACGGGGCCGGCCTGAAGGAGGTCACGCCGACGGCTGATACCGACGTCGACTGGTTCGACGGCTGCTACACGCCGGACGGCCGCATCGTGATGTTGGGAACCGCCGCGTATCAGGGCTTGCCCTGCGTGCACGGCTCCTTGCCGGTCGCGATGCTCTACGTGCTCGACCGCGCCACCGGTAAGATCCGCCAGCTCACCTTCGAGCAGGACAGCGACTACACGCCGGCCGTGATGAACGACGGCCGCATCGTCTACACGCGCTGGGAGTATTCCGACCTTCAGCACTACTGGTCGCGCATCCTCATGACGATGAATCCGGACGGCACCTCGCAGCTCTCGCTCTACGGCTCGAACTCCTATTTCCCGACCGTGCTGCAGCAGTGCCGCGCGATCCCTAACGACGCGCACCGGCTCGTCGGCATCGTGGGGGGCCATCACGACGTCCCGGAAATCGGGCGGCTCGTGCTGTTCGACCCCACGCTGTCGCGGTCCTATCCGTTCGTCTACGATCCGCCGGATAAAAGCTGGGGGCCTGAGGGCACGCGGCCGTTCCGCATTCTGCCCAAGACCCTGCCGAAAGAGCGGACGGGCATGGTGCACGAGTTCCCGGGGTATGGACAGGACGTGCAGGGCGATGTGGCCGACGGGCTTGTGGCAAACCAGTTCGAGCGCGGCAAACCGTACTTCGTGTATCCGTATCCGCTCAGCGACAAGTACGTGCTGGTCTCGGTCAAGACCGGACGCGATGCGCTGTGGGGCCTCTATCTGGTGGATGTGTTCGACACGGTCACGCGCATCGCCGAAATCGAGGGCGCGGCGCTGTTGGAGCCGATCCCGCTGGTGCCGCGCAACCCGCCGCCCGTGATTCCCGACCGGATCAAGCCGGGCGCTCAAACCGCCAGCGTCCATATCGCCGACATCTACAACGGGCCTGGACTGCGCGGGGTGCCGCGCGGCACGGTCAAAGGCCTGCGGGTCTTCGCCTATCACTTCAACTACGAGCGGACCGGCGGGCCCTCCTCGGTGGGGCTCGGCCGCGTCGAGGCGGGGTGGGACATCCGGCGGCTGCTCGGCACCGTCGCGGTCGAAGCGGACGGCTCGGCCTGTTTCGAGATCCCCGCGAACACGCCGGTCTCGCTCCAGCCGCTCGACGCGGACGGCGCCGCGCTGCAGCTCATGCGCTCGTGGCTGGTCGGCATGCCCGGCGAGCGCGTCTCGTGCATGGGGTGCCACGAGGACAACCGCTCTTCCGTGGCTGTGGGCCGCGCGTTGGCCGACACGAAACCGCCGCAGCAGATCCGGCCGTTCCAAGGTCCCGTGCGGCCGTTCGGCTTCGAGTGCGAGATGTGGCCGCTCGCGCAGAAGTACTGCCTGGGCTGCCACGGCGACGCGGCGAAAGCGCCGCCGCGCGCGACGGATCAGGGCGGCGAGGAGGGAAAGCCCCGGCAGTTGCTGATGCGCGACGCGACGGCCTGCTACCACATGATTCATCCGTATGTGCGCCGTCCGGGACCCGAGAGCGAGATGGCGCTGCTCAATCCGCTGGAGTGGCACGCCTCGACCAGCCCGCTGGTGCAGATGCTCCGCAAGGGCCATCACGGTGTGACGCTCGACCGCGACGCGTGGGAGACGCTCATCACATGGATCGATCTCAACGCGCCGTGGCGCGCCAAGTGGGACCCCCCGGCTGTGCGCGGCCACGAGCAGCGTCAGCGGCGCCTGGAGCTGAGGCAGCGCTTCGCTCAGTGCGACGCCGATCCCGAGCGGGAGTATGACGCGTGGGCGGCTACGGTCAAGGCGCGCGGCGCGCCTGCGGCGGTCGCGCCCCAGCCGGTTCCCGAAGCGGAGCCGGACACGCTTTCGGTCGCGGGTTTTCCGATGGACGCCGCGCAGGCCAAGGCGGCTCAGGCCGCCTTGGGCGAGACGCGCCGCACGGTGAAGCTGCCGAACGGGGAGGCGCTGACGTTCGTGCGCGTTCCGGCCGGGACCTTCGTGATGGGCTCGACGGACGGGTACGCGGATGAGCGGCCGCGTGCGGCCGTGAAGATTGAGCAACCGTTCTGGATGTCGGAGACCGAGGTTAAGAACAGCCAATACCACGCGTTCGATCCCGAGCACGACTCGCGCTATCAGGACCTCCACGGCATGGACCACACCGTGCCGGGCGACATCTCGAATCACCGCGACCAGCCCGCGATCCGCATGAGTTGGCAGCGGGCGATGGCGTTCTGCCACTGGCTGAGCCAGACCGCAGGCGTGAAGGCCGCGCTGCCGACCGAAGCGCAGTGGGAGTGGGCGGCGCGCGGCGGCACCGCGACGCGCTTCTACTGGGGCGGGCTCGGCGACGATTTCTCGAAGTGGGCGAACCTGTCGGATCAGGCGGTGCGCTGGTCGAACACGGTCGGCTGGGAGGGCGGCAACCGCATCCAGCGCCGTCAGCCGTACGAGATAGCGCTGGGCTATCCGCTGCACGAAGAGCGCTTCAAGGACAACTGGTACAGCATGGACTACGTGGCGCAGGCCGGCGCGAACGCGTGGGGCTTGTACGACATGGTCGGCAACGCGGGCGAGTGGACGCGCAGCAGCTACCGCCCGTATCCGTATTCCGAAAACGACGGGCGCAACGACGGCAACGCCAACGAGCCCAAAGTGGCGCGCGGCGGAGCGTTCCGGGACCGCCCGCGCGACGCGGGCGCCGCCATCCGCCGGTCCTACGCCGCGTGGCAGACGGTCTATGATGTCGGGTTCAGGGTGGTGATCGTGGGACAGTAAGTTCAACAAGAGGGAATCATTCCATGCGGTCATTAGTTCACTTGGCAAGCGCGGGTTTCATGACGCTGACGATGTGCCTGGACTCTCTTTCGGACAACGGGACCTGGACTAACACGGCGTCCGGACTCTGGGGCGACGCGGCAAACTGGAGCGGCGGCGCTGCGGCGGACGGCGCAGACGCGACCGCCTTCTTCAACGCGATCGACATCGCGTCAAACACGAGCGTCCGCCTCGGCGCGGCCCTCACGCTCGGCGGAATCGTTTTCGGCGACACCTCCACCAATACCCCGGCCGGATGGATACTGGACGACGACAGCAACGCTGGCCATGTTCTGACGCTGGACGGAACGGCCCCCACCCTCACCGTCGAGCCGCTCGGCTCCGAGCAGGGAACGAAAAAGACCGTCGTTGTCCGCGCCGTGCTCGCCGGAACCAATGGCCTGACAAAAGCCGGTGCCGGAACACTGACCCTTAGCCGCGCGAACACGTATAGAGGCGAAACAACGGTCTCGGACGGAACGCTTCAGTTGGATATCCTGTCCGAATTGCCGACAGCAGGTCTGGCCCTCTGGCTGGATGCGACGCAAGGCGTGACGACCAACAGCAGCGGCAACACCACCGTGTGGGCCGATCGGAGCGGCAACGGCCGAAACGCAACCAACCCCGGATCCACCGGACCCACGGTGGCGGCAGACATCAACGGGCGACCCTCTCTGCGTTTTACGAAAAGCCAGTCCCAGTATCTGGTTGGCAGCGGCCCGGTCGGAGTCGCGAACCTCACTGTTTTCATCGTGCATAAGCTGACATCGGTGAACGCGGGTGGAGGAAACACCTATGCCCTCATCGCCACAGACGCCTGGACAGACGGCGGAGTCAGCGGGCGTTCCGTGCATATCAACGCAGACATCAAATTTATGTACGCGGTTTACTCGAACAACGGAAACGGGACGACCTCCTATACAGCAGGCACTGTGCAGATCGACGAAATTCTCGACGCGAACGGTGCCTACTCGTTATTCCGGAACGGCGAACAGAACGGCAGCAATTCAACCGCACGGCCCGGTTGGTTAAAAAACTTAGGCGCTTTCAGGATCGGCGCCTGGAACGCCTCCCGCTATCTCGACGGCAGCATCGGCGAGATCCTCATCTACACCAATGCTCTGGGGACAGCCGAGCGGCAGGCCGTCGGTGTGTATTTGAAACGGAAATGGGGAATCTCCGCCAGCGCGTACCCTAACGCCAATGTGCTTCCCGCTACAACGACGGTCTCCATCACGAACGGCGCTTCGCTGGCGCTCCTGAATCTCGACCAGACGATCAGCGCACTAACCGGAACAGCCGGAGGCCGGGTCGTCTTGGACGGCTCTCTGACCGTCACAGGCAACCTGTCGACGGTCTATGCGGGTCATGTCAGCGGGAGCGGCAACTTGAATAAGCAGGGGAGCGGCACGCTGACGCTGGCCGGCACAAACGCCTACACGGGCGCCACGGCGGTGACCGGCGGAAAGCTGTGCTTCACGAATGTCACACCGGCCTCGCTCCAGCTTTCGGCGGGTACGGGTGCGACGCTGGAGTATGCCGTCTCACAAGGCGTGACGCTGAACCATACAAAGACCGATCTTTCTGGAGCGGGCAAACTGCTGAAAACCGGCTTAGGAAAACTGACTTTCGGTTTGGGGGCGGGTAACACGATCAACTGGAATTTCTCGTCAGGCGCGTTGATCGATGTCCAAGAGGGAACTTTGCTCGGCGGCGGCTGGAACAACAACACTTGGACGACAAACCACGCCTCCCTCAACGTGGCCCAAGGCGCCCTCTTTAGCGGAATCGAGGCGAATGTGAGCGTTCCCAAACTCACGGGACAGGGAACGGTCAAAACCGGCTATAGCGGAAACTACAAGAGCTTCACGGTGGGTCTGGACAACGAATCGAGCTCCTTCGGCGGCGGGATCACCGACGACGATTACGGTTTTGCCGGCAACCTGTCTAAAATCGGAACGGGCTCCCTGACTCTCGCGGGAACAAACACCTATACCGGTCATACGGCGGTCGACAGCGGCACATTGAAGATCTCGGGACGGCTCTATGCGGCAGGCGCCAACACGGCCGCTGTTGTCACGGTCCGCAGCGGCAGTGTGCTGGAGCTCGGCTCTTGGGGATACGGTCCTCAGGCCTCGCTCGGCCTTCTCGCAACCGATCCCGCCCGCCTGATGATCAGCAACGGCACCGTGCGCGTCACCGGCCCGTCCGCCAGCACGCGCTCCGCGACCGTCAAGGGAAGCGCCACCCTCGACGTGGCCGCCGGCGCTTACTGGAACATCCTTGCCGGCGATGCGGCATGGGCCTTCGATGAAAATGCCGCCTTACTGCTAACCGGCGCGGGGAACGGCTCTTTTGCGCCGAGTCCTAACGGCGCGGGTGGAGTCCTGAAGACCGGCACGGGAAAATGGACACTGACGGGTACGAACACGGTCAACGGTCCCATCGACGTCCAGGCGGGCATCTTGCAGGTCGCAAACACCCGCGACGCCGCCACGCCTCCCGCCGGCGCAGCGTTGTGGCTGGACGCCACGCGAGGAACAGTCACGAACAGTAGCGGACGGGTCACGCTCTGGGTCGACCTGAGCGGCAACGAGCGCCATGCCTTCAACGCAGCATCGACCGGCCCCACCATAGCGGCGGACATCAACGGACAAAACACCCTGCGCTTCACGAAGAGCCAGTCCCAGTACTTGGCCTGCGTCGGACCCGGCGGCCTGTTGAACCTCAACGTTTTCATCGTTCACAAAATAGCGTCGCTCCCGGGCCCCTATGCCCTCATCGCCACCGACGCCTGGGGCAGCGATCCCGTCAAAGGAAACGCCGTCCATATCAACGACGAGACCACTCTCAATTACGCGATCTATAGCGATTCAACCGGGTTTGGCACAGCCACGTTGACGGCAGGGACGACGCGGATCGACGAAGTTGTCGACACAAACGGCGACTACGCGTTGTTCCTGAACGGCGCGCCGAACGGCAGCGATTCTGGCACGCGCGGGGGACAACGGAAGAACTTCGGCGCCTTCCGGATCGGCGCATGGGCCGGCTCTTCTACCCGGTATCTCGACGGCAGCATCGGCGAAATCCTCATCTACACCAATGCGTTGAGCAGTTCAGAGCGTCAGGCCGCATACGCCTATCTGAACGCGAAGTGGATGATCCCCGGCGGAACGGAGAGCTCCGGTGCCGTCACCAACCTTCTCGCCACAAACGCCGTCGTCTCTGTGGCTCAGGGCGCGACGCTCGATTTAAGCGGCCAGAGCCAGACCTTGTCCGAGCTGACAGGTAACGGAACGGTGATGAACGGGCTGCTGAACGTGACCGGCACGATCGCGCCCGGAGGAACCAATCACATCGGGACGCTGTCGGTCGCGCAGGCCCTGTTGACGGGGGTGTTGCTGATGGACGTATACACGCAAACGAACGACTGCCTCATCGTGGCCGGAGACCTGAATCTTTCGGGCCTTAACCTGCGCGTCGTCGCCCCGGGCTCTTTGCCTCGAGACACAGAATACGTGCTCGCCACTTACACCGGCACGTTGACGGCTCCTTTCCTTTCCGCCGACCTTCCGCGAGCATGGATGCTTCGGTATACCAACAACAGACAAGTGCGGCTGGTCTGTCAGAAGGGCACGCTGCTTTGTCTTCACTAACGCGATGGGATAAGGACACACGACTTGCGACACCCGACGCCCGGACATTCAACCCGGAAGTCGCGAGTCGTGCGCCGGGTATCGAAATACAGGGACTGCGATGAAAATGAGAACGGACGGATTCAAACGCGCGAGAACCGGCATGGTTCTCCTGCTGGCCAGCGTCGTCAAGATGCAGACAACCGCGTTTGCAGCGGAGGCCGAAGTGTCTCTCGCCAAACCCGCGACGGCCACCCTGTATGCCCGGCGCGAGTCGCTGTGTCAGACGCTGCTGGACACGCGCGCGGCGCTCAAGAAATGGCAGACGGAGCAGGCCGCGGCAAGGACCGCGGTCCAGTGGGGCGCTTGGCACGCGGCGGCGACCGGCCAAGCGGTGCCGCCGGCCTTTGATCCCGCCGCCAGCGACCCGGGCGGAAAACCGCTCTGGAACCAGCGCCCGGATGTGAGGGATGACAGCGTGGTGACGCTCGGCGGAAACGCGCCGGCCAAGGACCCCGATGTGTTCGGCCGAAGCGTCACGGCAAAGACGCCTGTCACGCTCACGGTCGGCCTCGGCGGCGGAGACCTGATCGAGGTCTGGTTGAACGGGCAGAAGCTGGCCGCGCGGGACACGCACATCGACCTCAAACGGTACGGCACGGGCATGCGGATGGAGGACGACCGCCGCAACCAATGGCTTCTGGAGTTGCCGCTGAAGGCGGGCGAGAACACGCTGACGTTCAGCGTGCGGCAGAGCCGCATGCCTGGCCAGTTCTTTTTCTCGCCAGCGCCCAACCCCGTGCCGCGGCTCTGGGAGCAACTCCGCAAAGACTTTCCGCCCGCGAACAACCGGTTGCTGAAGAGCGTGAGCGTAGCCTGGTTCGAGCAGCCGGGCGGCTGGCTGACCGCCGAAGACGCCCGACTGGAGCGGGACTTCATGAACGCCGTGTTTGAGCGCCAGTCCGCGCTGAAGGTGAACCTGAATTCCCGGTTGTCCGCCCTCGATGCGGCCAAGGCGCCGGCTGACGACCCGCGCTGGCTGGGGCTTTGCGCGGCCGCCGCCGAAACGGAAGCGGCGCTTGAAGACTGCGCCAGCCTCGAAAAGGCCGTGGAGCTTTTGGACAGGACCTATGAGTCTTATCGAACCCATGCTTTTCAAAGCCGTCTCAGCGACCTTCGGCAGGCGGCCCTCCGCGGAGAGACGGTCCGCGCGGCGCTCGACGAGCTGAAGTACCGTGCCCTGGTGCAGGCCAATCCGCTGCTGAAAGACAAAAAGCTTCTCTTCGCACGCCGCTACACCTACGACTCGCAACATTACTACGACGACTATTACCACGGACCGACCCAGTGGGGCGGCAACCTCACCGAGCTCGACCTCGCGAGCGGCAAGACCCGCGACATCGTCCCGCACCTGTCCGGCGGAATCTTCGACCGCTACGATCTTTCCCGCGACGGCCAACGCGTGCTCTTCGGCTACCGGGCCCCCAAACCGGAAGGCTATCGGCTCTGGGAACAGCGTCTGGACGGGTCCGGTCTGCGCCAACTCACGTTCCCGCCCGCTGACGAGGCCCTGCGCATCGCCCGACACAGCGGCTACCCGAAGGAGCTGCTCGACAAAGACCCGCGCTATTATGGCCATTGGACCGACGATATGCATCCCTGCTATCTGCCCGACGGGCGCATCGTCTTTGTCTCCAGCCGCTCGGAACGCACGGTGCTCTGCGGCGGACACTCGCTGACCTGCACGACCCTTTACCGAATCGACGCGGACGGCAAGAACCTGTACGAGCTTTCTCAGGGCGCGCTGACCGAATCGACGCCCACCATGCTCGACGACGGGCGCATCCTCTATACGCGCTGGGAGTACGTGTACAAAGGGATCGCCGCCATCCAGTCCCTTTGGGCCATGCGCCCCGACGGCACAGGCTCCGAGGAGGTCTTCGGCCACAACATCGACAATCCCGGCGTCTTCTTCGCCGGACGCCAGATTCCCGGCAAAGCGGACCGGATCGTCGCTCTCGGTTGCGGCCACGAGCCTTTGGCGGTGGGCTCCATCCGCCTGATCGACCGCAAAAAAGACCGGCGGACCAAAGAGGCCATGACCTCCCTCACCCCCGAGGTGGAGACACGCGGCCTGCGCGGCCTCTTCCAGCTGCGCAACGGCAGATGGTCCGAAGACGTATATGGGCCGTTCTTCTGCGACCCCTTCCCGCTCTCGGAGAACTTCTTCCTCGTCTCGCACAACCCGGACAAGCGCTACAACGACGTGAACGGTTATGGGATTTACCTGCTGGACACCTTCGGCAACCGCGTGCCGCTCTATCAAGACCCCGAGATGTCTTGCTTCCAGCCAATGCTCCTCGAGCCCCGTCCGGTCGCACCCATCCTGCCGGCGATGAGCGTTCCTGCCGGGACGGAAGAAGGCGAGGCCACGGTGCTCCTGGTGGATCTCTACCGGAGCCTCACCAACGTGCCACCCGGCACCGTGAAACACCTGCGCGTCATGGAACAGATCCCGCGCTCCTGGGCCGCGTCGCAGATCCAGCCGGGCGACGGCATTTCCGGGCAGGCCACCGCCGTCTCCCTGTTCACGCACATCTGGATCGGCGTGTTGCTCGGGGTCGTGCCGGTGGAGGCGGACGGCTCCGCGTTCTTCAAAGTCCCCGCGCGCCGGAATATTTTCGTGCAGGCTTTGGACGAGAACTTCATGGAAGTCCAGGTCATGCGGACGTTCGTCAACTTCCAGCCCGGCGAGACGCGCTCCTGCATCGGCTGCCACGACCCGCGCGACGGTTCGCAGATGCCCGAGCGGCCCTTGGCGATGTCGAAGCCCGCCGTGGCGATCCGGCCGCAGCCCGGCGACACCGGACCGCGCCCGCTCCACTATCCGGCCGATGTCCAGCCGATCTTTGATCGCCACTGCGTGCGGTGCCACGGCGGCGACGCGCCGAAGGCGAACCTTAATCTGACCGGGACCTTCACCGAACATTTCAGCGAATCCTACGAGAACCTTCTGCGCAAAGGGCTCGTACCCTTCATCCAAGAATGGACGGGGCCGCGGGCGGACAAGGGCGGGCCGCTGTATGTGGGCAACGGCAGCATGCTGCATGCCGCAGCCGTGCCGCCGTACACCTACGGCTCACACCCGAGCAAGCTGGTCCAAACGCTTCTCAAAGGCCATCAGAAAATCAAGCTCGACCAGGCGGAGTTCGTCCGTCTGGTCACCTGGGTCGACGCGAACGCTCCGTTCTACGGTTCTTATTTCGGCCGGCGCAACATCGCGTTCAAGAACCGGCCGGGGTTCCGCGCCACGCCGACGCTGGCGTCCGCGCGCGGCACGCCGCCGCCGTCCAATAACCCGCCCCTCCCGGCCGAACTGCTGGCCCTGTGGCGGCGCGGCGCGGAAACAAACGAAAGGGTAACTTTCAACGCTCAACGCTCAACGCTCAACGCTCAAGTCAGGGTCGAGGGCTTGCCTGAGTGCTTCGACGGCAAGGCGTTCGTCAAGGGCGCGCCGGCGGGTGAGCAGGAGGCGGTTTCCGTCGCCCTGTGGCTGCGCGCGGACGAGCTGAAGAACCGCTGGACCCCGCTGCTCTTCACGGACGGGAGAGACACCTCCGCGCTCCACTTCAGCCTGCTCGAGGACGGCGCGCCGAACATTGCGATCAACACCGGCAACGAAAACTGGAAGCATGTGCGGGCCGACGCGGTCGTGAAGCCCGGCGAATGGCACCATGTCGCGGTCGTCTGCGACCCCCGCCTGGAGGGCGAGGTGCGCTTCTACATCGACGGCAGGCCCGCCGGCGTCAAACGGCTGGACCTCGGCGTCCCGCTCGCGCTGGCCGCCTACCGGCTCGGCGCGTGGAACGCGTGGGAGAACGCGCCCGCCAACAATTTCCACGGCTCGCTCGACGACGTGCGCCTCTACCGCGGCCTGCTGACCGACACCGAGGTCGCAGCGCTCGCGCAAAGGCGGGTGATGTGAGGACGCCCGATGCCCAGACCTTTCCCCGGGAGTCGGGGGTCGCGCGTCGGGAGTCGGGAGTCAAAAAATCGAAAAGGCGAAGACAGAACAGGAGAAAAACATGCGGAAAAAAATTAAGCCAGGTTGGGTTACATTCGGTTTGGCGGCGTTGTGTTTTTCGGCGCCGTGCGCGGCTTCGGCCGTGGACGCGATCATCACGCCGGTCAGCGTGTCGGCGAGCAGCAACTACGGTTCGACGCCGTATCTCTACGGGCCCCAGTGGCTGATTGACGGCTCCGGCCTGACCGGCACCGGCCGTGCGGCCACGCACACGAACCTGAACCAGACCAACCTGTTCTGGCACTCGAACACCAGCATCTCCGTGCCGGCTCAATGGCTCGAATTCGACCTCGGCGACACGTACAATGTGTCGAACGCGCTGATCTGGCAACTGGCGCAGTCCGGCCTCACCTCGCGCGGCGTGCAGACCTTCACCATGAGCGTGGCGGGAGAAGACCGCATCTTTACGACGGTTTCGACGACCAACCTGAACATCGCGACGGGAAGCGCGAACGAACCCGTTCAGATCCGTCCGCTGGTCGCGAATGAAGTCCGGTACGTCAAATTCGCGATCAATTCCAATTGGGGCGCCTCCGGCATCGTCGGCCTCAGCGAGGTGCGTTTCGAAGGTGCCCTGGTGATCCCCGTTCCGCTCATCGTGCCGGTCAGCGTAAAGGCCAGCACCTACTACAGCAGTGGGTACGCGCCGAAGTGGATGATCGACGGTTCGGGACTGAGCGGCACCAGCCGACGGGCCACGCACACGAACCTGAACCAGACCAACCTGTTTTGGCATTCGGACGGAAGCGCCGTCTCCAGTCAATGGGTAGAGTTCGATCTCGGCGCGCCGTATGAAGTGACGAACGCGCTGATCTGGCAGCTGACGCAGTCCAGCAACGATCACACCAACCGCGGTGTCCGGGAGTTCACGATCAAGGTGGCCGATCCTGACCGTAACTTCTCAACGCTCTCGACAAACAATATGCTTAACATCGTGACGGGCCTAGCCAATGAGCCCGTTCAGGTGGTACCGCTGACGGCGAAGAATATCCGGCATGTCCGGTTCGAGATCCAATCGAATTTCGGAGGTCAATATGTCGGCCTCAGCGAAGTGCGTTTCGACGGCCTGCCCTGGACCCCGCCCGCGTCGCGCGAGCTGGTGTGGAACGGCACGAGCGGCGACGCGGCCTGGAACAAGGCGGCGCAGAACTGGCTGACGAACGGCGGCGCGACGGCCTTCCAAACCGGCGACCACGTGCGCTTCGACGACACGGCTGCCGAGAAGCTCGTAACGCTGACGAACAACGTGTTTGCCGGCGCGCTCGTGATCGACAGCGCAGGCGACTACCGCATCACGGCCGGTGCGGCCGCCAACCAGCGCATCCTGTCGGCCGACTCGCTCGTCAAGCGCGGCTCCGGCCGGCTGGAGTTGGCCGGAGGCGCCATCGGGACCGCCGACTCTCACCATGCCTTCACGGGCGGCGTCGAGATCGTTGAGGGCACGCTCGCGACCCTCTCTGGCGGCCGGGACCTGAAGAACGCGACGGAGGGCCTGCTCGGTAACATGCAGGCCGCGCGGACCATCCGGGTCAACACGAACGCGACGCTGAACCTGGCCGGGCGCTATCTGAGCGGCCGGCTGGACAGCGTTCCCGCCACCGCGCTGGTCGTGGATCACGGGACCTTGAGCCTTTCCTCGACCAACATCAGCGAGACCGCCTTCGGCCCGCTGACCTTCGACTCCGCGAAGGTCGAATGCGTAAACACCAACACCTACACCTATGTCGCCTTCAACGGAAGAACGGTCTTCATGGGCACCTCGACGGTCCACTTCGCGCAAACCGGTTATGCAAAGCAGGCCTTTTTTCTCGCTCCGGCGGGCACGGAGGTGTGCGTGTCCAACATCACGCAAGACGCCGCGTGGGATGCACGCATCGATTGGCTGATTAAGGATTTCTACACGAACAACGTCCTTGTACAGACGTCCGGCATCCGCAAGACAGGGGTGGGGACGCTGTACCTCGGAAACCCGAATAGCACGTTCAGTGGCAACATCACGGTGTCTGAGGGCACTCTGGAAGTGGCGGGAGAAACGGGCATCAACTATGCCTACAGCGTTCTGGGTAATCCCAAGATATCCCACAAAGTCCGGGTGGAGGGCGGAGCCATGCTGAAAATCGACACCAGCAACATTTTCGGCACCGGCTTTGATTCGCCGCTGACAGAGCTGGAGATCGTCGGCGGCACGCTGTCGCTGGCGAACGGCAAAAGCAGCGCGTTCGGCCCCCTGACTTTAGAGAACGCGACCGTCACCTATAACATCGGGTATGGTTATGACTGGGGCCTGATGATCTTCAGCAAGAGTGTGACATTCAAAGGGACTCAGCCTTACGTTTTCAATCCGGTCGGAACGTACAACAGTTTTCAGAGCGGACTAAACGAGGAGACCGAGGTGAATGTCTGGGACATCACGGGGTCGTCGGCCACCGACGCGAGTCTCAATATGCCGTTCATCAATTTCGACTCCGTGACGAACAAACCGCCTTCACGCTTCAAAAAGAGCGGGCCGGGCACGCTCTCGCTGGGCGCGGTCAACACCAGCACGGGCGCGCTGCGCGTGGTCGAGGGCGTGCTGCACATCGACGGGCGGTGGGAGGGCGTGAACTCGTCCGTCACGGCCGAGAGCGGCGGGTATCTCGGCGGCACCGGCCGGGTGGCACGCGCGGTCTTCAACGGCGGCGGCTTCGAGTGTACGATGGGACAGGCCGGGAAGCTGACGGCCGGAAGCGTGGCGGCGGGTGCGACCGGAAGCGTGCGCCTCCTGAACCCGGGCGGCCTGCCGGTCACGCGGCTGCGCGTCCCCTTCTTGTCGTATACAACCATCGAGAATGCCGACAACCTTGAGAACTGGACGGTCGAGATCGAAGGGGTCGCGCCGACCTCGAACCTGCGCGTGTTTGCGAAAGACGGCACGCTGACCGCAGGCTGGTTCCCGAAAGGCACGCTGATCCAAATGCTGTGAGGACGCCCGACGCCCGGACCTTTCCCCCGGGAATCAGAAAAACATAAAAACCAGAGACAGGAGACAAACAATGAGCAAATTAGCAGTGATGACAACACTTTGCGTCGGATGCGCGCTCGGGTCGCTGGCCGCGCCGCCGGTGACGGACGGGCTGAAGTTCTGGGTCGACGCCAGCGACGCGACGTCGCTCGTCACCAACGACGCCGGAAAAGTCTCGCAGTGGAACGACCTGTCCGGGACGGGCAACCATATGGCTCAAACGACCGACAGCCTAAAGCCCACCTATAACCCGACCGGCCTGGACGGCAAGCCCTCGCTGTCGTTCAACTCGACGAACGTGTTGTTTAAAACGGGATCACTGCTCTGCTACAGCAACCACACGGCGTTTCTGGTGGCGAAGGCGACCTCGTTTACCGAGAACGACATGCTGGGCAGCGGCGGCACAGGTGTGGGCGATATTCTCGTTATGCATTATACGGTTTCCGGGAACAACCTTTTCCGCGGCCACTACTGGGGAGCCTCCGGTGTCGCTACCAAGGACAGCGCCGTCAAAACCGCGGTCGCGGTTCCGCTGGTGTATGCGCAGCGCATGAACGGGACGGCGTTGGAGCTGTTCAGAAACGGCACGCGGGACGCGATCCAGCCGTTCTCAAGCTTCTCGCCCACCAAGAAGGGCATCATTCTCGGCTATCGCTCGACAGGGGGAAGCAGCGGCAAATGTTTCGCCGGGGAGATGTCGGAGGTGCTGATCTACGAGCGGGCGCTCAGCGAGGGCGAGCGCGCCCAGGTGGAAGCGTACCTCACCGGGAAGTGGCTCATGGACTATGACCCGATCGCGGCGACGCCCGTCACGGCAGGCTTGAAGTTCCGGGTGGACGCCACCTCGCGCCAAACGATCCTGACCAACGCGGTGGGTCAGGTCATCCAGTGGCGCGACCTCTCCGGAAACGGGTATCACCTTCAGCAGCGCCTTACGGGTCTGACGGCCACCAACCAGCCCGTCTACAATCCCCTCGGGCTGAATGGGAAACCCGCGCTCTCATTCAGAGGGACGAATGTCCTGCTGACCACAGCCGCCACGATCAACGCCAGCAACCACACGGTCTTCGTCGTGGCGAAGGCGACAGATGTGACGGCCAACATCAACTGGGGAAACGACATCGTGGGCGCCCGGGTTACGAGTGCCGGCGGCTTCGCTCTCAATCTGCGCAACGGGTTCATGACCGGGGCGTACTGGATCACGAACGATCCGCCTGCGGCGATCACGGGTTTAGTGCCGTTCACCTTTGCGCCGACCCTCTTCGAACAACGGTTGGATGACACCGGCTTTAACCTCTTCAGAAACGGGATTTCCGACGGCAGCGCGGCGTTCAGCGCCCGGACCAATGTGCTGGTCGGCATCTCGGTGGGCTACCGGACGGAGCTGGTCAACACCGATTACGGGTTCATCGGCGAGATCGCGGAGGTACTGATCTACGACCGTGCGCTCAATGAATCCGAGCGGCAGCAGGTGGAGAGCCACCTGACGAACAAGTGGTTCACCGCCGTCGACGAAGGCGTACCTGTTTCCCACAATTTGAAATTCCGCGTCGACGCCAGCGACGCGGCCTCGGTCGTGACAAACGAGCTGGGCAAAGTGTCCAAATGGTGGGGCCGGGGCGAAACCGGGTATTACGTCACGCAAACCACGACGAACAAGCAGCCGACCTACAACCCGCACGGACTGCGCTGGCGGCCCTCGCTCTCGTTCAACGGCACCAACGTGATGTCGCTCCCCTTCAACGCGATCAACTACAGCAACCACACCGTCTTCGTGGTCGCGCACGCCACCAGCGGAAGCGGCGCCAAAGACTTTCTGGGCAGCGGCGGAACCACGTCCGGCGACATTCTGCTGATGAACTATAATAACAAGTATCGCGGCCACTATTTCCCGACCACGAACTCCGCCGCCCCGGTTTCGATCGACAGCGTTTCCGCCACGGTTCTGGCGCCCGTCATCTACGGTCAAACGTTCAGCGACACGGGGTTGCGGATCTATCGGAACGGCACTCTGGACAATTCGAAAACGACGGGGCTCTCGTACACGAACGTCCTGCGCTCAGTCATTCTGGGCAGCAGATCAGGAAGCGATTATTTCGTGGGCGAGATGTCGGAGGTGCTCATCTACGACTGCGCGCTGACCGATGAAGAGCGGCAGGCGGTTGAGGCCTATCTGTACGAGAAATGGCTGCGGGACCGGCGAGGCACGCTGATCCGGATGCTGTGACGACGCCCGGACTTTCTGCCGGGAGTCGAGCGTCGGGAGTCGGGAGTCCAAATAAATCGAAAACCAGAAACAGGAGGCAGGCGATGAACAGGTTGGCAGTGACGGCTGGTTTCTATGTCGGCGGTCTTTTGAGTGTTTGGGCCGCGCCGCCGGTGACGGACGGGCTGAAGTTCTGGGTCGACGCCAGCGACGCGTCCTCGCTCGTCACCAACGCGACGGGCAAAGTCTCACAGTGGAACGATCTGTCGGGCGGCAGCCACAGCGCGACGCAGGGCACTCCCGCCAGTCAGCCGGCCTACAACCCGACCGGGCTGGTCGGGCGTGCCTCACTGTCGTTCACCGGGTCCCAGTTCCTGATGACGGCCGCGTGCGTCAGCTTCAGCAACCACACGGTCTTCGTGGTCGCGCAAGCAACGGCAACGAATGAAAGCGATATCCTGACGAGCGGCACTCATTTAACCGCGGGCGACATCCTGCTGATGAATTATCAGGGCAAATACCGCGGCCACTACTGGCCGACGAACAATGCCTGGATGGCGGTCAGCAGCACGCTTCCCGCCGTCCTGACACCCGTGATTTACCAACAACGGGTTGACGATGCGTCGCTTAATCTCTATCGGAATGGCGGTTTTGATGCGATATCGGCTCCGGCTTACCCGCGTGAGTACGTTACGAAACCGGTCTTTTTAGGGTCACGATATGCCGACAACACCCGCTCCTCCGGCTTCAAGGGTGAGCTGTCCGAAGTGCTGGTCTACGACCGCGCGCTGACCGATGCCGAGCGCATGCGGGTGGAAGAGTATCTGGCGGACAAATGGCTGCCGCCGCTCTCTAAGCCCGGCAAGCCTCCCGTCACCAGCGGCCTGAAAGTCTGGCTGGACGCCAGCGACATCACGGCGCTCGTCACGAACGGGAGCGGCAAAGTCTCGCAGTGGAACAATCAGGCAATGCTCTGGCGTCATGCGACGCAGTCGACTTCCGGCGCTCAGCCGCTCTACCGGACAAACGGGCTCAACCGGCATCCGTCGCTATCGTTCAACGGCGCGAACGTTATGTCCACCCCGGCCTTTGTGAATTACAGCAACCACGCGGTCTTCGTGGTGGCGCAGGCAACCATAACAAACCAGTACCGCGATATTCTGGGCAGCGGGGGGACCTCTCCGGGCGACATTCTGCTGATGAATGTTCTGGAGGGGAAATATCGGGGGCACTGTTGGCCAAACGGCTCGACCTATGCGCTCGACAGCATCAAGCCGTCCGTCACCACGCCGGTGATTTATGAGCAGACGGCTGACAATACGACGATGCGGATCCTCCGGAACGGCCAGCTGGACAGGACCCGCACCGATACCGTTGCCCGCACCAACGCCCTCAGGTCTGTCTGCCTTGGCGGGCGTTACACGTCAGCCGGCAGCGCTAGTTTCATCGGCGAAATGTCGGAGGTGCTGGTCTACGACCGCGCGCTGAGCAGCAACGAGTGCGTGCAGGTGGAGACTTATCTGTTCGAAAAATGGCTGGTGCCTCCGCGCGGCACGCTGATCCAGATGCAGTGAGGACGCCCGGCCGACGCCCCCCGACGCCCGGGCTTCTCCCGGGAGTCGAGCGTCGGGAGTCGGAAGTCCTTGCCTTGCTGATCGGTGTTGGTTGCGCGGCGGGATTTTTAGTATGCTTCCCTGTACCTGTACAGTGGACGCAGCGATGATGTTTAAGGAAAAACAGGGGGAACAATGAGAATGAGAAACGTGATCATGACGCTGGCACTGGGGAGTGCCTGGGCGGGGGCTGCGGCGGAGGCTGTGCAGGCACCGGTCTGGGATTCAGGTCAACTGAAAGCCGCGGCCGTGGCGCCGGCGGGCCTTCGGGGGGTGACCGACAAGACGCTGCTGCTGTCGGGGCGGCACGCCCTGCGGATGGAGCCCGCCTGCCTGCCTGAGCGGCTGGAGCGCTTCGCGGTCAGCGCCTGGGTCAAGCCGGACGCGTTCGAGCAGTACAACGAGCTGTTCCGCATCGAGGCGCCCGAGGGACGCGTCCTCTTCGCGTTCCAGGAGAAGGGGTCCGTGCTGGCGCTGGGGCTGGACGTCAACAGCGTCTACCGAGAATGCGACGCCCGGCTCCGCCCCGAAGCCGTGCTGGACGGCTGCTGGCACTTCGCGGCCGCGACGTTCGACGGGCGCGAGATGCGCGTCTAC
>Ga0075012_10001988_pt1 | contig 20323 bp, 23 predicted proteins | sample All_14_2_FD_71474 | JGI IMG/M metagenome (GOLD analysis project Ga0075012, IMG submission 71474) | Freshwater microbial communities in response to fracking from Pennsylvania, USA - Allegheny Zone_MetaG_DW_15 | ecosystem: Environmental > Aquatic > Deep subsurface > Groundwater > Drilled... | reverse complement strand
CCGAGCGACGCGACCTGCTCGACGACGCCCGCGGTGTCGGCGACGGGGCTCGTGTTCGCCATCGCGTGCACGGCCGTGAAGCCCCCCGCCGCCGCCGCGCGTGATCCCGTCAGAACCGTCTCGCTCTGCTCGAAGCCCGGTTCGCGCAGATGGGTGTGGAGGTCGACGAGACCCGGCAGCGCCTGGAGACCCGCGGCGTCGATCACGGTCGCGCCGGTCGCGTCTCCGGAGGCCACGAACACCCCGTCGCGAATGGCGAGGTCGGTGCGCGACCCGTCGGGAAGCGTCGCGCCCTGGATCAGGATCGTCGTCATGCGGCACCGCCTCGGGCGTTCGGACCGGAACTGAGCACGAGGTAGAGAACCGCCATTCGAATCGAGACCCCGTTCGTGACCTGGTCGAGGACGAGCGAGTTCGCCGCGTCGGCGGCGCTCGCCGCGATCTCGAGTCCGCGGATCATCGGACCAGGGTGCATCACCATCGTATCCGCGGGCAGGCGGGCGAACCGGGCGTCGTCGAGGCCCCACTCGCGCGCGTACTCGCGTTCGTTCGGGAAGAACGCCGCGTTCATGCGCTCCGCCTGAATGCGCAGCATCATGACGACGTCGGGCTTCTCGGCGAGCGCGTCGTCGAGGTCGTGCCGCACGGTCGCCGGCCAGGTCTCGACACCCGTGGGCAGCAGGGTCGCGGGCGCGACGAGCGTCACCTCGGCGCCGAGGGCCGACAGGAGCCACAGGTTCGACCGGGCGACCCGGGAGTGCAGGATGTCGCCGACGATCGTCACGCGGAGCCCGTCGAGATCGCGACCTCGGGACGCGTCGCCGTGCCGCGCCTTGCGCATCGTGTAGGCATCCAGCAGACCTTGGGTCGGATGCTCGTGGGTGCCGTCGCCCGCGTTGACGATCGCGGCGTCGATCCACCCGCCGTCGGCGAGGGTGCGGGCGGCACCCGACGCGCCGTGGCGGATGACGACGGCATCCACTCCCATCGCGGCGATCGTCTGTGCGGTGTCTTTGAGCCCCTCGCCCTTCGAGACGCTCGAGCCCTTCGCCGAGAGGGTGATGACGTCGGCCGACAGCCGCTTCGCGGCCGCTTCGAACGACAGCCGGGTGCGCGTCGAGTCCTCGAAGAACAGGTTGGCGACGGTGCGGCCCTGCAGCGTCGGCAGCTTCGGCACGGCGCGGCGGGCGACGTCGGCCATGTCCTCGGCGACGTCGAGGATGCCGATCGCCTCGTCGCGGGTGAGGTCGCGGGTGGAGAGCAGGTGGCGCATCACTCGCCCCCCGCGCGGTTCTCGTCGCCCTGGATCGCGACGAGATCTTCGCCGTCGGTCTCGACGAGGCGCACGTTGATGCGCTCCGCCGTCGACGTGGGGAGGTTCTTGCCGACGAAATCGGCGCGGATCGGCAGCTCACGATGCCCCCGGTCGACGAGCACCGCGAGCCGCACGGCTCGCGGCCGGCCGTGGGCGCCGAGGGCGTCGAGCGCGGCGCGGATCGTGCGGCCCGAGTAGAGCACGTCGTCGACGAGCACGACGGTCTTGCCGTCGATGCCGCCGTCGGGGATGCGCGTCGGGTGCGGGCTGCGCGTCGGCTGCGACCTGAGGTCATCGCGGTACATCGTCACGTCGAGGGCGCCGACGCGGCCGGTGCCGGGTTCGAGCTTCTCGAGGATGCCGCCGAGCCGTTCCGCGAGCAGCACGCCGCGAGTCGGGATGCCGAGGAGCACGAGATCGGAGGATCCGCGATTCGACTCGAGGATCTCGTGCGCGATGCGGGTGAGCGCACGCGTGATGTCAGCCGGCTGCAGCACGGGGCGTGCAGTCATCCTGACCTCCTTCCCCGTCTCACCGGACGGACTTAAAGGCGGTCTGTTTCGAGTCGATGCTACAGGACGGCGAGCCCCGCGGCGCCTAGCCCCAGCGCCGGTTGAGCCACCTCTCGAACACGCCGATGAGCGCGTCGGTCGTCTTGCCGAGCACCGCGAGCAGGATGATCGCGAGGAAGATGCGGTCGACACGGCCGTTCTGGCCGGAGTCGAGCAGCAGGAATCCGAGACCCATCGACGACGACAGCAGTTCCGCCGCGACGAGGAAGAGCCACGATTGCGCGAGCGCGAGCCGCAGCCCGCTCACGAGGGCCGGGATGACGGCGGGCAACTGCACGGTGCTGAGCAGCTGAACCCGCCCGAGGCCGAACGCCCGCCCCATTTCGACGAGATGCGGGTCGACATGGCGCAACGCGATCGAGATCGTCGTGAACACCGGGAACGCCGCGCCGATCGCGATGAGGGTGACCTTCGGCACCTCTCCGATGCCGAGGTAGAGCAAGAGCAGGGGCACCCAGGCGAGCGACGGCACGGCGCGGAGGGCACCGATGATCGGCGAGAGCAGGATGCTGGCGTGCCTCGAGAGCCCGACGAGGGAGCCCAGCACGAGGCCGATCCCGGCACCGATGACGAAACCGGTGAGTACCCGCTGGGTCGAGATCGCGACGTCGCGGAACAACTGTCCGCGCTGCGCCAGGTCGATGGCGGCCGCGACCACCATCTCCGGCGACGGGAGCCGGTAGGCCGGCACCGCACCGCTCACCGAGATTCCCCACCACGTCGCGAGGATCGCGACCGGGATGAGTGCGCCGCCGACGATGACCCACGTCCGCGACAGCCGACCGGAGGCGCCCCGCCGTCGCGGGTGGTCGTCGACCGAGGCCCCGGCGGCCGAGTACCCGTAACTGCTCGTGAACTGGTGCGCCGAAGCGGCGGACGCGGTCTCCCGGTCCACCGCCTCGACGGAGTTCTTACTCGAAGAAGTCAGGGTCGGCTTCTTCCGCGAAGGACGGCTCGAGCAGGGAGGCGAGCGCGTCGTCGATCTGGGCCTGCGAGGGCACGTCCCCGTTCGCGACGAAGATCGGGCCGATGATCTCCAGCACCGCGACCTGCGCGTCACCGGGGACGCCGTCGACGGCGAGGTTGGTGCGGTCGATGATGACGGCGCTCGCGATGGCCGGGTCGATGCCCGCGACCTCGGCGAGGATCGCCGCGGTCTCCTCGGGGTTCTCGGCGGCCCAGGCCCGGGCGTGCTCGTACGCGTTGACGACGAGCTGGGCCAGATCGGGCGACGTCGCGAGGAAGGACTCGGTCGCGTTGAGGAACCCGTAGCTGTTGAAATCGATGTTGTCGTAGATGATCTCGGTGCCGGCCGTCTCGACGCTCGTCGAGAGCAGCGGGTCGAGGCCCGACCACGCGTCGACGGCGCCCGACTCGAGGGCCGCCTTGCCGTCGGCGTGCTGGAGGTTCTCGATCGTCACCTCGTCGAGCCCGATGCCGGCCTCATCCAGCGCCTGCAGCAGGAAGAAGTAGGGGTCGGTGCCCTTCGTGACGGCGATGCGCTTCCCGACGAGATCCTCGACCGACTCGATGTCGGATCCCGCGGGAACGGCGATCGCGGCCCAGTTGGGCTGGCTGTAGATGTCGATGACCTGGATCGGCGAGCCGTTCGAGCGGGCGAGGAGCGCCGCCGACCCGGCGGTCGAGCCCACGTCGATCGACCCGGCGCGCAGGAACTCGTTCGCCTTGTTGGATCCGGCCGACTGCACCCAGTTGATCGTCACCTCGCCCTCGGTCGCCTCTTCGAGCCAGCCCTGGTCCTTGATGATGAGGCTCAGCGGGTTGTAGGTCGCGAAGTCGATGTTGAGCACGTCGGCGCTCCAGCCGCCTTCGCCGAGCGCGGGGCCTGCCGGCTCGGCCGGGGCGTCTTCGCCCGCGACGCAACCGGTGAGGGCGAGTGCCGTGGCGGTCGCGATCGCCGCGAGGGCGACGAGGGGACTTCTCTTCATGGTGCGTTTCCTTTGCTGTGACGGGTGCTGTGAGTGGGGTGGAGTCAGAACGCGTGCGGCCGGGTGGGCTCGTCGGTCGTGCCGGTCGGCCGGTCGCCGATCTTCTGACGCTGCTTGCGCAGGGCCGCCGTGACGTAGTTCGGGGTGTGGTGGCTGTCGACGCCGAGCCGCTCGAGCAGGTCGGCGCGCAGAAGCGCGAGAGCCGCATCCGCGCGGTCCCGGGGACGCGGCTTGCCCACCTCGAGAACCGAGCGGATGCTCGAGCCCTCCCCCGGACGGGCCGGGTCGTCGCCGAGCAGCACGATGCGATCGGCGAGAGCCAGCGCCTCGTCGACGTCGTGCGTGACGAGCACGATCGTCGCGGGCTCGGACGAATGGATGTCGAGCAGCAGGTCCTGCATCGTGAGCCGGGTGAGGGCGTCGAGCGCGCCGAACGGCTCATCGAGCAGGAGCACTCCCGGACCCCGCGCGAGGGCGCGGGCGAGCGACGCGCGCTGCGCCATTCCGCCCGACACCTGACGGGGACGCAGGGCCGTCGCGTGCTCGAGCTGCACGAGCCGCAAGAGCTCGGCGACGCGCGCGCGACCCTCCTCGGCGGCCGTACCGCGCGGGAGCCCGAGGGCGACGTTGCGCTCGATCGAGCGCCACGGCAGCAGTCGGGGTTCCTGGAACGCGATCGCCGACCGCTGGTCGACATCGGCGACGGGAGTGCTGTCGAGCGTGACGGTTCCGGCATCCGCGGCGTCGAGGCCGCCGATGAGTCGCAGCAGGGTCGACTTGCCGCATCCGGACGGACCGAGCAGCGCGATGATCTCGCCGGGGCGGATGTCGAGATCGACCTCGCGGAGCACGGTCTTCACTCCCCCGTTCGGCGCCGGGAAGGTTCGACCGACACCGCGCAGCCCGACCCGGAGGGCGGGGGCGGAGACGACGGCGGATGCGGGCACCCGACCGAAGCTACGGAAGCCGCCTCCGGGGCACAAAGTGCGATGTCACGAAACGCAATGTGACGTCATCCGACGACGCGTTCGAGCTGCGCCGCCCTCGCGACCGGACCCGCGATGATGCGGTGGCGGACGAGTCCCGAGATCGCGTCGACGAGCATCGTCACGACCACGATGACGAGCAGCGCGATGCCGATGCGATCCCAATCGCGCGAATCGAAGGCACGACCGATGTAGGCCCCGATGCCGCCGGCCCCGACGACCCCGAGAATCGCTCCGGCCCGGATGTTGACCTCGAAGCGGTAGAGCCAGAACGCGACGATCTCGGGCAGCACTTGCGGGATGACGCCCCACCGGATGACCTGCACGGGACGCGCCCCCGACGCGCGCACGGCCTCCACGGGCCCCGGCTGGATGCCCTCGATCGCTTCACTCGCGAGCTTGCCGAGCGTGCCCACCGAGCCGACGCCGAGCGCGAGCGCCCCACTCATCGGACCGAGCCCGAAGACCGGCACCATCACGACGATGACGAGGATGACGTCGGGGATCGCGCGGATGGCGTTGAGCAGTTGCCGCACCGGGAGCACGATCCAGCGCGGCGCCGTGTTGGAGGCCGCCAAGAAGCCGAGCGGGAAGGAGAGGATCGCCGCGATGACCGTGCCGACCCACGCCATGGCGATGGATTGGCCCATGAGCTCGAACGAGGTCAGCCAGTAGTCGAGGTGGGGCTCGGCGAACGGGTTCTGCAAGACGCCCCGCACCATGAGGGTGCCGTAGGTCCACGCCGCCGCCGGCGCGTCGAGCAATCGCGACCAGTTCGCGTCGAGACTCGTCAGGCAGACGGCGATGACCGCGAGCACCGCGAGTTGCAGGGCGACGTAGCGCAGCTTCCCGGGGCGTCGGGGTCGCACGACCGGGCTCGGCGCGGTCACGACGCGAGCCTCCGGCGCAGGACGCCCGAGATCTGGTCGATCGCGAAGACGACGACGAACAGCACGACGATGATCGCCGACAGGTTGTCGTAGTTGAACCGTGCGAGTTCGACCGCGATCTGGGTGCCGATGCCCCCCGCACCGACGAAGCCCAGCACGACCGATGCACGCACGTTGAGCTCGAAGACGTAGAGCGAGTACGAGGCGAAGTTGGGCAGGATCTGCGGCACCACCGCGACGCGCGCGCGCTGCACGCTGTTCGCCCCCGCGGCATCCGCGGCCTCGAGCGGGCCCGGGTCGACGGCGTCGATCGTCTCGGCGGTGAGCTTGGCGATGATGCCGACGTTGAAGGCGACGAGGGCGAGCATCCCGGCCAGCGCGCCGACGCCGACGAACGCGACGAACAGCATGCCCCACACGACGTCGGGCAGCGACCTCAGCACCGAGAGAACCGCCTTCGACGTGCGGTAGATCGCGCCGTTGCGGGTCGTGATGCGCGAGGCGAGCATCGCCGCCCCGAGCGCCAGAACGCACCCGAACGCGGTCGCGACGACGGCGATCGCGAGGGTGTCGAGAAGCGGCGCGACCGTGCGGCCGAGGTAGCTCCAGTCGGGAGCGAAGAACTGGCTCACGATGAACCAGCCCCGCGTCGTGTCGCTGAACAGCGGCAGGAGGTCGAAGTCGATCGCGCTCCCCGCGACGATCGTGATGACGACCGACGCCGCGAGGAGCGACCACATGCCCAGAGCGGGCCGCGGTTTCGGCGGCCGCACGGCGACGGGGGCGGTCACGTCGCCGTCGGCCCGAGCTCGACCGGCGTGTCGGGCAGGATGTCGTCGGCCGTCAGCGAGCGACCGTAGATCTGCGCGAACACGGCGTCATCGGCCTCCTCGGGCGGGCCGTCGAAGACGATCCGCCCCCCGCGCATGCCGATGATGCGCTGACCGTACGCGCGGGCGAGGTCGAGGAAGTGCAGGTTGACGATCGTCGTGATGCCGAGCTCGCGGTTGATGCGTTGCAGGTCGCGCATCACGAGATTGGCCGTCGGCGGGTCGAGCGAGGCGACGGGCTCGTCGGCGAGGATCACCTCGGGCTGCTGCGCGAGCACCCGCGCGATCGCGACGCGCTGCTGCTGACCTCCGGAGAGTTGGGAAGCCCGGGTGTAGGCCTTCTCGACGATGCCGACGCGCTCGAGCGCCTGGAACGCGATCTCGACGTCCGCCTTGCGGGCGACGCCGAGAAGGGTCAGGAGCGTCGGCGTGGAGTGCAGCCGTCCGACGAGGACGTTCTTGAGGACCGTCGTGCGGGTGACGAGGTTGAACGACTGGAAGATCATGCCGACGCGGGCGCGCAGGTCGCGGAGCGCGCGCTTGCCCGCGCCGTCGACCCGCGATTCGCCGACAGCCAGCTCTCCCGACGTGACCGGGACGAGTCCGTTGATCGTGCGCACGAGCGTCGACTTGCCCGCACCCGAGAGCCCGACGACGACGACGAACTCGCCGTCGCGAATCGTCAGGTCGATCCCGTCGAGGCCCACGGTGCCGTTCGGGTACCGCACGACGACGTCGGTGAAGCGGATCATGGGGAGACTCTTCCTCATCCGGGAAGATCCGGGGCGACGCGCGCGGCGCCGCCCCGGATCTGCCGGTCGTGCTCGGCGGCTACTCGCCGAAGTTGGCCGCGACCTGGCGCGCCGCGTCGAGCGCGTCGAGGTCGGCCGGAACGAGTCCATCGATGTTGTAGATCGCGTTGAGCAGCGCGGCGCCGTCCTCAGAGTCGGCGATCGCGAGGAACGCCGCGGTGATGGCCTCCTTGAGGTCGTCCGGGAGGGTGCCGCCGACCGCGATGCCGTCGTTCGGGATGTTGGTCGACCACGCGAAGACCGTCACGTCGGTGCCGACCGTGGGCAGCTCTTCGACGACGTTGCCGCGCGCGTCGTTGAAGCTCGTCCCGACCGTGGCCTCGCCGCGGGCGACCGCGAGGACGGCGTTCGGGTGACCGCCCGCGAAGAACGCGCCGGAGAGGTCGAACGGATCGAGGCCCGCCTCCTGCAGCTGCGTCGCCGGGTAGTAGTACCCCGACGCCGAGCCCTCGTCGACGAACGCGATGACCTCGTCCTGCGCGATCTGGGCGAGGGCCTCCTCGCCGACGGGCCCGCCTTCAGCCGAGTCCGTGCCGTTGCAGAAGGTGAAGCCCTCGTCGTCGGTGACGACCTCGTCGAGGCAGAACCGGTCGGGGTCGTTCGTGAACCACTGCGTGACGTACGTGCTCGAGCCGAACCGCACCGACTGCAGGACGGCTTCCGCGCCGGCCTGATCGACGGCCTGCACGAGGGCGATCGGTCCGAACATGCCGATCTGCGCCTGGTCGGCCTGCATCGCCACGACGAGAGCGTTGTAGCTGTCGGTGACCGTCGCGGAGACCGGGATGCCGAGCTCCTCGCTGAGCAGTTCGCCGAGCGTGTCGGCGTCGATGACCAGCTGGTCGACGTCTTGCGAGGGCACGAGTCCGAGCACCAGCTCGTCGGGCCATTCGGTCTCCGCCGCCCCCTCTCCGCTCGGTCCCGCGCATGCCCCCAGCGTCAGCGCGATGGCGCTTCCCGCCGCGAGCGCGACGACCGTCTTCGTGAATCTGCTCATCCGTCTCTCGCCTCTCTCGGTTCCCCAGTCGACCGCGCGTGTGCACGCGGCGTCCTGGGAAACGTAACCCGAGCGGGGGACAGCAGTACAGGCGACGGGACCCGTCGAGCCCGATGTTTACACAGGGTTTACGTGGGGTTCAGGCCCGCCCAGGCGCGAACGGCGGGGATGAGGCCGTCGAACGTCTCGGCCCGATGGGTCGGCGCGCCGACCCCCGTCCGGTGCCGGTCGATGAGCGCGGTCGTGGCTCCTCCGGGCACGAGCGGCGCGAGATCGTTCTGCCAGATGTCGCCGATCGAGAAGACGTGCCGAAAGTCTTCGCGCCCGCCGAGACCGGCGCCGAGGTCGGCGACGACGGCCGGAAGGCCCGCCGGCTTGCCGGCATCCCCGACCACCCGGTCCACGACCCCGCCGAGCCCGAGGGCGCCGACGATGGCGGGGAGGCCGTCGACGGGCGCATTCGTGACGATCGCGACCCGGACGGCGGTCGCGCGAACCTCCTCGAGGAGGCCGCGAACACCGTCGGGGGCCCGAAACGGCACGGTGCCCGCCGCCATCCGCGCGCGATGGGCGAGAAACGCGCGCGTGATGTCGGACTCGACGAGGCCCGCCGCGAGCGCGAGGTTCCGCGCGGCCAGGTAGCCGTCGGGTGCGTCGAGCGAGGCGTCCCCCGCGAGGAACGCCTCCAGTCGGCCGACCAGTTGTGCACCGGCGCCCGGGATGCGCAGATCCGCGAGTCGCGCGAGCTCGCGCGCGTGGTCGAGCGCGGGATCGTCGCCGATGAGGAGCGTCCCGTCGAGGTCGAGGACGAGCAGGCCGGGTCGCGTCACCCGGTCAGCGCGACTCGGCGACGCCACGGCGTCAGCCTCGCGACCGCGAGATCGCGCCGAGCAGGCCGTTGAGGTAGCCCGAGGAGTCCTCCGTGCTGAGCGACGTCGCGAAGTCGACCGCCTCGGCGATCGCGACGCCGTCGGGCACCTCGTCGTTGTGCAGGATCTCCCATGCCGCCATCCGGGCGATCGCCCGGTCGAGGGCGGGCATCCGGGCGAGGCTCCAGCCTTGCGAGTGCGACTCGATCTCCTCGTCGAGGTCGGCGAGGTGCCGGTCGACGCCCTCGACGATCTCCCGCGCGTACGGCCACGACGAGCCGCGCTCGGGCATCGTCTCGGCACGCTCGGCCTCTTCGCCGAGGAGCGTCGAGATCTCGATGCCGCGCACGTCGGCCCCGTACAGGATGTCGAGGGCGCGCTTGCGCGCCTTGCTGCGGGAGCTCACGAGGGGCGGGGACTCAGTCGGTCACGCGGCCGAGGTACGACCCGTCGCGGGTGTCGACCTTGACGCGCGTGCCCTGCTCGAGGAAGAGCGGCACCTGGATCTCGTAGCCGGTCTCGAGCGTCGCGGGCTTGGTTCCCGCGCTCGAGCGGTCGCCCTGAAGCCCCGGCTCGGTGTAGGTCACCTCGAGCACGACCGAGGTCGGCAGCTCGACGTAGAGCGGCTCCCCCTCGTTCGTCGCGATCGTGACGTTCTGGTTCTCGAGCATGAAGTTCGCCGCGTCTCCGACGATGGGGCCGGGCACGGTCACCTGGTCGTAGTCGGTCGTGTCCATGAACACGAAGTTCTCGCCGTCCTTGTACAGGTACTGGAAGTCCCGGCGGTCGACGGTCGCGAAGTCGATCTTGGTGCCGGCGTTGAAGGTCTTGTCGACGACCTTGCCCGACATGACGTTCTTCATCTTCGTGCGCACGAAGGCGCCGCCCTTGCCCGGCTTGACGTGCTGGAACTCGATGACGTTCCAGAGCTGTCCGTCGAGGTTGAGAACGCTGCCGTTCTTGATGTCGTTCGTCGTAGCCACGAGCGTCGAGCTTAGCCCCCGGGCGCGGGATGCCGGCTCACGCCCCCTGGATGGCGCGGAGCGCGAGCACGTAGGAGTCGAAACCGAACCCGGCGATGACGCCGGTCGCGACGGCGGAGATGACGCTCGTGTGACGGAACTGCTCGCGTGCGTGGGGATTCGAGATGTGCACCTCGACGAGCGGCAGGCCCGCCTTCGTCACCATCCGGGCGGCGTCGGAGAGCGCGTAGGAGTAGTGGGTGAAGGCCGCCGGATTCACGATGACGGGCGTTGCGGTGTCGACCGCTTCGTGCATCCAGCGCACCATCTCGGCCTCGTCGTCGGTCTGCCGGAGGTCGATGTCGGTTCCCGGCTCGGCCTTCGCAGCGAGCAGCACGCGCAGCGCCGAGAGATCCTGGGCGCCGTAGACGTCGGGCTCGCGACTGCCGAGGCGACCGAGGTTCGGACCGTTGAGCACGAGGATGCGCGACATGCTCCCGAGCGTAGCGACCCGACCCGGTGCGCCGTTCACCGCAGGATCGGCACCTGGAGCGGATAGCGGAAGGCCTCGCCGCGGCTCGCGCGGATCGCGCCGAGGATCGAGAAGATCAGTTGCAGCAGTCCGGGCACGAACCAGAGCACGAAGGCGACCGGAAGCAGGATGAGCGTGAACGCGCAGATCCAGCCGAGCACGATCGCGATCCAGATCGTGATGTTGAAGTTGAACGAGGTCGCCGACGCCGTGCGGACGAGCTCGCCGCGGTCGCGCCAGACGAGCCAGACGAGCAGCGGGCCGAGGAAGCTCAGCCAGCCCGCGCTCAGCACGAGCGCGATGAGCGGCGAGAGGTGCGCGAGCACGGCGAGGGCCTTGTCGTCGCCGGAGGCGGCGGGGGCGGGTAGCGCGGTGCTCATGGCTTCAGTCTGCCTCGGCGACGTTCTGGTACGCGAGGAACAGCAGCGATTCGTCGGGACCCTCGACCGTCGTCGGGCGGCCGATCGCGTCGAGCACGATGAAGCGCAGCATCCCGGCCCGCGCCTTCTTGTCGCGCTGCATCGTCGCGAGCAGCGTGCGCCACCGGGCGACCGGGTACGTCGTGGGAAGCGAGAGCGACGAGAGGATGCGGCGGTGCCGGTCGACGGCGTCGTCGGAGAGATTGCGCGTCAGGCGCGACAGCTCCGCGGCGAACATCATCCCGATCGCGATCGCCGCTCCGTGCCGCCACTGGTAGCGCTCGGCGTGCTCGATCGCGTGGCCGAGCGTGTGCCCGTAGTTGAGGATCTCGCGCAGGCCCTGCTCGGTGAAGTCCTCGCCGACGACGCGTGCCTTGACGGCGATCGCGAGCTCGACGACCCGGCGGAACTGCGGCGTCGTCGGGTCGGTCACCGCGTCGACATCCGCTTCGACGATCTCGAGGATCTCGGGGTCGGCGATGAAGCCGCACTTCACGACCTCGGCGAACCCCGCGAGGATCTCGTTCTTCGGCAGCGCGTCGAGCAGTTCGAGGTCGCACAGCACCGCGCGAGGCGCGTGGAAGGCGCCGACGAGGTTCTTACCCTCGGCCGTGTTGATCCCCGTCTTGCCGCCGACCGAGGCATCCACCATGCCGAGCACCGACGTCGGGATCTGCACGACGTCGACGCCGCGCAGCCAGGTCGCGGCGACGAACCCGGCGAGGTCGGTCGTCGCTCCCCCGCCGAGTCCGACGACCGCGTCGGTACGGGTGAAATCGGTCTGCCCCATGACGCCCCAGCAGAACGCGGCGACTTCGACGCGCTTGGCGGCTTCGGCATCCGGCACCTCGGCGAGGTAGACCTCGAACCGGCCGGAGAGCGCGTCGCGCAACGCCTCGGCGCGCTCCGCGAGCGGCGGGGCGTGCACGACGAGAAGCTTCGCCGTCTTCGGCGACAGCACGTCGGCGAGTCGCTCGAGAACCCCGCGTCCGACGAGCACGTCGTACCCGGGGGTTCCCGCGACGGGGATCGTCGTCACGTCGTCAGCCATGCCGCCACCTCCCGGGCGATCGAGTCGAAGTCGCCGACCGATGTGTCGAACGTCGCCGTCGCGACCTCGTCGTAGAGCGGGCGCCGCTCGGCGAAGATGCGCTCCCATTGCGCGACGCCGTCGGCGACGAGCGGGCGCTTGCCCGCCTGGAGCGCGAGACGGCGCGCCACGACCTGCGGCGTGACCGTCAGCAGCACGACGCGCTGCGTCGCGAGGTCGGCACGGGTCGCGGGATCGAGAACGGCTCCGCCGCCCAGGGAGACGACGCCGTCCGTCTGCAGTGCCGACACGACGGCCGCGCGCTCGAGCTCGCGGAATCGAGGCTCCCCGTCGCGTGCGAAGATCTCGGCGATCGGGCCGTGGTCGGCGACGATCGTTCGATCGGTGTCGACGAAGCCGACGCCGAGATCGCGTGCGACCCGCCGACCGACCTTGGTCTTGCCCGACGCCATCGGACCGACGAACACCGCGAGCGGCGTCATGACTCGGGAGCCGACGCGGGCGCGGTGCGCAGCGCGTCGGGGATCGCCGCGAGGTAGCCGGCGAGGTTGCGGCGCGTCTCGTCGATCGAGTCGCCGCCGAACTTCTCGAGCATCGCCTCGGCGAGCACGAGCGCGACCATCGCCTCCGCGACGACGCCCGCCGCCGGAACGGCGCAGACATCCGAGCGCTGGTGGTGGGCGGGAGCGGCATCGCCCGTCGCGACGTCGACGGTGCGCAGCGCGTGCGGCACGGTCGCGATGGGCTTCATCCCCGCGCGCACGCGCAGCAGGGTGCCCGTCGACATGCCGCCCTCGATGCCGCCCGCGCGGTCCGAGAGCCGGGTGATGCCGTCGGCGCCGACGACGAGTTCGTCGTGGGCCGCCGATCCGGGGCGCGTCGTCGTCTCGAAGCCGTCGCCGACCTCGACGCCCTTGATCGCCTGAATGCTCATGAGCGCGCCCGCGAGCCGGGCGTCGAGGCGGCGATCCCAGTGCACGTAGCTGCCGAGGCCCGGCGGCAGCCCCGCGACGAGCACCTCGACGACGCCGCCGAGGGTGTCGCCCGTGTCGTGGGCGCGATCCACTTCGGCGACCATCGCGGCCGAGGTCGCGGCGTCGAAGCAGCGCAACGGGTCGGCGTCGAGCACGTCGACGTCGTCGGCGGTCGGCAGAGCCGCGCCCGCCGGCACGCGCACGGTGCCGATCGCGAGCGTATGGGCGACGAGGCGAATGCCGAGCTCTCCGAGGAAGGCGCGCGCGACGGCCCCGAGGGCGACGCGCGCGGCGGTCTCGCGCGCGCTCGCCCGTTCGAGCACGTTGCGGGATTCGGCGAAGTCGTACTTCTGCATGCCGACGAGATCGGCATGCCCCGGCCGCGGTCGGGTGAGCGGAGCCCCGCGCCCCTTCGGGAGGCTTTCGAGGTCGACCGGCTCGGCGCTCATGACGTCGACCCAGCGCGGCCACTCGGTGTTGCCGACACGCAGGGCGATCGGCGACCCCATCGTGAGCCCGAAACGGATGCCGCCCGAGATGTCGAGCACGTCCTCCTCGAACTTCATGCGCGCGCCGCGGCCGTAACCGAGCTTGCGACGCTGCAGGTCGGCCTGGATGGCGGCCTTCGAGATCGGGACGCCCGCGGGCATCCCCTCGAGAATCGCCACCAGCTCGGGGCCGTGCGACTCCCCCGCGGTCAACCAGCGCAACATGTCTACGATCCTTCCAGCTTCAGACCGACCGCTTCGCGCATCGCCGCGATGACGGCGTCCTCGTCGGGAAGCTCGCCGCCTTCGACGCCCGTCACGAAGATGCGCACCTGCTCGAACGCCTGGTGCAGCAGCATCTCGAGCCCGCTCACGACGAGCGCGTCCCGGTCGGCCCACCGGGCGGCGCGCGGCGTCGGCCACGGGTCGTACGGCACTTCGAGCAACGCGCCGCCGAGGTCGGCCTCGGGAACGTCGTCGGGGTCGACGTCGCCCGGAAGCGTGTTGATGACGAGGTCGGCGCGCACGGGCACCTGCGACCCGTAGAGCCGCCATTCGGTGTGCACCCCGAGGCGATCGCCGAGTTGCTCGAGCGCCGCGAGACCCTCGAGGCTGCGGCCGGAGAGCAGGATGCGTGAGGCTCCCAGCTGCGCCGCCGCGAGGAACGCGGACGCGGCCGTATTGCCGGTGCCGATGACGTGCACCGTGTCGGCCTCCGCGACCCCGTGATCACCGAGCGCGCCGACGATCCCCGCGACGTCGGTGTTGAACCCGTGCGCCCCCCGCTCGTCGAGCAGAACGGTGTTCGCAGCTTCGGAGGTCTCCACCACGTCGCTGCGGGTCGTGAGCAGCGGAAGCACCTCGTGCTTGAGCGGCATCGTGAGCGACAAGCCCCGCCAGGAGTCGTCGAGCCCGGCCAGCACGTCGGCAAGTGTGCCCGCCGGAACGTCCCGCCGCCCGTACTCCCAGTCGAGGCCGAGCACGCGGTAGGCGGCAGCGTGCAGATCCGGGGAGCGCGAGTGCTCGATCGGCGACCCGAGCACCGCGAGCCGTCGTGCCCCGGTGTCGGGGCCGGTCACTCGCAGTACGACGCGTTCTCGGGGGTCGCCCGGCACCAGGCGTAGAGCTGTTCGGCCGCCGCCAGGTGCTGGGATGCCGTCTCCGAGAAGACCGTCTCCCCGGTCTGCAGGTTGATCGGCACGAAGAACAGCCACGGCCCCTCGGTGGGCGACAGCGCCGCGCGGATGGCGTCCTCACCCGGCAGCCCGATGGGACCGTACGGCAGACCCTTGTGCACGTAGGTGTTGTACAGATTGTCGGGGTCGGCGCGTTCCTCCGACGTGGTCCACACGGTGTGGGTGTTGCCGGTGCCGTACGCGACCGTCGCATCCGACTCGAACCGCATGTCCTGCGCGAGCCGGTTGGAGAACACGCGCGCGATCTTGCCCATGTCCTCGACGCTCGGACCCGACTCCCGTTGGACGAGGGCCGCCATCTTGAGGATGTCGAGGCGCTGCTCGGGCGCGACGCCGAGCGCATCGAGCCGCTTGAACATCTCGTCGACCGTCTGCTGGATCGCCTCGTGCGCCGTCACGCCCGGGTCGAACTGATACGTCGCCGGGAACATCCAGCCCTCGATGTTGGGGGCGTCCGCGGGGATGCCGAACGAGGTGTAGTCGTCAGCCGCGGCCTGCAGTTCCTCGCGCGGCAGACCCGTGGCGGCGGCGATCTGGTCGAGAGCCGCCGGATAGGCCATGCCCTCGGTGATGAGCACCTGGTTGACGATCTGGTTCGCCGGATCCTGCAGGGCGGCGACGGCGGATGCCGCGCTCATCTCCTGCTGCAGCCGGAAGCTGCCGGGCACGAAGGTGATCGGGTTGCCTTCGGCCTCCTGCTCGATGAGGTACTCGTAGACGACGTCGAACGACATCGTGACGCCCTCGTCGTGCAGCTTGCGGGCGACGTCGTCGCCGAAGTCGTTCTGCGCGATCGTGACGATCGCCTCGACGCCGTTGCCCTCGCCGACGTAGTCGTTGGGCAACTCCCAGCCGAGCACTTCCCGCACCTGGTCCTCGTAGTTGAGCCAGACGTAGGCCGCTGCCCCGCCGCCGAGCCCGAGCAGGACCGCGAGGATGACGAGGAACACGACGAGACCGCGGCGCTTCCGGCGCGGCTTCGGCAGCTGCTCCGTCGGGGGGCGCGTCGAACCGCGACCACCCCGGGCCGCCTGCTCCTCCTGCTCCCGTAGCTGACGTCGCGTCAGAGTCTCGGTGGCGACAGGCGCGCTCGACGCCGAGCCCTGGCGGTCGCGTGCCTCGGCGGCGGCGACGGCGAACGGGTCGGAGGCACGCACCCCGGGGTAGGCCGTCGGTTCCGCGGCAGGAGCCGGGGGGGTCGCGCGGACCGGTTCGTCGCCCGCGGAACGGAAGATGTCGTCCCAGCTGGGTTCGTTCGCCACGTCAGGCACCTCCGTCGGGGTCGACCAGGCTGCCGGGCGGGCGGCCCGCCGAGCGCTCATGGTCGAGGGCGTTCTGCAGGATGATAACAGCGGCGACTTGGTCGATCACGGGACGCGACCCCTTGCTGCGTCGCCCCGCGGCCTGGAGCGCGCGCTGCGCCGACACGGTCGAGAGCCGTTCGTCCACGAGTCGCACCGGCACGTCGACCCACGCCGCGATCGAGTCGGCGAGGTCGCGCGCGTCGGTCGTGGAGGCGGTGTCACCGCCCCCGAGCGAGAGCGGCAGACCGACGACCAGCTCGATCGGTCGATACTCGGCCACGAGCATCCGGAAGGAGCGCTCGTCGGCGTCGGGACGGGCGAGCGTCGCGACCGGTGTCGCGATCAGCCCGTCGCGATCACATACCGCGATCCCGACCCGGGCCTTCCCCACGTCGACGCCGAGCCGGACTCCGGGTCGCACGCTCACTAGGCCCGCAGCGCGTCGGCGATGCCGGTGAGTGCCGCCGCGATCGCGGTGACGTCACTGCCGCCGCCCTGCGCGAGGTCGTCTTTGCCACCGCCGCCACCACCGAGGGTCGCCGCCGCCTGCTTGGCGAGCACGCCCGCCTTCGCCCCGGCATCCCGTGCCGCCTGGTTGGTCGCGACGAGCACGGCGGGCTTGTCGCCGATGCGCGCCGCGAGCGCGACGACCGCCGCCTCGCTGCCGAGCCGTTCGCGCACGCTCGTCGCGAGCGTGCGCAGTTCGTCGGCGGAGCCCAGCGTCCCGAGGTCTTCGATCACCGTGCGGTGCGCCCCGACCCGCGTCGCGTTCTCGACGAGCGCCGGCACGCGCCCCGAGAGCTTCTGCGCTTCGAAGGCGGCGATCTTCTTCTCCGCGGCCTTGAGCTGCTCGACGAGCGACGTGATGCGCTCCGGCAGCTGCTCGCGCGGCGTCTTGAGGGTGCTCGTGAGCTGCCCCACGATCGCCCGCTCCGCCGCGAGGTCGCGGAACGCGTCGATCCCGACGAGCGCCTCCACCCGGCGGTTGGTCGAGCCCACGCTCGACTCGCTCACGAGGTTGACGAGGCCGACCTCTGCCGACGTGCGCACGTGGATGCCGGCGCACAATTCGCGTGACCAGCTGCCGTCGCCGATGTCGACCATCCGCACGGTGTCGCCGTACTTCTCGCCGAACAGCGCCATCGCCCCCGCCGCCTTCGCTTCGTCGAGCGAGAGGATGCGAGTAGTCACCTCGAGGTTGTCGCGCACGGCGTTGTTGGAGATCTCCTCGATCTCGCTGCGCGTCGCGGGGCTGAGCGCCTGGTTCCACGAGAAGTCGAGGCGCAGATAGCCGGCCTTGTTGAACGAGCCCGACTGGTGCGCCTCCTGCCCGAGGGTCTGCCGCAGGGCCGCGTGAACGAGGTGCGTCGCGGAGTGCGCCTGGGCGGCCGCGTGGCGGTACACGGGGTCGACGACGCTCGTCGCGGCGTCATCCACCGCCACCTCGCCCGAGCGCACGCGCACGGTGTGGCTGATGAGCCCCTTCACGGGACGCTGCACGTCGAGCACCTCGAGGTCGAAGCCGGCGCCGACGATCGCCCCCTGGTCGGCCGCCTGGCCGCCGGACTCCGCGTAGAGCGACGACTCGGCGAGGATGACCTCCGCCGTCTGCCCGACGGTCGCCGTCGGAACCGGCACGCCGGCGACGAGGATTCCGAGCACCTTCGTCTCGGTCTGCAGCGCGTCGTAGCCCGTGAACACCGTCTCGCCACGTGCCCGCAGATCGGAGTAGACGGCGAGGTCGGCGATCGCGCCCTTCTTCGCCTTCGCGTCGGTCTTCGCCCGCGTGCGCTGTTCGAGCATGAGCCGGTCGAACGCGGCGCGGTCGACCGTGAGACCCGCCTCCTCGGCGATCTCGAGCGTGAGGTCGACCGGAAAGCCGAAGGTGTCGTGCAAGAGGAACGTCGTGTCGCCCGCAAGCGTCGTCGAGCCCGACTTCTTCGCGTCGGCGACGGCGACGTCGAGGATCGTCGTGCCGCTCGCGAGCGTCGAGAGGAAGGTCTCCTCCTCGCCGAGCGCGAGGCGCGACGTGCGCTCCCAGTTCTCTTCGACCTCCGGGTAGGCGTCCCGCATCGCGACCCGCGACGCGTCAAACAGCTCGGCGAACGACGGGGCATCCACGCCGAGCAGACGCATCGAGCGGATGGCGCGGCGCATGAGCCGACGCAGGATGTAGCCGCGGCCCTCGTTGCCCGGCGCGACGCCGTCGGTCATGAGCATGAGACTCGAGCGCACGTGGTCGGCGATGACGCGGAACCGCACGTCGTCGCCGTGGTCGGCACCGTACTTCCTGCCCGACAGCTCGACGGCGCGGTCGAGCACCGGGCGCACCTGGTCGATCTCGTACATGTTGTCGACGCCCTGCTTGAGGAACGCGACCCGCTCCATGCCCATGCCGGTGTCGATGTTCTTCTTCGGCAGCTCGCCGACGATGTCGAAGTCGACCTTGCTGCGCACGTTCTGGATCGCGTACTGCATGAAGACGAGGTTCCAGATCTCGACGTAGCGGTCGTCGTCGGTCGCCGGTCCGCCGTCGACGCCGTACGCCGGTCCGCGGTCGAAGAAGATCTCGGAGCACGGGCCCGCCGGGCCGGGCTGGCCGGTCGACCAGTAGTTGGAGTCCTTGCCGAGATTCTGGATGCGATCGTCGGAAAGCCCGGCGACCTTCTTCCAGAGCTCGCGCGCCTCGGAGTCCTCTTCGTAGACGGTGACCCAGAGGTCCTTCTCGTCGAAGCCGAGTCCGCCCTGCGCCTCGGGGGTCGTCAGCAACTCCCACGCGTAGCCGATGGCGCCCTCTTTGAAGTAGTCGCCGAACGAGAAGTTGCCGTTCATCTGGAAGAACGTGCCGTGCCGAGGGGTCTTGCCGACCTCCTCGATGTCGTTCGTGCGGATGCACTTCTGCACGCTCGTCGCGCGGGGGTACGGCGCGGGCACGACGCCCGTCAGGTACGGGATGAACGGCACCATGCCGGCGACGGTGAACAGCAGACTGGGGTCGTCGCTCACGAGCGAGGCGGAGGGGACGACGGTGTGTCCGCGCTCACCGAAGAAGGTGAGCCAGCGGCGTTGGATCTCGGCGGTCTGCACGATGCTTCCTGATCGGGTCGGTGTGGGAGCGCGGCGGACCGCCCGGCGGGCGTCCGCCGGACCTCGGTCGGCGGCTAGTTGGCGGCGGAGCGCGCGCGGGCGCCGATGTCGGACACGACACCGTCGACCGTCTGCTTGAGCTCGGCCTCCCGGCTCTTGTAGCCCTGCACGACGGCGTCGCCGAACTCCTTGGCCTTCTTGTCGACGTCGGCGAAGAACTTCTGCCCCTCGGGCGTCTTGGAGACCTGGTGGGCGATCGCGAAACCGGCGGCAGCACCGACGGCGAGAAGCAGCAGACCCTTCATGGGATTCCTCCTGGTGAGACGACGACGGGGAAGCCCCCAGCTTACGCCGAGTGGCTTCCCCGTCACCTGGGTGTCTCGATTACCGCGCGGCGTAGTACTCGACGACGAGCTGGACTTCGGCCGTCACGGGCACCTCGGCGCGCTTCGGGCGACGCACGAGCGTCGCCTGGAGCTTGTCGAGCTGGACCTCGAGGTAACCCGGGGTCTTCGGCAGCACGTCGACGTGTCCGCCGGCGGCCGCGACCTGGAACGGCTCGGTCGACTCCGAGCGCTCCTTGACGTGGATCGTCTGACCCGGCTTGACCCGGAACGACGGGCGGTCGACGAGCTGGCCGTCGACCATGATGTGGCGGTGCACGACCATCTGGCGCGCCTGCGCCGTGGTGCGGGCGAACGCGGCACGCAGCACGAGAGCGTCGAGACGCATTTCGAGCAGCTCGACGAGGTTCTCACCCGTCAGGCCCTGGGTGCGACGGGCCTCGTTGAAGACTATGCGCAGCTGCTTCTCGCGGATGCCGTACTGCTCGCGGAGGCGCTGCTTCTCGCGCAGCCGGACGGCGTAGTCGCTGTCGGTCTTGCGCTTGGTGCGGCCGTGCTCGCCCGGAGCGTAGGGACGCTTTTCGAGGTAGCGGGCGGCCTTGGGCGTCAGCGGGATGCCGAGCGCTCGCGAGAGGCGGACCTTGCGGCGGTCCTGGGACTTGGTGACCAAGATGACTTCCTTCGAACACGTGGACGCGGCTGTCGCGACTCACGGACGTACATGCCGCTTCCCCGGGATCCGGTGC
>Ga0075012_10001982_pt1 | contig 20348 bp, 26 predicted proteins | sample All_14_2_FD_71474 | JGI IMG/M metagenome (GOLD analysis project Ga0075012, IMG submission 71474) | Freshwater microbial communities in response to fracking from Pennsylvania, USA - Allegheny Zone_MetaG_DW_15 | ecosystem: Environmental > Aquatic > Deep subsurface > Groundwater > Drilled... | reverse complement strand
CCACGGGAGCCGGTGCCGCGGCTGCGACGGGCTGGGGGCTCGGTGCGGGCGCAGCGGCCAGGGGCGTGGCTCCGGCGGGCAGCGGACTGGCGGCGCCGCCGAAGGCTTCCGACGCGTTCGGGCCGCTGACGATTTCCGGGCCGATGGCGGAGATTTCCACCAAGACGGGGTTAACGAACAGGCCGGGCTTTTCGGCGTTGCCGTTGCCCTCGACAGTGAAGTTGACGCGGACGAAATACCCGCGCTTAAGAGCGCGGGGATCCGTGACCTGCTGCATCGGGTCGTACTGCCCGGCGTTAAATACCTTGGGCAGATAGCCGCTGGTGAAGCGCACGACCCAGTGACCCGCGAAGCCCTCGCGGTTCGCCCACGGCTTGCCCGCTTCGTCCATGCCGTCGCCGTCGATCAGTTTCCATGCGAAACGCGGATGCGTGCACGCGCCGCCGTTGGGGAACAGGTGCGGGAAACCAGCACGGGCCGCCGCATCCAAATGCGCGTAAACGGTGGTGTTGAACAGCGGGTCATCCTTACGGAAGGCCACGCCGATGTACGCTTGCGGCGACGGCTGGCCAGCGTTCGGACCAGTCTTGACGAGACGCGGATTGCCGGCGGCATCCTTCGTCTGCATTTCAAAACAATCGCCCTGGACGAGCCGCCCGACGCACGTAGTTGCGGAAATCTTGGCCATTAGGAAAATGCCTTCTTTGCTGTCGTATCGGTGAACGGCACCAGCTTGGCGGCACCGCTAGGACGTTCTGCGTAAAGAGCCGTGACGGTCGCGTCAATCCCTTTTTCGCGGGCTTGCGCGGGGGTGATCGGTTCGGCAGGCTTGCGCAGGTCCACGCCCAGCATATCGCCCAACGCGAACACTTCGCCGACCGGCTTGGCCCAACGCTCACGCGCCTTGCCGTGACCAATCGTCCAGTGCGCGACCTGCGTTCCCTTGCGCGCCATCGCCAGGGCCACTTCCTCCAGCCCCTCGCGTCGGGCTTTAAGTCGCGCCTCGCCGTCCGTCAGCATTTTGAGTTCCAAGCCGACAGCCGCCGGCGACAGCTCGCGCGGCACAGAACGACCCGCGACGTCGACCATCGCCATGGCCACGGACTGCAGCGCAGGGCACGCATGCCGCGCCTCGCAATATCGGCACTGTGGCCCCGTCTGGGTCGGCGGGTCCGCAGCCTTGGCCGCATGCGCCATTTCCGACAGTACGGCGATTTCCGCCATGACCACGCGGCCGGTGGTGTTCCACTGGCGGACGGGCCCGGCGGCATCATAGTTGCGCGGCTGGACGATGCGGATCGATACGGACAGGTCGGCCACCTCGTGCGGCTCGAGCTCGTACGCTTCGAACACGCCCGCGACGTAACACAGCATTTGCTCGTTGCCGAACGGCTCGACATAGCCGTGCCCGTACTTGTAATCCCAGACGATCAGTCGCTTGGCGGCCAGGTCCAACAGGTACGCGTCGGGCGTCCCCTCGCAATCGGGATGGATCAAGGCGTGCATGGTCAGGTGCGTCTCGACCTTGAGCGCGTACGGCGTTGCAACCGCCGGCACAGACGTGTCGCCCTCCAGCCGCCCAAGCTGACGCAACGCTTCGTGCACGTCGTTGATAAACGCCGCACCGGCTTCGATCATTTCCGCGTCGATCGGATGGCCGTTGGGCGCCAGTGTGCCGACGCCGTGGACGCGGCCCTGGACAGCTTCGGTGACATAGAAGTGCGCCGCCGTGCCCTCGCGGGCTTTCGGGCTGTCTTCGTCTTCCGGGTACAGCGCCTCGAGCACGTGCGACCCGACGCATTTGGCCCATATCGGCGCCGACGACGGGCGCAAGAGGATGCGGGTCATATCTCCCCCAGCGCCGACAGGTACAGGTCCAACACGGCCTCTTCTTCCTGGCGCTTCGCCTTGTCCGTCGCGCGGATCCGCAGAACCTTGCGCAGCGTCTTGACGTCGTAACCTTCGCCCTTCGCTTCGGCGAACACCTCTTTCGCGTCGGCCATGACGGTTTTCTTGTCTTCCTCGAACCGTTCAACGATCGACCGGAGCCGACCTTGCGCCGCGCTGGTCAGGACGTCGGGGTCAGGGTCGTTGGGCAGGTGGTGCGCGTCCGTCATGCCGCCTCCGTCTTGGCAATGATGGCCGCACGGAATGCCGCGATCAGGTGGGTGTTGGCGGGCACCAGCAGCTCGCGAATGGCGGTCAGGCCGAAGCCCTCAACGATCGCCAGCGTTTCGGCCGTCGTGATCTTGCCCGCCTGTTGCGCAGCCGTCGCCAGCGTCATGGCTGCGGCGAACTGCGTTGCGGGGGGTTCGGAAGGCGATGGCGCAGGTGTCGGGTCAACCAGCGCTGCGCCATCGGATACGACCAAAGGCGGCGGGGGTGGAGGCGGGGCGACAGCCGGGGCGATGCTGCCCGCCTCTGGGGGCATCGGCACCAACCCTGTGGCCACGGCCTCTTGTGCGGTGCGTTCGGCGGCGGTCGGCGGCTCCGGGTATGTCGCGCGCAGTTCGGCCACCACCTGATGCTCGATCAGTTGATTGAGGCCGCGCCGCTTCCGCCACACGCCCTTGTCGGTCATCTTCGGCGGGTCGCTGTGGATCCGCTTGTCGTGCGGGAGGCCGGTTGCGTCGAGGTTAGAGGGGGATGCACCATTCGTCGCAGCCGGGCCATTGCTCGAGACTGGCGTACCAGCCGGGGCCGGTGACGCGGCGAACGCAGCGGCGGGATCCAAAGGGACGTCACTGCCAAACGCTTCGGCGGCGCGCAACTCGACAATGTGGGTGAGAGCGACGGGCGTTTGCTCCGGGGTGCCGCGCTCCAACGCCTCCGCTTCGACGCGGGTGAGCGCGGACGAGGACGGCCCCAAATGACGAGCCGCCGCGTCCAGGGCGTCGGGGTGCACCGCCAGCAACAGGGCCGCAACAGCGCCGGCCTCCCGTTCGGTCAGCGTGTCGGTGTTGAAAGTGACGGAAACGGCCATTCGCGAGTTGTCCTGTGATTTAGGGCTTGACGGTTCGCCCTTCTATCACGCATGACCGTACCGTCAACCTATTAAATGAGGGTCACACATGCCGCACGTTCTGGACGGAAACGCCACGATTGTCGGAAGCGAAATACGCCTCTACCCGGCCGCTACGCACGGCGAGGCTCTGGCGGCATTGGACAAAGGCCGACGCGCACACGAGACGGCGTTGGTCATGGCACACGAGATACTGTCGCTCAATCCGACCGAAGGCAAGGCCCGCGACATGCGCGAGGTGGCGATGCGATACCTGGCGTTGGTGGCGTAATGGCAGACAACCAGAACCATCTGTCGCCTCGCTGGACGCCGGAACAACACGCAAAGGCGCTCGCTCTATGGGTGCGCGGCGTCAAGGTCGGAACCATCGCCGCCGAAGTGAAGCGCTCCCGAAACGCAGTGATCAGTCGCGCCGCCCGCAAAGGCTGGGGCCCGCATTGCGGCCGATCGTGGCAATAGTGCAGCTTCGCCCCTATCAATCCGCGCTTGTGGACGAAGTGCGCCACCAGTGGGCGCGCGGCGCCCGCAACGTGCTGATGCGTCTCGACACAGGCGGCGGCAAGACCGTGATCCTGGCGACCATCGTAAGCGAGCATGCCGGGGCGTCCTGCGTCATCGCGCATCGGCAAGAGCTCGTGATGCAACTATCGCTCGCGCTCGCTCGAGCAGGCGTACGGCACAACATCATAGCCGCGACCGCCACGACGCGAGCGATTGCCGCGGCGCATATGGTGGAGCTCGGCACCAGCTATTACGACCCGGGCGCGCGGTGCGCTGTCGCCAGCGTGGACACCCTGATACGCGTCAAGCACCTGGACCACTGGTTTGCGCAGGTGACGCTATGGGTCACGGACGAGGGGCATCACCTCGTCGCGGACAACAAATGGGCAACGTGCGTTGAGCGGTTCCAGCATCCGGCGTGCGTCGGGCTGCTGCCGACCGCTACGCCCAGCCGTGCCGATGGCGTAGGGCTGGGGCGCGGCCAGGGCGGCTTTGCGGACGTGATGGTGCAAGGTCCCCCGATGCGTTGGCTGATCGACAGCGGATATCTGTCTGACTATCGCATCGTATGCCCGCCCAGCGACATGAAGGTGCTGGCGGACGTCGGCGCATCGGGCGACTGGTCAACGCAGGTGCTGCGCGACGCCGCCAAACGCTCGCACATTGTGGGCGACGTGGTGCGCGAGTATCAGGCCCGGGCGGCGGGCAAGCTGGGTATTACCTTCACCACGGACGTCGACACCGCCGTAGAGGTCACGCAGGCGTACCGGGCGGCCGGTGTCGTCGCCGAAACGCTGACCGGCAAGACGCAGGACGGCATGCGGCGACAAATGCTGCGCGCCTTCGCCGCCCGCCAGGTGCATCAGCTCGTCGTCGTGGACATTATCAGTGAGGGCTTCGACCTTCCGGCCGTTGAGGTCGCCAGCTTTGCGCGCCCGACCGCCTCGTTGGCGCTGTACATGCAACAGTCCGGCCGCGCGCTACGCGTCGCCCCGGGCAAATCGTCGGCTTTGATCATTGATCACGTGGGCAACTTCCTGCGCCACGGACCGCCCGACCGCCCACGCGTCTGGACGCTGGAGCGCCGCGGCAAGCGGGCCGGGGGCGGTGGTGACGCCATCCCCTTGCGCGTCTGTACGTCGTGCTTCCAGCCGTACGAGCGGTTCCGGCTCGTCTGCCCGTATTGCGCCACGCCCGCCCCGCCGCCAGCCGTACGCTCGTCGCCCTTGGCCGTGGAAGGCGATCTCGTCGAACTGGACGCTACGACCCTCGCCCGGCTGCGCGGGGCGATCGATGCGCGCGACATGTCCGCGGAGGATTACCGGATCCAGCAGGTACAGCGCGGCTCGCCGGCGGTACTCGCCAACGTCAAGACGCACGTGGCGCATCAGGAAGCGCAGACCGTGCTGCGCGGGCATATGGTCACGTGGTGTGCCGCCCGGCTGCGCGAGGGCCTGACTGACCGCGAGGTGCACCGGCTATTCTGGTTGACGTGGGGCATTGACATTCTGTCCGCCCGCGCACTCGACCGCCGCGACGCCGAAGCCCTGACGGCGCGCTTGACCGGGCCGTCAACGTAAGGCAAGAAGGGTCTATGAGTGAAGCATACGCCCAGTCGCAGGTCCGCCTCGAGGCCGCCAGCCTTGGCGTGACCCTCTTCCGGAACAACGTCGGCGTGCTGCGTGACGAGAACGGCCGCCCCGTGCGTTTCGGCCTGGCCAACGACAGCGCCGGCCTAAACGCCGTGCTGAAATCATCCGACCTGATCGGCTGGCGCCCCGTGGTCATCACGCCCGACATGATCGGCACGACCCTGGCGCGGTTCACGTGCCGCGAGATTAAAGCGCCGGGCTGGACAGCACCGACCAACGACCGCGAGCGCGCGCAGCTCCGCTGGATCGAACTTGTCAACACGCATGGGGGCGACGCCGCGTTTGCGACCGGCCCCGGGAGCTTTAGCCTATGACCGCGCCCAGCGCTTATCCGCTTGCATGGCCCCAAGGGCGGCCGCGCCGCACGTCCGGTTGGAAATACGGCAAGTTCACGAAGGCGGGCCGCTGGGTCACGAACGCCGACAGCACGCGCCGGGCGGCTCGCATGAAGCCATGGCCGAACTGAACGCCGCACGCGATGCGGCCCTTAAGGAAATGGGCGCCCAAGCATGACCTGGACAGTTTACGACCCGCAAGGTGCCGTGCGTGCCGCCGGCGACGTGCAGCACGACGTGCTGGCGCAGGTTGCCCCGCGTGACCCCGCCGCCAAAGGCCGGAACCACGATTGGACGAAGCTGCGACGCAAAGGCTGGCGGCTCGTGCACACCGCGACACCGCCCGCCCGGGTCCACGGCACGGCCGAAGACTTCCAAGCCGTCGTGGCGCAAGAGAAGGCCGCCCGGGTCGCCAAGGTGCTCGAGGCCGCCATACAGGAAGCCCGCGACGTAGGGTATCAGTGGATTACCCGCAACGCCGTGGGCGAACGTGCGGGCGTGTCCAGCGCCAGCGTGTCCAATGCTTTCGGCGGCATGATCGCCCTTAAGCGCAAGGTCATGTCGGAGGCCGTGCGCCGTCCGATCCCGCTCATCGTCGCGCAAGGTTTGGCCGATGGGTCGCCTATCGCCCGCGCCGCGCCCAACGCGGTGAAGGAAGCCGCACGCGCAACGCTGGCGGGCTAAGCCCTCATGACCAGCCTTCCCCCGGCCCTCGCCGCCCTCGCTGCGTGGCCACAGTTCATATGCTGGGTCGCCCAGCCGAAGCCCGACCGTCCCGGCAAGTTCGACAAGTTCCCGATCGACTGGCGGTCGGGCGCGCATGTCGGCATTAACGACCGCGCCGCCTGGACCGACGCCGCGACCGCCATTGCCGCCGCGCCCCGCTACGATCGCGGTTATGGGTGCGGCGCGGGCTTTGTGTTCACGGCTGACGATCCGTTCTTTTTTGCCGACATTGACGGCTGCGCACTGCCGGACGGTTCCGGCTGGTCGCCCCTCGCTCTGAGTATCCTGGCGCGCTTCCCGGGAGCTGCGGTCGAACTGTCACACAGCGGGCGGGGGTTGCATATTTTCGGCCGGGCCGCGCCGATGCCACACGCCAAGCGCAATCAAGCGCTTAACCTCGAGCTCTACACGGAGGGGCGTTTTTGCGCGCTGACCGGCAACGGCGCGCTGGGCGACGCGGGGACCGAACACACGCCGGCCCTTGCCGCGTACATCGCCGAGTATTTCCGCCCCGACGCGACGCCGGGCGCGGCCGCCGGTTGGACAAATGGCCCGGTGCCGGAATGGAACGGGCCGACCGACGATGACGAACTTATCGCCCGCATGCTGGCGAGCGGTGGGCGCACCGCCGCTGCGGCGTTTGGCGGCGACGGGCCCGTAACGGCGCGCGACCTATGGGAAGCCAACGCCGACGCCCTGGCCCGTCAGTGGCCGGGCAACCCGTACGATGCGTCTGCTGCCGACATGGCGCTTGCCAACTATCTGGCGTGGTGGACGGGTAAGGACTGCGACCGTATGGAGCGCCTGATGCGGCGGTCGGCCCTGGCGCGCGAGAAATGGGAAGCGCACCGCACGTATCTGGTCGACACCGTGGCCAAGGCTGCGGCGTTTATCCGGGGGTGCCTCACGGACCGTGCGAGCGAGCCGGTGCCGGAAGCCGCAGCGGTTGCCGCCGGCCGCACCTTGCGCGACGCGAGCAAGGAATGGATGGGGCCGTACGACCAGCTCGAGCATTTCGCCGACTGTTTTTTCCTCGCGCGCCCAAAGGATCCGCGCATCTTTGACCTGCGCGCCAACGCCATCGTCGGCAAGTCCACGTTCGACGTCACGCGCGGCGGGCATATGTTCATCATCAGCCCCGACGCGTCCAAGACCACGGACAGCGCATGGGATGCGTTCACAAAATCCCGGGTCAACGCCCCGCTGGTCGTCAATGACGTGTGCTTTCGGCCGGCGCTGCCGCCGGGCGCGCTCGTACAGGTCGGCACGCATACGCTGGTCAACTCGTACGTGCCCTACGAGCCGCGCACAGCGGAGGGCGACCCGGCGCCGTTTCTGGACCTTCTGCAGCGCATGCTCCCCGATCAGCGCGACCGCGAGCTGCTGCTGTCGTGGTTCGCCAGCTTCGCCCAGAACCAGGGCGTCAAGTTCCAATGGTGGCCCGTGATCCAGGGTGCCAAGGGCAACGGCAAAACCATGCTGCTGGAGGTGCTGACCTACATGGTCGGCGAGCAATACACGCACCTGCCCGACGCCATGGCGATGGCCAAGGGGTCGCAGTTCAACGGCTGGGTCGACCGCAAGCTGTTCATCGGCATTGAAGAGATTAAAGCCGCCGACCGCCGGGAAATGATCGAGGGCATGAAGACCCTCATTACCAACCGGCGCATGGGCATGGAAACGAAGGGCGTCGACCAGTTTACCGGGGACAACGCCGCCAACGGCGTGATCACGACGAACCACAAAGACGGTTTGCCCCTCGAGCCCGACGAGCGCCGGTACGGGATTTGGTTCTGCGCCCAGCAGTCGTACGCCGACATTGTGCGCGACGGGCTGCACGGCCAATACCTGCCCGACCTATACGACTGGTTGCGCGGAACGGGTGCCTGGGCGTCGCACGGCGCGGACTATGGCAAGTCAATCGTCGCGCATTACCTGATGACGAAGACGATCGCGGCGGAAATGGATCCGGCGAGAGGGTTGCACCGCGCGCCGCGAACGACCGCCACCGACGAGGCTATCAACGCCAGCATGGGGCGCGTCGAGCAAGAGATTATGGAGGCGGCCGAAGAGGGACGCCCAGGCTTTGCGGGCGGGTGGGTCAGCTCAATCATGCTCGACCGTCTGCTGTCCGACATGCGCAGCCACGTCAACCGCAACCGCCGGCGCGAGGTTCTGGCCACGCTGGGGTATATCCCGCATCCGCGCCTCGTCAACGGGCGGGTCAATGACACCGTGTCGCCCGACAACGGCAAGCCGAAACTGTACGTGCGCGAGGGCCATCTGTCGCTCAACCTGGAGAGCGCCAAGGCGGTGGCCGACGCGTACAGCAAGGCGCAAGCGTCCGTGGCTGTTGCGTTCGGTAAGCCGGCGGGTTAGGCTGCGTCGTTCCTCCGAACCACTGGAGCGCGGCAAATGCGTCTGACCATCATACTGGCGGCCGTCATTGCCGCGCTCATTTTCTCGCAGGCCGCATGCCTTGTGCTGCTGGGCAGGCGCGACGCGCAGATACGAACCCTCAACGACACCGTGACCACGTGTCACCGCGAGCGTCGCGCCGACCGCGAGGCGGCCAAGCGTCTGGGCGCGCGTGACGCGACGGTTGCCGGCGAGGCGGCCAGGGCGTGCGGTTTGGAAGGCAACGACGCGTTCAACCGTGGTGTCAGCGTCGGGAGGGCCGTTTGTACCGCACGCTCGCAATAGCCGCCGTTCTGGCGCTTGCCGCCTGTGACCGGCCTGTGCCCGTCCAGCCGCTTGCGCAATGCCCCGTCAGCGCCACTGCGCCCGTCGAGCCGGAACCGGCCGCGCCCGTCCTCACCGAAGCGCAACGCGAGGCCGTCGACGTCGCCATCATCATGGCGCTGGGCGAACCGTGGGGCGTCGCCGTCATACGCTGGACGGACGTTGAGCACCCTGCGTGGGGCCGTCGTCAAGCCGCCAGGGTCACGGCTACGTCTGATTGGTGCGCTTCGCAATAGCCGCTGCGACACGGCGTAACGCTATCTCGTAGTATTCCGGGTCGCGCTCGATGCCGATAAAGCCGAAGCCCTCGAGCACCGCGGCTTTGCCCGTCGACCCGCTCCCCATGAACGGATCCAGCACGACGCCGCCCGGCGGTGTGATCAGCCGGCACAGCCACCGCATCAGCTCCGTGGGCTTGACGGTCGGGTGGTTGTTCTTAACGACCCGAGCCGCGTTGAACCCGCCGCCCTCGCTTTCCACAACATCACCGGCCGCCTGGCGCGTAGCAGCCAAGTTGCTACGCGCCAGGATCGCGTCGGGCGCATCGCCCATGCCCTCGTCGCGGTCGCGCTTGCTCGCCTTGGCGCAGTATTTGAACCTAGCGCCCGTAAACGGCTCGCAAGCCCTCTCCCCAGCTTCCGAGTTCGTCGGCGTGATGTTGAATATGACAGGCGCGGCAGAGCCATCGGATTTCCAGTGGCTTGCCGTAATCGTGATGGTGCCGGTCGGCCCCGTCTCGACCGCAAAGCTCGCACGGTTGAGCGTCAGGGAAAGCCTTGCGGGCTCGAACGCGCGCCAGAACCTTGCGTCGATACTCTGGATCGCTCGCGTAACGCTCTCGCTTAGCCGCCCTAACTCGCTCGCCGTTGCGCTCATAGAAAGTGCCGGGCAAAGGTCCAAGCAACGCAGCCCCACGGGGAGCGCCGCGTTGACTACATTCGCGAGAACAGAACCGGCGAGCTGTCTTGACGGGCACGAAAGAGCCGCCGCAATATTCGCAGGGTCGGGCAGGGGGTTTAGGTCGGGCCATTCGTCACCATAGCAGCCTTTGGCCTCAAAGAAAAACCGGGCCGCGCTGGTGTCGGTGTCGACGCGAGGCTCCGGCACGTTACGAACATGCCGGAGCGCACCGTACGTCGCATTGCCTTGGGGCGTGCCGTCCGTCAGCGCGCGGCCCTGTTGACCCTTGGCGTCGGGAAATCCCGCCAGCACCCCCGGCGACCCATCGTGCACGACGTTGCTCGGCCATCGGCCTTGTGCGCTTTCTCCGATCGTTCCTGTCGCGGCGGCATCTGTCTGCCAGATGCCGCCGCGAGGCGTTGACCACGTAACGGGCTTCTCCCCAGGCACACGGCACGCGTCGATATGCAGCGCCCCGGTGCGGTGCGCCTGGACGGTCTGGGCGACCGTGCCTATCAGAGGCTTGCGGGCGAGCACCCACGGCTCGCACGCCGGTTTGAGGGCCGTACCCCAGCCCTCCCATTCCCGGGCGGCGTCGGTGGCGGGCCTGTACTCTGCCGTCGAGCCGTTCATCGCACTTGCCGCCCCGTGATCGTAATTGACGCGCCCTCGTCCAGACGGCTCGTAAGCGTCACCCATCACCATGCGCCGTATATCTTCGGGTCGCCCCGTGCCGGAGGCTATGGCTTTGCTGACGTCCAGCGATTTAGGGAACCCCTGACCGTATAGCCACGACACCATGTCGCGTATCTCAACGCCGGTCAGGCGGATGGCCAGTGCGCCCAGGTCGTAAGTGCGCGTGCCGAACGCGGCGAGCACGTGGCCGCCGGGCGGCAAGGTGTCGATAATGGGCGCCCACAGCTCGGGGCCCGGCACGAACGCGTCCCACTCTTTGCCCATGAACCCGCCCCGACTGCGCGGCACGTACGGCTCGCCAGCGGTCCACGCCTGTAACAGCGCCATCGGGTCAGGATGCGCCCCAAGGCCGTACGGGCTGTCTGTGACCACGGCATCGGCTCGCAGGCCCGGCAACACGTCGGCGCAGTCGCCCAGATACAAAGTCACGCTATCGGACAGCACCTCTGTGCGCGTCGGGCCGGATCCGACTTTGCGGACGATAGCCGGCGCGGGCAACGGGCCGTCACGGACGGGTGCGAGCCTTGCGGCCAGGGCAGTGCGTAGGGTCTGGGCCATCACTTCCCCTCCAGATAGCGGAGGGCTTCGTCGATTGCCTCGATTGCTGCCGCGCTTTCGATTTTCAGCGCAGACGACAGAGAGCACCGAACGCGCTTGCCGTCTTTGAACTCATACAAGGGCTTTGCACCTGCCAACCTGATCAGCATTTCGTGATGCGTTTTGAGTTGGTTCAAAGCCTCCATTGCCTTCGCCAGTCTCTCGTCAGGCTTGGGCTGGGGAGCGGCGGCGAGACGTTTTGCAATGTCAGCGACAGCGTCTCCGCTTAAGCATAGAAGAGCCTTTTCTGCATCAGTGTCGTCGCTCTCGTTTTGGACGCGGGTCAGCCAGTCTGCCAAAAGGTTTAAGGCAAACATCGCTTCGGCCACCGGCACGGTACGCCAGTCCCCGCCTTCCGGTGCTGTGGAAGGAGTGGCGAGGGCTTCGAGATAGGCGCGGCCTGCTTCTGTAATCTTGCATGTCGCTACGCCGTCACCGAAGCCGCTATGCCACGTCTCAGTCAGGCCCTTGCTTTCCGACAAGTTGTAGGTGTCGGTCTGCTCGCCTCGGTCATCGCAGAATGCGTTCAGGAACGACCATGCGTCGCCAGCAGGGACGCCATCTTTGCCGCCTGACGCCACGACCTTGAGGAACCATTCAAGCGGCTCGTCCCGCTCCACCCCCGCCACGCTGGGATTGATGGGGTTGGTCATGGGCGGGTCAACTCCTTAATGGCGATCCACGTCCAGCAAACACCGGTCACGAGCAAAACTAGAGGCCAAAGGAGCCCCGTCATGCACCCGCTGGGCGTCTCTCCATAGACGTAGTGGACTTGGGTATTGTGGAACCAGGTCCAGACGGCGACGCCAATGGCAACGGCAAAATAGACAATGGCGCAGAGTTCATACTGGCTCATCCCTCGCCCCCTTCAGGCTGGGCGATGCGGTAGGCGATGATGTTCATGTTGTCCTCGGGGTCTATGTGACGCCAAAGATCGGGCCACCTGTCAGCCGTTACGTTTTCGGTAATCGACTGCCCTTGATGCTCGACATCGATCCCCGGCACCGGGTTCTCCCCGCCAGTCCACGGTATCCATGCCTCGTTTGCGGGAAGCGGGGACAGTTGGGCTTCAGCAGCATCAAGCGCCGCCTTCATCCGCCGCACCTGTTCGGCGAGCGACACGTCGCCACCGTCCGGCGGGTCCATGAACCGGTATGTTGCGATTGCGGCTGAGATGTCGTCCAGCTCCGACACCCCGCCTATCCCTTCAGCGGCCAGCCGTTGCTTGATCTCAGCCCACGTCAGTTTCGATCCGCCAATGTCCAGCAAGGCGTTGTCGGGCAGCGTGGCTTCAAACGGGTCGGAGTGGGTTTGCTCCGTATCAGCGGGGGGAGTGGAGCGAGAAATGTTGGTCTCGCTCAGCACCACAACGGGCTTGTAAAGGTCAAGAGCCGCTTGCCAGTCGGCGTGAGTTGCGTTCTTTTCGGCCTGAAAAGCGGCGTCATGTTCGACGGTCAACCCAACCGCCTTAAGCGCGATTTCGATTTCGCCAAGCACGGCGGATTTGCCAGAGCCGGTCAGTCCAGAGACGTTGATATAAACGAACCCGCTTGGGGCGGTGTTATCCTTGGGGGTGGTCATGTGATGTTCACGGCGATTGCGACCCACGCGACCTTGCAGAACAGGTGCGCGAACTGATCTTCGTTGAAGTTGAGACGGCCCCGGCATTTCAAGTCGTCTATGGCGAAGTGAAAGAAAGTCTCTAGGAGGCCCAGCCACCAGATGCCCGTGATCAGCGCCACAGCGCCGCCGTGGATGAACGAATGAGCACCCATGGCTTGCCACCACGGCACCCCAGGTATGGGGGCTAGACGGTTCTTCGCCTTCGAAAGGAAGTCGCCCTGCAATGGGTAGTCGCAAAGGGCGTGGGCGACGATCAGTGCGCCAAGCATTTCCAGATCGGTCACGTCTTCGGTTCCTTCTGTTGGGCGGATAGGAGGGTCATCGGCTCAACTCCGTTGCGGCCGCCAGGATCGTCTGGCGCCAATCGTCTCGCTCGAGCTGATGCGCGATCATGACCAGTTCGCGCCCTAAGTCGCACCACGTGACCTTGGCGTCAAGCCTCTTTCGCGGGTGCCCTAGCGTCGTGTAGCAGGTCAGGCACTTGCCGTGGGTCACGCTGTGCGCCGCCGGTCCGTGCACCTCGCACTGGTCGGTGTACGTCGGATCGCCGGCGCGCCTGGCCACGGCTCTGGGGTTGTCCGTCGCAGGGCGCCCGGGGCCCCATGCGCGGCGTGCGCGGCCGCTCGAGGTATAGCAGGACAGGCACTTGCCGGAATAGATGCCGTGCGGCACCGGCTCCGGGCTACACGCGCAGGGGGCTAAATAGGACGTGTCGTCCGTGGACCTGGCGAGTGCGCGAGGCCGCGAGCACCGTTCGCACTCGCCAGTATTTGTGGCAAACGACGTGACGCCGTGAACGTCGCAATAATCGTCGAAGGTTTGAAACTTTGCGCTGCGGGCAATCGCGCGGCGTATCGGATCAAAAAATGGGCGCGCGGCTATTTGTGACCGCACAACGTCGTCACGGGGGGCACTTTCGGGGAAAGTTCGGGGGGAAATATTGTCATTGTCGGTCAATAGGTTGCGCTCCGTTTTCCCAGCTCCCACTGGCCCCCGTGATTTTCGCGGTCACTAAGGGTTTTAGGACCGATAACATTATTTATGGTACTTATAGTGCACCCTATCTTATGTTAACACAAGTAACCCCCGTAAGGGAATAGGGGGTAGTAGTGGGGAACGGGGAAAAAGGAGGGTTTGTTGCGCGTTTTCAGTACGTTAGGTACTCCCACTTCGAGCGGGGACTTAAGAGGGGCCACTGGGACTTTACGCGGCCCCTTGCCGTGACCATCGGATGCGGCTATGTGTCGAGACATGCTGACCGCCAAACAGCTCAAATTTTGCGCCCTTTACGCTACGTCGCGTAACGGCGCAGACGCGTATGCCGGGTCGTTCAATCCGTCCAAAGCGACGAAGCGCGAGAACCTGTCACGCAACGCCGCCAAGTTGCTGGCCGACCCCGAGATTGCATTGGAGGTTGAGCGCATAACCGAAGCGGCGGCCCGTGAACCCGGCGGCGCGGTGTACGACGCGGCGTGGTGTCGGGCGCGATGGGCCCAGATTGCGCAAGCCGACGCCCGCGAGCTGATCGGTCTGCGCATCGGTTGCTGCCGCTACTGCCACGGCGTGAACCACGGCTACCAGTGGAAACAACGCGAGTACCTGGAGGCCCTGGCCGAAGCGGAACGCAAGGCGCGCAAGGATCCCGACGCTCCGATGCCCGACATGGGCGGCGGGTGGGGCTTCAACCAGACGAAGCCGCCGAACCCAGACTGCCCGGAGTGCCACGGCGAAGGGCTCGAGCGGTTCGTGGCGCGCGACACCAACAATCTGTCGCCGTCTGCCCTCTTGCTCTACGGCGGCGTCAAGGTTAAACGTGACGGGTACGAGATAATCATCGCGGATCGCACGAAGGCTTTGGAGAACGTCACCCGCATGGCTGGCGGCTACAAAGACAACGTGCGGCTGGACGGGAGCTTGGAAACCATGTCGCGCGTCGTGAAAATGGAAGCCGTGGACGCCAAGGAAGCGGCGCGCATGTATCAAGAGCTGATGGCCTCGCCGGCGGTGCGTGCGACATGAGCGACGAAGCCCTGGACGCCGCGGACGAGCTTTACGACGAGGCGCTGCGCGGCGAAGCCCCGGTGATCGAAGAGCCCGAAACGCGCCGTCCGCGCTTTTGGTGGCAGGATGACGATTGACGGCCGTGTACGTCTGCCCGCGCCCCCACGCGCCTGACCGGCACCATTTGTTCGCCGACGACGAAACGGAGGCCCTGATGGCTGCGTACGCGTGCGGCTCGGGCATTGACGCGCTGCGTCTGGATCGCTCGCCGCTCCATTTCGATTTGACCGCTTCCCAGCGTGACACCGCCTTGGCGCAGGGGGCCCAGCCGGTCGACAAGTACGCAGCGTACGAAGCGGCGGCGCGCTACCACGGCAACACGGGCGCCCTGGCGAGCGCGCAGGATTGGCGGCGGCTTGACGCCCTCGCCACCGCGTGACACCGTGACCATCTGCCCGCCGGGGGTTCTTCCCGTCCAGCCCGCACGAGAGGGGGACGTTAAACCGGGGCGGATGCGCCATCTGGCGTTAAAGCGCGGCTCCGTCACGGGCCACTCGTTCCCCGCGCCAATCCGCCCCATCTCGACCGTGGGGTTCGCTCGTGCACGTTCCTGACTTCAACTGGCGCGACCCGGATTATCTGGCGGTGTTTCAGCGCCGTGTTGCTATCCTGCAGCGGATCCGCGCCGATACGACGGGCCGCACCCTGGCGCTTCTCAAAGTCCATTATCGCGAGAACCCGGCCGACTTCATTAACGATTTCGGCGTGACCTTCGACCCCCGCAATATCGAGCGCGACCAGCCGGCGCTCGTGCCGTTCCTGCTATTCCCGAAACAACGGGAGGCGGTCGAGTACGTCATGCGCAAATGGCGCGCGCAAGAAAACGGCTTGATCGAAAAGAGCCGCGAGGTCGGCATGTCGTGGCTGATGGTCGCCTTGGCCGGCACGCTGTGTTTGTTCCACGAGGGCTTCGCGTTCGGCTTTGGGTCGCGCAAGGAAGAGTACGTCGACAAGATCGGGTCGCCAAAGTCGCTGTTCTGGAAAGCGCGCATGTTTCTGGCGCACCTGCCCGAAGAGTTCCGCGGCGGGTTTGTCGAGAAGCGCGACGCCCCGCATATGCGCATCACCATCCCGGCGACGGGCAGCACCATCAGTGGCGAAGCGGGCGACGGCATCGGTCGGGGCGACCGCACCAGCATCTACGTCGTGGACGAAGCGGCATTCCTCGAGCGCCCGCTGTTGGTCGACGCGTCCCTGTCGCAAACGACCAACTGCCGTATCGACGTGTCGTCGGCTAACGGCCAAGGCAACCCGTTTGCCCAGAAGCGCGCGGCCGGCAACGTGGAGGTGTTCACGCTGCACTGGCGCGACGACCCGCGCAAAGACGACGCCTGGTACGCCGCGCAGGTCGCCAAAATCGACAATCCGGTCATCGTGGCGCAAGAGCTCGACATTAACTACGCCGCGTCTGCAACGGGCGTGCTCATTCCCGGCGAATGGGTCCAGGCGGCGATCGGTGCGGCGGGCAAGCTGGGCATCGCCATTACCGGCGACCGCCGCGCAGCTCTGGACGTGGCAGACGAAGGGGTTGATTTGAACGCCTTGTGCGAACGGCACGGCATCAGCGTGGAGAACGTCGCGGCGTGGTCCGGCAAGGGCAGCGACATAGCCGCGACCGTGGCCACAGCGTTCGACAAGTGCGACAACGCCGGGATTGCGGACCTGGATTACGACGCAGACGGGCTGGGGGCCGGCGTGCGCGGTGACGCGCGGATCCTCAACGAGAGCCGCCCGGGGCGCACAATCAACGTGCAGCCGTTCCGCGGTTCTGGCGCGGTGTTCCGCCCGGACGACCCGATACCTACCGCCGTGCCCGTCCCCAAGGGCGACAAGAGCGACCGAAAGAACGAGCGGACCAACAAGGATTATTTCGCCAACGCCAAGGCCCAGGCGTGGTGGAACCTGCGACTGCGCTTCCAACGCACCTTCCGCGCGCTCGAGCTGGGCGACGCCTGGCGCGAGACGTACGACGCGGACGACCTGATCAGTCTTAACCCGCGCATGCCGGAGCTCGCCAAGGTGACGATCGAGCTGTCGCAGCCGACGTACACACTGTCCACGGTGGGCAAGGTGACGATTGACAAGGCCCCGGACGGCACGCGCTCCCCGAACCACGCCGACGCCATCATGATTGCGTACGCCCCGCGCAAGGTGTCGTGGTTTTCTCTTGTTCGTTAAGGCTTGACACGGGCGTCAAGGTCGCTAGATTGAGGGGCATCAACACGGAGCTGACGCCATGACCCTTTCGATCGATCAGTTGTTTTCTCTCCCGGGCGTTTCGCAGACCGGGCTATCGTCTTTAACCGAGCTTACCCCGGCCACAAAGAGAGAACTTGCGCGTCGCGTCAAGGCGGGGTCAGTGATCTCAATGCCTGACGCCGTGTGGCCCCGTCATCGCCGTTATTTTCAGGTGGCAGGATGACCCGCATCACCGTACCCCTCCCGCCGACCTATCTGGGCCGCGACGTCACGCTGCAGGTCGAGCGCCAGCGGCCCCGTGGCGGTCGGTGGCTGATCGTCGGCGTTGATGGCGTCGGCAACGCTTGGCCGGTCGAGTTCGACGGGTTCACCGGATCCGTCAAGTTCGCCACGAAGGCGGGCGGCATCGAAATGCTCGCGGCGCACGGTGGCCAGATAGGCGATCGCGTCTTTGCGCTTCCCGCCGTACCGCGCACCCCGGGGCCGCTATGACCCGGCGCGGTTACGAGATAGCGCTTGGCCTTGCGTACCTCGCGCTCTACCCGCTCGTCGGGGCCGCGCTTTTCTGCGTCGCATGGTGCATGCTGTGACCGTCGCGCCCGTAACCGTGTACGGCGGCTGGCGCTTGATGCGCGTCGAGACGTACCGCGACAGCGAGGGCGACATGGACGAGCGGTTGACGCCGTACGAGCCCGACGACACCTTGTACCCCACACCCGAAGCGGCCCGCGCCGCACTGGAGGCCACCTCGTGACCATTATTTCAGACGACGCCTTCGTGCGCTTGTTCCAAGAGCGCGCTGGCCTCAAACCGGACGGATGGGCCGGGCCCGCGACAATCGCCCGGCTGGACGCCGCGTACCCACCGCGCGTCACGCCGGGCATCATCGCCATGGAGACTGTCGCCTTGGCGGGCATCCCGGACGACTACTGGGGCAAGCTGTCGAAAATCGAAAGCGGCGACCGCCCTTACGTCAAGGCGGCGACGTCCAGCGCGTCCGGGCTGTACCAGTTCCTTGAGACGACCTGGCGCGGCGAGGGCGGCCAGTGGGGCGACAACCCCAACGACGCGTTCGGGGGTTTGCGGCCGCACCCAGACGAACAGCTCGCCAGGGTCAAGACGTTCACGGCCAAAAACGCCGCGTACCTGAGCGCCAAAGGCGTGATCATCACACCCGCGACGCTGTACGCGGCGCATTTCCTTGGATCCGTCACGGCCGCTCGTGTGCTGTACGCCGCGGACGATGCGCGGGCCGACGTACTGGCGGGCCCGGCGGCCACTCGTGCCAACCGCAGCATTTTGGAGCGCAAGACGGTCGGCCAGTTCAAGGCGTGGCTGGAGCGCAAGACGGCATGATCGAGCACCTGACAAAAGAGCTGGTCGAGCTCACCGACGAGTTGGTGACTTTGCGCGAGGAACGTAACGAGGCGGTCGATAAGCTGTGCGAGAACCCGGATATACCCAAGCCCGACGCGGGCGGCTTGGCCGATACGATCGAGGCGGCGTTGGACGCAGCGTACTTACAAGGCGCCGAAGAGCTGGCGGCCGCACGCGATGCGTTCCAGGCGTACCTCGTGTCGCAGAACCTCCCCGCGAACCCTGTGCGGCTGGACGATCCGAACCTTGACGCCTTGCGCGAGGCGTTGCTCTAGGGCATTGATGGGGTCACACTAGCCCACGGACGCCCCCATGAGCCTTAATCCCAACCGCTACGTCGCCGTAACGGCGGATGCGGCGCCCTCCGACCCGCAAGCCGCCGCCGACCTCGAAGCGGCTGCACGCGCGGGCGCTATCGCCGGGGACATTGCGGGCGCGGCGTCCGGACGGGCGGCGGGTCTTGAAGCGGGCACGGAAGTAGCGTCGCAAGCCGGCGCAGCGGCCGGTGCCGCCGCTGGCGAGATTGCCGGCGCGCAAGCCGGGAACCAATCGGGCGCGACGGCCGGTGCTGCGGCCGGCACAACGTCGGGAGCGGCGGCTGGCGCGGCTGCGGCGGGCGTTGTGGTCGCCGCAAAAGCTGATCGTGACGGCGGCGGGAATATCCTTAACGCCGGGACGTGGCGCACAAACCTCGCGGCGGTCGGTACAGCGGCGTTGCTGGCCGCGTCGGGTGCTGCGCTCGTGGGGTGGCAAAGCGCCCTCGCGGGCGGCGTTCTGCGCACGCAAAGCAGCCGCAACAGCGACACCATTTCGATATTCGATGCCATCCCGCAAGCGGAGTTGGCTAATATCCGCGCGCGGACGGGATCGTACAACGTCCAGGCCGTGCTCCAGACGCAGATTGACGCCGTGTCGGCGGCGGGTGGCGGCGCGATTTACTGCCCGTCCGGGCGCTATGTTTGCAATGGCGGCATAACGCTGAAAGCGGGCGTTGTCCTGATCGGGGACGAGACGCCCGGTTTCCCGGGCGCACCGACCGCCAAAGGGACGCAGTTCGTCACCACGGACGGGACGGCGACGGCGTTTCAGGTGCCGTCCGACCAATACGACATTGCCATTATCGGCATTCGTTTTACCGGGCCGGATACGTCCGCCTCGCAGCGGCTTCTGTATATCGCCGGGACGTCGGTCCTGGTTCGCAACTGTTCGTTCTTCGCGGTCGGTGATGCGGGCCTTGAACTCGCCAGCACGTCGGGTGTTTGCCACCTCGAAAACATTTACGGCACGGCGTGTGGCCTCAACTACGCGCGGTCGTCGCGTTCGGGCGGGCTTATTGTTCGCGGCAATGACCACAAGTTGATCGGCGTCACATTCGGTTGCGCGCAGAACTACATCCCGCCCGGTGCGACGGCGGGCGTTACGCAAGGTGTCCAGCGCATCACGAGCGCCAACCTCTACAATTGCGCTATTTTGATCGGGTCCAGTACGTCGTGGATGTTCGGTATTTCCGGAGAAAACGCGGACGTATCGATCTATCTGGAGTCCGGTTCGTCTTATAACCGCATCACCAACGTCCGCGTCGACCAGGTGTGGGGACCGGGCATGATCAACGCCGGGTCCAACAACGAGATCACGCAAATCTCGTACGAGAACGTCAGCCTGGACGGGAACGGCAAGTACCCCGGCGTTTCCACTACGGGCCCCGGCAACGCCTATTCTTCGGGCAATGGGCGGGCGATTGCGCGCTTCCCGACCTACGCCAACGTCACGTCCGGATCGATCAGCGGCACCACGCTCACCGTGACCACGCTTGCCACCGGAACTGTGGAGGTGGGGCAGGTCATCACGGGCGTCGGGGTCACGCCTGGCACGACGGTCACGGCATTTGCGGGCGGGACGGGCGGGACGGGGACGTAC
>Ga0075012_10001975_pt1 | contig 20390 bp, 22 predicted proteins | sample All_14_2_FD_71474 | JGI IMG/M metagenome (GOLD analysis project Ga0075012, IMG submission 71474) | Freshwater microbial communities in response to fracking from Pennsylvania, USA - Allegheny Zone_MetaG_DW_15 | ecosystem: Environmental > Aquatic > Deep subsurface > Groundwater > Drilled... | reverse complement strand
GACACTACGTTAGTTTCAGCGCGCTCCGACATCGCTGGCATTGTAGAAGTCCATGAAATGAAAATGGAAAACGATGTCATGCGAATGCGCGCAGTGGGCGGACTAAAGCTACCTGCAAATCAGCTAGTGGAACTCAAGTCGGGTGGATACCACTTGATGATGATGGACCTTAAGAAACAGCTGAAGGTCGGTACAGAAGCGCAAATCACATTGGTTTTCAAAAACGCAAATGGTGAAAGTGAAACCACCTACGTTCACGCACCTGTCGCTTTAGCAAAGCCAAAGTGAGCATCAACCCAATGATTTTCGAGTCCTCACACCTGGATGCGCACCATGCACATGACCAGCCATGTCGGTGGAAGTTGTTTGTTTTTGCGACATGACGTTGAGTCCATTGAGAATTCCACAGTGTTCAGCATCCTGCGCGCTACGACACGTCTCACGAAGCGCTTTGAGCTGCATTTCCAACTGCCGCAGCTCTTTGACCCGAAGCGCCACGTGCCCTATGTGTTCATCCAAAAGCGCGTTGACTTCGCCGCAATTTTCGGTTGGTGCATCCCTGAAACGAAGCAAAACACGGATTTCATCAAGGGTCATGTCCAGACTGCGGCAGTGGCGAATGAACGACAAGCGCTGTCCGTGCGATTCGTCGTAGACGCGGTAGTTTCCTTCCGACCGCTTGGTGTGTGGCAACAAGCCCTCGCGCTCGTAGTGGCGAATGGTCTCCACTTGTACACCCGTCATATTGGCTAATTCACCGATTTTCATGTCTGCAATCATAACCGCTTGACTCTTTAGTGGCTACAGGGTTTCTAATTGCCTCTCAATCAGGAATTGACAATGAACACGACGCCTTCAAAACCATCATCCACGCCTACATGCGGATGCACAAATGCATGTGCATCTTCAATTTCGGATTCGTCTCAGGCATTGCCGCAAAGTGAAAAAGCAGGCGTTCCTGTCTTCCGAATTCCAACCATGGATTGTGCGTCTGAGGAGGGGGAAATTCGCCATGCAGTGGTCAACATTCCTGGTGTGCGCAGCCTTCAGTTTCAACTTGCGGCACGGACGCTTTCGATTGATGCCGAGGCTGAATCATTGCCACTCGTTTTGGCTGCGATTCGCAAAGCAGGATTCAAACCTACGCCACTAAGCAGCAATACGCCTGACTCGGGTGCGCATGGTCACGACCACGGACATGAAGCGCATGATCATGATCACAACGATGCCAGCTTTCCAAGCGGAATTCAAAAATATGCGCTGGCTCTAGCACTTGCAGTCGGTGCGGAGTCCATTGCGTTCTTTGCTCCGGATACACGCATTTTCCAAGGTCTGGGAATGGTGCTTTCTGTTGGTGCAATTGCACTTGCTGGTTTCTCCACATATGTCAAGGGCTTGGCCGCTCTGCGAAATTTTCGACTCAATATCAACGCATTGATGACCGTCGCGGTCACCGGTGCATTTCTGATCGGTCAGTGGCCCGAGGCCGCCATGGTCATGGCACTCTATGCCATCGCTGAAATGATTGAAGCGCGTGCAGTGGACAGGGCCAGAGGTGCCATCAAGAGCCTGCTGGATCTGACCCCTGAGACTGCTGAGATTCGTCAGTCCGATGGGTCGTGGCAAATTGTTCCGGTGAGTGGTGTAGTGCTGGACGCTGTTGTGCGCATCAAACCTGGTGCGCGTATTCCTGTTGACGGGGTTATTGCCATAGGCAATACATCCGTAGATCAAGCGTCAGTTACGGGTGAGAGCATTCCGGTGGACAAGGCTCCAGGTGATGCCGTATTTGCCGGGACCATCAACGCCACAGCCACCATTGAAGTGCGCGTAACCGCCTTGCCAAGTAACTCTGTGCTTTCCCGCATCATCCACGCGGTAGAACAGGCGCAAGGTTCTCGCGCGCCCACTCAGCAGTTCGTTGACAAATTTGCAGCCATCTACACACCTGCCGTTTTCGTTCTGGCTTTGGGAGTCGCAATATTCACGCCCTGGCTCATGGATTGGACTTGGGCTCAAGCCATCTACAAGGCGTTGGTTCTGCTGGTGATCGCATGCCCATGTGCTTTGGTAATTTCTACACCGGTTACGGTGGTAAGTGGTCTGGCAGCAGCTGCAAGGCGTGGCATTTTGATTAAGGGTGGTGTGCACCTTGAGGGTGCTCGAAAGATCAAAGTAGTTGCTCTGGACAAGACGGGAACAATCACCGAGGGCAAGCCTGTCTTGGTGGATTCGGAGTTTGTCACATCAGACGTACCTGAGTGGCAAGTCTTGAGGTGGGCCGCCGACCTTTCTGCTCATTCTGATCACCCGGTCTCCAAGGCCATCGCGAAAAATCTTGATCCTGGAAGCAGTGTTCTCCAGGACTTCAAGGTGATTGCTGGAAGGGGTGTAGAAGCCCTTGTTGACGGGCAACTGTTGATACTCGGCAATCACCGCTTGATCGAAGATCGGAAACTGTGTAGCAGCAGTATCGAAGCGCGATTGGCGGAGCATGAAGCGCTGGGCCGCACCGTCACCATGTTGGCATCGCAAACCCAGGTGTTGGTCATTTTTGCGGTGGCCGACACCATTAAAGAAACGTCACGAGAAGCTTTGGCCCAATTGCACGCATTGGGTGTTACTTCCGTCATGTTGACGGGTGACAACGAGGCAACCGCAAAGACCATTGCCAAGCAAGCTGGCATTGATGATGCGCGTGGAAACTTGCTGCCAGAAGACAAACTGACGGCCATCGAAGAGCTTCAAAAGCGATACGGTTTGACTGCAATGACCGGCGACGGCATTAATGATGCGCCTGCATTGGCGCGTTCTGACATTGGTTTTGCCATGGGTGTGGCGGGCACAGATACGGCCATGGAGGCCGCCGATGTGGTCATCATGAACGACGACTTACGGCGTATCCCAGAGACCATTGTGTTATCGCGCAAAACGCAAGCCATTCTTTGGCAGAACATTACCTTGGCTCTTGGCATCAAGGCGGTTTTTTTGGTGCTGGCGTTGTTCAATGGCGCATCGATGTGGATGGCAGTGTTTGCCGATATGGGCGCAAGTCTATTGGTTGTTTTTAATGGCCTGCGTTTGCTGCGGGTGAATCTGGGTGAGAAAACAATATGAGATTACCAACTTTTCAGTCAGTAGGTACTCATGCACTTCCGGCGGAGCTGACCAAACCAACCGACTTGCTGGACTTCAAGAGTCATCAAATACAACAGTTGATCTTGGAACGCGGATGGCAGGCTTTGCCTGAGTTTGAACGCATAGGTGCAATCTACGATTTCGTTCGCAATGAAATCAAATTTGGATACAACGAGTCTGACAATCTTCCGGCGTCAAGTGTGTTGATCGATGGCATTGGCCAGTGCAACACCAAAGGAACGCTATTGATGGCACTCCTCAGAGCGAACGGTATCCCCTGCCGTTTACATGGGTTCACTATTAATAAATCGCTGCAAAAGGGCGCAATCACTGGATGGGCCTATGTTTTGGCCCCCAAATCCATCATTCACAGTTGGGTTGAAATCTTGTTTGAAGGCAGGTGGGTGAATCTTGAAGGGTTCATTCTTGATGAGAGCTACCTCATTGCGCTGCAACAAAAATACCCTACTGCGCAAGAGTTCTGTGGGTTTGGCGCTGCCGTTGCCGATTTACGCGACCCGCCCGTTCGATGGAAAGGGACTGACACCTACATTCAAAAAGAGGGGATTAATGCTGATTTTGGTATTTTCAACTCACCTGATGATTTTTATCGCAAGCACGGCACCAACCTATCGGGCTTAAAGAAATGGGTGTTTGAAACCGTGGTGCGTGCCCAGATGAACCGCAATGTTGAGCGGATTCGTAAACTGAAACTGGAGTGTTGAATCATGAAAAAACCTGTGATTTCTTTCGAAATACTCTTTGTCCCGTTGATTCTTTAGGTGTTGATTTCACGCAACATGACTAGCCAACGTTTTGACAACCTGGATGCTTTGCGTGGCTTGGCTATGGTGTGGATGGCGGTCTATCATTTTGTCTTCGACCTGAAATATTTCAAACTGGTCTCGCTGGACTTTTACCGTGATCCATTTTGGACCTGGCAGCGCACTTTGATTGTGAGTTTGTTTTTGCTGTGTGCCGGGATGGGCCAGGCCATTTCCACGGTGCAGGGGCAAAGTTGGCAGCGTTTTTGGCGACGCTGGTTCCAGGTGGCTCTGAGCGCCCTGTTGGTTACGGCAGGCTCCTGGCTGATGTTTCCCAACAGTTTTATTTATTTTGGTGTGCTGCACGGAATGGCGCTGATGTTAATTGTGGTGCGCCTCTCTGCGCACTGGGGGCAGTGGCTGTGGCTGCTGGGCGCGCTGGCTATTTCTTCTAAATTCATTGCCGAGTATCTGCTGCAGACTGGCCCCTTGACCCCGTGGGTTGAAACCATGAACAGCGTGCACTGGAACTGGTTGGGCTGGATCAGCAAAAACCCGGTGACCGAAGACTATGTGCCGTTGTTTCCCTGGCTGGGTGTGATGTGGTGGGGTGCAGCCTTTGGAAGCTGGGTGCTAAAGCAGCGGCCCGAGTGGTTGGTGCAACCGGTGCCGAAGGCTCTGCATGTACTTGCCCGGCTGGGTCGTTGGAGCTTGAGCTACTACCTGATTCACCAGCCCGTGTTGCTTGCTTTGGTGAGCGGCGTGAGTTGGATACTTCTCTAATCATTCCACCGTTGTTTTCATAACAAGTCGATTTTCTAACCAAAAAAAGCACGTGAAAAAGGAACTGAGATGGAGCTGCTACTGAAACTTTACGCAAATCGAATCATCCTATGCATCAATGATATTTGCTGCCCCTGCATCCTTACCAAAGAGAGTTGAATAGTGAAGAAAGCGTTGATTCCCTTGGGCATATTCATTGTTCTACTAATTTTTTTGGGTGTAGGGCTGACACGTGATCCACGCGTTATTCCTTCACCGTTGATTGGTAAACCTGCACCACTTTTTACGGCACCTCGTCTGCAGGCGGCAGACCAACCATTCGCGCCGAAAGACATGCTTGGCAAAGTCTGGTTACTCAACACCTGGGCTTCATGGTGTGTGGCTTGTCAACAGGAGCATCCAATATTGGTCAAATTTGCCAAAACCAAAACAATCCCCATCATTGGACTGGACTACAAGGATAAAGAAGCCGACGGTTTGAAATGGTTAGCACGTTACGGAAACCCCTATGACGTGACGATCTCCGACAAAGACGGACGCATAGGCATTGACTTTGGTGTGTACGGTGTACCTGAGAGCTTTTTAATCGACAAAGAAGGAATCATTCGATACAAGCAAATTGGACCAATTACTGATGAAGCACTGCGCGACGAAATAATCCCTTTAATACGAGAACTGCAAAAATGAAATGTCCCCAATGTACCGAAGCCACGCTGGTCATGACTGAGCGCCAGGGTATCGAGATTGACTACTGTCCGTCATGCCGCGGGGTGTGGCTGGACCGTGGTGAACTTGACAAGCTGATTGAGCGCAGCGCCCAGGCCATGCCAGCCCAGCCTCCCACACCACCGCAGCGGGCTCAGCCACATTACGAGCAACCTATGCGTCGCCCCGATTTTGTGGACTCGGATTACAAACACCACAGCAGTCACGGTAGCCACGGTAGCCACGACGGTTATCGCAAGCGTAAGTCATGGCTGGGTGAATTGTTTGATTGAACTGCCATGAAACGATTCATCCCCCCACTTTTATCTGCCTTGCCGGACAACCCGCATCACCGTCGCTTGGCGGTTGCGCTAGGTGCCTTGTTATTGGCATCGGGGGTCACGGCCTACAGCGTTGCACCGCTGTCACCCGATGTCGCCAACCTACCCGTGCGGCAACTGATTGAGAACATTGCCCCCATCGATACGTCAGCTCAAAGGGACAGTGAACTGGTCGCACCGATGGTGCTCTACCGCAGCGAAATCACCCGTCCTTCAGATTCTTTGAACACCCTGTTACGGCGATTGGGTGTCAGCGATATCGCTGCAGCAAGTTTTCTAAGTCGCGATACGGCATCGCGTACCTTGCTGGCGGGCACTCCTGGCAAATTTGTTTCGATTGAGGCAGACGATAAGCAACAACTGCAGCGCCTGACAGCGCGCTGGCCCAGTGAGGATGGCGCCCAGTTTTCCCGTCTGGTGGTCGAACGGGGCTCCAAGGGATACACCTCACGGGTGGAAATGGGCCAATTGGAACGATCGGTACAGCTTACCAGCGCAACGGTTCGTACTTCGTTGAACGCTGCAGCCAAGGAAGCCAAGCTACCCAAACCCATTGCCGCGCAACTGGCAGGTGTTTTTGCAAGAGTGCCCGACTTCAGAGTAGATCTGAGTGCAGGTGATAGTTTTGGCGTGGTTTACGAAACGCTTGAGGTCGACGGCGAGGTCTTGCGCACTGGCAAGCTGCTGGGTGCTGAGTTCGTCAAGAACGGCAAGCAACATCAGGTGATGTGGTTTCAGGAACCCGGTCAGAAGGGTGGCTTTTACACCCTGAATGGTCAAAGCATTGACCGTGAGGCCATGTCGCTGCCACTGGATGCACCCAAGGTAAGTAGCGGCTACGGTATGCGCATTCACCCGGTCTATGGGCAGGCCAAGGCCCATGAGGGCACTGACTTTGCATCACCCTCGGGTACTCCGATACGCAGTGCGGCCCAAGGTGTCGTGACATTTGCGGGTTGGAAACAGGGTTATGGAAAATTTGTACTGGTGAAACACCGCGACCAGAAAGCCACGGCCTACGCACACTTGAGCCGAATTCAAGTCCGTAAGGGCCAGCGCGTGGCCATGGGTGACTTGCTGGGAGCCGTGGGACAGACAGGAACAGCCACCGGACCCAACCTGCACTTTGAATATCTGGTGAAAGGCCGCCCACAGGATCCCCAAGAAATCTCACGCCAATCCGCTGAAAAGTCGATTACGTTAACGACCCGACGCGATTTTGAACGTGTGGCCCAAACCATGCGTCGTCAGCTTGATGCCGCATCTCTCGTGGCACAAGCCAGTGCCGATTAACTTACAGAGCATCTGCTGTTCAATCCAACAACGTAATCCTAACCATCATGACAGACACGCCTGCAACCTCTCCTGCAAATACACCACCACCTTGCACTGCTACAGGCTGGCGAATCGCCACTATTGTGTGTTTGATAGCACTCGCTATTGCTGCCACGACAGCAATGAGCATGTTTCAACAGTTCAAGGCGCAAATGGAACACTTGCAAGCCAAAATGAAGAATCTGCCGCAGATCAAATATGTTTCTGTGCTGATAGATGACAAAAATGCACCTGCGCAATTAATCACGTTCGACCCACTAGACAATTTCGTTCAAATTCAACGCGTGAATGACATCAAAGAAGGGCCTAACGACAGCATGCAACTCTGGGCTATTCCGACCGCTGGTAAGCCCCGCTCGTTGGGCGTTGTGGCACCTCAAATCAAAACCGCGCAGATTCCGGCTACCAGCAAAATGCTGGCAGACATTACGCAATTGGCGATCAGCGTCGAAAACAAAGGTGGCGTGGAAACAGGTAAAGAGCCGCGCTTGCCCTACTTGTTCAAAGGTGCATTGATTCAGAAAGCGATGTAATTTTTTGTTTTTTAATTGCGACAAAAAAATACTAAAAACAGAAACCACGCAAACTACGACTTTGAATTGCTGGTATAGAGCGTCACAAATTGGTGACGGACTGTCAGGTTGTTGTCGGTTGAACGGCGATAACAGCCATCCCAACGAGGGCAATTGTCGCCCCAGCGATATCCCATCGGGTTAACGTAACACCATCGACGAATTTAAGCCAGAGCAGCGCAACAGCGATATACATACCGCCATAGGCCGCGTAAGTTCTCCCTGCTGCTGTTGGATGCAATGTTAGAAGCCACGCAAATAAGGCCAGTGAGACAGCTGCGGGCATCAACAAATAAAGCGGCTTAGCTTGCCGAAAAACGAGCCACGGTAGGTAACAGCCGATGATTTCAGCCAGAGCTGTGATGGCAAACAATAGGCATATACGTAGAAGTTCCAAGGTTCGATCCAGTGTATAGAAACTTCATTTTTACATACAGGTTAATGAACGCCATCGACAAGACCGGGTATCCGAATAATTTGGTGATCGACGTTGGCGCCGCCAATCAGCCGACAAACTTAGCCAAAGTGTTGACCTGAATTCCCAAGTTGCCGCTCATGGCCAACTGCAGGTCCTGTAGCAAGGCCAATGCCCCGTTTGCCAGAATGTCCATGGCCTTCTTTAAACCCTGATGGCCACCTAAAGTGCTCCACTTATGGCCATTCAAACTGCTCCACTTGGACCTCCTGATGTCCACTCGAATCCACGCTTCCTGGGTGGGCTTCAGTGGGGACGCTTAGTGCTGCTGCTTTGCCTTCGCTGTAGAGGAGACCGTCATCAAAAGGGATGTGCCAATAATTGGCAAAAGGTGGAAGCTTTTTCCACGCCGTCTGAAGAATTATGCTGACCGTAGGTGGAGCAGTTTGGGTGGCCATAAGTGGGGGCAGTTAGGGGTGGCCATCGGGGGCCAAAACGCATGCTTTTTAAGCAATCTCTGTTCGGACACCTCTAAATGCCGCGAGCGACTTCAGTCCGGCGACGAACTGTACAACCCGTAAGCTGTCTGTCGTGAACGGCGGCAATGGATCTGAAGCAGGCCTACCCGACGTCTTAAAGGACTTAATTTCTTGGAAAACTGTTAGGCAGTGTTTCATGAATGAATTCAGGCACTTAAACCTTACTAACTGTTAGGGTCATTCAGAAGAGCTGTGAGCGGGTATTCCGCCCCAGTCTCAACGGTTTGCCGGTCGTGGTGTTGTCCAACAACGATGGTTGTGCCATCGCCAGATCGAATGAGGCCAAAGTCTTGGGGATCAAGATGGGTGCCCCCTGGTTTCAGATCAGCCACCTGGCAGAAGAAGCGGGACTGGTGGCCCTGTCTGCCAATTTCGCGTTGTACGGTGATTTGAGTGACCGCATGATGAGTCTGGCGGCCGGTCTTGGTCCGCAGCAGGAGATCCATTCGATTGACGAGAGCTTCATTGACCTGAGCGGCGTTCGCGGTGACCTGGTGGCCCGCAGCCACAAGATCCGTTCACGTATCCTGCAGTGGGTGGGGATTCCTTGCGGCATTGGCATTGGTGCCACCAAGACCCTGGCCAAGCTGGCCAACCATGTCGCCAAGACGGCCGAGCGCAAACCCGGCAGCTACCCAGCCCATCTGGCGCAGGTGTGTGATTTGTCGGCCCTGTGCGAGTCTGAACTGGAAGCTGTGCTGGCAACCACCCCGGTCAATGAAGTCTGGGGGGTGGGCCGACAGATCACCAAACAGCTGACGGCCGCCGGAGTGGCCACCGTGCTGGACCTGATACGGCTCGATCCGGTGATGGTCAAAAATCGCTGGTCAGTGGTGCTGGAGCGCACGGTGCGCGAGTTGCAGGGCATGCCATGCATTGACCTGGACCATTCACCTGCGCCCAAGCAGGAAATTGCCTGCACCCGCTCATTTGGTCACCCAGTAACTGACCTGTCAGCCCTGGCTGAGGCGGTGACCGAATTTGCCAGCCGGGCTGCGGTCAAGCTCAGAAAGCAGGGTAGCCTGGCTGCGCTGGTCATGGTGTTCATCCGCACCAGCCCGTTTCGCAAAGACCCGCAGTACAGCCGCTCAACAACAGTGCCAATGCGTCGGCCAACTTCGGATACGGCTGCGATCCTTGAGGCCGCCTTGGCGGGTTTGCGGGTCATCTACCAACCATCCTTCAACTACGCCAAGGCTGGCGTCATGCTGCTGGACCTGCAATCGGATCAGATCCAGCAGGGGGAACTCGACTGGGATGACGACAGTAGCAAAGAGCGCGGGCGGTTGATGTCATCCCTGGACAGCCTGAACCAGCGGTTTGGGCGTGGCACCGTGAAGATGGCCAGTGCTGGCCTGCAGGGTGAAAGACGTGTCTGGTCGATGAAGCAGGAACGCCGGACGCCGGCCTACACCACCTGCTTGGCAGACATGCCCACGGCCAAAGCCTGAGTTCAGGAGCGCACCACATGGAATCCTTGCCTGAACTCAAACGCCAACATGCCAGACGGCTGCGCGAGGTGTATCGCTCGGCGGGGTGGCCCAGCCAGGATGTGATCGAGATTGAACTGCTGGCAGCCGGCCTATTGGAGCACCACCGACTGGATGGCCATGACTATGTGCGCGTGACGCAGGCCGGTATCCATTACCTGGCTCAAGCCGCCCAGAGCAACCGGCAAGTTTTGTCAGCGCACGAGGCCCTGGTGGATCGGGTGACGCAGGTGTTGCTGCGGGATGGTCGGCTGGTCTGGAAAAACCTGAACCTGCGCGCCTGGGTGGCACCCCAGGATGAGACACCCGGGCGCTGGAAGATGTGTCAGCCCGATGTGTTTTCCATTCGCAACAGCAGTGTGCAGGCGTATCTGGAGCCCATCGTGCATGAGATCAAGGTCAGCCGGGCCGACTTGCTGGGCGACCTCAAACGCCCTGACAAACGTGCGGCCTACCTGGACCTGGGTGGTCAGTGCTGGTATGTGCTGGGTTACGATCGCAGTGGCCACCCGATTGCCAAGGCCAATGAGATTCCCCTGGCGTGTGGGGTGATGGTGTACCAGGGCAACCAGCTGGAGGTGCTGCGGATGGCCCCCAAACGACCGGCACCGGACTTGCCGTTTGGGGTCTGGATGGCGCTGGCAAAGGCTGTGCCGATGAAGGGAACTGAGCTGGAGGGCTGCCAGGACGCGCTGGTGCTGCGCCACGACGGTTGACAAGTGCCTCGCGCAAGGAAGCAGCCAACCCTTTGTTGAGAGACAAACCCCTTCCCAGGCCGACGTTGTTCGCATGAACTGGAAACCGGCGCACACACCCTGGCAAGCGGCCAAAACGGCGACTCTTGATGCACTCCAGCATGTCGTGATAGACGATTTTGTTAAGCGTCTGGGTATGCATTGATTTCCCCTGACTGCAAACGCCATCGGTCGTTTTCAGCAAACCACAATGGAGACATTTCATGATCAGCGCACTTGGCAAAACTGCGGTCTCAGGACAGGACCTCAACCTGGGGTCTGGTAGGCTCAGAGTGCTGATCGCCGCCAATGGCCGTGCACACCTGTGCCTTGAACCCTGCTTCAGTCTCGAAACGAATTGACCCTTCCCATGCGTGTCCTGCTCTACAAAGACCTCAACACCCGACGCGTCAAGTCGGCTTTTGACAAATTACGCGCTTTTCTGGAGGCCGATGACTTTCGCAGTGCCGATGTCAAAAAGCTCAGCCCCACCCCGTATTGGCGTGCCAAGCTCGACTACAGTAACCGCTTGCTGCTGCAATTTGCGCGCTACGGCAGCGAGACCGTCTGCCTGGCCCTCGAAGTTATCGACAACCACGCCTATGAGAAATCGCGCTTTCTGCGTGGCGCTGCGCTCGATGAAGCCAAAATCGAAAAGGAGCCAGTCCTCAAAGACGCCGCCACTGCGCACACCCAGAGCGACACCCAACAGCTGCGCTGGCTGCATGCCAGTCGCCAGAATTTCGACCTGCTGGACAAGCCCATCATGTTTGATGACGCCCAGGAACGTGTGCGGCAACTGCCCGCACCAGTGGTGGTGGTCGGCTCAGCGGGCTCGGGCAAGACGGCTGTGACCCTGAGCAAGCTGCGAGAGGCGACGGGGCGTGTGCTGTATGTGACGCTGTCGAGCTTTCTGGCGCAATCGGCGCGGACGCTTTATGACGCGCACGGGTTCGAGAACCCAGCCCAGGAGGCCGAGTTTTTGAGCTACCGAGAACTGGTGGAGACGTTGCGCGTGCCCACTGGGCGCGAAGTCACCTTTGCCGCTTTTTCTGGCTGGTTTGATCGCCACCGCCAAAGCGCACGTCAGGCGCTGGGTGATCTGGATGCGCACGCGCTGTTTGAAGAGTTTCGCGGGGTAATCACCGCGGGTGTGCAGGGCCCGCTTGACCTGCCAAGCTACCTCGCGCTGGGCGCCCGCCAGTCTCTGCTTGATGGACCAGCGCGTGAAGCGGCCCACGGGCTGTTTCAGCGCTACCAGCAATGGTTGGTTGAAGCCAAGCTGTTTGACCTGAATCTGGTGGCCTTCGAGTGGCGCGCCCTGGCGCAGCCGGTGTATGACTTTGTCGTCATTGATGAAGTGCAAGACCTCACCAACGTCCAGCTGGCACTGGTGTTGGCTTGCCTGAAAACACCCGGGCAGTTTCTGCTGTGCGGTGACTCCAACCAGATCGTGCACCCGAACTTCTTCTCGTGGGCTGCGGTACGCACCATGTTCTGGCACGGCTTGGCCGGTGAAGCGGCACAGCGGCAAACGCTCTCTGTCCTGCAAGCCAACTTTCGCAACACCCGCTGCGTCACCGAACTGGCCAACACGCTGCTCAAAATCAAGCAAGCCCGCTTTGGCTCCATCGACCGGGAAAGCAATTATTTGGTGCAAAGCACCTCCCAGACCGAAGGGGCTGTCACCCTGTTGCCTGCCAAAGAGGCGGTGCTGCGCGAGCTTGATACTCGCACCCGAGCCTCTGTTCGCCATGCGGTGGTGGTGCTGCGTGATGAAGACAAGGCCGCCGCCCGGGCTTGTCTGCACACACCGCTGGTGTTCTCGGTCCACGAGGCCAAGGGGCTTGAATACCCCCACGTCATTTTGTACGCCATGGTCTCAAGCCAGCGCGCTGCCTATGCCCAAGTCTGTGATGGTGTGGCACCCAATGACCTGCAAGTGACTGAGCTCAATTACAGCCGCGCCCGTGACAAAGGTGACAAGTCGCTGGAGTTGTACAAGTTTTATGTCAATGCGCTGTATGTGGCCATGACCCGCGCGGTGGAGAGTCTGACTCTGGTGGAGTCCGACACCGCACACCCACTGCTGCAGCTATTGGATCTGAAGGTTGCCGCTGAGAGCCAGGGCGGCAGCAGCGTGGTGCAAACCTCCAGCCGCGAAGAATGGGCGCAGGAGGCGCGCAAGCTTGAGTTGCAGGGCAAGAAAGAGCAGGCACGAGCTATTCGGGATGCATTTTTGCAGACGAAAACAGTGCCCTGGACGCCGTGGTCTCAATCGATGATCGAGGAGCTGCTGCCACGCGCACTGAATCGAACCCAGCCCTCCAACAAGCCGCGCCAGAGTCTGATGGACTACGCGTTGTGGCATGGCCAACAGGCCTGGGTGGAGCAGTTGGCGCTGCAGGGCGGGTTTGAACCTGCGCGAACCTTGGTTCCGGGAGACGCGTACGGTCGGCTCAAACTGCGCACCGAGTTTTCCAACTTCGACACGCAGGCAAGTCTTGACTACGCCCGTGAATTCGAACATCTGGAACAACTGGGCTACCGCGCCGTCAAGGCTGTGCGTCAACGCCATCTGCAGCCCTACACGGTGCACAATTTCAAGGACTTGCTGCGACAGTGTGACCAATACGGGGTCGACCATCAGACGCTGACCGGAGGCACGCCCTTGATGCTGGCTGCTGTTGCAGGCAACCTGCCACTGGTTGAGGCGCTGCTGCAACGCGGCGCAGACGCCCAAGCAACCGACGAGTTTGGCCATACCGCCTGGATGGCCGCTTTGAACCGTGCCATGGATGACCCCGACTTTGCGCGACAAAAGGTCGGCGCCTTGGCTCACTTCATTGCGCCGACGGTGATCGATGTGCAAGTTGACAACCGGCTGGTGCGTCTGGAGCGCCATCAGGGTGAATACTGGATCCTTGGCATGATGCTCGCTGGCCTGAAAACACTCAGGACGCGCTGCGTGAAGCGCCTGCATCACCCGTACAAATATGAGTCAGGCTTCTTTGCGCACGCCCTGCAAGACAGCCTGGAGAGCTTGCCCGAGTATCTGTGGCCTGCCAAGCGGCGCAAGCGCAGTTATGTCAACGCTGTTCTGGCGCGCGCCGAGGTCAACAGCCAATATCAGCCTGCGCGCAAATTGTGGCTGCGTACCAAGAATGGCCACTACTTGCCCAACCCCGAGATGCAACTGCGCAGCCCGAGTGCCAACGACGCGCTATGGCAACCCGTGATGCAAGCGCTCAACGTCGAGTGGGTGGATGCCGGCACCCGGCCTGCGTCCCCCTATTCACTGAGCATCAGTGGGCTGCTTGAAACCATCAAAGCCGAGGAAAAGCCTGAATTTTTTTGAAAGCAACGGGCAAGTTCCCCCATGCATTGACGCGATGCTCAGGTGTACTTGGGATTTTGACCAACGGATATGGTGTAGCCTGCTAACTTGACAGCCTTCTCCTGGCTCAACTACAATTAACCCAACTGTTGGGATTGCATGAAGGTATGCACACATCAAGGCTTGCTGATGGCGGTGCTCACCCGCAATGAGCATTGCCCGCCCCATGTTCATGTTGGCTCAGCGGACTGGGAAGCGCGCTTTGAGTTCAGCTTCTGGCACAACGGTGTGCGCTTGTGGGACGTGGTGCCCGTGAAAAATCAGCCCCCGGTCACGGTGCTTGAGGGCTTGCGCCAGGCCTTGAAGAAGCCACAGCATCTGCGCAGGGCGCGAATCTGTTGGTGGCAAAGTTTTCAGGCCGTGTGTTTGGTCAACCAGATGTGGGATGCGCAGGCGCAAGAGGTGGTGTCGCCCCAAGATAAACGACCTGGTGCATTTCTTATTCAAACAGCGGTCTTTGACGCACTGCGCTATCAGACCGTTTTGCAATTGAAAGGGGCCAGTAGCCCTGTGGAGATCCAGCTATGACAACGATAAAGGCATCCACCCGTTTTGACGAACCTGTCACATCAGAGGTTCTAGACCAAGCCATTGAGCATGGTCGTAAGCGTGCGTCTCCTGGCGTGCGTGCTTTGGCCGTGCAATATGTGCCCCAGTTGGGATCTCTCTTGTTCAGTTTTCTTGATCACAGTGCCGTGGCCTTGCCTGTCAGGAACTATCCAGAGCTGGCGGCTCTGGATGACAGTGAGCTACAGGCCCTGTCGTTGGGGTTTGGCGGCAGCGCGCTGTGCCTGAAGACGCGAGATCTGCACGTGTCCATCGCGGGCTTGGTGTCTGCCAGTCAGCCCTTGATGGACATGGCGGCAAGTCTGGTGGCCGTTCGCAATGGACGAAAAAGCAGCGCAACCAAATCTGCTGCAGCCCGCGAGAATGGGCGTAAAGGTGGCCGACCGAAATTAGTACTGGCGGTGTGACAGAAAACAGCTCATGGATGAAGTGGCCTGCCTGCAACTTTGCTGCCGTTCACTCGGGCGACTGTGAGTACCCGCTGTAGGCTGAAAGCTGGTGCTCCCGACAGTCGGCTTTCCGGTGGTCCAGTTCAACCCGGTTCAGCAGCCGGTCATAGCCTACGGCATCGTGCCCATAGGAGTCAGTGGGCAAAGTGAGGACCGGACGTTCGCGGGTTCAGCCCGACAAGCCAAAGCAGCCATTCAAATTTCAGGATCAAATTTTCCGATTGGCGGTCGGCAGTGCAGAGGGAGCGGTCATACAGTCATATCCCCCATTTGGGGGATGTTCAGGTCATTCACATACGGCCACAATGCTGCGGTTGCTGACAGCCACGATAGGCGGGTTACGGGAAGTCCAGTTCAGTGACTGGTCAACTCATACGTTTGCTTGACTTTGATTTGCAAATCAGTTGATGAACAAGAACAGCCCGAAAAGTCGGGGTTCCTGTGCATGGTTTCGCGGCGTCAAGAAAACTGCCGTTTCGTTGACAACAATTTCACACAGAAATTTGGCTTTGGTCGGTCAGTAATAGGCTGAAAGCCGATGCCCGATGGGCGGATTGCAAATATTTGCTTATGAGATAAGATAGCAAGGTAACATCCCATTCAGCTTTCACTTGTTAACCTGCGGAGTATTTTCCAATGCGCAAATTTTTAATGATTTTCTGTTCGATATTTTTTAGTCTATCAGCAACCGCTCAGCAGGTGCCTTTCGAATTGAAAGGTTTGCGCATTGGGATGCCCAGCGCTGAAGCCAAGGCTCTATTCCCAACTTCGATGTGTCCGCCTATCGGTGGTGCAATGGTGTGTAGTGTTGGCACTGTGTCGTTCGGCGATGCTACCTCTGCGAGACTCAGCTATGTGCTACTCGATAACAATGTTATTGACATCTATATTTCACTTAATGAAACTGAATTTAATGGCGTCGTTGATGCCTTGAAATCCAAGTTCGGAATGCCAAGTCGGGAAGAGAACAGTATTATTCAGAATCGTATGGGTGCAAAATTTGAAAACGTAACTTTGTCATGGACAAATGGAGATATTTCACTTACGGCAGAGCGGCGAAACACTAGCGTCGACAAATCCAAGGTGGATATGTTCTCTAAATCAGCGTTAGTTGAATGGAACCGTCGAAGAAAAGAATCATCTTCCGCATCTGCAAATAAACTTTAAGTACCGAGCGCATCAAGCGGGCTTTTGGCGCCGTTGCTTCCGTGCCAATGGATGAAAAAACCAAGCCCAATGTAGGTAGGCCCTTTCAGTTTGGGGGCTATAGTGCAGATAAGAAATGCGCTCACGGAGCTGGTCAAGCAGTCGCACAGAGCGCAAAACGGGAGTGGCGACTTTGTTAGATGCAATGTGCCTGTGCATAAAAACAGTATATTGCTGTAAGTCTATGAAAAAAAGAGATTTTTTGATGAAAAGTGAAACACGTTATCTGACTGGCTACCTCGTTATCCGGCAAATTTGCGCGATAAATCAAAGTTAGGTTTCTCAAACCCACTCCCATTAAGGACACAGAAATGGAAATCACGATTGGTAAATACCGGCCCGACGCAGAGCTTGTTGAGGCAGTTGTCAGATACAACGAAATCATTGAGGGTCATGGTTTTTCTGCCCAGGTAAATGTGTGGGTTCCAAATGTTGATTCCCTCGCTGAGGTTCGCAGGCTTGCCACCGAAGCAGCACATAATTTCCTACAGCGAGCGCTATCGGCCCATTCCGCTTTAGGTCATTCACAATAAATTCCGTCAGTTCTTTTTCGTCCATGTGCGTCTCCTTAAAACCTAACCCGGCGGTCAAGGCAGCTACGCTGGGACGCCGCTAAAGGGGCGCCCCTTACCTCCACGTTGACGGCATGCGAACACTGTAATTGTTTTGAACCACAAAGGAGATAACTCATGGCACTTAAACCAGGACCAAAACCGATAGCAGATTCAACAGGGAAGCCGGATCAGCGCCGCCGTGATAACAAAACCACACCAGGAAATACACCGGACCTCAAACCTAGCAAATCGAGCAATCCCCCCAAAAAAAATAAATGACACTTTGCTAGTTATATTTCCCTTCTAACCCGGCGGTCAAGCGGACTGGCCTACGGCCAGCCGCTTACCTTACTTGTTAGCGGGCAGGGACAGATGGATTTCGACTGGGGGGCGTTTTTAACAGCTCATGCCAGCGCAATTTTTGCACTGGCCGGTGCATTCGGCGGTGGCATCCTGTCATTCGTCGGTGCGTTGCTCCTAAAGAAGCGGGAGTTCAGTCTTTCACTATCCGGCAAACTCTTAGATCGTCGCATCGCCGCGCATGAAAAAGTCATTGCTCTTGCGACTGAGATGCGCGTGATGGTTGCTTTAGGGGGTTTCTCGGCGTCTGGAGATGTCCGTCGCGCACCACAGGTGATGATTTCTCGGGACACCTTCGAGGATTGGTTTAGACGCTTTACACAGCTAAGCCTTGAGGGCACATCCTGGCTCTCTACTGCGACAAAGCGAGAAGTGAACTTCATCCAAGACTATCTCATCACATTGCATCTCTATCTGGAACGAGTTCCATCGGATCAGTTTCTAGGCCTCGGCGAGATTATTCGTCAGGACTTTGTTGATTTGTCCTCGTCCCTGGAGAAGACAGCCTTTACGTTCTTCCAAAGTGGTGTTCGCAAGTTGCAGCCAGATAGCTTGGACAAATGGCACAAGTACAAGCGCGGAGAGACAGAGCGGCGTTTGAGCGAAACATTGTTAGTCACAAACCAAAGCGCATTTTCCCAAGTGCAGAACGATGACCAAGCCCGCTAACAAACGCTTCGAGCCGACCGCCCAAAAGCTGCGCTATTGGGTTCCCTCCGCGCTGTGCGCCCCGGCGCCGACAGTCGATGGCCGAAAGATATTCAACGTCAACCCAGACAAGGAAGCCGCATTGAACTATGAATTTGTTCTTCGCCATGGGCATGCCGAACTTATTAATACCCGGTTCTCACAAGAACACATATAGCTTATGGCAAGCCGGAGGACAAATGCCTGACAAACGCTTAGAGAGAGACGCTCCGCCGACAAGCCGGCTTCACGCCCCTCGAGCTGCACGTTAGCCATTCCGGCCATGGACCTCTCCAAAGATATTCTTGCCCTCCTTACCCAGCTAATGCCGGGTTTTCTCACGGCTTGGGTCGTCTACGGACTCACGACCTATACGAAGCCAAGTCAGTTCGAGCGCTTAGTCCAAGCACTGATCTACAGCTTCATAGTCGGCACGCTGGTTGCGGCCGCTGAGCCATTGTTACTCCTGGCCAGCAAAGTTGTGCGCCTTGGTACATGGGACCATTCCGCCGAGGTTATCGCGTCGGCAATATTCGCAATAGCACTTGGTCTCTTACTTTCCTTTTTCATGACAAACGATGCCTTTTTCCGGCAAGCTAGGCGCCTTGGGATTACGTCGAGAACTGCTTTCCCCTCTGAGTGGTATGGAGCATTTGCGGTTCGGCCACCACGGTACGTAGTCTTGCACCTTGAGGGCGGGCGCAGAATCACTGGGTATCCGATGGAGTGGCCAACGGAGCCCATATCTGGGCACTTCAAGTTGACCGACGCTGCTTGGCTTGATGATCAAAACAAAGAAATCCCGTTGGATATGAACGACTCCATCCTTATTGCCGCCAAACAAGTCGAAATGGTGGAATTCTTGAAAAACATACAGGAGAGAACAAATGCCGCAGAAACAGCCTAATCCTCCTCCGGTTCGCCCTGTTCCAATCCCACGGTCCGGTGGTGTTAGAGGAAACGTGAATCCTCCGACTACTGCTTCTCGTCCGCCACCACCTCCACCGCCCCCGCCGAAAAAGAATGGCTAGTCCATTATTCGAGTCCACCTGCGCGAAAAGCCACGTAGGCGCTTCAACTTCAAGTAACGCGCCAACCAATAGGATTTGTATGGCCGCTGTCTGGAAATTTGGCTGTCGGCTTTCAGCCTTGAAGAGTCACTGGCCTGGAGTTTGGCCAGTCTTCCGGGCTGCCGACTGATCAAGGCTGATGGCTGTCGGCCAAGTTGTCGTAATGCCCGCCAGATAGCCGACACTGGCTGAACCTGTTGGCTGACCTGGTGGAGGCGACGGGGCGTTATGTCAAGTCAGTGGGGCTTGTGAGCCAACAGCTTTTCGATTGGCAGCTTGGTAATGGCGAAGCCCATCAACAGTATGGTGGCCCAAATGGCAAAGTCGTTTGAGATTGTTATGCCCTCGTACCACGCACCCACCAGCACAGCGAAGACCGGAAAAATAATGAAGACAAACGAGAGGATCACCGGGCTGAGCCGTTTGAGCAGATGGAAATAGACGATAAAGCCGCCCACGGACGCAAACACTCCCAGGTAAACCAATGCCCACCAAGAGCGTGCGGTGATTTCGGCGAAATCGGGTCGTTCCAGTCCAACACCCACGGTAAAAAGCATCAAACCGGCAAAGCCAATCGGTAACGTGTTGTAAGTGATCACGCTGATGGCGACCCCTTTTTTCTTGGTAATCACATAGCACAGCGCGTGCATCACCGCTGCACACAGGATGGCGGCCACGCCCAGCGTTTCAGCATGGTCAAGGCGCAGGCCTTGCGAGCGCAAGATCATATAAAGACTGCTAAAGCCGATGGTAATGCCCACTAATTGCGAAAAATAGATCTTCTCGCGCAGAAAGATCGCCGAAAACAGCAGAATGAAAACCGGCATGCAACTGAACAGCAGTGCTGTCAGTCCGGATGACACGTGAACTTCGCCATAGTTCAGCAGGTAATACGGCACGCTGAAGTAGGTCAATGTCACGAAGACGAAAAACCAGAAACTGCCGGGCGGATAAAAAATCGGCTCGCGGCGAATCAATGCAAAGGCCAGGAACATCGGAAAGGCAATCAGGAAGCGAAGACCTGATGCGGTCAGTGGCGGTACGCTTTCCACCGCCACCTTGATACCCAGCCAGGTGGTGCCCCAACTGAGACAGACGATTAAAAACAAGACGCTGGTAAGCAGCCCAGGAAACCATTGCTGCCCTACATTTACCTCAAGAGGTGTACTTGTTGTTATTGTCATGGTGTCATTAGACATAGTTTGCTATCATTGATTAGGTTTCTAGCGCGTACATTAGGAAACTATCGGATTCTTTCAGTTTAATTTACAAAAATATGAAAGT
>Ga0075012_10001969_pt1 | contig 20421 bp, 20 predicted proteins | sample All_14_2_FD_71474 | JGI IMG/M metagenome (GOLD analysis project Ga0075012, IMG submission 71474) | Freshwater microbial communities in response to fracking from Pennsylvania, USA - Allegheny Zone_MetaG_DW_15 | ecosystem: Environmental > Aquatic > Deep subsurface > Groundwater > Drilled... | reverse complement strand
CAGATTGACGAAGGTGACCCCCGGAACGGCCAGCACCGGTTTCCATTGATCGAACGGCGAATAGAAGCGGTGCCGCGCGCCGGCCTGGACCAGGCTCTTCCAGAGCAGGCCCACGGTCGGGCCGGCCGGAACCTGCGTTCGCCACCAGGCGACCCGCTCGGGATCGGGCGTCAGGAAGCCGGTGCGGTCGGGATAGGCCTCGACGCTGTTTCGGAAGCGACGCAGCACAGACGCCATCGGCGCGAAGACATCAAGCCGGCTGTGGTCGCCGACAAACGGCGCGCCGCGCACGGTGCGGCCGTCGATGTTCCAGGTGCTGTGCGCCCCGACCTCGGCCGACGGAAACGATCGCTGGAACAGCGCCACCAGACGCGGTTCGACGGCGATCAGCAGTTTGCCGTCCGGGCCCAGGGCCTCCAACAGGTCGGGAATGACGTTGGCGAACATCACCTCGTCCCCCAGGCCCTGTTCCCCCATCAGCAGCAGCGTCTTTCCCGCCAGATCGGTGTCAGGCGTCCAGCGCGGAGCGTCGATCATGAAGTGGGTCACGTCGGCGAAGGCGGGATCGAGCCGGACTTCGTAGTCCTCCCACCCGGCGGCGATGTCGCCGCGGGCGATCTGGATGGTCGAGCGGGACAGCAGCATCATCAGCCGCTCGTCCTCGCTCATCGCGCCCGTCAGCGCGGTCTGGCAGTCCTCCAGCGCGCCCTCGAGGTCGCCGAGCACCAGTCGGGCGTTGCCGCGATTGTAGCGCGCCTTGGCGAAGGCCGGGTCGTGGCTCAAGGCCTCGTCGAAGAAGGTCACCGACATCCGCGGATCGCCTTCCTCGCCGACGACCGTGCCCAGGGTGTTCCACAGCAGGGCGTTGGTCGGATGGGCGGCGATGACCGGCCTCAGAATGTCGATCGCCTCGGCGAACCGCATCTGGTCGCGCAGGGCGCAGGCCAGGTTGTTGGCGGCCTCGTGTGAATCCGGGTGCTGCAGCAGGTAGTGCTGGAACAGCTTCTCGGCGGTGTCCTTCAGGCCCATCCGATAGGCGAGGCGGCCCATGTCGTTGGCCACCTCGGCGTGATTGGGGATCAGGGTCAGGGCCGATTCATAGCAGCGGACCGACGAGGCGAAGTCACCGGCCCGTTCGCGGGCGATGGCCAGCAGGTACCAGCCGAAGCCATTTCGCTCGTCCGTCTCGAGCGCCTTGATCGCCAGATCGCCCCCGCGCTGGAAGTTGTCGGCCTGCAGCGCGGCGACGGCTTCCTGCAACAAGGGCTGCACGGCGAGGGCGCGCAGTTCACCCACGGCCTCGTTCAGGCGCGCAAGGGCGTCCCTTGAGCCGGCCTGGCCGCTCGCGGCCCCCGCCATCCGCGGACGGGTCGGCGTGGCGGTCGTCTCGGGAAACCCCATGGCCGCGGCCGAGGCGGCGGTCCGGGCGGCGGGATGGGGAGGCATGCGGACGGCGCCCTTCAGGGTGACTCACGACAGGCGGTCAGATCACCTGATTATGCTTAATCGCGACTTAAGGCGGGCCGCGCGGCCGGACGCCGCACAACATCCCGTTAACCATGCGCCTTTAGCCTTAATTCAACAGGGCGGGCGGATTCTCCACGAAACGTTGGCAACCGCGCCGCGCCGCATCCGGAGATCGATCGTCGTGCCGCTGAAACTGTCGCTGAAGCCGGGTGAACGATTCGTCCTCAATGGCGCGGTCGTTCAGAACGGCGATCGTCGGGGGGTGCTGATCCTGCAGAACAAGGCTTCGGTTCTGCGCGAAAAGGACATCATGCAGGAGGAGGAGGCCGTGACGCCCGCGCGTCACGTCTACTTCCCGGTCATGATGATGTACCTCGATGAGGCCAACGCACTGAAATACTACGACGAATTTGTCAGGCGCCTGTCGGAGTTCATGGGGGTGATCCGCAATCCGGATGTCCTCGCCGACTGCGTGTCCATCTCACGGCATGCCATGGCGCGCGAATACTACAAGGCGCTGATGCTGTGCCGGAAGCTCATCGAGTACGAAGACGAGAGGTTGGGTAATGGGGCTGCAGGCGTATCAGCAGGCCGCGGCGCGGACTGAAAATCCCCGCGACGCCGAGTATCGCCTCTTTGGCCAGGTGACCCGCGCCCTGCTTCAGGCCGCGGAAAAGCCCCCTGAGGACGTCGCCGGCCGGATCGAGGCGCTCGACTGGAATCGCCGGCTCTGGTCGGCGCTGGCGACCGACTGCGCCGACACGCAGAACGTGCTCCCTGATGCGCTCCGGGCGCAGATCATCTCGCTCAGCCTTTGGGTCAGCCGACACACCAGCGCCGTCATGCGGCGTGAGGAAGAGATCGATCCGCTGATCGACATCAACCGCATCATGATGCAGGGCCTGTCGGGTCAGACCGAAGCCGCCTGACGCCTTTTGCCGCAAGGGGCGCATTGCGTCCGGCAAAACTTTCCCGGCGGCGAAATCTGTCGCCGGGGGTCCGGACGGCCCCCCGATGCGGGTAGTTAAAACCAAGCAAAATCAACGGGCGGTTGGCTAGCGGAACGCTGTTCCGCTGGCCCGCTGCTTGCGATGCGTTCCGCGGGCAAGAACGCCCGCCCGGCCAAAAGGCCGAGACCCCCCGACCAGAATGGAAGGACCGCCGATGCTCAGCAATTCGGTGAATACCAACATGGGCGCAATGGTTGCGCTCCAGAACCTCAACGCGACCAACATGGAATTGTCGCAGACCCAGACCCGGATCAACACCGGCAAGAAAGTGGCCTCGGTGAAGGACAACGGCGCTATCTGGGCGATCGCCCAGAGCCAGCGCTCCACGTCGAGCTCGCTCAATGCCGTCCGGGACTCGCTCGATCGCGGTTCGTCCACCATCGATGTGGCGGTCGCGGCCGGTGAGTCGGTCTCCGACTTGCTGTTGCAGATGAAGGAAAAGGCCCTGGCGGCGTCGGACGCTACGCTCGACTCTACCAGCCGGTCCGCTCTGAACGAGGACTTCAAGGCCCTGCGCGACCAGATCGCCAAGGCCGTGTCGAACGCCGATTTCAATGGGGCCAACCTCATTAAGTCCGGCGCCACGGCGATTGCAGCCCTCGCCAACGCGGATGGATCGTCGAAGATCACCGTCGCCGCCGAAGTCATGGCGCTGGGCGGCTCGATCGTGACGGTGGCCGCGACGGGAACGATCGGCACCGTGACCACGGCCACGGCGATGATCGCGACGGTCGCCACCTCCATCACCAACACCAGCGCGGCGCTCGCGCGCCTTGGCACCAAGTCCAAGGCGTACGATAGCCACCGCACCTTTATCGGGAAGCTGCAGGACAGCCTCGATACGGGCGTGGGCAATCTGGTCGACGCGGATCTCGCGAAGGAAAGCGCCAAGCTCCAGGCGCTGCAGACGAAGCAGCAGCTCGGAATCCAGGCGCTCTCGATCGCGAACTCGTCGTCCCAGTCGCTGCTGTCCCTGTTCCGAGGTTAGGTCGCGAAGCCGGGCGAGGGCACCCCTCGCCCGGCAGCCTTTTGCCGGGTCACCCGGCAGAAGTTGCTCACCATGCCCGCAGATCGGCAGAAAATGCCGGGCAAGATCAGTCCTAACAGACCTATAACGCAATAAAATCAATTAGATAATCATCGGCTTCCGGGCGGCCAAAGTGGCCCGGCGATTGCTTCCTATCCAAGCGGACAAAATGTCCCCGACCGTCAAAACGACGTCGGACACCTGGAAAGGGATTATCGTCATGGCGCTGAACAGCGTTAACACGAACACGGGCGCGCTCGTCGCTCTGCAAAACCTGAACTCGACCAATGCCGAGCTGAGCACCGTTCAGACCCGGATCAACACCGGCAAGAAGGTCGCCTCCGCGAAAGACAACGGCGCCGTCTGGGCCATCGCCCAGAGCCAGCGCAGCACGTCCAACGCCCTGAACGCCGTCAAGGACTCGCTCCAGCGCGGTCAATCCACCATCGACGTCGCCATCGCGGCGGGTGAATCGGTTTCCGATCTGCTCGGCCAGATGAAGGAAAAGGCTCTGGCGGCTTCGGACGCCACGCTGGATTCGGCGAGCCGCACCGCCCTGAACGAAGACTTCAAGGCGCTGCGCGACCAGATCAGCAAGGCCGTCTCCAACGCCGACTTCAACGGCTCCAACATGATCAAGGCCTCGGGCACGACCATCGCCGCCCTGGCCAACGCGGACGGTTCGTCCAAGATCACTGTTGCCGCCCAGTCGCTGGCGCTCGGCGGCGCCAACGTGACGGTCGCCGCGACCGGCACGATCGGCACCGTGACCACGGCCACGGCCATGATCGCGACCGTGACGACCTCGATCACCAACGTCGGCGCGGCCCTGGCCAAGCTCGGCACGGGCTCGAAGGCTCTTGAATCGCACCTGACCTTCGTCAGCAAGCTTCAGGACGCCCTGGACGCCGGTGTCGGCAACCTGGTCGATGCCGATCTGGCGAAGGAAAGCGCGAAACTGCAGGCCCTGCAGACCAAGCAACAGCTGGGTATCCAGGCTCTGTCGATCGCCAACTCCTCGTCGTCGGCCCTGCTCGGGCTGTTCCGCTAGGCAAGCGTGGAGGCGGGCGTCTGACGCCCGCCTCCGGTTGCGGCGGCGAGGGCCGGGGGGTCATCGCCGTCCGCCAACAGGAGGATCGCCGGCCGGAACGGGTCGGCGCCAGGAGATATGAAAGCCACCATCGCACCCGCATTGTCGATCCGGGATCCGGGGGTCTATCCGACACCGGCGGCTCCGCCCGTCGATGCCGCTCCCCCAGGCGAGGCGCCGCGTCAGAACGCGGACCTCCGGCTGGTCATCGAAGAGGACCAGGTGTCCGGGACCTTTGTTTACAAGACGCTGGACCGCCGCACGGGCGAGGTCGTCAGACAGCTGCCGCGTGAAGAGGTGGTTCGTCTGAAGGACGCCGCCGGCTATGCGCCGGGCGACGTGATCGACTCGCACTCCTAGCGGATATCCGCGCCGGCCAGCGGGCCGTCAGCCTCTTGAACCCGACGTCGCGCCGCGACGGCGGATTTCATGGTTTATGCGCGTTAACCATAAGCCAACGTTCTCCCGCCAAATCTCTGACGGGCGCTCTGCTGAGTCGCCTTACGCCCAGAAGCGTGGTCCGAGGAGAATCTCATGTCGATCAGCGTCCATACCAACCAGTCCGCGCTGGTCGCACTGCAGAACCTGAACAGGACCAACGACGAGCTCTCGGGAGCTCAGACGCGCATCAGCACCGGCCTCAAGATCCAGGGCCCCAAGGACAACGCCTCGGTCTGGGGCATCGCCCAGTCGCAACGCGCCGATGTCGGCGCGCTCGGGGCGGTCAAGATGAGCCTGGACCGGGCCCAGTCCATTTCGGACGTGGCCATCTCGGCCGGCGAGACCATTTCCGACCTCCTGCTCTCCATGAAGGAGAAGGTCACCGCGGCGATGGACCCGTCACTGGACTCGGTGTCGCGCACGGCGCTGGACGCTGACTACAAGTCGCTGCTCCGCCAGATCACCCAGGTCACCAACGATGCGGAATTCGATGGGGCGAACATGCTGGACGGCTCGCTCGGCGCCGGCATCCGCTTCCTCGCCAACGCGGACGCCAACTCCTTCATCACCCTGTCCGCCAAGAACATGTCGCTCGGCGGCTCGATCATCACCATGGGCGCGGCGACCTCGATCTCCACGGTCACCCTGGCCACGACGATCCAGGGGCTGCTCACCAGCTCGATCGCCAATGTGAACCAGGCGCTGGGCGACATGGGCGCCCAGTCCAAGCAGGTGATGGCGCACAACACCTTTGTCTCCAAGCTGACCGATGTGCTGAACACCGGGATCGGCAACCTGGTCGATGCCGACCTCGCCAAGGAAAGCGCGCGCCTGCAGGCCCTTCAGGTCCAGCAGCAACTCGGCGCCCAGGCCCTGTCGATCGCCAACGCCGCGCCGCAGATCGTCCTGTCGCTGTTCAAGGGTTGATGGGGGCGTCTTCGCTTCCGATCCCGGGAGGCGAGGGCGGCGGAGCCTTGGCATGATCAAACTGCGCGACCTGCTCCCGGATGACGAGGAGCGCCTGTATTTGTGGCGTGGCGAGCCCGAGGTCGCGCGCTGGATGTCGGACGCCGATGTCGACGGTCGCGAGGCGCACCGCGCCTGGTTCGACCATCTGGGCGCCGATCCTGATCTGAAGGGCTGGATGATCCAGAACGGCGACCGGCCGGCCGGTTTGCTGACGCTGACGGGGCTCACCGGTCACCACCGGCGCGCCGCCTGGAACTGGTTCATCGGCGATCCGGACGCCCGCGGGCGCGGGGTGGGCCGGGCGGCCCAGGTGCTAGGTCTGGACCGGGCCTTTGGTGATCTGAAGCTGCACAAGGTCTGGGCGGAAGTGATGGCCGACAATGACGCGGCGATGAAGGTCCAGATCGGCGCGGGGTTCCGCCGCGAGGGCTATCTGCGCGGCCACGTCCTCAAGGGCGGCGCGCCGCGTGATGTGGTCATGCTCGGCATCCTGTCCGAGGAATGGGCAGATCTGGCGCCGACGGCGCGTCGCAATCTGGTCGAGGCGGGGCTGATCTCCGCCTGACCTGTCACCCTTAACCCCCTGTCAGCCCTTGTCGGGCAGGGTGTGGTCGAGGGACTCCCCCCGGGAAGATCATGGTCGTCAGCTTCGATACCAGCAGCCTCCTGAGTTATTATCAGGCGAGGCAGGGACAGACCGTCACGGCGGGAGTCGGCGCCGCGACGTCCAGCGGCGGCGCGAAGCCGAAATATGCGCCCACGCCGCCCTGGTCGACGACCTCCGGCGCGCAGCGATCCAACGATCTGGTCAAGACGGCCATGGCGGGCCAGCGCTTCATCAACGAGGGCGCCGCCAAGCTCGACCTTGAGGGCGCCAGCAGCGACTACAAGAAGCTCTTCGCCCTCTACCAGGGGCTCAACACGCTCAATGGCCTGGCGGAAAAGCTCCAGACCAAGGGGCTGTCGACGAGCGAAAAGACCCGTATCGCCGACATCTTCGCCCGGGGCATGAGCGAGGTCTCGACCTATACCGACAACGCCAAGCTCGAGCAGATGCGGATCACCCGTGGCGACACGATGATCACCGACAAGACGGCCGTCGGCGTTCCCCGGCCGAAATATGAATACACGACGGGCAAGGTCTACACGGGCGCGCAGGGCGACGCGGTGCCGGCCTTCGCCGGTGACGTGGCCTTCACGATTTCGGTCAAGCGGGGCGGGGCGACCCACACGATCGACGTCGACCTGGCGGATATGGGGGCGACTCCGCGGACGATGGGCGCGGTCACCTCGTTCATCAACAGCAAGCTCGAGGCCGAGCACCTGCAGACGCGCTTCAGCGTGGTGCGCACGCCTGGCGATCCGCGCAAGATCACGACCGGCGGCACGACGGTGACCCTGCCGGCGATCGCCGACAACTTCGCCTTCAAGATTTCCGGCGATTCCACGGAAACCACGACGTTCTCGGCCGCCGTGACCAAGCCGGCCGTCTATGTCACGACCTATGCCGGGAACCCGGACCCGGACAAGAACGTCAAGACTGACGACGGCAAGTTCGAGAGCAGCCTGGTCAAGCTCGACGGCTCGGCCGTCGGTGTCGAGGGCGCGCGCGTCTTTTCCAGCACGCTGGAAGGCACGATCAAGTCCGTCCGGACCTCGAAGACAGGGGCCGATGGCTCGCTGTACGTCCTGGCCGATGTCGCCACCTCGGTGGACGGCCAGACGGTCAAGGGCGCGGGCGACGTCGCCCTGCTCAAATACGACAGCACCGGACAGCTGACCTACGCGCGCACCCTCGGCGCGGCCGACAGCGCCCAGGGCCTGGCCATGACCATCGCCGACGACGGCCGGGTGGCCATCGCTGGCAAGGTCACCGGCGACCTGTCCGGCGCGGCCAACGGCCCGATCAATTCCGGCGGCAACTCCGGCCTGACCGACAGCTTCGTCACCGTCTACGACGCCAAGGGCGACGAATCGTGGACCGCCCGGCGCGGCGCGTTGAAGGACGACGAGGCCACGGCCGTGGCGTTCGGGGAGGGCGGCATCGTCTATGTCGCCGGTCGCACCAAATCGACCATTCCCGGCGGCGGCGCGAGCCAGGGCGACTGGGACGGCTACCTCACGGCCTTCGCGCCGGACGCCAAGGGCGTCCCCAAGGCGCTGTTCACGAACCAGTTCGGCACGGCGGGGGCCGACACGGTCAGCGGCATCGTGGTCAGCGGGTCGACCGTGACCCTGGCGGGGGTCGAAAGCGGGCGGGGCACACTGCGCAGCTTCGATGTCACCCCGACGACCACGACGACCGAAAAGATCGTCAACAACGGCGTCATCACCGTCAACGTCACCAACACGACCAACGGTGCGTCGGCGACGACGACCAACGTCTACGGCGCGCCGGACGGATCGGGAACCAGTTCGACCACGACCACGGTCGTCACCTCCGCGGCCAGCTTCACCACGGGCGCGACGCGCGATCTCGGCGACCTGCAGGGTGGTCAGATCGCCGGCATCGGTCTGGATGGCGGCGACCTCTGGATCGCCGGGACGACGCGCAACTCCACCCTGTCCGTATCGGGAAACACCCACGCCTACACCGGCGGCATGGACGCTTTCGCTGCGCGGATTTCAACCGACCTTTCAAGCACTTCTCAGGACCTGCTGAGTTACTTCGGGGGATCTGGCGACGACACGGTCACCGCGATGACGGTGGCTGACGGCAAGGTCTGGGTCGCCGGCGGCGCCTCGGCGGACCAGCCGGGCGCGGCGGCGATCTCGACGAAGGACGGTTACCTGGCCGCCCTCGACCTGACGACGGGATCGGCCGCGGTCCAGCGGCTGACCGGCAAGGACGGCATCGCCACGGCGACCTCGATCTCCGTCGACACCAGCGGCGCCAGCGCGCTCGACAGGCTGGGCCTGCCCAAGGGGGCGCTGCTCTACGCGGACTCGGTCAAGGTCGCCGCGGCCACGGCGGCCCGCGCCGGCGACACCTTCCAGATCCGCACGGGCGAGGGGGGACGCCTGGCCACGGTCACCCTCGAGGCCAGTGACACCCTCGACACCCTGGCGGCCAAGGTCCGCCGTGCGGCCGGTTCAAAGGCCAAGGTCGAGGTGGTCAGCGACGGCGACTTCAAACGGCTGAAGATCACGCCCGCGACCAAGGCCTCGACGGTCGAGATCCTGCCGGGCAAGGGCGGAACCGACGCCCTTGGCGCGATCGGCCTGACGCCGGGCGTGGTCCGCAACACCGTCATCAACGCCGCGGGCAAGAGCGTTTCGGCGGACGGCGGCGGGCCGGTGTTCGGCCTGTCCCTGCCGGCGGAGCTGGACGTCAGCTCCGACACGGCGGTGAAGCGGGCCCTGACGGTGCTCGGTCAGTCGATGTCCAAGATCCGTGACGCCTACCGCCAGCTCGAGACCGCCGCGAAGCCGGAATCGACGATCAAGCCCGGCGCGAGCGGCCCCGTGCCCGCTTATCTGACCAACCAGATCGCCAACTACACCGCCGCCCTGGACCGCCTGACCGGCGGGGGATGAGCGCCGCCTTCATCACACGGACTTGAAAGCGACACGGCCGCAAGATAGCGATTGCAGCCATGGAATTTCTCAAGGACCGCCGGATCATTCTGGCCATTGGCGGCGCGGTCGCGCTGCTGCTCGGCATCCTGATCGCGGCGACGATCATGCGCGGCGACAAGGGGCCGACCAAGCCTCCGCCCGCCGCGACGGGCGGCCTTGTCGTGGAAACCGGTCGTGACGACGACACCAGGCTCGACCCGACGCGGCCCATTCGCTGCTTCGTCAGCGGGGTCTTTGTCGGCGAACTGACCCTGACCGACTGCGCCAAGCGCAACGGCGTGGCCACCGACGCCCTCGATGTCGGCGTCGACGAGACGGGCGCCCTGGCCGCGGCCAACCAGGCCGGCACGGTGCTTGCGCCCCTGCCGCCGGTTCAGCCCGCGCCGCAGCAGCCGACGGCGGCCAACTCCGGGGTCAGCCAGCCCGCCCCGACGCAGGCGGCCGGCGACGCCTGCTGGCGCTACGCGGGCGGCGGCTGGTCGAAGATCGGCGCGATGGACCTCAACAGCTGCGTCCAGACCCTCTACGCCGGCCAGTGTGAACAGCGTGGCGGCGCGTCTTACGGCCGGTGGGGCGACCAGACCCTGCGCCTGGTGCGCGACAAGGTCGAGATCTCCCCGGACAACCGCCGCTTCCGCACGCTCGTCGAGCAGGGTCCCAACTGCTCCATTCCGCCGGTCGGCTAGGGAAGGCTTTCCAGATGTCCAGGCCCGTCACGCTGCTCGCCCTCGTCGCCGCCGCCGCCTTGCTGGGGGCGTGTGAGGCCCAGGTCGAGGCCCCGCTGGACAAGGGGGTCTGCTACGCCGTCGGGTCCGGTCCCGACGGTAAGATCAAGTTCAATGTGGTGGCGCGCAACCAGCCCAACATCGAGAACTGCGCCGCCCAGCTCGAGGGCATGCGCCTGCGCTTCCTGCGCATGGGCGGCCAGACGCGCGAGCTGTCGGGCGCCTACCAGGGCAGCTTCATCTTCCTGCGCAGCGAGGGAATCTTCCGCTCCCAGACCTGGGAGGGAAACCAGTATCTGATGCTGGTCCGCAGCGGCGACGGCCGGCTGGTGATCCCTGGCGCGGTCCAGCAACAGTAGCCGCGTTCGCACGTTTTCATCCGCGAAAGAATGCTGTGCATAAGCTCTTGCGGATGAGAACAAAATGTGAACTGATGGGTTTTATAAATGGTTAACGCCCGCTAGTCTGGGCGTCAGATTCCGGCGCACAGGGTCGCCGGGCGTGAGAACAACGGAGCACTTCCCATGGCGGGCAGCGTCAACAAGGTCATTCTGGTCGGCAACCTGGGCAAGGATCCGGAGATCCGCACCCTCAACTCGGGCGACCGGGTGGCCAACCTCAGCCTGGCGACCTCGGAAACCTGGCGCGACCGGGCCAGCGGCGAGCGCAAGGAGCGCACCGAGTGGCACCGGGTGGTGATCTTCAACGACAACCTGGTGAAGGTCGCCGAGCAGTACCTGAAGAAGGGCTCGACGGTTTACATCGAAGGCGCGCTGCAGACGCGCAAATGGACCGACCAGCAAGGCGTCGAGAAATACTCGACCGAGGTGGTGCTGCAGAAGTTCCGCGGCGAACTGACCATGCTCGGCGGCCGTGGCGACGCCGGCGGCGGGATGCGTGACGAGGGCGGCGACTTCGGCGGCTACTCCGGCGGCGACCGGGCCCAGCCCAGCGGCCCTAAGGAAAGCTTCAGCGCCGACCTGGACGACGAGATTCCGTTCTAGGACCAGATTTTTCCTGTGCGGGCCCTTGTTCTCGGAGCCTCCGGGTTCATCGGGTCCCATGTCGCCGCGGCGCTGGCCGCCGGCGGGCATCAGGTCCGGGCGGCGGCGCGTCGCCCGGAGGCGGCCAGGCGGCTGGCCCCGGCCCATGAATGGGTCCGGGCTGATTTCGCCGAACTTGTCGACCCCGCGCTCTGGGCGCCTTTTCTTGAGGGCGTGGACGTCGTGGTCAATTGCGTCGGCGTTCTGCAGGACGGAGCCGGCGACAGTCTGGTTGCGGCGCATGTCACAGGCCCGAAGGCCCTGGTCGCCGCCTGCGGGCAGGCCGGCCCGCGCCGGATCATCCACCTGTCGGCGGTCGGCACGGACGAGGTCGTCGGCACCGGGTACGGCCAGTCGAAACTGGCCACCGAAGCCCTGCTGAAAGACAGCGATCTCGACTGGGCGATCCTGCGCCCGTCGCTGGTCCTGGGGCGGGGCGTCTATGGCGGCTCGGCCATGTTGCGCGGTCTGGCCGCCTTTCCGTTGCTGATCCCCGTCGTCGACGGGGCCGGGGCGTTTCGCCCCGTCGCCATGGATGATCTCTGCGCCGTCGTCGTCGCCATGGCGGAGACCAACGAACCGCTGCGCCGGTCGGTGGACGTCGCAGGGCCTGAAGCGGTCAGTCTGACCGACTTGCTGACCGGACTGCGTGGCTGGCTGGGTCTTGCCCCGGCGCCCGTGGTCACGCTGCCGGCGTGGCTGGTCGCGCCCGTCGCCCAACTGGGGGATATGGCCGGCTGGCTGGGCTGGCCATCGGCGCTGCGGACCACATCGCTTCGTCAGATGGCCCATGACGTCGCGGGACATCCGACCAGCGCTGAGCAACTCGCGGGCGTCGAGCCCCGGGCGCTTTCCGCCTGGCTCACGTCAGCGCCGGCAACGGTTCAGGATCGCTGGCACGCGCGGCTCTACTTCGTCCGACCGCTGGCCATCCTGACCCTGGGCGCGTTCTGGATCGGAACCGGACTGATCACCCTCGGTCCGGGCCATGACGCCGCCGTCGAGGTTCTGCGACAGGCGGGATACGGGGCGGCCTCGCCGGTTGTCGCGGGGGGCGGCGCGCTCATGGATATTGCGCTCGGAAGCCTGTTGTGGACCCGCCGGTTCTCGGGCCGGGCGGCGGTGGCCACGGCGCTGGTCAGCCTCGGCTATCTGATCGCTGGAACGGTGTCGGCGCCGCAATTGTGGCTCGACCCGCTCGGCCCCTGGCTGAAGATACCGCCCGCCATCGTCCTGGCGCTCTGCGTCGCCGCCACGGATGACCGCCGATGAGCCTCTATCTGCTGCTCAAGCTGGTTCATGTCCTATCGGCCGCCGTGCTGTTCGGTACGGGCGCCGGCATCGCCTTCTTCATGGTAGCCGCTCACCAGACGGGGAGGGCGCAGGCGGTCGCCACGACCGCGCGGATCGTGGTCATGGCGGATTTCGTTTTCACCACGCCGGCCGTGATCATTCAGCCGTTGAGCGGCTTCGCCCTGATGTTCGTCCAGGGTTACCGTCCCTTCGAGCCTTGGCTCGTATTGGCCTACGGGCTGTACGCGCTGGTCGGCGCCTGCTGGCTGCCGGTGGTCGTGATCCAGCTGCGGATCAGGCGGCTCGCCGAGGCGGCCGCGGCGGACGATGCGCCGCTGCCCGCCGCCTACACGCGGCTCTATCGTCTGTGGTTCCTCCTCGGCTGGCCCGCCTTCGCCGGGGTTCTGGGCCTGTATGCCCTGATGCTGACCCGACCGACCCTCTGACTCCCGCTCACACCCGGTAACCACCTTTGACCGCCGCCGGGGTTTCATCGCGGCGGCCTCCCGTGCGAGGAGGGCGCCGTGACTTCGTCCCGCTCCCCCTTCGCCGCGTCCGAATGGCTGGCCATCGCGGCCATCATCCTGATCTGGGGCGTCAACAACGCCGCGGCGAAGGTAGCCACCGGCGTGCTGCCGCCGTTCTTCGTGGGCGGCGCGCGGTTCGCCATCGCCCTGCTGGTGCTGATCCCGTTCCTGCGGCCGCCCTTTCCGCCCTGGCGACAGGTCGCGCCGATCCTGCTGCTGCTCGGACCGCTGCATTTCGGCCTGATCTACTACGGCTTCTCGATCGTGAAGAACCTCAGCCCGCTGGTGGTGTCGCTGCAGCTGTGGATTCCGATGACGGCCTTCTTCGCCTGGCGCGTGCTCGGCGAGACGATGACCCGATCGGGACTCGCCGGCATGCTGATCGCCTTCGTCGGGGTCGCCGGCATGAGCCTCGACCCGCACGCGGCCGGCGATCTGCCGGGCATCCTGATCGGCGTCGTGGCCAGCGCCATGTGGGCCCTGGGCACCGTCTGGGTGCGCCGGACGCCCGGCGTCACCCCGCTGAAGATGCAGGCCCTGACCTCGCTGGTCGGCGCGCCGGTCCTTCTGGCGGCGTCCTTCCTGTTTGAGCCGCAGGTGCTGGAGCGGGCGGCCGGCGCCAGCTGGACGATCTGGGCGATGGTGATCTGGGCGGCGCTGGCCTCGACGGTCGGCGCCTCGGCCCTGTTGTTCTGGCTGGTGCAGCGGCGCGAACCCGGCCGGGTGACGCCCTGGTTCCTGCTGACCCCCTTGCTGTCCTGCGGCATCGGCATCGGTCTGATGGGCGATCAGCTGACGCCCCAGCTGGTGATCGGCGGGGCGGCGACCCTCGCCGGCGTGGCGCTCGTGGCGCTGGCCGAGCGTCGCGCGGCGGCGCTCGCGGCGTCGGCGGCCTCCGCCCAGCTCTGAGCGACCATCCCGCCTACAGGCGAAGGCCCAGGCGCGGGCCCAACCAGACCATCAGGCCGTAGAGGGTCATGGTCAGCAGGCAACCGGCCGCGAGAGCGGGCCAGAACCCGACGCCCCGCTTCAGCAGCGCGGGGATCAGCAGGAACATCGGCAGGGATGGCAACACGAACCAGAACGTCCCGGTCGCGTGGGCCGCCATGCGCTCCGCGTCAGCGGTGTCGCGCCACAGCCAGATCATGCCGAGCACCGACACCAGCGGCAGCGACGCCACCAGCCCGCCGAGGCCGGGATAGCGTTTGGCCACCTCCGACACGGCGACGACCAGCAGTCCGGAGATCACGGCCTTGGCCAGCAGATAGATCATCGGGTCCGGTCCAGCGGGTCGCGCCGCGCCGTCAGGGCGCCTTGATCACCGCACAGGCGACTCGGGCGCCCGCGCCGCCGATGGGCTGGCTCAAGTGATCGTCGGGCGCGGCATGGATCACCAGCGCCGATCCGTCGGCGTCCAGCAGCGGCGCCCGTCCGGCGTCCGTCAGCGAGACGGAGGGACTGAAGATCTCGGCCATCGCCGTGCCGTCGGCGGCCGCATAGAGGTTGGGCAGGTCGCCGGTCTCGTTGGCGGCGGGGTTCAGCAGGCCGTGCTGGACCGGCATGTCATGATGCATGTGACCGCCGGCCGACTTGAAGTCGGCGCTCGAACAATCGCCTTTTTCGTGGAAATGCAGGCCGTGCCAGCCAGGCGTCAGGCCCTTGGCCGCGACGCGCAACACCAGGCCGTGGGGAGCCTCGGTGAGGGTCGCCGAGCCCATGTCCTGGCCGGCGGGGCCCTTCAGCGGGATCGTGACGGGCGCCGGCCCGGCGGCCGCGGGCAGGGCGATGGCGGCGAGGGCGAGAGGCAGGATCAGACGGTGCATGGAAGAACTCCTGACAGGACTGAAAATCCCGGCAAATCGTCGGAATTGGCCCGCTAAGGGCCTGAAAAAGCCGCCCGAAAGATGGCGCCGGGCGGATGCGAATGTTAACTAGGGAATGGACGCTTCCTGTCCGATTCTGACAGCAAATTCCCGCACTTGACCGACGACACCCATACCCCTCCGGAAGACGCCCGGCGCGGGGCAGTCAGCCCCATCGCCATCGAGGACGAGCTGAAGCGCAGCTATCTCGACTACGCCATGAGCGTGATCGTCAGCCGCGCCCTGCCGGACGTCCGCGACGGTCTCAAGCCGGTGCACCGCCGCATCCTGTTCGCGATGAACGAGAACGGCTTCACGTCCAACGCGGCCTACCGCAAGTCGGCCCGGACCGTCGGCGACGTGATCGGTAAGTACCACCCGCACGGCGACGTCGCGGTCTACATGGCCATGGTCCGGATGGCCCAGCCATTCTCGATGGGCCTGCTGCTGATCGACGGCCAGGGCAACTTCGGCTCGGTCGACGGCGATATGCCGGCGGCCATGCGTTACACCGAATCCCGCCTGACCAAGGCGGCCGAGGCGCTGCTCGTCGACCTCGACAAGGACACGGTCGACTACCAGGAGAACTACGACGGCTCGGAGAACGAGCCCACGGTCCTCCCGGCCCGTATCCCCAACCTGCTGGTCAACGGCGCGGGCGGCATCGCCGTCGGCATGGCGACCAACATTCCGCCGCACAATCTGGGCGAAATCGTCGACGCCTGCCTGGCCTTCATCGACAATCCCGAGATCCCGCTCGACGAGCTGCTCGACATCGTGCCGGGGCCGGACTTCCCGACCGGCGGCGAGCTGATCGGCCGCGCCGCCGCCCGCCAGGCCCTGATGACCGGCCGCGGCTCGGTGATCATCCGCGGCGTCGCCAGCGTCGAAGAACTGCGCAAGGACCGCGAGGGCATCGTCATCACGGCGATCCCCTTCCAGGTGAACAAGTCCAGCCTGGTCGAACACATCGCCGACCTGGTCCGCGACAAGAAGCTCGAGGGCATCAGCGATATCCGCGACGAAAGCGACCGCACCGGGATGCGCATCGTCGTCGAGCTGAAGCGCGACGCCCAGGGCGACGTGATCCTCAACCAGCTCTACCGCTTCACCGCCCTGCAGAGCAGCTTCAGCTACAACATGCTGGCGCTGAACCGCGGACGGCCCGAGCAGATGGGCCTGCGCGAGATGATCACCGCCTTCGTGGAGTTCCGCGAGGAGGTGGTGGTCCGCCGGACCCGTTTCGAGCTGGGCAAGGCCCGCGACCGCGGCCATGTGCTGGTCGGTCTGGCCATCGCCGTCGCCAACATCGACGAATTCATCCGCATCATCCGTTCCTCGGTCGATCCGGCCGAGGCGCGCGAGCGCCTGTGCGGCCAGGACTGGCCGACCGGCGACATGATGCCCCTGATCGAACTGATCGCCGATCCGCGCACCGTCATCACCGGCGGCGACCAGGTCCGGCTGTCCGATGAGCAGGCCCGCGCCATCCTGGCCCTGACCCTGTCCCGTCTGACCGGCCTTGGCCGCGACGAGATCATGGGCGAGGCCCGCACCCTGGCCGGATCGATCGCCGAGCTGCTGCACCTGCTGTCCGACCGCGCCAACATCATGGCCGTGGTCCGCGAGGAACTGGTCGAGGTCCGCGAGAAGTTCGCCGTCCCGCGCCGCACGATCTTCGGCGAAGGCGGCGCTGACATGGACGACGAGGACCTGATCCCGCGCGAGGACATGGTCATCACCGTCACCCATGGCGGCTATGTGAAGCGCACGCCGCTGTCGACCTACCGCAGCCAGCGCCACGGCGGCAAAGGCCGCTCGGGGATGTCGACCAAGGACGAGGATGCGGTCACCCGCGTCTTCAGCGCTTCGACCCACGCCCCGGTGCTGTTCTTTAGCTCGGGCGGCAAGGTCTACAAGCTCAAGGTCTGGCGTCTGCCGCTGGGCACCCCGACCTCGCGCGGCAAGGCGTTCGTGAACCTGCTGCCGATCGAGCCGGGCGAGACCATCACCTCGATCCTGCCGCTGCCAGAGGCCGAGGATCAGTGGGACAGGCTGGACGTGATGTTCGCCACCCGCTCGGGCAACGTGCGCCGCAACAAGCTCAGCGACTTCGTGCAGATCAACCGCAACGGCAAGATCGCCATGAAGCTGGACGAGGGCGACAGCATCGTCGGCGTCGGCCTGTGCAACGCCGAGAACGACGTCCTGCTGACCACCGCGCTCGGTCGGGCGATCCGCTTCCAGGCCAACGAGGTGCGGGTGTTCGCCGGTCGCGACTCCACCGGCGTGCGGGGCATCCGCCTGCAGGACGGCGACGAGGTCCTGTCGATGGCCATCCTCGGCGGCGTGGCCGCCACGCCGGCCGAGCGCACCAGCTACCTCAAGCACGCCCGCGCGTTGCTCAGGGCCCAGTCCGGTGAGGACGAGGGCGACGTCGCGCCGGTCGAGGACGAGGAAGAGGCTGAGGGCGACGCCTGGCTGAGCCCGGAACGGATCATCGAACTGGGCGCGGCAGAGGAGTTCATCCTCACCCTGTCGTCCGAAGGCATCGGCAAGCGCACCAGCGCCTATGACTTCCGGCGCACCGGCCGCGGCGGTCAGGGCCTGCTGGCCCAGGATCTGACCCGCAAGGGCGGGCGCCTCGTCGCCAGTTTCCCTGTGGAGCAGGCTGACGAAATCTTGTTGGTCACGGACGCGGGCCAGTTGATACGGTGCCCCGTTGCGAATATCCGCATCGCGGCGCGCAACACCCAGGGCGTGATCGTCTTCCGCACCGCGGAGAACGAGCATGTCGTGAGCGTTGAGCGGCTCGAGGCAACGGGCGGCGATGAGGACGACGTGACGGACGGCGGGGTCGATCAGCCCTCGGCGGACTAGCGACGCAAGGGGGACGGGTGGCGAGAGTCGGACTGTATCCGGGCACGTTTGATCCGATGACCAACGGTCATCTGGACATCATCGGCCGGGCCGTGAAGCTGGTGGACCGTCTGGTCATCGGCGTCGCCCTGAACGAGGGCAAGGGGCCGCTGTTCTCGCTCGAGGAGCGGATGGCCATCGTCCGCGACGAGACCGCCCATCTCCAGACCGTGGCCGAGATCGAGGTGGTGCCGTTCAAGGGGCTGCTGATGCATTTCGCTCGTGAGGTCCACGCCGGCATCATCGTCCGCGGTCTGCGCGCCGTGGCCGACTTCGAATACGAATTCCAGATGACCGCCATGAACCAGCAGCTCGACCGCGAGATCGAGACGGTGTTCCTGATGGCCGATCCGCGGCACCAGGCCGTGGCCTCCCGCCTGGTCAAGGAGATCGCCGTCCTCGGCGGCGACATTGGCAAGTTCGTCACCCCCGGCGTGGCGTCCCGCCTGCTCGAAAAGGTCGGGCGCGCCTGATTTTCGCCCTCCGGACGCGGGACTTGTCGCCGGCGCCGTCGCGGTCTACCGGGGCTGTCGGGGCAACCGAGAAAGTGGACACCGCATGAAATCCGCGCCGATCGCGCTTGTCGCCCTGTTGCTCGCCGCCGCTTCGTCCGCCGTGGCGGCGCCTGTCGTGACGCCGCCGTCCGCCGCGGCCTCGCCCGCCGCCGACTGGCGAACGCCGGACCCGGAGAATGTGCTCGTCATCGACACCAGCAAGGGGCGGGTGATCGTCGAAATGGCCCCCTGGGCGGCGCCGGCCAGCGTCGAACGGGTCCGGACCCTGGCGCGTCAGGGCTTCTACAACGGCTTGACCTTCTTCCGCGTGATCGACGCCTTCATGGCCCAGACGGGCGATCCGAAGAACGACGGCACCGGCGGCGCCGACTCCCTGCCCAATATTCGGGACGAGTTCCAGTTCCGGCACGGCCGTGAGCTGCCGTTCGCGTCGCTGGGCCGCGTGGCGCCGGACGACGCCGTGCCGTTTCTTACCGAGACGGGCTTCATCGGCGGCTTCGCCATTCGCGGCGCGCCGCAGATGCAGATGATGGCCTCGGCCGACGGCAAGGTCGCCGGCTGGCCGCTGTTCTGCGCCGGCGTTCTCGGCATGGCCAAGGCCAACGCCCCGGACACGGCCAACAGCCAGTTCTTCCTGATGCGGCAGACCTATCCCTCGCTGGACACCAAATACACGGCCTTCGCCCGCGTGCTGAGCGGCCTGGAGGTGGTTCGGGCCATCAAGGTCGGCGAGCCGGTGGCGCCGCCGCGCGATGTCATGACCCGGGTGCGCGTCCTGGCGGATCTGCCGGCCGCCGAGAGGCCGTCGATCCAGGTGCTCGACACCGCCAGTCCTTCGTTCAAGGCGATCCTCGACGCCGCCCGCACTTCCGGCCTGGGCGCGGCGTCGGCCTGCGACGTCGCCGTCCCCGTCAAGATCGGCTGAGGATGGCCCCGATGCGATCGACCCTCCTGCTCGCCGCCGCCCTGACCCTCGTCGCCCCCGCGGCGATGGCGAAGCCGAAGGCCCCGGCCGCCGCCGACTGGCGTACGCCGGACCCGGAAAACGTTCTCGTCATCGACACCAGCAAGGGCCGGGTCATCGTCGAACTGATCCCCGAGGTCGCGCCGGGACATGTTGAGCGGCTGAAGGTGCTGGCCCGCAAGGGAACCTATGACGGCCGGACCTTCTTCCGCGTCATCGACCGCTTCATGGCCCAGACCGGCGATCCGGCGGACACGGGGGAGGGCGGCACGGACCTGCCCAACCTGAAGGCCGAGTTCACCTTCCGCCGCGACGCGTCGTCCGGCGTGGTGGTGGCCGCCAGCCCCTGGGGCGCGGAGGAGGGCTTCCTCAAGTCCCTGCCGGTCGTCGGCCAGGCCTGGAGCTGGCACGACATGACCCAGGACGGAAAGGTCGCGACCTGGGGCAGCTACTGCCCGGGCGTCGTCGGCATGGCCCGCGACGACAACCCCGACAGCGCCAACAGCCAGTTCTTCCTCATGCGTCAGCCCTACCTGTCGCTCGACAAGCGCTACACGGCGTTCGGCCGGGTGATCAGCGGTCTGGACGCGATCCGCGCGATCAAGACCGGCGAACCGGTCCCCGCGCCGCAGGATCGGATGGACCGCGTCCGCGTTCTGGCCGATATACCCGCCGCCGAACGACCGACGGTCCGGGTCATCGACCCGGCCGGCGCCTGGTTCAAGGCCGAGATTCAGAGGGTCCGCAAACGCGAAGGCGCGGACTTCTCCCTATGTGACGTCACCATTCCCGCGGAAGTGAACTGACCCCATGACGACAGACGCCGAAAACACCCTGCTGCTGACCACCGACACCGGCCTGGTCACGATCAAGCTGCGCCCGGACCTGGCCCCCGGCCACGTCGAGCGGATCAAGGAACTGGCGCGGGAGGGCTTCTATGACGGCGTGGTCTTCCACCGCGTGATCCCGGGCTTCATGGCCCAGGGCGGC
>Ga0075012_10001968_pt1 | contig 20422 bp, 17 predicted proteins | sample All_14_2_FD_71474 | JGI IMG/M metagenome (GOLD analysis project Ga0075012, IMG submission 71474) | Freshwater microbial communities in response to fracking from Pennsylvania, USA - Allegheny Zone_MetaG_DW_15 | ecosystem: Environmental > Aquatic > Deep subsurface > Groundwater > Drilled... | reverse complement strand
CTGTCCAACCCGAACGTGAAGTACTGCTATGCCGGCTACGAAGGCGGGGAACTGCTGATCAATGGCTATACCCCGCCCCAAGACTACGCCCCGAGGGTCCGGCCCTGGTATACCGCCGCGGTCCGGGCCTGGCCGGACATGAAGATCGGCCTGCCCTACCGGGATATCGTCGACCAGGAGTGGCTTGTCGCCATCTCGTCGGCCTTCTTCGACAAGTCCGATCTGCGCGGCGTCGTTTCCGTCGACAGCACCCTGTCCAGGATGGACGGCATGCTCAACAGCATCAAATCCTTCGCCAGCCAGTCGAACTACGTCATCAACTCAGACGGTCTGCTGCTGATCCACAACGAAAAGACCGGCTTCCTCGACCGGAACCTGGAGACCATTGTCCCGGGGGCCATGGAGCTGTTCACGGGCGACGCCGGTTACGTCGAATACCTCCTGCCCGGAGCCGGGACCCGGATGGCGTATTTCACCAGGCTCAAGATAAACGACTGGATCATCGTTTCCGCCGTGGACCGGGACGAGGTCATGGCGCCGATCCGGCGCAGGATCGCGCTGACCGTGACGGCGACGGCCCTGGTCACGCTGCTGCTGGGGTTCCTGCAATTCAAGACGTACGAATCGCGTTTCGTGGAACCGTTCATGTCCCTCAAGCGGCGCATAGCCGACATCACTTCAGGCAAAGAGGCCGGCAGAAAGCCGCCGTCCTTCTCCAACGCCGAACTGGCCTCCATCGCGGACAGCATCGAGGGGATGACTCAGTCCTCCCTCCGCCGCAAGGCCGCGGAGCTGAGGCTCATCCTGGAGACGACCAGCGACGGCCTGCTGGTGCTGGACGACCGGGACAGGATCACGCACTACAACCAACGATTCCTCGAACTGTGGGGACTGCGGGACGAGCACGTCGGCGATGGGCTGGAGAGGTTCGTCATCGGGCACATCAGAGAGTCGGTCCTGCCTGAGTCCGCCGGCGGCGTGCTCGAAACACGCCACAACGACCAGAACAGCCAGCTGGTCTACCTGAAAACAGGGACCATCCTCGAACAGACGGCCCGCCCGCTGCTCGAAGACGGCAGCGTCACGGGCTGGCTGTGGAGCTTCAAGGACGTGACCATCAAGATCATGGCCGAAGAGAAGCTCAGACTGCTGGCCGCCACGGACGAATTGACGGGCCTTTGGAACCGGCGCTGCTTCATGGGCCGGGCCGAAGCGGAAATCTCCCAGGCGACGCCACTGCGCCAACCGTTGTGCCTGGTGCTCCTGGACGCGGACCATTTCAAGCGCATCAACGACACCTACGGACACGCGGCCGGAGACGCCGCCCTGAAATACCTGGCGAACACGCTGACCTCGCGCCTGCGCTCCTCGGACACCGTCGGCCGGATCGGCGGCGAAGAATTCGCCATCCTGCTTCCCAACACAAGTCTGGAGACTGCGCGTACGGTGCTCGAAGAGATTCGCACAGCTATCGCGCAAGGAAGGTTCACGCATGGCGGCAAGGAGCTGGCCTTCACCGTAAGCATCGGCATCGCCGCCATGCAGGGCGCCAGGGTCAGCGTCGACGAGTTCTTCTCCGTCGCCGACACAGCCTGCTACCAGGCCAAGGCCCTTGGACGGAACCGCACCGTGGTCCGGGCCTGCGACAGCCCACGGCCGGATGAAACCTTGAGCCAGCAGTGACGCCGCGGTCCGCGATCCGCTCGACCACTTCGTCCGGCGGGCTTGTTGCCGCGATGACTTCCGGTTAGGAATCAAGAAACTCCGCCTGTCTCACAAACACGGGAGCATCTCCATGGGCATCGACGCCGTCATCTGTCTTGCCGTGTTCTCAGGCCTCGTCATCTGCATCACGGCCAACGTGATCCACATGACCCTGGCCGCGCTGATCGGCGTCAGCATCCTCCTGCTCACGGGAATCATCACGCCGGAAGTGAGCAGGGCCGGGATTCTGGCGGTCCACCCCATCAACTCCCTCTTCGTGGGCAGCATGGTCCTCATCCGCTGCCTCGAGCCGACCCACGTCTTCCCGGCGGTGGCAGCCGCGCTTTTCAGACTCGCGGCCGGCGACGGACGCAGAGTCCTGCTGCTCCTTTTCGGCATCGTCACACCGCTGTGCGCCCTGTTCCCCAACGCAACTGTGGTCCTGCTCCTGACGCCGCTGTGCATCGAACTCGGGCACCTCTTCCACATGCCCGCGGTGCCACTGATCTGCCTGCTCATCTTCCTGGCCAACACCGCGGGACTGCTGACCCTCGTGGGAGGAGTGCCGTCCTTCATCGTCGGCAGCGCAATGGGCATGGACTACATGTCCTACCTTCGCGAGGCTGCCCCGGGCGGATTGATCGCCATCACCGCCCTGCTGCTCTGCACCCCGTTCCTGTTCCCTGCGGTCTGGAGGGCAAGACGGAAGACCCCGCGCGCCCAGAAGGCCCCCACCAGAAAGGAGCGGATCGAGAACCCCAAGGCCCTGGTCCTGCTTCTGCTGATCCTTGTGGCGGCGATACTGTCCTTCCTGTTCGGGCAGCACCTGCCCAAGCCCATCCCGCCGGTCGCCACCGCCGTCGTGGCAGGCACCCTCGCCCTGGTGGTCGCCCAGCTCACGGGACTGGCCCATTTCGGCCAGATCATCCGCTCCATCGACTGGGAAACCATCCTCTTCTTCGACTGTGTCTTCCTGATCGCCGCAGCCATGGAGGCTGCAGGGGTGTTCACGGCCATCGGGCATGCGCTCTCGGGAATCCTCGGGCCGGACGCGTGGTTCACGGCCCTGTGGCTGCTCTTCACCCTGGGCGCGGTGTCAAGCGTCATGCCGAACATTCCTCTGGCCGCCGTCATGGTCCCAACGCTCACGGCCTACCTGACGGACGCGGGCTTTGTCGCGTCCTCCGAACTGATGTCCGCCGGCGCGGCAGTCACGCCCGAGGCCAGGGCCGTCATGCTGGCCATGCTTTTCGGGGTGACCCTGGGCGGCAACGCGACCATCATCGGCGCTGTCCCGAACATCATCGCCATCACGGCCGCGCGCAAGGCCGGGGAATCCGTGACCTTTGCCGCCTTTGCCCGCCTGGGCGTGCCCGTGGCACTCATCCAGCTGTCCGCCGTCGCGGTCTGGATCTATCTGAAGTCATGAATGACCCGAGGGGCTGGCCGGATGCGGCTTCCCGGACTGCCAGAGGCGGTTGCGGCACGGCGATCCATTTTGGATCACAATGCTCGGAATTGCTCTTGACAAAGAAGCTTCCCGCAACATATTGTTTGCATTGAAGGGGAGTAGCTCCCAGTGGCAAGGTCAACAATACTGGCGCGAAAGCGCTTGGCCTTGCCGTCGGAACCAACCGATGAGCCAGACCTTCAGCATGATAAACCATGCTGGAGGTCTTTTTTTTGGATGACCTCCAGCCAAATCAGGAGGTTCCATGAAGACCGGTGCCCTTTCTCCATCCTGCGCGGCCGTCGCGCATACAAAATCAGCCTATCTCTTTTTCCCCCTTATCGCCCTGACCCTGCTCCTTTTCGCCTGGCCGGACCTGGCCGACGCAAAACGCATGGGCGGCGGCGGGTCCTTCGGCAGCAAACCGTCGTACAGCAGCGGCTACAACAAGCAGGTTTCCCCGGCCAAGGACTCCCCGGCCATGGCCAAGCAGGCTGCCCCGAGCAGCCCGTCCCGCTTCGGCGGCCTCGGCGGCATGTTCGGCGGCCTGCTCATGGGCGGCCTCATCGGCTCCATGCTTTTCGGCGGCGGATTCGCAGGCCCGGGCATGCTCGACATGCTTCTCCTGGCCATGGGCGGGTTCCTGCTGTTCAAGTTCCTGAAATCCCGCCGCGCTGCCACAGCAAATTCGGCGCCCTATGCCTACGCCGGACACGAAGAAGTCCGGAATCCGGGTTCTCACGGCGGATGGGGCCAGCAGCGCTTCGAAGCGCAGGCGCCGCCGCGGCCCGTCATGCCTCACGGCCTGGACGAGCAGGAATTCCTGGCCGGGGCGAAGGCCCTCTACACCCGCCTGCAGGCGTCCTGGGACCGCCGAGACATCGACGACATCCGCCAGTTCACAAGCCCGGAAGTGCACGGCGAGATCGCACGCCAGGCAACGCTCGACCCTGCGCCCGGCCGCACGGAAATCCTCATGGTCGAGGCGCGCGTGCTGGAGGCCCGCAGCGCAGGGACCGAAACCGTCATCAGCGTGCTCTTCGACGCCATGCTGCGCGAGGACGGCGACGGCGCACCGGCTGAGCAGGTCCGGGAAGTCTGGCACATCCGGCGCGACGAAAGCGACCCGTCCCCCCAGTGGACCCTGGAGGGCATCCAGCAACTGGAACTGTAACGACCAGCCCGGAAAGCGCGCTGCACGTTGGCAACGTCAACGTGCAGCGCATTTTTTTGAGCATTTCCCGCAGCACAAGATGCGACGCATAGCGTACGGACCGGAGGCTGAGCGGATTCCAAAGCCTACTGCTTGATCCGCAGCAGGCGCAGGCCGTTGAAGATGACGAAGAGGGACGTGCCGAGATCGGCCAGCACGGCGGTCCAGAGCGTCGCCACCTGCAGCACGGCCATCAGCAGGAACACGACCTTGATGCCCAGGGCGATGGCGATGTTGGCCTTGATGATGCCCATGGTCCGGCGCGAATGCCGGATCAGCCAGGGCAGCTTGGCCAGGTCGTCGCTCATGAGGGCCACGTCGGCGGTTTCGATGGCCGCGTCCGTGCCCATGGCGCCCATGGCCACGCCCAGGTGCGAGGACGCCAGGGCCGGCGCGTCGTTGACGCCGTCGCCGACCATGGCCACCCTCCTGCCGGCTGCCGCCAGTTCCGCAACCGCACTGGTCTTGTCCTCGGGCAGAAGGTCGGCCCGCACCTCTGTCACGCCGGTCTCGCGCGCAATCTTTTCGGCGCTGCGCCGGGAATCGCCGGTAAGCATGAGGATCGTCCCGATGCCCGCGTCCTTGAGCTGATCCAGGGCGGCCCGGGCCTGCGGCCGGACCGTGTCCTCGACGCTCAGGAAGCCCAGCACGGCGCTGCGGCTCCACACCGCCACAACCGTCCCGGCGGACTCTTCGTGACGCTCCAGCAGGGCCTGCGCCGTGGCCGACAGGACTGGCCCGTCAGCGTCGGCGAGATAGCGCATGTTGCCGACATGGTAGGTCACGCCATCGATATTTCCCGCCGCGCCGAGCCCCGGCCGGGACTGCGCATCCTCCACCGGGCCGGGGGTGATGCCCTTCGACGCGGCATGGGCGAGCACCGCCCGAGCCACCGGATGGCTGCTGCGGGACTCCAGGGCGGCGGCGATGCGCAGCAAACCAGACTCCGAAGCTTCGCCAAGGACACTGACCGCCGTGACCTCGGGCCGGCCGAAGGTCAGGGTGCCCGTCTTGTCGAGGGCCACGGCGTCGAGGCCGGCCGGGACCTCCAGAAACGCGCCGCCCTTTATCAGCACGCCGTTGCGCGCCGCCGAGGCCATGCCCGCAACGATGCTGACCGGCGTGGAGATGACCAGGGCGCAGGGGCAGGAAATGACCAGAACGACCAGCGCCTCGTACACCCACCGCATCCATTCCCCGCCCAGAAACAGCGGCGGGACCAGGGCGACCAGCAACGACACGCCGACCATGGCCGGAGTGTAGACCGCCGCGAATTTCTCCACCCACTGCACGGCCTTGGCGCGACGCGACTGCGCCTCCTCGACCATGCGCATGATGCGCGCCAGGGTGGAGTCCGAGGCGCGCTTTGTGGTTTCCACTTCCAGCGCGCCGTCGGTGTTCACGGTGCCTGCGAAAACGGGGTCGCCCGGCGCCTTGAAGACCGGCACGGACTCGCCCGTGATGGGGGCCTGGTCCACGGCGGACGAACCGGCCCGCACCACCCCGTCCAGAGGAATTCTGGCGCCGGGCTTGACCAGGACGCGCGCACCGACCGGCACGTCCGCGGCCAGGGTTTCGACCGGCTCCAGGGAAAAGGGCGAAAGGACCAGCGCCGTGTCCGGGGCCAGGGTCATGAGCGCCTCGATGGCATTGCGGGCGCGGCCCACGCTCCAGGCCTCCAGTTGGTTGGCCAGCGCAAAGAGAAAGGCCACGGACGCCCCTTCGGAGTATTCGCCGATGCCCATGGCCCCGCCGATGGCCAGGACCATGAGCAGGTTCATGTCCGGCCGCAGGGCGCGCAGCGAGGCAAGGGCCCTGGGCAGGACGTGCCAGGCGCCGACGCAGGCCGAGACGATCCAGAGCGCCCTGGCGGGCAGCGGGGCCATGTCGCTGTCCCGGAAGGCCGCCAGGACCGAACCGTGTGCCGTCATCATCAGAATCAGCCCGGCAGCCCACAGCACGCCGCTGACAAGGCAAAGTATCTCCCGCTTCCGGCGCTTCCAGAGCGAGCCCCGCGTGTCGCAGGCGCCGCCGCAACAGGCACAGGACGGCACGGCCTCCCGCACCGGCTCGGCGCGCATGCCGGCGCCGGCGACGGCCTGCTCGATCTGCTCAGACGTGACGGAAATCCCGGAAACATCAACCCGCAGCTTGCGCTGCATAACGTCGAAACCGAGCCGGGTCTCCTGCCCCACCACGGGCAGCAGGGCGCGGGTCAGGAGCGTCACCTCTTCCGCGCAGTCCATCTCTTCGATTTTATATGTAAACTGTGCCATTGTTCGATTCTCCGAAATATGCGCCGACCATGGGCGAAATCGTCCAGCGGTGCTTGCGCGACCTGTTTTCGGTCTTACCAAACACCCTGAAGCGACTTCAGGGTCAAGCACAATTTATCGGAGGCACATCATGAAAATCGGAGAACTGGCGAAACAGGCGGGATGCTCGGTGGAAACCGTCCGCTATTATGAACGGGAGGGCCTGCTGCCGCACCCGGAGCGCGGGGCCAACAACTACCGCTTCTACGGCGCGTCCCATCTGGAAAGCCTGCGCTTCATCCGAAACTGCCGCGTGCTGGAAATGACCCTGGAGGAAATCCGCGCCCTCATGCATCTCCGGCTCGATTCGGAGCGGGATTGCAGCGAGGTCAACGACATCCTGGACGCGCACATCGCCCACGTTACCGAACGGATCGACAACCTGCGCATCCTGCAGCGACAGCTCGTCTCCCTGCGGGGCATGTGCAGCCATGTCCGCCCCCGGAAATCCTGCGCCATCCTGCGGGAATTGATCTCCACCCAGGACCTGGACCCCGGCGACGACCAACCCGGCCGGCGCTGCATCCCCGGAGCACACGGCGGATGCGCGAAAACGCATGGACACTAGCTGACGAAAACGCCCGGACGCCGACTTCGGCACTGCTCGTGGCATTGCAGGGGGCTTCCTGCTTGGCCGGCCAAACCTTCGTCAGTGGATGTGAAGTCCTGCACGGCCAGTCGGAACTGACCAAGAAGTCCGCCAACTACGAAAATCCCCGGAGTTACAAGCTCCGGGGATTTTTGTTCGTTGTCGTATGGACCGTCTAATCTCTGCCGAGCAGATACCGGTAAGGGGCGATACTTCGTTCGGGCAGCCGGACAAACTGCTGGACGAATGGCGCATAGGCGGCGTTCTTCCACGCCTTGTCCGGATAGTCGTCAGAGGTGGTCCGATCCTCCACCGCGACGATGACGGTCGGAAACCCTGCCCGCATGAGTTCCAGATCCATGACCAGCCTGGAGGTCCTGCCGTTTCCGTCCCGGAAGGGATGGATGAAGACCAGATAGGACAGATGCAGGCTCTTGGCCTCGCTCCGATGCCAATGAAGAAACGCTGCATGCGATCGGCGACATTGAGGTGGTCAGGCGAGATGTCAGGGCGTCCGGAATAGCTAAAGCGTCATGGTGCATGGCCTATCCTTTTCGGCTTTCGAATCTGGCAAACGCGTTGCCCGCCCATGTCCAGCGCACCCGCCACTGGCAGCGCCAAAACCATCGTCGAAAGGATGCCCCAAACTCATTTCACTGTGAAACCAAACAAGACAAACACGGACCATACTAGGCTCGCAACCCAACCGGAACTCACCCATAGACGCAAAACCAAAATTAATTTGCAATATCAGCAGGATATTGTCTGACAACCGCCTTACATAATCATGGAAAATTTCGTCCGACTACTTGTGTCATACGAATTTTGTATGTCATAGAAGTCAACTTTGTGGGCAAATACAAAATCAATAATCCGACTTACGCATGAGTCGTAACATTCCACACAAAAGTATCAATAATATATTATTTTTTTAATAATCAACGACACACTATTAATATAATTAACAGCATAGAACATAAGATATGACAGGAATAGTTTTTAACTTAGTTGTTAATAACATTAACTTATAATTCATAAACATGAGGACAAAGTGATGAAACGTGTATTGATTTTTGTTACAATTGCAATTTTCACACAAATCTTACTTGGATGCGGAACAAAACAAATAGACACAATCGACACGTACGATAGGCAGCCAATTTCGAAACCTGGAAGCGGAGAATCCGTAATAATAAGACCGATTGCAGAAAAGTATCTAAATGACCAGGCGAATAATGCCATACTAAAAAACAATATTTTTACGCATGCATATGGATTACAATTTGTTAATATATTAAAAGATTCATATAGCAAAAACGGTTACAAGCCAATTATCACAGGTAATGTGTTAAAGAATGCAGATGACATCGATAGCGTGGCACTCGAAGCGAGTAACAACAATTGTCAATACGCCATGATATCTCACATTAATTTAGGAAAATTTGAAATCAACGATCATGTCGCCTCGAATCTTGGAAAGTCTTTAATCCCCATCGCAGGTCCATTTGTTGAAAAAAGTTCAACAATGTCTATGAGCCTCAATATTAAAATAATAATGTACGATTTAAAATCTCACAAAGTTACAATTAACAAAGAATACTCAGAAGAAAGCTCTGTTGATTACACATACACAAATTCAAATCTTGTTGAACAGATTACAAAAACAAGACTTGACTTATATGCCAAACTTGTAAGCGATGCATTATCAAAATATTGGAATGATTTTAATACAAATCTATAGCACCAGCCCGATAACAGCAGATTATCGTCTAAATTCACAACATTCTCCAAGAACCATAACATTAAATCAGCAGATTTGACACAAAATTACAAACAATCAACCATGATTAAAACGAGGTATGTAATGAAGATTATCTCTCCTCTTCTAATTATTGTAGCATGTCTTATTTTAAGTGGATGCGGAACAATTAATAATACGTTAGTAGAGAAAAACAAAACAGTTGAATATTACAGAATCTTTGACATAAAAACAGACGCCAGCAGATATACCGTTTCTGATGCCGCCAGCAATGGTCTAGGAAAAAATGTTAACGATGCTCAAGAAGCACGTCCAATCCCGATGGAAACAGAGCTACCGACAAAACCCGGCCGGTTTAAACTCGAGGACCCCTTCAAGGGAACCAGACTTGGAGTTCTCGCGAATGCGGGCGGAAATATTGGCTTTAAAGTAGCCACTTGTGATGGAGCTGTATGGTCAGCAAAAGCTACAAGAGATATAGATGGCGACTCAAATCTGACCTTAACAGCTTGCTTATTTGAATATAAAGGCGGCTATCACCTCGACCTGTACGCCATTTTTGGCAAGACCGAGGGCGGAATCATGCAAATTAGTAGAAATATGGCCCACGCAATGGTCGGAACGCCAGAACAGTGGGTTGAAAAAACATTTCTGGACATAGTCAGAGAAATTAAAAAGCAAACTGGCGCAGAAATCAATTTTATAGAAGGTTACCCAACCCCATCTGGAACGCCATGGCTGGATACTGAATAACTCATAATCAGTATTATTTATATTTATTATATATAAATATATTATTATTTTCAATCCATGATATTGTCTTAATAACCAGAACATATACTTAATTATATGGTGCCCTAGTCGAAAGACTAGGGCACCTTTTATATATACCGGACAATAAAATTAACAACTTCGTGTTAATACATGAACACATCAATGATAAAAAATACACTCTTGAATCCATAGGCAGTGAGCAACTGTACAATATTCCAAACTCCTGTCACTGGCACACTAAAATTTCTGGCGGCAGTATGTAAAAAACCTGAACCCTGGAGAAATACTTAATATTTGTGTGGTGCGAAGTGTCCCTGCAGGCCACGTGACCCTTAAGGAGCTAGATTGAGTTACAGGATATGAAGATTCACGGCACAGGCCGGAATAGTCCTGCCTGCGCACGGTAGGCGTGGACATGGTGCCCGTGTTGCGCGATGAGATAGTCGATCTCCTTAACCGCAAGTCTTGTCCATGAACTACGGTCAAACAGATCATCAAGGGATTCAACGTGTTCATTTTTCGACGAAATGTTCGTTCGCCAGTCGAACGAACAAACAACGCACAAAACACCAGAGGGCGAAACAAGACTTCTTAAAGCCCTTGCCAGAGATTTTGGACTTGGATGGCGATCAATGACGTTCAGGCAGAACACAGTATCGAATTTTTGCCGTTTCTTGACAAATGTATCAATATTCTCATTGACTATTGATAGTCTTTGCACGGCACAAACTTCTCTCACCGGAGCAAAAACAGCATAGGGAAAAGCCTCAATTTGAAGAACACTGTGGGAATCTGTAAGGAGGCAAACATCTTTATGCGGTCGTTCTCCTAAAAGGATAGCTCTCGCATAATCAGAGAATTGCCTGCTCAGTTCGCAACCGGTCAATGAAGAAAAGCGCACAGGTGATTTTGACAATTCGAAAAGAAGCCTGCCGGTCGCAGAACCAATATCAAGAACAGCGTCACCTTCTTTCATATACGGGCCTGCGAAAGCGGTGACCTCTCGATAAAATTGAATTGTCGGATGTGACCCAACGATTCGCGATAGCCAGCTTGCCATCTTGGGGTTTGCCTGAGGAAGATAATCCCCCCACTCAGCGGTCAGATACATGGCGGCGCGTGCCTGCGCTTCATAATCAGTTATGTCGGCCATGATACCGCTCCTATCTTGGCTGTTGAATATAAAGCGCAACTACAGACCCCCCGTCAAAAAGCATTGAAACCGGACCGTCGATGGATGTAGCGAAGACACTCGCAGAAACATAAAACAAAAGAATGCATTCAAAGCCCTGTCATGCAGCAATGAGGGAAAGCAACGCCGCAATTTCCGATTGAATAGCCTGATGGCCCACGAGTTGTTCTAACCAGTCCTCAACAGTACTGCCGAACGACAGACTGACAATGCCTCCGAGTACCGAGCCGCGATGAGCGTTTTCGCCACCGAGGTTGGTGCTGGCCAACAGGGCGGCCTTGAGGTCACTCCGGTATTTGTACGCCAGGTAAAGTAGGCTGGGCCAGGAGTCGCTGATATAACATGCGATGGAATACCTCCCGCCGACGATTTCCCGGTCCGACCGGGCACATCCCACCAAGCGCGCAAGATCGACACCCATGGTTGTCTGGGCTGCCTTTGTCGAGAACAATTCATGTGACCCCGCCTGATAATCAGATCTAAATGACAAAAAAGTATATATCTACCTAGCAATATAGGATTTATTTTTTATTGACATAAATTGATAAATAATTATTTTCATCAAACTATATTTTTCAATAAACCGACTTCTGCCGGCAAAATCGAGGAGCAGGCCATGGGACGCAAAAAAACACCGGAAAGCGATGCGCTCGCGACAAGGGAAAGAATCATTGAGGCCGCTGAAAGTTTGTTCAAAGAGGTGGGCTACGCCAAGACCACGGTTGCCGACATCGCGGGAAATCTTGGGATGAGTTCCGCAAATGTCTACAGATATTTCCCGACCAAGGCTCATATCAATGAAGAAATCTGCGATCGCCTTGTGCGCAGCTTTGAGAATAGATGTATACACGCCGCTAAGCGCAAGGGATCGACTCCTGAGACAATTAAAAAATTCATATTGGAATATCATCGCGCGATCAGGACAAGCCTTTTAAAGGAAAATAGGCTTTACGATATGATATCCATTGCCATGGAGCAACATTGGCCTGTCATACAAGATCACAGCGAAAGAATACGTAAAACATTGCATACATTAATTATTGAAGGAATTAACTCTGGAGAACTCAAAACAAATGATTCATATAAAATTGCACGAGCTCTTCATGAATCAATAGCTATATTTATCTATCCCCCACTACTTGAGCGTTGGGTTAATGAATTTTCAGATGTCGAAGAAGAAGATAGCGTTGAGCAACAGCTTTTATTTCTAATAAACGCAATTTTTTATGGAATATGCGTTTGAAATTTTAATTACACACGAAACAAATTTTGTTTGTCGTAATTTCATTATCATTACAAAATATAAAATAGAAAAAAGATTATTAATGATGGAGGATGGGTCATGAACACCCATAATGCTCTTGAAATAAAGGCTAAATGGATGAGGAAAAAATTTACTCCACTTTGCATCATCATTAGCCTGTTTCTTGCTGCTTGTCAGCAAGAAACAATAGCACATGAGACGAGACCGATAGTGAAGACAATGCGTGTCAAAATAGACACGAACTTCGAGGATCGGACATATTCCGGCGTCGTGGTCGCCCGCCATGAGGTCGAGGAGTCTTTTCGGGTAGACGGCCGCATCGACAGACGAATGGTCGATGTCGGGGACCGGGTGCAGGCCGGGCAGGTGTTGGCAACCCTTGATGAGAATGACCTCCGCCTCACCATGGAAAGTTCGCTGGCTGAGCACAGGGCTGCGAAATCCAACAGGGAGCAAATGCTCACCGACGAGCGCAGATACTCGACGCTGCTGTCAAATCAGGTCGTGAGCCAGGCGGAGTATGACGTCCGTCAACTTGCCGCCGACGAGGCCAAAGGCCGCCTGGACAGGGCCGAGAGAACCCTCAGGCTGGCACAGAACAGGCTTGAGTACGCTAATCTGGTCAGCAGCACCGACGGGGTGGTGACTAAAGTCAGTGCCGAAGCCGGCCAAGTCGTGTCTCCTGGCCAGGCTGTAGTTTCCGTGGCCAAGGACGGTGACCTGGAAGTGCTGGTCGATATCCCGGAGAGTACGATTCGGCACCTCGATGACGTGCCGGCAGAGGTGACCCTCTGGTCAAAGAAGGATGGCCGCTATAGCGCAGTGCTTCGGGAAATATCTCCTAACGCCGACCCCGTGACCAGGACCTTCGCGGTGCGTTACTCACTGCGTGACGCGGACTCTTCGATCCGCCTCGGTATGACGGCGACCTTGCACCTCTCCGACGCCACCGCCACTCCGGCGGCCCGTGTCCCGGCCAGCGCCTTGTTCAACCAGGGCGACGGGGTCGGAGTGTGGGTCGTGGCCCCGGAGACTGGCCGCCTGTCCTTCAGAAATGTCGACGTCGATCGCTATGTCGACCGAGACGCCTACGTTCATGGCGCACTTGCAGATGGTGACGTCATCGTCGTCGCCGGCGTCCACAAGCTCGATCCCGGCATGGAGGTTCGGCTCTCATCAGCAGACCGGGAGGGCCAGGCGGGCCTGGAGACGGTGCAATGAAAGGCCTCAACCTCTCCGAGTGGGCCGTCAGCCACCGGCCACTGACGCTTTTCCTCATCCTGCTCTTATCCCTTTACGGCGCATGGTCCTACACGCACCTGGGCAGGGCCGAGGATCCCGAGTTCACGATCAAGGTCATGGTCATTGGCGCCGTATGGCCCGGCGCCACTGCGGACGAGGTGCAACGCCTTGTCGCCGACCCCATCGAGAAGAAAATGCAGGAAGTGCCCTACTTCCACAAAGTGAAGACCTACTCGCGGCCGGGCAGCGTGGTCATGGAACTGCACCTTCTCGACTCGACACCTCCGTCCGAGGTTCAGGAAAGCTGGTACCAAGCACGAAAACGCGTGAGCGACATCAGGCAGAACCTGCCCCAAGGGGTGATCGGCCCATATTTCAACGACGAGTTCGGGGATGTGGATTCCTTCCTGTACCTGCTCACAGGCGAAGACTTCACCATGCGCGAACTGAAGGACCATGCGGAAGCAATCCGCCAGGAGCTGTTGCGTGTCCCGAACGTGACAAAGGTGCGTTTCTACGGTGAGCAACCCGAGTGCATCTACGTGGAACTCAGTCACGCCAAGCTTGCGACCTTGGGCCTCGACCCTCATGTAGTCATCGACTCGATATCCAAGCAGAACATGGTGGCCGCAGCCGGGGACCTGGATACCCCTTCCGAGACCGTCTACCTGCGGGTCACCGGTGCGCTGACGGGTGCAGATGCGTTGGCGGCGGTGCCGGTCCAGGGCAATGGCAAGCTGTTCCGCCTTGGCGACATCGCAACACTGAAACGCGGCCCCGTGGATCCGCCCTCCTTTGCCGTACGCCACGAAGGCAAGTCCGCCATCGCCTTGGGCGTGGTGATGACCAAGGGTGGGAACATCATGGATGTGGGCGAGAAGTTGGATGTCACCCTGCAGCGCATCAGGGATAATCTTCCTCTGGGGCTCGAACTCGACAAGGTGGCGGACCAAGCCCACGTGGTCGACGAATCGGTGCACGAGTTCGTCCAATCCTTCGTCGAGGCCCTGGTTATCGTGCTGGCGGTCAGCTTCCTCTCCCTCGGCTGGCGCACGGGCATAGTGGTAGCCCTTGCGGTTCCCCTCGTTCTGGCCATCGTCTCCATAGTCATGAGCATCCTCGGCATGAGCTTGGAGCGCATCTCTCTGGGCGCCCTGATCATCGCACTGGGGCTCCTCGTGGACGATGCCATCATCTCGGTGGAAATGATGGTCGTGAAAATGGAGCAGGGAGTCGACCGGATAAAGGCCGCCACCTTCGCATGGACAGCAACGGCCTTTCCGATGCTCACAGGTACGCTGGTCACAGCCGCCGGATTCCTTCCGGTCGGCTTCGCCAAGTCCGGCTCCGGGGAGTATGCGGGCGGCATTTTCTGGGTGGTGGCCATCGCCCTTGTCGCCTCATGGTTCGTCGCGGTCGTGTTCACTCCGTATCTCGGCTTCAAGCTGCTTCCAGACTTCCACAAGGGCGGACACGGCGACCCGGACTCCGTCTACAACACGCCCATGTACCGAAGGTTGCGCGCCATGGTCACGTGGTGCGTAGAACATCGCAAGACTGTCGTCGTGTTTACGATCCTGCTTCTGGCCCTGTCAGTCGTGGGTTCAAAATACGTCCCCCGGCAGTTCTTCCCTGCTTCAACGAGGCCCGAACTTCTCGTCGAAGTTCGGATGCCGGAAGGCTCATCGTTCGAAGCCACCTCGAAGGCCGTGGAAACCCTGGAGACGTTTATCAAAAACGACTCCCAGATCGAAACGTATACAAGCTACATCGGTTCAGGCGCTCCACGCTGGTTCCTGCCCATGGCTCCCGAACTTCCCAACACCAGCTTTGCGGTCACAGTGCTCAACACGGCCGACTCCAAGGTGCGGGATCGCGTGAGGGAGAAGCTTGAGGCCTTCGTCGAGCAGGGCGGTCTCCCCCAGGCCCGGGTGCGCGTGACGACCCTCTTTTTGGGCCCGCCGGTGGGCTTTCCCGTCCAATTCCGGGTCATCGGTCCCGACCCCATGAAGGTCCGCGAGATTGCCTACCAGGTCCGCGATGCCATGCGCTCCAACCCGAACACGGTTGACGTCCAATTGGACTGGAACGAGCAGGCCAAGGCAGTGCGTCTCGTGGTGGACCAGGATCGTGCCAGGGTTATGGGGCTCACAACCCAAGACATCTCCGAGTCGCTCCAATCCCTGCTCTCCGGCGTGACAGTCACTCAGGTCAGAGACGGCATCGAACTGGTCGACGTCATCGTCAGGGCCGTCCCGGAAGAACGACTGCGCCCCGAGCGGCTGCAGGATTTGACGGTCAGCGTGCGGAACGGCCAGCCCATACCACTCTCCCAGGTGGCCAAGCTTGAGTACGTCTCCGAGGACCCCATACTGTGGCGTCAAAGCAGGGACCTGATGATCACGGTCCGGTCCGAGGTCGTCAAGGGAGTGCAGGCCCCCGATGTCACGAGCGAAATCCTTCCCAAAGTCAAGGATCTTGGAAAGACGCTCCCCCCGGAATACAGAATTGAAGTGGGCGGTGCCACCGAAGAGAGTGCCAAGGCCAACCAGTCCATAGTCGTCCTGCTTCCCGTAGCGGCCGGCCTCATGCTCCTGATCCTCATGTTCCAGTTGCAGAGCTTCCCGAGCCTGTTCCTTGTGGTCGCCACCGCCCCCCTTGGGCTGATCGGCGCCGTCTTTGCGCTCTTGGCTTTCAACCAGCCCTTCGGATTCGTCGCCATGCTCGGCGTTCTGTCGCTCGCGGGCATGATCATGCGCAACTCGGTCATTCTCGTGGACCAGATCACTCTCGACCGCCAGAGCGGTCTATCGGCGTGGGACGCCGTGATCGAAGCCACAATCCGCCGGACTCGCCCGGTAGTTCTTACGGCCCTGGCCGCCATGCTGGCGATGATCCCCCTTTCACGAAACATGTTCTGGGGCCCGATGGCCGTTGCAATCATGGGCGGCTTGCTGATCGCCACTATCCTGACGCTGCTGTTTACGCCGGCCTTGTATGCCATGATCTTCCGCGTTCGGCGCCACACCTCAACCGACCCTGAGTCCGCTGGAAAGTTGGGATGAAACCGTCGCACAGCACATACGCGCCGAAAGAACTCGGTAGGGCGATCCTGTCCGGGATCAATTCCCTTCCGCATGCCTATGTCCTGTTCGATCGAACCGGTCGTCTCAAATATGGGAACCCGGCATTCCATCGCCTGTTCAACGACGTAAACGCAAACGTCGACGTCTTGGCGCTGCTCCGAGACAAGCTGGGAGTAGACGATTTTTCCCGGACGTACAGTGATGATGGAATTGAATCCTTATGCATCGGCTTTCTGGGTCAGGAAGACGAACCGCCCAAAACATTCAGCGTGAGAGGCGCTCAGACAATATTCCGCGGTGAACTACTCTATCAATGCACCATCTCCCAAGTCAGACCGCAAGCGGCTTTGCAAATCGGCATCCGAGAAATAGGCTTGAAGGACAAGATTAGGTTGGCTCATTTGGTTGGGGCCATCACCATGGAAATGGATATGGAAGAGACAGGCCAACACCTTTTGAGAACAAGTCGGCACCTTTTTCAGCTTGGCATGATAATGAAAGCGTCTGGTTTCTTCAATTTTTCGGAAGAGGAGATAGACACGGCATCCGCCTGTAGTATCCTGCACGATGTGGGAAAAATGAGCATCCCAACGAGTATTCTTCATCGAGCGGAAAGGCTTACGGAGATAGAATGGAACATCATCAAAAACCATGTCGTTGCTGGACTGACACTTGCTGAATCACTTCAAATGCCCAAACCTGCGATAGAAATCATCGCCTACCACCATTGCAGGTGGGATGGAGTGCAAGATAGTTGGGATGCAACGCTTCAAAAACGGAATTCGTGCAGAGGGGGATACCCGTTCTGTGCCAGCAGAGATGATATCCCGATCTGGGCCCGTGCATTTGCGTATGTGGACATCTTCGACGCCCTCGTCACTCCCAGAAGCTATAAGCCGGCGTGGAACGTGCCCGAGGCGGTAGAGTACATCCGCGACAAGCTCGTTGGCACCCATCTTGACCCAAGGATATTCCCGTCGTTCCTGCTCTCTCTCGATGAAAACGCGGACTGGGCGGGAAGCATATCGTTGCTCCAGGCGCTGAGTGGCTGACATTGATTTGTCAAATTCGCGACCTGTGAACGTTTGCAGTCAAGTGTTGTCGACAATTTCAACGTCGATAGAGTGAAAGATGAAGAACCATGTGATGCGCAGCAGATCCTCAATCTGGCGGATTGGGCGTACACAACATGAACACCCAATTTGTACAGCCCGCCAGGAACTCATTTTTTACAGCATTGATAAACCCAGACTCTTCAATCCACGCCATCCCACGCAAGGCGAAAGATCGGAGATGACACAGTTCTCGATGAGGAGAAAAACTATGACACAGTTGATAATGATGTTCATTCATTTCACGGATGGATCGAAAATCGTCTTCCGGTATCCGAACATCACGGAAGCCTCCACTTTGGCCACCAAGGTCAAGAAAGCGTTGGAGCAGGACAAGATCGTCGTACAGACGAATGACAGCTTGATGATCATACCCGTCATGAGCGTCAAATACATCCAGGTCACCCCAAAGCCCGACGCTTTGCCTGAAGGTATCATCCGGGACGCCGAGATCATCGACTGACGCTCGGATGGGTAAGGTGGGGATGCAATGCCCCTGCAAAGACATCGCGAAACGACTGGCGACTGTTGGCCATTCGTCGTCAACTTGTGGCTTCGTGGCGAAGATGCCTCCCTGCGGAGACTCGTGGCGGCGGCAAACAGCGAATTCACAAGCACCCCCCAGCCATGCTCCACGAACACGCCGCGAAGCTCCACGTAATCTTTAAGCGAAGAAAAGGTATGTGATGGGTATCCAATCCACCATGCCAACTCCAACATGTGAAGACTCATGAAACTTTTATTGAATACCATTATGGTCGCAGTCGTGTTGACCGCACTTCTGCCTGCCATTTCAGCCCAAGCCAACACTTATTCCTCCGGCCAAATGGAGACATCACTTTCGGAAAATTCCCGCCTGCCACAAAGCACAGTCGAAGTCACAGGCCCCAAAGGAATAATTACCGATTTTCAACTCGGCCCGGACGACGACTTTGATCTTGATGCGGCGGTAAGGCGGGGACTTGCCGTCAACCCGAAAATCATGGCCGTTCGTTACCAGCTCCTGGGCGCCGAGGAGGCCATCCGCGCCGCCAGAGCGGCTTTCGGATTCGTCGCCAACACCAGTTACGGCTACAAACACTTCGACGAAGAGATGAAAAGTTTTGGTGTCGAACTGTCACCCCAAGATGTCTTTTCCTTGAATCTGAACATCACCCAGCCCATATTCACCGGCTTCCGGCTCACGAGTACGTTCGAGCGATCCGAACTCACCCGTGACCAGGCTATGACCCAGATTGAGGCAACAGAACTCGACCTCATCCTGCAGATCCAGACAAATTTCTTCGCCCTCCTCCAGGCACGGGATAACGTTCGCAGCGCGCAGGCTTCGGTAGCACGGCTGAAGGCCCAACTTGTGACTACCAGATCGTTCTTCGAAGTCGGTTTGAGACCCCGGCTCGACATCCTTCAGGCCGAAACCGACTTGGCCCAGGCCGAGCAACGCCTGATCGAGGCGGAAGATGGAGTGCAGATACAGATGACACGACTGAACACGCTGCTGAACCTCCCCGTCGACAACCCTACCAATTACGTTGGCGAACTTCGCTACGTCCCTTTCACGATGCGACTCTCCGACGGCCTGGCCGCTGCGTACCGAGCCAGACCGGGCCTCATAATCGCCAAAAAACGCGTTGAAATTGCCGAGCAGGAAGCGAAGATTGCCAAAAGCGGGCTCTATCCTCACGTCAATGCCGCCTATAATTACAACCGCCAAGGCGATTCTCCCGATGTTTCCGGCTTCGATTCCGATAGCAATACGCCTGATAATGAATGGAATGTTGGAGTAAGCATGCAATGGCGCGTATTTGATTGGGGGCAGACCTACCACAGTTACAAAAGCGCGACTCAAGATGTTCTCAAGAAGCAAGCCGAATACCAGGACTTACAACTTGAAACGACAAACGATGTGCAGAGAGATTTCCTGCTGATCCAGGATGCGGCCAAACGGATCAGCGTGGCGAGAACGGCCCTTGTGGGGGCCCGGGAAGCCTTCCGCTTGGCCGAGGCACGGTATCAGACACAAGTTGGGACGAGCGTGGACGTCCTGAACGCCCAGGCTTCGCTAACGCAGACAGAGTACAATCACCACCAGGCCTTGGCGGACTACCTGACGGCAATCGCCAAACTGAACAACAAGATCGGATCAAAAAAGATCGATATTCTATCGACAGACCGTCATCCTTCCAGAATTGAATAAGAATCGTCATCATACCAACATACTCAATCAACAACATGATTATTTATATCAGCAAAAAAATGAAGTGCAAAAACAACAAAATAACACACGATGTTCAATACAAAGAAATCTTTCTTTTGAAGGAACACTTAAAATCTGGATTTTACAAATATAAACTTGATTTAATTTTGAAATATTTCAACTACATTGATTCAATAAAAAATATAGATCCAAAGTTCATTCGGTTTCATTTTGATAAAACTTGGAACAAGCATGATGTGCAGGAATTTTTCAAGCAAACAAAAAAATGGCACTCCGACAATAACAGATTTTTTGCATACCTCTGTTCAATGGAAGAAGACGAATATGGAGACAACCACTATCATGCATTTTGCATTTTAAATGCAAATGATTACAAAACAAGAAAAAAAGCTATAAACATGCTCCACCAACGATCCGGTTTTTTACTCAAAAAGAAACCGACACTGAGAAAAATTCACATAAACACAAATAGAGAAAAACATAGGAATTACTACAATATAAGAA
>Ga0075012_10001966_pt1 | contig 20439 bp, 19 predicted proteins | sample All_14_2_FD_71474 | JGI IMG/M metagenome (GOLD analysis project Ga0075012, IMG submission 71474) | Freshwater microbial communities in response to fracking from Pennsylvania, USA - Allegheny Zone_MetaG_DW_15 | ecosystem: Environmental > Aquatic > Deep subsurface > Groundwater > Drilled... | reverse complement strand
CGTCATACGGGGAGAGCACGGCGTCGACCCGCCCACTGGTGTAGGCCCTGCTCAGCAGGTTGTCCATGCGTGACTGTGCCAGCCCGCCGTCCCAGCGCAACGTCGCCACCTGGTCGAACGATGTCTGCCCGCTCTTGACCACGAGCTTTCCGTTGTCGATATAGGGCTGCAGCACGCTCATCGCACCGTCGAAGAAGAACGTCGCGTTGTTGTCGTCGGGTGAACCGGCGAAGACCTCGATATTGAAGGGGCCCTTGCCGTCTTCGACGCCGAGCGTGTCCACGATGTAGGTGGCCTGCAGCACGCCGACCTTGAAGTTGTCGAATGTTGCGTAGTAGTCCACGTTTTCGGTGCCGCGGATCAGCCGGTCATAGCTGACCACCGGAATGTCGGCATCGGCGGCGCGCTGCAGGATGTCGGTCAAAGAGGAGCTGTCGATCGGGGCGATGACCAGTGCCTTGACGCCCTTGGTGATCATGTTCTCGATCTGCGACACCTGGTTCTGCACCACGTCATCGCCGTACTGCAGGTCGGTCTGATAGCCGAGTTCCTGGAACTGCGCGGCGATGTTGTCACCGTCGGCCACCCACCGTTCGGACGATTTGGTGGGCATCGCAATGCCCACGGTGCCGGTGCGCTCGCCGCCGCTACCGGCGGCGTCCGGCGCGTCCGGCCGGCCGCAACCGGCGCTGGTCAGTGCCGCCACGACGGCGAGTGCGCCGACGGCGCGAGCAAGACTCTTACGCATGAAATCCTCCGAACGGTTTCTGCTCAGCACGCGCTGCCGGCCGACCGGCCACACGGTGATGTGAGCGCTAACATCGATGAGTCTGTGACGCGGCTCACGGCTTTGTCAAGCCTCCGATGGCGCCCTTGTGAACGTTCACATTTCCGTTGACAAGCCATCAATGTGAGCGTTAACATTCGGTCGGTGTAACGCCGGTCACACCGAGATCCCGGCTCCGGCACACCGTTCATCTACCCGCGACATGCGGCCTGACCTCGTCGAACAGTCACATCAGAGGAGTAATCGTCATGAGAATCCGCACTGTGTTCGTGGCCGCGGCGGCGGCCGCTCTGCTGGCCGGCTGTGGAAGCGGCCCTGCGCCCGCGGGTGGGTCGGGCTCCGGCGGTGACGGGGGAGCACTCACCATGGGCTTCTCCCAGGTCGGCGCCGAGAGCGGTTGGCGCACCGCCAACACCAAATCCATCCAGGACGCCGCGGAACAAGCCGGTGTCGACCTGAAGTTCTCCGATGCCAACGGCGAGCAGGAGAATCAGATCTCGGCGATCCGGTCCTTCGTGCAGCAGGGGGTCGACGTCATCGCGTTCAGTCCGGTGGTGCGGACCGGCTGGGACGCGGTGCTGCTGGAAGCCAAGAACGCCGGCATCCCGGTGATCCTCACCGACCGCGCCGTCGATACCCAGGAAACCGATGTCTACAAGACCTTCCTCGGCGCCGACTTCGTCGACGAAGGCCGCCGCGCCGGTGACTGGGTCGTCGGAGAGTACGCCTCGGCACCCGGACCGGTGAACATCGTCCAACTCGAGGGCACGACGGGCGCCGATCCCGCCATCGACCGGAACTCGGGCTTTGCCGAGGCCATCGCCGCCAATCCGAACCTGCGGGTGATCGCCTCGCAGAGTGGGGATTTCACCCGCTCCGGTGGCAAGCAGGTGATGGAGGCCTTCCTGAAGGCCAACCCGAAGATCGACATGGTGTTCTCCCAGAACGACGATATGGGTCTCGGGGCGATGGAGGCCATCGAGGCGGCCGGCCTGAAACCGGGACAGGACATCAAGATCGTCACCATCGATGCCACCCATGACGGCATGCAGGCGCTCGCGGACGGCAAGTTCAACTACATCGTCGAGTGCAACCCGCTGCTCGGGCCGCAACTGATGGATCTCGCCGAGAAGGTCGCCGCCGGCGAGTCCGTGCCCGAGCGGGTGGTCACCCCGGACGAGGCGTTCGACCAGCAGCAGGCCGCCGCGGCGCTGCCGGACCGCGAGTACTGATGGCCGCTGCGGTGGCGCACACCACGGTGGCACCGGTGATCGAACTCAGCGACGTCAGCGTGGAGTTCCCGGGAGTGAAAGCGCTCGACGGCGTCGATTTCCGGTTGTTGCCCGGTGAGATTCACGCACTGATGGGCGAGAACGGCGCCGGGAAATCGACGTTGATCAAGGCTCTCACCGGCATCCACGACATCGCCGCCGGCACGATCACCGTCGACGGCGCCGACCGGCGGTTCACCACTCCGCGCCAGGCCCAGGACGCCGGTATCAGCACCGTGTACCAAGAGGTGAATCTCTGCACGAATCTGACTGTGGCAGAAAACATCTTGCTGGGTCGAGAACCGCGGCGACTCGGGCGGATCGATTTTCGCGCGATGAATCGCCGCGCGCAGGAACTGCTCGGCGAACTCGACGTCCGCATCGATCCGGCGTCGACGCTGAGTGCGCACCCGATCGCTGTGCAGCAACTGGTGGCCATCGCGCGCGCCACCGCGGTGTCGGCGCGGGTCCTGATTCTCGACGAGCCGACCTCGAGTCTGGACGCCGACGAGGTTGGTGAGCTGTTCCGGGTGATGCGCCACCTGCGTGACGGCGGCGTGGCGATCCTGTTCGTCTCACACTTCCTCGACCAGATCTATGAGATCTCGGACCGAATGACCGTACTGCGCAACGGACGTCTCGTCGGCGAGTACCGTACCGCCGACCTCGACAAGGTCAGGTTGATCGCGGCCATGCTCGGGCACGAGCTCGACGTGCTCGAAGAACTCGAAGGGGCCGTGGCGGCCGGTGACACCGTCGATCCCGATCACACCGTGCTCAGCGCGCGTGAGCTCGGACGGGCTCCGGCGATCCATCCGACGGATCTCGACGTGCACCGCGGCGAAGTGATCGGCCTTGCCGGGCTGTTGGGGTCGGGGCGCACGGAGCTGGCACGGCTACTCTTCGGTGCCGACCACGCCAGCAGCGGCCGGATGTTCGTCAACGGCCAACCGGTATCGATACGTTCGCCGCGCGCTGCGATCGCCCGTGGACTGGCCTTCTCCTCGGAGGATCGCAAGGCCGAGGGCATCATCGGCGAGCTCTCGGTCCGGGACAACATGATCCTCGCCCTGCAGGCGCGCCGTGGATTCGCCCGCCCGCTGAGGAAGCAGGCCAAGGACGATCTGGTGGCCCGCTACATGGAGGCGCTGGATATCCGGCCGCGTGACCCCGCCGCGCTGGTGAAGAACCTCAGCGGAGGCAACCAGCAGAAGGTGCTGCTGGCCCGCTGGCTGATCACCGCGCCGCAACTGTTCATCCTCGACGAACCGACCAGGGGCATCGATGTGGGCGCCAAGGCGCAGATCCAGAAGCTCGTCACCGATCTGTCGGCCGACGGGATGGCGGTGGTGTTCATCTCCGCCGAACTCGAAGAAGTGGTGCGAATCAGCGACCGGATCCTGGTGTTACGCGACGGACACTGCGTCGACCAGATCGGCGCCGACTGCTCCGTCCAGACGCTGACCGAACTGATCGCCGGGTGCGGTGCGCCATGAGACGAAAAGTATTGGCTTCGCCGCTGGTGTGGCCGTCACTCGCGCTGCTCGCGCTGCTGGTCGCCAATGTCGCCATCACGCCGAGCTTCTTGACCATCCGGATGCAGGACGGGCATCTCTTCGGCAGCCTGATCGACATCCTGCGCAACGGTGCGCCCACCTTGCTGATCGCCCTGGGGATGACGTTGGTCATCGCGTCCCGTGGCATCGACCTGTCGGTCGGCGCGATCGTCGCCATCAGCGGCGCGCTGGCCTGCGCCCACATCGCCGCCTCGGCCGACCCGGGCAGTCCCGCCACCGCCGTCACCGCGGTGGGGATCGCGCTCGGCGTCGCCGTCGTCCTGGGGTTGTGGAACGGCATGCTGGTCTCGATTCTCGGCGTCCAGCCGATCATCGCCACCCTGGTCTTGATGACCGCCGGTCGCGGAATCGCGTTGCTGATCACCGACGGTCAGATCGTCACGATGAACAGCGCCCCGTTCAAGATGCTCGGTGCCGGCTACGTGTTCGGGCTGCCGGTCGCGATCCTGGTGAGTCTGTCGGTGTTCGCGGTGGTGGCCGTGCTGACCCGGTGTACCGCGCTGGGGATGCTGCTGGAATCCGTGGGTGTCAACCCCGAAGCCAGCAGGCTCGCCGGTGTGCGGCACCGCTCCATCGTGTTCGCGGTGTACGTGTTCAGCGCCCTGTGCGCCGGCGCCGCGGGGCTGATGATCGCATCCAACATCTCCGCGGCCGACGCCAACAACGCCGGGCTGTGGATCGAGATGGACGCAATCCTGGCTGTGGTGATCGGTGGAACCTCGCTGCTGGGTGGGCGATTCAGCCTGACCGGGACGATTCTGGGCGCGTTGATCATCCAGACGTTGACCACCACCGTCTACACGGCCGGCATCACACCGGAGACCACGCTGGTGTTCAAGGCGCTCGTGGTGGTCGCGGTGTGTCTGCTGCAAGCCCCGAAGTTCCGCGCGATGGTGTCGCAGCGGCGTGGGCGCCGGGTGACGCCACGGCGGGATCCGGCGGCTTCACCACCACTGGCTGGTCCTCGCGGCGCTGACCACATCGCCGCGGCGCAGCCGCCGACGTCGGCGATGGTGACCAAATGAGCACGGCCACCCTGGCCCGTCCGGGCTTCGCCGCCGATCTGCTGCGACGTGCCCGCGGGCGGTACCTGTCCCCGTTGGCGTCGCTGTTGCTGTTCGTCGTGATGTTCACCGTCGTCATCACCACCTATGACTTCGCCAGCCCCGCGCAGGTGTTTCTGAATCTGCTGGTGGACAACGCTTACCTCATCGTCCTTGCGGTCGGCATGACGTTCGTGATCCTCACCGGCGGTATCGATCTGAGCGTCGGCGCGGTGGTGGCGCTGTCCACCGTGATCCTGGCGACCACGCTGCGGGCCGGTTGGCCGATGCCGCTGGCCGTCGGCGCCGTGCTGGTGGTGGGGCCCGCCCTCGGTCTGCTGATGGGTTTGGCCATCGAGTATTTCGACGTGCAGCCGTTCATCGTGACGTTGGCGGGCATGTTCCTGGCCCGCGGCCTGTGTTACGTCCTCAGCGTCGACTCGCTGCCGATCAAGGATCCGACGCTGCGCACGTTCGGGCTGAACTACGTGTACCTCTACGAGGACAAGTACATCCGGTGGGCGGTCGTCGTCGCGCTCGCCGTCACCGCCGTGGCGGCATACGTCCTGCACAAGACCCGATTCGGCCGCACGGTGTATGCCGTCGGCGGCAACCGGCAGTCGGCACAGCTGATGGGCCTGAGCGCGGCCCGCGCGCGAGTGTCGGTCTACGCGATCAGCGGGTTGTGCGCCGCGCTGGCCGGTCTTCTGCTCGCGGTGCAAAAGCTCTCCGGCTACAGCCTCAACGGCATCGGCCTGGAACTCGATGCCATCGCCGCCGCGGTGATCGGTGGTGTACTGCTCTCCGGCGGTGTGGGGTTCGTGCTCGGGTCGGTCATCGGGGTACTGGTGCTCGGTACCATTCAGACCTTCGTCACCGCCGCAAACCTGGATTCGTACTGGACGCGGATCATGACCGGGGTCCTGCTGCTGGTATTCGTTCTCGTTCAGCGTCTAGTGGTGAGGAAGCCCGGATGAGCAGTCAACCCAACCCGCCGGTGGCCGGTAAGCCAGTCATGGCCGATGTCGCCCGGCTGGCCGGTGTCAGCCACCAGACGGTGTCCCGGGTGATCAACGGGTCACCGAGCATCCGTCCGGAGACGAAAGCCCGCGTCGAGCAGGCGATCTCCGAACTCGGCTACCGCCCCAACACCGCGGCCCGCGCCCTGGTGACCCGACGGTCCAGAATCATCGGCATCGTCGGTACCAATGACGCGCTGTACGGGCCCTCGAGCATCCAGCGTTCGGTGGAGGAAGCGGCCCGCGCGGCCGGCTATTTCTCCAGCATGGTGCCGTTGGCGGACCTGACCCGGGAGGCGCTGCGCGATTCGCTGGATCACCTGGCCCGCCAATCGGTGGAGGCCATCGTGATGATCGCGGCCCAGGAGGACGCCCTTGCCGTCGCGCATGCGGCGGACCCTGGCGTGCCGCTGATCGTGGTCGAAGGGGATCTGTCCGGTCGCGGCCTCAGTGTCGGTGTGGACCAGATCGACGGTGCGCGCCGAGCCACCCAGCATCTCATCGATCTCGGGCATCGCGACATCGACCACGTGGCGGGCCCGGCGAGCTGGACCGAGGCCAAGGGCCGCCGCCTCGGGTACGAGGAGACCCTGCGCGACAACGGCCTTGCGGTACGCGAGTCGCTGGCCGGGGATTGGACCCCCGCACGCGGCTACGAGATCGGCTGTGAACTGGCCCGGCGCCGCGATGCGACCGCGGTATTCGTGGCCAACGACCAGATGGCGATCGGCGTGTTGCACGCGTTCGCGCAGAACGGAATACGGGTGCCCGAGGACGTGAGTGTCATCGGATTCGACGATATCCCCGAATCCGCATATCTGAACCCTGCGCTGAGCACCATCCGGCAGGACTTCAAGGCCGTCGGGCAGCGCGCGATCGAGTTGGTGATGGCCACCCTGGACGGGGTGGCGCTCGATGTTCCGCTGCTGTCCCCCGAACTGATCGTCCGCGACAGCACGACCACTATCCAGGAGAGTTCATGAGCCCCGAGAAGTACACGGTAGGTGTCGATTTCGGTACCTTGTCCGGGCGAGCGGTGGTGGTGCGGGTCAGTGACGGCCACCAGCTCGCCGCCGCCGAGCATGCCTACCGGCACGGCGTCATCACCGACACGCTGCCCGGGAGCACGCGTAGCCTGCCCGCGCAGTGGGCACTGCAGGTACCCGAGGACTATCTGGACGTGTTGCGCACCGCCGTCCCGGCCGCCGTGGCCGAATCCGGGGTCGATCCGGAAGACATCATCGGTATCGGCACCGATTTCACCGCCTGCACGATGGTGCCGGTCCGCGAGGACGGGACGCCACTGTGTCAGTTGGAGGGATTTGCCGACCGGGCGCATGCGTATGGCAAACTGTGGCGCCACCATTCCCCGCAGCCGCAGGCCGACGAGATCAATGCCCTGGCCGCGCAGCGGGGCGAATCCTGGCTGCCCCGGTACGGCGGACTGATCTCCAGTGAGTGGGAGTTCGCCAAGGGCTTGGAGATCTTCGACGAGGATCCGCAGGTCTATCAGGCGATGGATCATTTCGTCGAAGCCGCCGACTGGATCGTCTGGCAGTTGTGCGGAACCTACGTGCGCAATGCGTGCAGTGCGGGTTACAAGGGTATCCGGCAGGAAGGCCAATACCCGTCACGGCAGTTCCTCGCCGAATTGCGGCCCGGTTTCCAAGATTTCGTGACCGAGAAACTGGATGCGTCGATCGGGGTCCTCGGCGACCGAGCGGGTTCGCTCACCGTCGAGGCGTCCGAGTGGACCGGCCTGCCGGTGGGCATCGCGGTCGCGGTCGGCAACGTGGACGCGCATGTGACCGTTGCCGCGGCCGATGCCCTGGAGCCCGGCCACCTGGTCGCGATCATGGGCACCTCGACCTGTCATGTGCTGAACTCCGATGTGTTGCGCGACGTCCCGGGCATGTGCGGAGTGGTCGACGGTGGAATCTCGGCGGGTAGTTGGGGTTACGAAGCGGGGCAGTCGGGAGTGGGGGACATCTTCGGCTGGTATGTCGACAATTGCGTGCCCGAGAGCTTCCAGGTCCAGGCGCGCCGCCGGGGCATCTCGCTGCACGACCACCTGACCGAACTGGCCGGTCGCCAGCAGGTGGGCGAACACGGTCTGGTGGCGCTGGACTGGCACAGCGGGAACCGGTCGGTCCTGGTGGATCACGAGTTGTCCGGCGTGATGATCGGGCAGACCCTGCACACCACCTGCGTGGACATGTACCGGGCGTTGCTGGAGGCGACGGCATTCGGCACCCGGATGATCGTGGAGACCTTCGTGAACTCCGGTATCCGGGTCGACGAGTTGGTGGTCGCCGGCGGCTTACTGAAAAACCATCTGCTGATGCAGATCTACGCCGATGTCGTGGGGCTTCCGCTGTCCACGGTCCCATCGACGCAGGCGCCGGCGCTGGGATCGGCCATTCATGCGGCGGTGGCCGCCGGTGCCTACCCCGATGTCTACGCCGCCGCCCGGCGGATGGGGAGCCGCACCCGCAACGCCTATCTTCCGATCGCGCACAACGTTGCGGCCTATGACCGGCTGTACCGCGAGTACGTGGCAGCCCACGACTGGTTTGGCCGTGGCAACGACATGATGCGCCGGCTGCGGCGCATCGCAACCCCCGAGCCGGTGGGAGCCTCCCGATGACGATCACCTCCGATATCGATCGGGTCGTATCCGAACTGCGCCAACAGGTCTGCGATCTGCACGCCGTGCTCACCCAGTACGAGCTGGTGATCTGGACGGCGGGCAATGTCTCGGCCCGGGTACCCGGCCGCGATCTGATGGTCATCAAACCCTCGGGTGCCGAGTACGCGTCGTTGCGTGCCGAGGACATGGTGGTGTGCGACCTGCACGGCAATCTGGTCGACGGGGTGCTCAGTCCGTCCTCGGACACCGCGGCGCACGCCTACGTGTACCGGCATATGCCCGAGGTGGGTGGTGTGGTGCACACCCATTCGACCTACGCGACCGCGTGGGCCGCGCGCGGTGAGCCGATCCCGTGCGTGCTGACGATGATCGCCGACGAGTTCGGGGGTGACGTTCCGGTGGGTCCGTTCGCGTTGATCGGCGATGACTCGATCGGGCGCGGGATCGTGGACGTGCTCCGCGACAGCAGATCTCCCGCGGTGTTGATGCGAAATCATGGCCCGTTCACCATCGGCCGGACCGCGCGCGACGCCGTCAAGGCGGCGGTGATGGTCGAGGATGTGGCCCGCACCGTGCACATCAGCCGCCAGCTGGGGCCGGCGCCGACCATCGACGCCGCGGCGGTCACGGCGCTCTTCGACCGTTACCAGAACGTGTACGGCCAGCCTTCCGACGTCTTGCAGGAGAACCCATGATCGCGTCCCGACTCGTCAGCAGCCAGGTGTGGCTGGTCACCGGTAGTCAGTCGATGTACGGCCCCGAGACCCTGGCGCAGGTGGCCGAACAGAGCCGCCGGATCGCCGAGATGTTGGACGGCAGTGCCGAGATCCCGGTGGAGGTCCGCTGGCTGCCGGTCGTCACCGATCCGGAACAGATCGCCGGGGTGCTGGCCGAAGCCAGCGCATCGGCGGAGTGCGTCGGGGTCATCGCCTGGATGCACACCTTCTCGCCGGCCAAGATGTGGATCCGCGGGCTCAAGCTGTTGCGCAAGCCGCTGCTGCATCTGCACACTCAGTTCGGCGTCGAGTTGCCCTGGCAGAGCATCGACATGGATTTCATGAACCTCAACCAGGCGGCCCACGGAGACCGGGAGTTCGGGTACATCCAAACGCGGTTGTCGACCTCGCGGAAGACCATCGCCGGGCACGTCAGCGATCCACACACCCGCTCCCGGATCGGGTCCTGGGTGCGCGCGGCCCTGGGCACCGCCGAGTTGTCCACGCTGAAGGTCGCACGGTTCGGCGACAACATGCGTGGTGTCGCGGTCACCGAGGGCGACAAGGTCGAGGCCGAAGCGCATTTCGGTGCCTCGATCGAGGCATACGGCGTCAACGACCTGGTCAATGTGGTGGAACGGGTGCGCCCCGCCGACGTCGACAAACTCGTGCGCGAGTACGAGCACACCTATCGGGTCGATCCGGAGTTGTTGCCTGGCCGTGACCGGCACACATCGTTGCGGCACGGCGCGCAGATCGAACTCGGTCTGCGGAAGTTCCTCGTGGACGGCGGATTCCACGCGTTCACCACGAACTTCGAAGACCTCGGCGGTCTGCGTCAGCTGCCGGGACTGGCCGTGCAGCGGTTGATGGCCGACGGCTATGGCTTCGGTGGGGAGGGTGACTGGAAGACGGCGATGATGTTGCGCACGGTCAAGGTGATGGCCGAGGGCCTGCCGGGCGGGACGTCGTTCATGGAGGACTACACCTATGACCTGACGCCCGGACGCGAACGTATCCTGGGCGCCCACATGCTCGAGGTGTGCCCGAGTATCGCAGCGGGGACGCCCACCCTGGAGGTGCACCCGCTGTCCATCGGCGATCGTGACGACCCGGTCCGGCTGCGTTTCACCGCCGCCCCGGCCGATGCGGTTATTCTCGGGATCTGCGATATGGGCAGCCGATTCCGTTTGGTGGCCAACGAGGTTCGCGTCACCGAACCGGATCAGGAGCTGCCGAATCTTCCGGTGGCCTGCGCGGTGTGGGAGCCGCGGCCGTCGTGGTCGACGTCGGCGGAGGCCTGGCTGATGGCCGGTGCGCCGCACCACACGGTCCTGACCACCGCTGTCGGCACCGAGGTGATCGACGATTTCGCGATGATGACCGATACCGAACTGCTCATCATCGACGACACCACGACCGTGCGCGGTTTTCAGCACGAGCTGAGGTGGAATGACGTGTATCACCGTGTCGCTGCCGGACTTTGAGCGGGCGGGACGTTGATGCGCGTCGCGCGGCTGCATGCGGTTGGCGATCTGCGGGTCGGCACCGAAGATGATCCCGGTGACGCCCCGCCCGGGTGCTCGCTGCTCGCGGTGACCTCGGTGGGCATCTGCGGTTCGGATCTGCACTGGTTCACCGGCGGGGGTATCGGGGAGAACCGGATCGAACATCCCGTGGTGCCCGGCCATGAGTTCGCGGCGCGGGCCGTCACCGGGCCATACGCCGGCCGGCGGGTGGCTGTCGATCCGGCGATCCCGTGCCGCATCTGCGAATCGTGTCTGGCGGGTCACCATAATCTCTGTCCGACAGTGCAGTTCGCCGGACACGGGACCCTCGACGGCGCGTTGCAGGAGTACCTGGTGTGGCCGGATCACCTGCTGCATCCGCTTCCCGATGAGCTCAGCGACGACGCGGGGGCGCTGCTGGAACCGCTGGGGGTGGCCATTCACGCGGTGGACGTCAGCCACCTGCAACCCGGCGCCGATGTGTTGGTGGTGGGTGCCGGCCCGATCGGCGCCCTCGCGGTCCAGGTCGCACTGCGTGCCGGCGCGGCGCGGGTGTTCGTGACCGAACCACTCGCGCACCGGCGGGCCACCGCGTTGCGCCACGGTGCCACCGCCGCGTGGTCACCCACCGATGGTGCCGGGGAGGTCATGAGCGCCACGCGGGGGCGCGGCGTCGATGTGGTCATCGAGCTGGCCGGGTCCGACGCCGGGATCGCCACCGCCGTGGCCGCCGTCCGCCCGGGCGGACGGGTGGCGCTCGCGGGCATCCCGTCCGAGGATCGGTCGTCGTTTCCGGCCGCCGCGGCGCGCCGCAAGGGCCTGACGTTTGCGATGGTCCGCCGGATGAAGGACACCTATCCGCGTGCCATTGCCCTGGCCGTCGACGGTGTGGACCTCGATGCGCTGGTCACCGGGCGGCATGGCCTCGATCAGGCGGACGAGGCTTTCCGTGCGGCGGCCCAGCGCCAGGGCGACAAGGTCGTGGTGGCGGTGTCCGCTGGCTGACCGGTTGCCAGGGCAAGTTACCGGTCAGTAGGCTCGAAGGGCCGACGGGTGGGAGCTGCAGTGGTCGAAACGAAGTTCATCGAGATGCACGGTATGCGCCAAGCGGTCGTGGACGAGGGTGACGGTGACGAGGTCCTGTTGCTGATCCACGGCATGGCGGGCAGCGCGCAGACCTGGCGTGCGGTGTTGCCCCAGCTCGCCAAGAGATACCGCGTGATCGCGCCCGACCTGCTCGGACACGGTCAGTCGTCGAAGCCTCGCACCGACTACTCGCTGGGCGCGTTCGCGGTCGGCCTGCGTGATCTGCTCGACGAACTCGGCGTCGAATCGGCGACGGTTGTCGGCCAATCCCTGGGCGGTGGCGTCGCGATGCAGTTCCTCTACCAACATCCCGACTACTGCCGCCGGCTCGTACTCATCAGCAGTGGCGGACTCGGTCCCGATGTGGGTTTGATCCTGCGCCTGCTGGCGGCGCCGGGAGCCGAGTTCGTGATGCCGGTGATCGCGCCGTCGCCGGTGCTGCGGGCCGGAAACGCCGTGAAGTCCTGGCTGAGCTCAGCAGGGTTGCGCTCCCCGCGGGGCGCGGAAATATGGAGCGCGTACTCGTCGTTCGGGGACAGCGAGACGCGTCAGGCATTCCTGCGGACCCTGCGTTCGGTGGTCGATTATCGCGGTCAGGCCGTTAGTGCCCTGAACCGGCTGAATCTGCGCGAAGGTCTACCGATACTTGCGATCTGGGGCGAGCAGGACAACATCATCCCGGTCGACCATGCCTACGCGGCGTTGGAGGCCCGCCCGGATTGCCGCCTCGAAGTCCTGCCTGGCGTAGGGCATTTCGCGCAGGTCGAAGCACCGGACAAGGTGATCGACCTTCTCGACGAGTTCATCTCCACGACAGAGCCCGCCAACCCGACCCGCTGATTCGCTCCTTGTGTCGCGTGGGCGCGCGGCGGCCATTATTACGAGACTCTTGAATTCCGGAACTAAGGAGTCCAGTATTCAGGTGTGACGACGAGCACACCGACAGCGGCGCCCCGACGGGGCCGACCCCGCGACGACCGGCTGGACGCGGCGATCGTGGCGGCGGCGGTCGCCGAGGTCGGTGCCAAGGGGTGGGGTGGGGCGACCATTGAAGGCATCGCCACTCGCGCCGGCGTCGGCCGCGCCTCCATCTACCGGCGTTGGGGTAGCAAGTACGAGTTGTTCCAGTACGCCGCTGAATCGATCACCCAGTCGTCGGCCGGTGTGGACACCGGATCTTTCGTCGACGATCTGTTCGCCGCGCTGCTGCCCATCGCGGACATGCTGACCCAACCGGACCTCGCCGCACTGCTGCCATCGCTGCTCGCCGAGGCGACCAACGATGAGGCGGTGCGCTCCACGGTGCGGACCTTCGCCGGACGGTGCCGGCAGCAGGCGGTCGACGCGGTCGAGCGGGCCCGCGACCGGGGAGACGTCCCGCCGTCGACCGACGCCGATGCCTTGGTGGACATGCTCGCCGGTGGACTGGTGTACCGACGTCTCCTGCTCGGTGAGGCGGCCGACGCCGCGGCCATCCGCGCACTGATCCGGCAAGCATTAGGGGAGTGGACATGACCCATGTCCTGGACGTCGATCTCACCGATCCGGCGCTGTACACGAATGGTTTCCCGCACGAGGTCTTCACCGAACTGCGGGGTCGCGGTGCGATACACCGGCACGCTGCCGTCGAGGGCCGGCCGGGGATCCCGTCGATTCCGTTCTGGTCCATCGTCACCCACCCGGAGATCCAGCAGGCCAACCGCGACTGGAAGACCTTCGCCGCCGCCGGAGGCCCGATGATGGAACCGAACCCGTTGCTGTCGGCGGGACGGAACCTGGTGTCGATGGATCCGCCCGATCAGGCCGCGATGCGCCGGATCATCACCTCGGAGTTCACGCCGCGCATGATCGGCAGGCTCGAGCAGCTCATCGCCGCCCGCACCGCACGGATCCTCGAAGCGGCCGCCGGTGACATCTGCGATTTCGTCCGCGATATCGCTTATCAGGTGCCGATGCATCTGATCGCCGACATCGTCGGGATCCCCGAGTCGGACCGGCCGTGGGTGTTCGAGCGGGTCGACCATCTGCTCAAGGCCGGCGATCCCTACCGCGGCTACACCGAGGACGACCGGCTGGGATTCCAGGTCGAACTGTTCGAGTACGCGCAACGACTGAGCGCCGAGAAGCGGGCGCATCCGACCGACGATGTGTGGACCAAGCTCGCCGGCCAACTCGACGGGTTCGAACTGGACATGTTCTTCCTCATCCTGTCCATCGCGGGCAGCGAGACCACGCGTAATGCGCTGACCCAGGGCCTGATTGCGTTGCTGGACAATCCCGGGCAATGGGCCCAGCTGCGGTCGGACCAGCAGCTCGCGCTGACCGCCGCCGACGAGGCGATCCGCTGGGCGAGCCCTGTCCTGTTCTTCGGCCGCACCGCCACCTGCGATGTGACCGTGGGCGGGCAGGACGTGAAAACCGGTGACCGCGTGCTGTTCTGGTATCCGTCGGGTAACCGTGACGAGAACGTGTTCGTTGATCCGTTCCGGTTCGACATTCGCCGCTCGCCGAACCCACACCTGTCCTTCGGCGGGGGCGGCGTGCACTACTGTCTGGGCGCGAACCTGGCGCGCAAAGAGGTCGAGGTGGTGCTCGGGACCCTCGCGGCCGGCTATGACATCGAACTGGCCGGGCCCGCGGTGTGGGCGGGTGGCGGGCCGGTGCACAACGTCGGCATCGGGATCGACTCGCTGCCGGTGCGGGTGAGCGCGCGCCACTGACGTGCGGTCACCTGGGCCGGACTCGAGCTGCGGCGCCGCGCGGTGACGGTGAGTTGTGCAGCCGGCCCGGTGACGATTGCGCCGTTACAACGCGCGGAAAACGTCAGGCGACATTCGTGTCTGCGACGTTGCGCTCGCCCGGCGCCTGCGCGCACGACGAGCATTCGGCCGAATCGATGTCGATGTGTCCACAGCTGGTGCAGATGAAAGGGATCATGGCCGGCCTTCGGGTCAGTGGTAGGGCGCCGTATCGCGCCATTGCCACGCAGGTACCCCGCAAGCCCGCGGGTCCAAACCGGCATCGGGTAAACGGGAGGTGAACGTCGGGTGGCACCGCAGGCCCGATCCGGGGGTTCGGTGCCACCCGGGCCGATCAGTAGTCCCAGACCGCCGGGATGAACCGGAAGACGCCGCCGGCGGCCGCCACATGGCAGACCGACGGGAACGGCAGGTGGGTGGCCACGAGCTGCTCGCGGGTGGCCGCCAGCTCGGTCAACAGCTGGATCCGGACCCGTGCCGACTCCTCCGGGTCGTGTTCGAATCCGTTCTGCCATTCGGGGTTGTCGAACCCGGGCTGGAACACCGCATCACCGGCGAACGTCAACGCCTCGCCACGCGATTCGATGCGCACGATGCTGTGCCCGGGGGTGTGGCCACCGGTGCGGCGCAGCAGTACGCCGGGCGCCACCTCGTACTCGTTCTCGAAGGTCCGCAGCTGTCCGCGGTAGAGGTCCAGGAACTGCGCGGCGGTCTGGCGTAGCACCGGCGGGATGGCGGCCGGCATGACGGTGCGGGTGAAGTCGGGGGCCGCCCAGAACTCCGCCTCGGCGGTGGCGACATGCACCCGCAGGTCCGGCCGCAGTTTGTTGCGCAGCCCGTCCACGAGCAGCCCGCCGATGTGGTCCATGTGCAGGTGGGTGAGCACCACATCGGTCACCGAGGACGGTTGGATCCCGGCGGCCACCAGGCGCGAGCTCAGCTGCCCGGCGCGCGGGAAGTCCGGGAACTCGGTGCCCAGTCCGGAGTCGATGAGGATGGTCTTGCCGCCGCTGCGCACTACGGCCACGTTCAGCGGCCAGTCGAGGATCTCCGGTGGCAGGAACATGTCCTTGAGCCAGGCCGAGTACTCGGCGGGTTCGGCGTTGGTGGCCATCGTCGACGCGGTGATCGGCAGCACCCCGTCGCTGATCACCAGTACATCGATATCGCCCACCTGCAGTGCGTAGCGTGACGGCACCAGCTCGTCGAGCCCCGTCCCGGTGAGGTCTGCAATATTGTCCACGCTCATGGTGTGTCCTCCTGATCGTCGTCTCGACGAAGGTGCGGGCTGCCCTTCTACCCGCTCGAACGCACGCATTCCGCAGAGTTTTCCCGTTCAGGCATCCTGGAGGTATGAACTCGTCTCAGGAGGCCGTGCCTGACGCTCTGCTCGCGGAGTTTCACGTGTTGCGCGAGGAGTTCTCCCGATTCATGTTCGCCTACAAGTTCGGCATGGACGAGGTGAGCACCAAGGTCTCCATCCTGCAGCAGGAGTTCAAGCACCTGCAGAAGTACAATCCGATCGAGCATGTGACGAGTCGGCTCAAGACGCCGGAGAGTGTGCTCGACAAGATCGCCCGCAAACAGTGCGAGCCGCGCTTCGAGGAGATTCGGGCCAAGATCACCGACATCGCCGGTGTCCGGGTCACCTGCTCGTTCACATCCGACGTCTACCTGATCTCCGAAGCGCTCATGCGGCAGCACGATCTCACCGTGCTGCAACTGAAAGATTATGTGGCCGCGCCCAAGCCGAACGGCTATCGCAGCCTGCACCTGATCGTCGAGGTGCCGGTCTTCCTGTCCAGTGGCGTGGTGGATGTTCCGGTCGAGGTGCAGATACGCACCGTGGCGATGGACTTCTGGGCCAGTCTCGAACACAAGATCTTCTACAAGTACTCCGGGGACGTGCCGCCCCACATCGCGCGCAGCCTGCAGGAGGCGGCCACGACCGCGGCGCGACTCGATGAGGAGATGGAGAGTCTGCACCATGACGTGCACGGTGCGCTGCCGCCCGTGCCGGTCGAGATGGCCAACGGCAGCATCCCGATCCCGGACGCCGTGCTGGCCCGCTTCGCCGCGCAGCGGGTGGCATTCGCGCCACTGATCTAGCCGGCCGGCGAGAAGCGTTGCCGCGCAGGCGCCTGTTCGCGCGCTACGTCTGCGGAGCGCCCAGCGGGAACTGCGTGATGGCGCGTTCGAGCACATCGCGCAGCGTCCCGGCCGTGGGAACGTCCAGCCAGAACTGGACCGCGGTGTGGATGGCGGCGACGACGGTCGCAGCGGCCAGGCGCGGCGCGAGGTCGACGGTCGGGTCGGTGTCACTGCGAATGCCGACCTCGGCGGCGATGAGTCGTTCGATTGCGATATCGGACCTTCGCTCCTCCGCGTACAGCGAGGGTTCGGAGCGGATCAGCCGACTGCGGGCCATCCAGTCGCGATCCGGTTCGTCGGTGAACAGCGCGAGGGCGGCCTCGCGGAGGGCCTCGTGCAGCGGCTCCTCGGCGGGCCGGGCGCGAAGGGCTGCGCAGAAGACGTCGGTCCGGATCGCCGCGACGCCGACGATCGCCGCCTCCTTGCTCGGAAAGTAGTTGTTGAACGTTCTGGGTGAGACGCCGGCTGCTGCGGCGATGTCCTCGGTGCGGACCGCTGCGACGCCACGGTCGACGGCGAGCCGGAGTGCGATGGCACTCAGTCGGGCACGCATCTCGCGTTTCTTTCGTTCGCGCAACCCGAGCGTGGTTGCGCCGTCGGCGCCCATGGAATCCTCACTCATCGCGAGATGCTATCTGAGATGCATAGTCGTGCAGATACTTTGGTGATTCGCCGGATATTCGCGACAGCACCTTCGGAAGTGGGCTGGAGAGAAACAGGTTGCGTCCGGCGATGCTCAGCCGGGTTCGTGGCACCGTGATGTAGGTGAACAGATGGGCCTGCTTGCCGGTGACCAGTGGACGTTGTGCGGCCTCGTACCGGGCGAACGCTTCGTGCGCAGAGCGGTGGGCTCCGAGCTCGCCGGCGAGTCGGTAGGCGCCGGTGAGCGCCAGAAGCGCCCCCGCCCCCGACGCCGGTGACGCGCAGTAGGCGGCGTCACCGACCAACACGACGCGCCCCGTGGACCACGACGGGAGCTTGATCTGGTCAAGAGCGTCGAAGTAGAAGTCGGGCGCGCTGTCGGCGGCATCGAGCAACGCGGGCACGTGCCAGCCGAGATCGCCGAACGCGCCGCGCAGCAGGCGACGCTGCTCGTCGGTATCGCGGTAGTCGTAGTTGATCGGGTCGTCGCTGTGAAAGATGAAGTTGATCAGGCCGTGGCCGGGCTCGCCCCGGTACACGGCCGCCGACCTTCCCGGCTCGTTGTAGAACGTCGTCCAATGACGCTCGCCCACAGCGAGATCAGCACTGGCAACCGCATAGTAGTGATGCTTGAACACCCGAAACCGCGCCTCCGGGCCGAACGTCAAACGCCGGACACCCGAGTGTATTCCGTCCGCACCGACGACGATGTCGAACCGTCGCGGCGGCTGCTGGGCGAAGGTGACATTCACCCCGGTGTCGTCCTGCTCGAGCGCGGTGACGCTGTCGCCGAAGATGTACTCGACGTCGGATTCGGTTGCGTGATAAAGCAAGTGCGAAAGGTCGCCACGGGTGATCTCGATGTCCTCGGAGCCCACCAACTTCTCGATATCGGCCGCTGCGTAGCGCGCGCGTTGGCGGTCATTGCGGTCGACGAACCGCATGCCGTTGTTGGCCAGCGCGCGGGCCCTAATCGCCGGGCTGAGCCCCATGCGGTCGACGACCGCCAACGCCTCGGCCCGGATGTCCACGCCGTTGCCGCCGCGCCGGAGTTCGGTTGCCTGTTCGACGATGGTGACCTGGAAACCTGCGCGGGCAAGCCAGAACGCGGTCGCAGGTCCGGCGATGCTGGCGCCGGCGATGAGGATCTGAGTGGGTGGCACGCGACCATCCTGCCAAATTTTTGCGCACTACGCATAATTGCGCGATAAGCAATAAAACTGATGGCTGGTGCCGATACGACGTCGGAGATCTTGTCACCGAGGAGGTCAGCGAGCCGGTCTCTTCCGCAGTCGCGCGAGCAGTGATGCATATTCGTCCTCGCGGTGATAGATGCGGCACCATGCGTGGAGGCGCTCGAGTGTCCCAGGCGGAAGCGCAATCTGGCCATGCAGCGCGACGTGAAGTAGCCGGTGGATGGCGGCCGAGTGATGTGCACTCCCGAGGTTCATGAAAACCACGGCGCGCTGCTCGACGCTCAGGTGTGCGTTCAGATTGTCGGCAAGTTCCCATGCGATCTGGCGATCAGTCGTAGCAATCACGTTGTCTCACCTTCTGTCGTGCCGGTGCGCGACTACTGGACGCGCTTCTCTCGGCCGTGCCAGGCGCGTTCGCGCAGGACGTATTTCTGGGTCTTGCCGGTGGATGTCTTGGGCAGCTCACCGAATATCACGTGCTTGGGTGCTTTGAACCGCGCGATGCAGGCCCGCACGTGCTCGATGATGTCGTCGGCGGACACCTGATGGCCGGGCTTGAGGGTGACGTGGGCGGCAGGCACTTCGCCCCACTGGGGGTCCGGCACCCCGATGACCGCCACGTCGAGGACGGCGGGGTGCTCCATGATGACCTGCTCGACTTCCACCGAGGCGATGTTCTCCCCGCCGGAGATGATCACGTCTTTACTGCGGTCGCGTAATTCGATGTACCCGTCGGTGTGGCGTACGCCGAGGTCGCCGGTCCTGAACCAGCCGTCGGGTGCAGCCGCCGCGGTACCGGCCGCGTCGTGCAGGTACCCGAGCATCACGTTGTTGCCGCGCAGCGCGATCTCCCCGATGGTCTCGCCGTCGGCAATCACGTCGCCACCGTCGTCGGCGAGCACCCGAATGTCGCACGAGATCATGTTCGCGACGCCCTGTCGGGCCTTCATCCGCGCGCGCGCCGCCATGTCGAGTCCGTCCCATTCAGGGCGCCAATCACAAATGGCGGCCGGTCCGTACGTTTCGGTCAGTCCGTACAGATGCGTGACGTCGAAACCGAGTGTCGTCATCCTCCGCAGGATGGCCGGTGAGGGCGGCGCCCCGCCGGTGGCGATTCGGACCGGTGTGCCGGTGACGGTGTCCGCCTCGGCCGCGTAGGCGATCATGGAGAGCACGGTCGGGGCACCGTTGAGGTGTGTGACGCCCTGACTGCGGATCAGGCGCCAGACCTCGGCGGGGTCCACCCTGCGCAAGCACACGTGGGTGGCGGCCGCGGCGGTGACCGCCCAGGGAAAGCACCAACCGTTGCAATGGAACATCGGAAGCGTCCAGAGGTAGACCCCTGACGGGGACAGGCCGGTATGGCCGACCATTGCCAGCGCCTGGAGATAGGCACCCCGGTGGGAGTACATCACTCCCTTGGGTTTTCCTGTCGTCCCCGAGGTGTAGTTGACCGACAGCACGCTGCGTTCGTCGGTCGGAATCCGCCGTAGTGGGGCGGCCGCGGACACCATCTGCTCGTACTCGCCGTCTCGATCATCGCCGCACTGCACCACGATCGGCGGCACGCTCATCAGGGTCCGAACCTGCTCCACGACCTCTCTTCGCGCTGGCCGATCTCGCGTGCATACGGGGCCAATCGCCGTTCGACGGCGGCGCGCGCCTGGGTGCGCAGGCCGATGATCTCGTCGGGTAGCCAGACTTCGTGGGTCATGCGGTCCTGGGTCCGCGGTACCGGGGGACCGATGGGCGGGGCGTCCGTGGTCGACATGGGCACTCCTTCGTGGGGTCGGCCCATCATAGCAGTCAATGTTGACTGTTTATTGGCGGAGCGGTTCGCCCAGCAGAAATGTCCGGGCGGTGGTGCGCCACAGCGCGACGTGGGGATCGGTCGCCGGATCGCGGTCGACGAAGGTGTAGGTCAGCGCGATGCCGCGCATGCTGGCGAACACCACATCGCGCATCAGGTCGAAGCGCGGGTGGCTGCTGTGCACCGGCCCGAACATGGTGGCAATCACGTTCTGGATCGCACGG
>Ga0075012_10001962_pt1 | contig 20455 bp, 19 predicted proteins | sample All_14_2_FD_71474 | JGI IMG/M metagenome (GOLD analysis project Ga0075012, IMG submission 71474) | Freshwater microbial communities in response to fracking from Pennsylvania, USA - Allegheny Zone_MetaG_DW_15 | ecosystem: Environmental > Aquatic > Deep subsurface > Groundwater > Drilled... | reverse complement strand
TTGCCACCGCGGGCGATATCATGCGCGGGCTCGACATGGGGCTTGATCGCTTCAAGTTCTTCCCTGCCATGGCCGCAGGCGGCCTTCCGGCGCTCAAGGCGCTGGCCGCGCCCTTCGGCAACGTGCGCTTCTGCCCCACCGGTGGGATCGGGCCGGACAATGCCGCCGAATGGCTCGCCTGCGATCCGGTGTTGTGCGTCGGCGGCTCGTGGGTGGCGCCCAAGGGCGCGCCTGACCGGGCAGAAGTGGAGCGGCTGGCACGCGCGGCCTGCGCGCTGCGCTGAGCGGCGCGGGTGGGGCTGAAGGCGCTGTCAGTCCTTCGCCAGCAGCCAGGCGAAGATTTCGGGCAGGCGCGCCGCCCAGGCGTTTTCCTCGTGCTCGGCCCCTTGATAGACGCGGCTTTCCCAGTCGCGCCCCCTGTGCCAGCCGGCTGCGGCAAGGCGCGCGTCCACCACCTCCTGATAGGGCGCGTAATACTGGTCGAGCGTGGCGGTGCCGTGGTCCATCCACAGCCGCCGCCCCGCGGGCGGGCCGAGCCGGGCGGCAAACCATGCGTCCCACAGCGCCTTGAGCGCCGCGTCCTCGCCCGCCGCGGCGCGGGGATCGACCGCGGGCCAGTGCGACGAGACGCACCCTGCCCGCCCGAACACGTGCGGCGCCTCGAGAAAGGCATAGCAGCTCATCAGCCCGCCCATCGAGGAGCCGATGATCGCGGTGTCCGCGCGCCCCGGGCGGGTGCGGAAATTGTCATCGACCCAGCTCTTGAGCGGCCCGGCGATCCAGGCGAGATAGCGATCGGAGACGATCTCGCCCCCGGCGGCGGCGTCCATCTGTGCGCGCAGCGGCGCCGGGGCGGCCTCATAGGCGCTGCGGGGGAGATATTGGCGATAGCGGTCGGCCCCCGGCGCCCAGATGCCGATGATGATATGCGGCTCCACCCGCCCGGTGGCGACCGCCGCCAGCATCGCCTTGTCCGCCGCCCAGACCTTGTTGAAGTTGGACGTGGCCGGATCGAAAAGGTTGTGGCCATCGTGCATGTAGAGCACCGGGTAGCGGCGCGCGGAAGCATCATAGCCCGGCGGCAGCCAGATGGTGAGGCGCTGGTCGGGCAGGCCCGCAGCGGCGATGCGCGGATATTGAAGGAAGCGGCCCTGCCCTGCGCCGGCGCCCGCAAGCGCGGGGTTTGCGCCAGCGCCGAGCAGCATCAACCCCAGCACCAGCGCGGCGATCAGACGCAGCATCGGCAGGCCTCCCTCTTTGGCCTTGCCCTTATTGCGGGGGGCGCGCGCCGGCTCAAGCCCCGCGCGCGGCCGCGGCGGCGAGCATCAGCGCGCCGGCGATCCCGGCATTGGCCCCAAGCCGGGGCGCGATGATACGCTGGCGCGCGGCGCCGGGCAGGTAGCCGGCATCCAGCGCCGCGGCGCGCGCCGCGACCCGTGCGATGAGCCCGGGAGTCTGCGCCACCCCGCCGCCGATCACCACGGTCTCGAGCGCGAGGCTGGCAAAGAGCACGTGGCAGGCCTCGGCAAGATAGTGGGCGATGATCTCGTGGCCCGGGTGCTCGGCGGGCAGCTGCGACAGTGGCGCGCCCCAGCGCGCGCTCACCGCCGGTCCGCTCGCCAGCCCTTCGAGGCAATCGCCGTGATGGGGGCAGACCCCGGCAAAGGCGCCGTCATCGGGGTGGCGGCGGGGGAAGATGTGGCCGAACTCGGGATGGGCGGTGCCGTGCACGGCGCGGCCATCGAGCACCAGCCCGCCGCCGATCCCGGTGCCGATGGTGAGATAGGCAAGCCCCGCCGGCGCCCTGGGCGCGGCGGCATATTCGGCCAGCGCCGCGGCATTGACATCGGTATCAAGCCCGATCGGCACGCCAAGGCGCGCGGCAAAGAAGCCGGCGATTTCGCACCCGGCCCAGCCGGGCTTGGGGGTGTTGCCGAGCCGGCCCCAATCGGCTGCGGCGCGGTCGAGCACCAGCGGGCCGAAGCTCGCGATCCCGAGCGCGGTAAGCGGCCCTTGCGCCGCAAGCCATTCTGCCGCTTCGGCCAGCGTGCTCGCCGGATCGCGGGTGGGGATGGTGCGGCGCGCAAGGATATCGTCAGGCGCACGGCCCACGGCGAGCACGAACTTGGTGCCCCCGGCCTCAATCGCCCCCAGCATCACGCGCGCTCCTCTGCCACCGGCGCGCGCAGGAAGGCGCGGTCGCCCTCAAGCGCGAGGTGCAGGAGCGGCGCGGGCGCCCCGCCGAAGCGCCCGTCGGGCAGCACATCGACAAAGCTCGAGACGGCAAGGCTGGCATCGACGTGCCAGCTATAGGTCTGCTGCGGGCGATCGGGCGGATTGGCGAGCACCAGAGCGCTGCCATTGACCGGGCGCCAGGGCCCGGCCAGGCTCTCGGCCACCATGGCATAAAGCCCGGTTGGCGCGTGGCGCAGTCCCGGCGCGAAGGTCGCGCTCTGGGTTGACCAGAAGGCATAGTAACGCCCGGCGTGAAAGACGAGATGGGCGCGTTCGAGCTCGTTGTTGACCCCATCGGCATGAAAGCAGGGGGCCAGCGCCTCCCAGCCCGAGGCCGTGCGCCGGGCCAGCCCGAAGGCGCCGTTGAAGGCGCTCCTTGATCCGGCGAGCGAGGCGGTGAAGGCGAGATATTCGCTGCCATCGGCCGGATCGCAAAACCACGCCGGATCGCGCAGCGCCTTGATCCGCCCGGGCGCGCCCTCGTGCGCATCGGCGGCCATGTAGTGCGGGGCGGGATCGGCAAGGATTGGCTCGGGCGGCGCCCAGTCGCACGGCCAGCCATCCGCGCCGATCCGCGCCCGCGCGCTCCACAATTGCTGCTGATAGCCCCCACCGCGCGCGGCGCTGCCGGCGGCGGTGAAGAACAGCGTCACCCCGTCATCATCGAGCAGCGCCGAGCCGGCCCATTCGCGCTCATAGGGCACATCGAAGCGCGGGAGCACCGGGCCATGATCGCGCCAGCCCCCCTCCTCGCGCACGAGCCAGTGGATGCGCGCCTCGAAATGGCGCAGCGCCGGATCGCCCCTATCGGGCGCGCTCAGCGCCATCCACAGCTCGCGCCCGGCAAGCCGGGTGCGCTGGCCCGCTGCGTCCTGGAGCGGCCACATGTCCCAATAGACCCGCCCCGGATCGAGGCCCGCGGACGCCGGCGCTGCCACCGGGGGGATCAGCCGGGCATCATCGGGCGCAAGGTCGCGCAGGTGCTCAGCTTTCCAGGCGCTCGTCATCGCCGCAATCTATCCCAATTCCTGCTGAGGCAAAGCGACTGGCCGCCGCCAAGGGGAGCGTGCGGCGGCCAGCCTTGGTGCATCGCTGCGGCGCGCCCTAGAAGTCGAACCGCAAGGATGCCATCACCGTGCGCCCGGCGATCGAGCGCGCGCGCACGATGCCATTGGCCGGGATCGCGCCTTCCTCGGCCTCGGTAAAGCCGGTGGCGTTGAACAGGTTGGTGGCATTGAGGCCGATCTCGATCCGCTCGACCGGCCGCACCGCCACGAAGGCGTTGACCTGCGCATAGGCCGGCAGCTTCAACTGGTTGCTGTCCTGGGTGAAGCTGTCGGTGGTGCCAACGATGTTGGCCCCCAGAGTGAACAGGTCGCTGTCATACTGGGCGGTGGCCTGATAGATGAGATCGGCCTGGCGCCGCGGGGTGTTGCCGATCACGCTGGCATCGAGCGCGTCCTTGATCTCGGCATCGGTGAAGGTCGCGCCCGCCGAGAGGGTGAAGCCGCCGAGGCGATAGGCGCCCTCAAGCTCGAGCCCATAGGCCTCGTAGGTGGTGTCGAACAGCACCAGCGGGGCGATATCGACATTGGTCTCGCTGGTCTTGGCATAAAAGCCCGTGGCAAAGAGCGAGAGCGGGCCGGAGCGGTATTTGAGCCCGGCCTCGAGCTGATCGACCCGCGCGATCACCCCGGCATCACCGCCCGGAAGGCTGCCATCGAGCGTGCTTACCGCCGGGCTGAACAGCGACCGGTCGGCGGTGTGGCGCCCGCCCTGCGAATAGCGCAGGAACACGCCCAGATCATCGCTGACAAGGTAATTGGCGCCGAGCGAGAAGCTGACGTAGTCATATTCGTAATTGACCGGGCGCGCGTTCGTCAGCGGCAGCACGCTGGTTTGCGCCTCGGCCGGGCTGATGGTGCCGTTGTTGTCGAAGTCGAAGCTTGTCACCCCCACGCCAAAGCCGCTGTCCGATCCGGTAATGGTGCCGCTGGCATCGCCGAAGTCATAGCGGATCGAGGCATCGAGCGTGAGCCGGCCAAGTTCGAGCGAGAGCGAAGCAAAGGGCGCATAGGTCGAATAATCGACATCATAGCTGCGCCGGCAGCAATTGCCGAAGAAGGTGGCGCCATAGCCCACCACGCCGTTCTGCGTCACCAGCGCTCCGCCGGCATTGCGGATATCCACCAGCACCGCGCGCCCGCCGCCCTCGACCGTCTGGACATGGCTGGTCCACAGCCAATCGGTGTCGATGGTCTGGCGCGAGAGGTAAAAGCCGGCGGTGAAATTGGCGGTGCCGCCGCCAATGTCGAAGCTTTTGCCCACCCGGAAATCATTGGTGATGTTGTCGAGGCTGTTGAGCCTGGTGTTGAACACCACCACGTTGGTGAGCAACCCGTTGCCGCCGATGGTGGCCGGATTGGCCACCTGCCCGGCATTGGGGCCGCTGGCAAAGACGATGCTGGCACCCGGCCCGCCGATGGCATTGGCAATATCCTGCGCCGCGCCCGCCCCGGCGGGGAAGGGCGAGAGGAAGCTGCCCGAATTGTCGGCAAAGCGGAAGCGGTTGGTAAGCTGCCAACCATCGCCGACATCGATCTCGCTCTCGATCCCGAAGGCGAGGCTCCTCACCGAAAGGCCATCACGGAAATCATAGCGCGCCGGGTTGTTGTTGCCATCGAGCGTCACCACCGGCCCCAAGAAGGGGCTGTAAAGGCTGTCGCGGCGCGGATCGAAGCCGGCAATCGCCTGGTAATCGGGGTTGCCATTGGTGCCCGTCACCCGCACCGGCTGGGGCAGGATGGTGGGGGTGCGATCATCGAGATACTTGGCCGAGAGGCGGACATAGCCGCCATCGAACGCCTTGGTGATATTGGCCTTGATCTGCCCCCCGTCATAGCCGTTGTAGCCAATGTCGCGCGGGCCTTCGCCGGTGCGGTAGAAGCCGCCGATGTGGAAAGTAAGGTCATCGGCAAGCGGGGCGCCGTAATCGAAATCGAGCCGGTAGGTCTCGAAATCGAGCCCGATCGTGCCCTGGATCGCCCCGCCTTCCTGCTGGCCGGTCTTGGAGATGAAGTTGATCACCGCGCCCGGCGCGTTCGAGGCGAAGGTCGAGGCCGAACCGCCGCGCACCGCCTCCACCCGGGCGACCGACCGGTCGGCGCGCAGGAAATTGTCGGCATTGCCGAAGATGATGTCACCGAACTCGAGGATCGGCAGGCCGTCTTCCTGAAGCTGGATATAGCGCGCGCCCCCGGTGGAGACCGGAATCCCGCGCACCGCGATATTGGCATTGCCCTCGCCGCCCGAGGCTTCCGAGCGGATGCCGGGAACCTGACGGATGAGGTCTGCCGATGAGGGGGCAGCAAGATTGGTGATCACCTCGGCGCCGATGGTGCTGACCGAAACCGAGCTTTCGAGCCGGTTTTGCCCGCGCGCGACCGCGGTGACGATGATCTCGCTCCCCTCACCCTCCGATGCGGTCTTGGCCTCATCCTGGGCGGCGAGCGGGCTTGCAAGGGTGCACAGCGCCACCCCCGCGCCGAGCGCGTGACGAATTTTCATGGGCTTTCTCCTCTCACCTGCGTGCTTCTGCGGCACTGACGGGCCCGTGCTAGCGCGATTGCAAACGATTGCAACGAAAATCTGCAATCGTTTGCAATTTGCCCTGAAACATGTCACGTCAAAGGCAGGAGACCGCCGCAAAGGCGGCACAGCCACGCGTGGGACAGGATCGAGAAAAGGCACCGGATGATGCACAGGCCCCGGCTTTCGCTGCTGCGAATCATCGAGATGAACATCGGCTTTTTCGGCCTGCAGTTCTCCTTCGGGCTGCAGCAGGCCAATATGGGGCCGATCTATGGCTTTCTCGGCGCGGACGAGGCGACCATGCCGCTCCTGTGGCTCGCCGGGCCGATGACCGGCCTCATCATCCAGCCGATCGTGGGGGCGATGAGCGACCGCACCAGCACCCGCCTCGGCCGGCGCACGCCCTATTTCCTCGTGGGCGCGGTGATCTGCTCGCTGGCGCTCTTTGCCATGCCCCATTCGGCCAACCTGTGGATGGCTGCCGGGCTGCTGTGGATCCTCGATGCGGGCAACAACATCACCATGGAGCCCTATCGCGCCTATGTCGCCGATCGGCTCGCGCCTGATCAGCGCGCCGCCGGGTTCCTCACGCAAAGCGCCTTTACCGGCCTGGCCCAGACGCTCTCCTACCTTGCACCATCGCTGCTCACCGCCTTCATCGCGCGCGACGTGCTCGATGCCAATGGCATTCCGGCGATCGTGCGCATCGCCTTCGTGATCGGGGCGATCCTGTCGATCTCGACCATCCTGTGGTCGGTCTGGCGAGTGCCCGAACTGCCGCTGGCGCCCGCCGAGAGGGCCGCGCTCGCGCAAAAGCCGCTGACCTTGCGCGCCACCCTTGCGGAGATCGGCGCGGCGCTTGGCGCCATGCCGCGGCCGATGAAGCAGCTCGCCCTCGCCATGCTGTGCCAGTGGTATGCGATGTTTGCCTATTGGCAATATATCACCTTTGCCGTGGCCCGCGCCCTTTATGGCACCAGCGATCCGGCCAGCGCCGCCTTCCGCGCCGCCACGCTCACCACCCAGCAGGCCGGGGCCTTCTACAACTTCATCGCCTTTGTCGGCGCGCTGGCGCTGATCCCGCTGGTGCGGCGCTTTGGCGCCCGGAGCGTCCATGCCGCCTGCCTTGCCGCCTCGGGCGCGGCGATGCTGCTGATCCCGGGGGTGACGACGATCCCTGCGCTCTTTGCCCTGATGCTCGGCATCGGGCTGGGCTGGGCCGGGATGATGGGCAATACCTATGTGATGCTGGCCGATTGCATCCCGCCCGAACGCAACGGCATCTACATGGGGATCTTCAACCTCTTCATCGTCGTGCCGATGCTGATCCAGACGCTCACCATGCCGCTCATCTACGCGCCGCTTCTGGGCGGCGATCCGCGCCACGTGCTGATGCTGGGCGGCGGCTTGATGCTGGTCGGCGCGCTGGCTACCCTGGCGGTGGATGCGGGGCATCGCCACCCGCGCAGCGAGGGGCTGGCCACGGGCTGAGCATGGGCGAGGAGAGGCACGGGCGCACGGTGGTGCGCACCATCACCGATCTGGCGCGGCTCGCCGGGGTCTCGCCCGGCACGGTCAGCCGCGCGCTCGCCGGCAAGAGCCTCGTCAACGCCAAGACCCGCGCGCGCATCGAGGCGCTGGCGCGCGAGCACGGCTTTCGTCCCAACCAGATGGCGAGCGGCCTGCGCCGCCAGCGCACCGGGGTGATCGGGGTGGCGATCCCGCTCGGCCATGACACCCGCCAGCAGATTTCCGACACCTTCTTCATGACCTTGCTCGGCCATCTTGCCGACGAGCTGACCCATGAGGGCTATGACCTGATGCTGCGCCGGGTGGTGCCCGATGCCGATGGCGACTGGCTCGATCGCTTCATCGGTTCGGGCATGATCGACGGGGTGATCGTGATCGGCCAGTCCGATCAGTTCGCGCGCATCGAGGAGGTGGCCGAGGGCTACCGGCCGATGGTGGTCTGGGGCAATCACCAGGAAGGCCAGCGCCACTGCGTGGTGGGCAGCGACAACCGCCTCGGCGGGCGGCTGGCGGCCGAACGGCTGATCGCCGCCGGGGCGCGGCAGATCGCCTTTCTCGGCGATGCCACCGCGATCGAGTTTGCCGCGCGGCGCGCCGGGGCCGCCGATGTCGCCGCGCGCTTCGGCCTGCCCCCGCTTGTCACCCTGCCCACCCACCTGTCGCCCGAGCGCGCGAGCGAGGAGATCGCCGCGCACCTTGCCGCCCATGCCGGGCGGATCGACGGGATCTTTGCCGCCACCGACACGCTCGCAGCCCTTTGCCTCACCGCGCTGCGCGCGCGCGGCGTGGCGGTGCCCGGGGCGGTGCGGCTGGTGGGATTTGATGACCTTCCGATCGCGCGCCAGACGGTGCCGCCGCTCACCACCATCCGCCAGGACATTGCCGCAGGCGCGCGCGGCCTCGTTGACCTGTTGCTGCGACGCATCGCCGGCGAGGCGACCGAAAGCCTGATCCTGCCGCCCGAACTGGTGGTGCGCGAAACCGCCTGAGCCGCGCGGCTTGCGCTGCCCCATCACCGGGCTATGAGCCGTCCCCATGCAGATGGACGATCTTCTCCAGCGCTATTTCGGCACACGCGATCTTGCCGCCATTGCCCCTGCCGCCCTGCCCGACGGAATTGCACGGATGCGCGTCGATTTCGGTCTTGCCACCGATCGTGCCGCGCGCTTTGCCCTGTGGAGCATGCTGCTGGTGCTGGGCGAGGCGCCCGAGATCGAGATCGCCTTTGCCGAAGCCGAGGATCGCGCGGCCGCGCGGCGGCTGATGGAGATGCTCGCCGCTGCCGATCCGCACGAGCCCTGAGGGCACGCCCGGGCGCGTCTGCCGCGCGTGCCCCCCCTTGCCGCCGTCAGCCCTGCGCAGACAGCGCCACGTGGCGCTTCAGGTGGTGATCGACATTGCCGAACTCGGCATCGAAGATGGTCAGGCGCTTGAAATAGTGGCCGATGGCATATTCATCGGTCACCCCGTTGCCGCCGTGGATCTGCACCGCTTCCTGCCCGATGAGGCGTGCCGCCTGGCCCACTCCCACCTTGGCGGCCGAGACCGCCTTCTTGCGCTCGACCTCCTCGGCGCCGAGCCGCAGCGTCGCTAGATAGGTGAGCGAGACCGCGCTTTCATAGGCCGTGTACATATCGACCATGCGGTGCTGGAGCACCTGGAAGCTGCCGATCGGCACGCCGAACTGCTTGCGCTGGCGGCTGTAATCCACCGTCATCGCATGGGCGACCTTCATCGCCCCGCAGGCCTCGGCGCACAGCGCGGCGATGGCTTCATCGGTGACCAGCTCGATGAGCGCCAGGCCCTCGCCCTCGGCCCCGATCAGCGCCTCGGCCGGCAGGCTCACATTCTCGAAATAGACTTCCGAAGCGCGCCGGCCATCGACGGTGACATAATCACGGGTGGTAACGCCCGGCGTGTCCTTGGCCAGCACGAAGACCGAAACCCCGCCGCGATCGCGCCGCTCGCCGCCGGTGCGCGCCGTGACGACAAGGTGGCTCGCCCAGGGCGCGCCGATCACCACCGCCTTGTGGCCGTTGAGCACCCAGCCCGCGCCATCCTTCCTCGCGGTGGTTTCAAGATCGGCATAGTCGAACCGGCCTTTGGGCTCGGCATAGGCAAAGGCAAAGACCCGCGTGCCAGCGACGATCGCGCCGATATGCTCCTCCTTCTGCGCCGCAGTGCCGGCGTGCTTCAGGAAGCCCCCGGCGCACACCACGGTGGGCACGAAAGGCTCGATGACGAGGCCCTTGCCGAATTCCTCCATGATCACCATGGCATCGACCGGCCCGCCGCCAAAGCCGCCGTCGGCCTCGGCAAAAGGCATGCCGAGGATGCCCAGTTCGGCCAGCTGCGCCCAGATTTCGGGCCGCCAGCCTGAAGCCGAAGCGATCGCCTTGCGCCGCGTCTCCCAGTCATATTGCTCGCGCACCAGCCGCGAAAGGCCGTCGCGCACCATCTGCTGTTCTTCGGTGAAGTTGAAATCCACGAATATCTCTCCCGTCCTCAGGCGTTTGCGTCCCGCCGTATCGAGGTTGAACTGAAAGTTGCTCTTCCCCTTGGGGGAAGCCTAGCTGGCCCGCTTGCGGGCCGACGGTTGGGATGAGGGCCTGCCCTAGTGGCGGCAGAGCCTCCACCCCTCCCCCCTCCCCCGAGGGGAGGGGAGATAAAAGGTCACAGCCCCAGGATCATCTTGGCGATGATGTTGCGCTGGATCTCGTTCGATCCGCCATAGATGCTGGTCTTGCGCATGTTGAAATAGGTGCCCGCGGCATGTTGGGCATAGTCGGGGCCGACCGGGTGCTCGTTGGTGTTGTCATTGGCGATCCCGCCGTTGAACGGCGCGCCATAGACCCCGACCGCCTCGAGCGTCAGCTCGGTCAGGCGCTGCTGGATTTCGGTGCCCTTGATCTTGAGGATCGAGCTTTCCGGCCCCGGCCCCTTGCCCGCCTGCTCGCCCGCGAGCGTGCGCAGCTCGGTGATCTCGAGGGCAGCGAGGTCAATCTCGAGCTGGCTCACCTTGCGGGCAAAATCGAAGTCCTTGATGAGCGGCTGGCCATAGGCGGTCTCGTTCGCGGCGATCTCGCGCAGGCGGGCGATCCCGCGCTTGGAGCGCGCCACCCCGGCAATGCCGCTGCGTTCGTGCGCAAGCAGGAACTTGGCATAGGTCCAGCCCTTGTTCTCCTGCCCGACGAGGTTCTCCACCGGCACGCGCACATCGGTGAGCCAGGTCTCGTTCACCTCGTAGCTGCCATCGAGCAGCTTGATCGGCTTCACCTCCACGCCGGGCGACTTCATGTCGATGAGCAGGAAGCTGATCCCTTCCTGCGGCTTGGCATCGGGATCGGTGCGCACCAGGAAGAAGCCCCAATCGGCGTGCTGGGCCAGGGTCGTCCAGGTCTTCTGCCCGTTGACGATGTAATGATCGCCGTCGCGCACCGCGCTGGTCTTGAGATTGGCAAGGTCAGAGCCGGCCCCCGGTTCGGAATAGCCCTGGCACCACCACACATCCCCGCTGCGGATGCCGGGCAGGTGGCGGGCCTTCTGTTCTTCCGACCCGAAGGTGTAGATCACCGGCCCCACCATCGACACGCCAAAGGGCAGCGGCATGATGGTGTTGGCGCGGGCGTTCTCCTCCGACCAGATATAGCGCTGAGTCGCGCTCCACCCGGTGCCGCCATATTCGACCGGCCAGGCCGGCACCGACCAGCCCTTCTTGCCGAGAATCTTGTGCCAGGCGAGCATGTCCTCGCGGCTCATGTCCTCGCGCATGCCGAAATCGGCAAGGTGCTTGGGATAGTTCTCGGCGATGAAGGCGCGCACCTCCTCACGGAAGGCCTGTTCTTCGGGGGTGAATTCGAGGTTCATCGCATCGCTCTCCTGATGGCTTGGCTTTGGCCTCTCATGTCACGAGCGCGCGCGCATCGGAAGGGGGAAGCGGGTTGAAAATTCTGCACCGCCCGGCGCGAGGGGCAGCAGCGCGGCGCCGGCTCAGGGAGCGGGCGGCTGGAACAGCGCCGGATCGATCGGCTCGCCCACCCGGGTGCTGGTCCACAGCACGCTGTTGGCGATGATCCCGTCATAAAGCAGCGTCACCCGGCGGGCCTGCACCCAGCCGCTGTCGAGCCGCACGAAATCGCCATAGAGCCGCTCGTGAAAGCCGCGGGGCGTGGTGAAGGCCATGTAGGTGACAAACCCGCTTTCGGCATCGAAGCCGAACAGCGTCTGCGCGCCCTTGGGATCGACGATGCGCACCAGGTTGGTCTTGCGCCCGCCGATCTCGCGCGGCGGGGCAAGCGCAAGGGCAAAGCCCTCATCCAGCGCCGAGCGCAGGATGCCGAAGCCGAAATTGCTCGCCCAATAGGCATCGGCCTCGGCGCGCGGCATGATCCCGCGCTCGGTCCAGGTGGTGTTGCCGTCATAGCCCACCTCGAACAGCAGCCTGCCGCCCGAGCGGGCGATGATGCGCACCTTGCCCGAAGCCTCGTGCGCGGCGGTGCGCCCCGGCTCGAAGGTGCGCCACATGCGATAATCATCGGCCTCGGCGCGCACCTTGCCCGTGGCCGGATCGTAGAAGGTGGCGCTGCCGGAAAGTTCGAGCGTGCCGGGATCGAGCCACAAGGCCCCGCCATGCGCGGCCACCGCGCGTTCGACCAGCGCGCGGGCCTCGCTCGGCGCGGCGCGCGCTGCTGCCGGCGCAAACGCGGTGAGGACGCCAAAAGCGATGAGGGCAGCAAGCGCCCCGATGATCCTTGGCATGACCGCTCCCTTTCCCACGCGATTTGTCCGGACAGCTTTTCAACCACGCCGCTCTGGTCTAGGCAAGCGCCATGACGCCGCGCCGCCTCATCCTCGCTGCCACAGCGCTCGCCGCCGCCGCGCTCGCCGCCCCTCTGCCCGCCGCCGGGGCAGAGGCGCTGGCGCCGGGCATCTGGAGCAATGTCGAGGATGCCTATTTCGCCGAGGAGGAAGGCCGCCCCCGGCCCGAGGAGGTGTTCATCGAAGTCGGAAGCGACGGGCGCTGGCGGGCGATTGATGCCTTCGGGACTGAGGCAGGCCCGTGGCGCTCGGGTGCGATCCCCGGCCTTGCCCCACGCGCGGGCGGATCGGGCTGGCAGATCGCCGGAAGCGAGATCCGCCGCGCCCGGCGCTTTTCCTGCTGGGTTTCGGTGCGCAAGTTTGCCGCCAAACCCGATGGCACGCCCGACTGGACCTTTGCCGGCGGGCTTGCCAGCTTCGATCAGGGCGGGCGCATCGCCGTGCCGGGCGGGGGCGTGGCGCCTGATGTCATCATCCGCCTGCGCAACGTGACCTGGGCCAAGGGCAGCCGCAACAAGCCCGCGCTGGTGCTCTATGTCCACAAAGACGATCCCGCGCGCGCCGAAAGCTATGCCTGGGCCTCGCCCGATGCGGCGCTGGTGGGGATCAACCTGCGCTGGGTGCAGGCGAGCTGTGCGCGGGTGGAGGAAGGGGCGGGCTAGGCGCCGCGCAGCCAGGCCGCCCCGCCCACCCAATCGCCAGCCACGGCGGCAAATTCATAGAGGCTAAGCCTCGGCCACACCCCGGCCCTGGCATAGGGATCGGCCTCGAGCCGCGCCCGGGCCGCGGCCTCATCTTCTGCCTTGATCACCAGCAGCGAGCCAGCCGGCGTGCCCGCGCGCTTGAGCGGCCCGGCCACGGCATAGTCACCAAGGTGCGCGGCGACATAATCGAGATGGGCGGCAAGGTGCTGCTGGCGCAGGCGGGCGCTGTCCGGCCCGTCCTCGCCGATCGCGGCATAGAGCTTCATCGCCCGACCTCGACACATTCGACGATCTCGCCCGCCACCCCGATCGCGCTCGCCGCGCGGCGGCCCTGATAGAGCGCGCCGGCGCGCACCGCCGGCGGGGCGATCCAGTCGAGCGCGCAGGCATCAAGATCGCTGACCGCCAGGGTGACGAGCGCATTGCCCGGCGGCAGCATCCCGGCATGGCGCGGCCGGGGCGTGGCGGCGGCGGGATAATCATCGACCTCGATGATCGGCATGCGCTGGTGCCTCACCATGGTGATGGTGGTCTGCGTTTCCGGGGCAAGGCCAAAGGCCTTGTTGATCATCGAATAAGGCAAGGTGTAATCGGCCCCGCGCTCAAGCCCCAGCCCGCGGCAATACCACTCGATGCTCGCCTCGCGGTCGGGCGTGGCCAGCACGGTGATGAAGATCCGGTCAACCGGCGCGGCGGCGCGGGGCAGATCGGTGTCGGGCATGTCGCCCAGCACCTGATTGAGATAGATCATCTCCGCCCCCGGCCCGAGCGCCTGCATCGGGATGAAGGCGGGCTTGATGTTTTCAAGCAGCTTGGGCGGGCCGACGATGGTGAACAGCTCGGGGGGGAGCGCTTCGGGCCAGTGCCAGACATCGGCAACGCTCGCCTCGAAGGCGGCCCAGCCATAGGTGGTGGTGGGGCGAAACTCGGGATGGGCGGGCTGCTCCACCAGCCGGAACCAGCAGGGCGCTCCGCTTTGGGGCTGGAGCACGGCATAGGGCGCCGCGGCATTGCCCGGGCAGCCCCAGCTTGCCGCAAGCTCAGCGTCAAGCCGCCCCTGTTCGACGAGCGTCAAACCCAGCACATCGCGATAGGCGGCCAGCGCCCGGGCGAGATCGGGCACACTCGATAGCCCGCCCAGAATGGTGCCGTGGGCCACGCTCATCGCTTGAACTCCGGCCTGCGCTTGGCCACGAAGGCGCGCGTGCCCTCGAGAAAATCGGGCCCCTCGAAGGCGGCGGCAAAGATCGCCAGGGTTTCGGCATCATCGCCCGTCTGGCCATCGAGCACCCGGCGGATGAAGCGCTTGGTCTCGCGGAGCGAATGGGGGCTGGCGGCAAGGATGTCATCGATCAGGCCCTGCGGGCTTTCGGCCACCTGCTCAATGAGCCCGATCCTCAGCGCCTCCCCGGCATCGAGCAGCCGGCCGGTGTAGAGGATGCGCTTGGCCTGCCCCGGGCCGACGAGATCGACGAGCAGCTTCACGTCATGGAGCGGATAGACAAGGCCGAGCTTGGCCGGCGTGATGCCGAAACGCGCGGCGCTGGTGGCGATCCGGATGTCGCAGGCCAGCGCGAGGCCGCAGCCCCCGCCGATGCAATCGCCCTCGATGAAGGCGAGCGTGGGCAGTGCGAGGCGCGCCAGATCGTGTTGCACGCGGTTGATCGCTGCCTGGTTGGCCGCGCGCCAGGCGGCATCATCCTTGTGGGCAAGCAGCTCGGCAATATCGGCCCCGGCCGAAAAGGCTCCGCCCGCCGCGGCCGAACGCAGCACCAGCAGCCGCACCGCGGGGTTGGCCGCAGCCTCGGCGAGCAGCGCCGGGGCGGCCTGCCACATCGCCAGGCTGAAGGCATTGCGCTTGTCCGCCCGGTCGATCAGCAGGTGCGCAACCGCGCCGTCGATTTCCAGCCGCAGGCTCATGCCGGATGGCTCGCGATGAAATGGTCGGCAATCGCCTTGCGGGTCGTCACCCACACCCCATCGTGCTTGCGCACGTGGCGGAAGAACTCCTCGAGCGCCCAGATGCGCCCGGGCCGCCCGATGATCCGCAAATGCAGCCCGAGGCTCATCATCTTGGGATTGCCCTCCGCACCCTCGCGATAGATCTGATCGAAATTGGCCTTGGCATAATCGAGCCACTGGTGCGGGGTCAGCGCCGGATCGGTCCACATCTTCATGTCGTTGTTGTCGAGCTGATAGGGCACGATGCACATCGGCCGGCCCGGCACTGTGGTGCGATCCCAGAAGGGCACATCGCCCGAATAATCATCCATGTGATAGGTGAAGCCCTCCTCGATGAGCAGGCGGCGGGTGTTGTCGGTGAGCAGATAGCGCGACAGCCAGCCATGGGGGCGCACCCCGCAGGTGGCGGTGATGCTCTCCACCGCCCGGCGGATGAAGGCGCGCTCCTCCTCCTCGCTCATCTTGAACTGGTGCACCCAGCGCCAGCCGTGGCTCACCGGCTCGTGCCCTAGGCTGACGATCGCTTCGGCGATCTCGGGGTGGTTTTCCAGGCTCATCGCCGCCACCGTCCAGCTCGCCATGATCTCGAAGCGCTCAAGCAGCTTGACGATCCGCGGCGCGCCCGCCTTGATGCCATAGAGATAGTTGGATTCGTTGGAATAGTTGCGCATCTTCGATTTGACGAAGACGCCCAGCTCATCCACCGGCTCCATGCCCCTGTCGCCGCGGGCGATGGTCATCTCGCTGCCTTCCTCGACATTGACCACCACCGACAGGGCCATCTTGGCCCCGCCCGGCCAGTCGATCCGCTCCTCGCTCAGTGCCATCAGTGCATTTCCTCCCCGCCCGAGACATTGAGCGCCTCGCCGGTGACATAGAAGGCCGCATCGCTAGCGAGCCACAGGCAGGCCGCCGCGGTGTCGGAAGGAAGGCCGGGCCGGCCCATCGGGTTCCTGGCTGCCATGTTGGCGAGATAATCCTCGACACTGGCAAAGCCCAAAAGCTTCGAGAAATATTCGTTCTGCCGCGCTCCCAGGGCGGTGGTGACATGATTGGGGCACACGGCATTGACGGTGATGCCATGCTTGCCCAGCTCGAGCGCGCTCGCCCGGGTCAGCCCGATCATGCCGTGCTTGGAGGAGACATAGGCCGGCAGGTGGGGAAAGCCGGACTTGGCGGCCTGGCTGGCAATGTTGATGATCCGCCCGCCCTTGCCGCGCTCGACCATCGCCCGCGCGGCGGCCTGGGTGCAATAAAAGGCGCCCGAGAGGTTGACCGCGATCACCTCGTCCCATTCGCTCGCCGGATCGACCTCGAGCAGCGGCTTCATTCTAAAGCCGATCCCGGCATTGTTGACGAAGATATCGACCCCGCCAAAGCGCGCCACGGTCTCGGCCACCAGCGCGCGGCACGCCTCGGCATCGGCGACATTGCAGGCGATCGCGGCAACCTCGGCGCCGCGCGCGCGCAATTCGCCGGCCACTTCCTCGGCCTCGGCATCAATGGTGATATCGGAGACGACGCAATTGGCCCCCTGATCGGCAAAGGCCTGGAGGATCCCCTGCCCCAGCCCCTTGTGCTTGCCCGATCCGGTGACGACGATGGTCTTGCCCGCAAACGCGCCCACGATCACAGGTCCTCGGTCAGGATGAATTGCGGCGCATCGGCAAAGCCCTGGAACGGGGCGGCAGCCGCCTGGAAGGCCTCGGTCGAGATATCGGCAACGAAGGCGTCCATGCCGGTGATGTCGATCACCTCAATATACTGGAAGGGCGGCGTACCTTCAGGATCGCCGAACAGGCCGGTGGCCTTGTGCACGGTGAAGGAAGTGACCGATCCCAGCGCATTGACCGTGGGAATGTCGCGCGTGCGCGCCCATTCCTCGTATTCGGCTTGCGAGACTCCGGGCTTCAGATTGAACAGGCAGATTATTCGCATCATGCGTCTCCCGATTGCGGCGGGCGATAGGCCCGCAGGTGAGCATCAAGCCGCCGGGCAAGTGCGAACAGCCCGGCCTCGTGGCCCTCGCCGCCCACGATCTGCACCCCGATCGGCAGGCCATCGGCGCTCCAGCCGGCAGGAAGGCTGATGGCCGGCAGGCCGGCGATATTGGCAAGGCAGGTGAAATCGGCCTGCCCGGGCGGCTCGGCCTCGCTGTGCGGAAAGGGCAGGTTGGGAACCGTGGGCAGGATCAAGAAGCCGTGGCTTGCCACCAGCGCGCGCACCGCCGCGGCGGTGGCGGCAAGGATGGCCTGATCCTCGGCCCAGTCCTCCGCCTTGCGCCGCGGGCCATAGGCGATGAGGCGGGAAAGCCGGGGCGAGATCGCAACGCCGGCAAGGTGCTGCGCCATCGCCTTGGCAACGCTGATGAACCCGGCAAAGCGGATGCGGCCTTGGCTATGGGCAAGGCGCGCTTCGGCAGGCGCTGCGCCCAGCGCGGCGCAGGCATCGGCAAACACGCCCGCCACCTCGGGATCGACCTCGACCCCGTGGCCTGCAAGCGTTGCCCCCGTGCCGCTGATCGCGCCTTCGCCGAAGCGGGAGATCACCCGCGCGCTGCGCTCGAGCAGGTCAAGATCGCGCGCCAGCACGCCGATCGCATCGAGGCTGAGATCAGCCGGCTCCAGCCCGTCCTGGCTGACGCAGGACGTGGCGGGCTTGAAGCCATAGACCGCGCAATGGCTCGCCGGGATCCGCACCGATCCCATGGTGTCGGTGCCGAGCGCGGCATCGACGATCCCCGCCGCCACCGCCGCGGCGCTGCCGCCCGAGGAGCCGCCGGGCGAATGGCCGATGCGGTGCGGATTTTGCACCGGACCGAAATGCGGATTGTCGCTCTTGGCGCCGAGCGCACCTTCTTCCATGTGGAGCGTTGCGATCACCGCTGCGCCCGCGCGGCGCAGCGCGGCAACCGTGGCGGCGTCCCTTGCGGCAATCCGCGTAGCGAGCGCCCCGATCCCGGCGTGGAAGGGCATGCCCTTGACCGCGATATTGGCCTTGACCCCGAAGGTCGTGCCCGCCAGCACCCCGGGGCCAAAGGCCGCGTCTTCATCCCAGTCGCTCACCGCGTTGAGCGCGCGGTTGACGGCGCGCAGCGCGGCAAAATCGATGCGGGCGGGCCCCTTGCTCACAGCTTGCGCTCGTCGATCAGCCGCAGCGGTTTTTGGCGGGTGTCGATCTCGGTAAGGCGCGCGGTCTCGCCCGGGCCGACGAGCGCCACCTCGACCTCGACCCCGAGCCCGCGGCGCAGCAGCTCGGCCAGCCCCGCCGCATCGCTGCCCCCCCGGCTTTCGAGCGTCACCGTCATGTGATCGCGCCCGGCCGCATCGCGGCGCATGTGGCAGACATATTCGCCGGTAAGATCGGCACGGTTCTCGATGATCGCCCCGATCGCGTGGGGAAAGACATTGATGCCGCGCAGCTTGACCATGTTGTCGCTGCGCCCCTTGAACCCGGCGATGCGCTTGAAGGCGATCTCGCCGCGCCCGCCAAGCTCGTGGGTGATGTCGTGGGTGTTGAAGCGGATGCAGGGGGCGATGTCGTCCTTGTAGAGACAGGTGACCACCATGTCGCCGGTCTCACCCGGGGCGACCGGCTGGCCGCTGTCGACATCAAGCAGTTCGAGATATTGCGCGTCTTCCCACACATACATGCCATCGCGCTCGGGCCCCTCGCCCGCGATCGCGCCGGTATCGCCCACGCCATACCAGTCATAGGCCCTGGCCCCGTGCCAGGCGGCCTCGGTCGAGGCGCGGTCCTCGGTGCCGAGGTGGCCGATGATCATGCGGATCTTGATCTTGTCGAACAGGCCCAGCTCCTCGGCGGTGCCGGCGAGCTTGCGGATATAATCGACAAAGCCGACCAGCACGCTGACGCCGAAATCGGCCATCAGCTCGACCTGCTTGGCGCTGCGGGTCTCGATCCCCGTCCCGGCGGAAAGGAAGATGGCATTGGTGAAGTGGGTCACCGCCTCGCGGATATAGTGCCCGCCATTGATCATCCCGTGGCCATAGACCGATTGCACCACATCATCCGAACCCAGCCCCATCCAGCGATACATCCGCCCCACAAGCAGGTTGCCGACCTCGCGCCCCTTGGGGCCGAACAGCAGGGTCTGGGGCTTGCCGGTGGTGCCGCTGGTGGTGTGGAGGATGGTGGGCGCGCGTGTGGCACTGGCGCCCATGCCGTGAAAATCGCCGAAGGGCGGGTGCTCGGCGATCGACTGCATGAGATCGGACTTGTCATAGACCGGCAGCTTGGTGATGTCTTCAAGCCCGCGGATATCCCCCGGCTCGATCCCGCGTGCGCCCCACAGCCGCTGGTAGAAGGGAATTTGCCAGCCGCGCTGCATCAGGCGGCGGAACTGCGCGTCCTGGATGGCGAAAAGCTCATCGCGGCTCATCCTGGCATAGCGCGCCACAAAGGCATCGCCGATCGGATAGTCGGCCAGCAACTGCCTGATATCGAGGGCTTCAAAATAGGTGGGATAGGTCATGGCGTTCCGGTGAAGTAGGCAAGCGGGTCGTCGAAGATCTGGGGCGAGGCCCCGGCCGGGGCGATGGCGCGGCACAGCGCAAGCTTGGCTGCGGCCTGATTGGGGCTGAGCGGATTGTCGGGGCTGCCGAGCGTCGCGGCGATCGGACGGATGATGCGCTCGCCCCCTTCAAGCACCACGGTGAGGCATTGGGGAAAGAGCGCGTTCAAATCCTCATTGCCATCGGGCACGAGGCTGACCTTGGCGGCGAGCGCCGCGAGCGCGGGATCGGCAAAGCCTTCGGGGGTGAAGCGGCGCGGATCGATCGTCCCGTCGATCAGCATCAGCGCGGCAAGGAAGGGCAGGCACAGCCGGGCATAGGCGGGCGTCATTGTGGCCGCATAGGGGCGCCCCACCAGCCGGTGGATGAGCGGCGGACAGGCAAGCTCGATCCGCTCCAGGCGCGCCGGATCGGGGGCGAGCGCCTGCAGCGCGCTCAGCGCCGCATGGCTCGCCCGGCCCGAAGGATAGGGCTTCACGCTGATTTCGCTGATGCGCCAGCACTCACCCAGCGCGCTGGTGTAGCGCGGCAGATCGCCCTCATCGAACAGCGGGAAATAGCCGAACGGCCCTTCGAGCGGGTCGCTCGGCCCGGGAAAGCCGGCCTTGGCGAGATCAGCCGCCACCAACGCGGCGCGCGCGGCATTGGCGATCTGGAAAGGCAAGGTCACCAGCCCCTCGACATGGGCCTGCATCGTCCCCGCCGCCGAGGCCACCGCAAGGCCAAGCGCATGATCGAGCGGGGCGCCGATGAGGCGCGCGGCGGCGAGCGCACCGCCCACCACGCCGGCGGTGGCCGGGCGGAAGAAGCGCAAGGGGCTGCGCGCGGCAAGGCCAAGCCCGCTTGCCACATCCACCCCCACGGCAAGCGCGGTCAATGCCTCATCGCCATCGCAGCCGCCGCGCCGGTCGATCACCGCGCCGAGCGCCGCGGTGACGACGCTCATGGCGTGCACCACCGCCGGCTCGTGCACCGCGTCCCATTCGAGGCAATGGATGCGATAGGCGTTGACAAAGGCCGCCGCCGCCGCGCGCGCCGCGTTGGTGGCGGCTGATCTCGCCAAGGCCGGCTTTCCCGGGC
>Ga0075012_10001959_pt1 | contig 20467 bp, 15 predicted proteins | sample All_14_2_FD_71474 | JGI IMG/M metagenome (GOLD analysis project Ga0075012, IMG submission 71474) | Freshwater microbial communities in response to fracking from Pennsylvania, USA - Allegheny Zone_MetaG_DW_15 | ecosystem: Environmental > Aquatic > Deep subsurface > Groundwater > Drilled... | reverse complement strand
GTGCTGATCGCCCATCAGCCGGTACTGGTGGAACTGGCCAAGGATGACCCGCGCCGGCGCGGGTCATCCTTGGCCAGTTCCACCAGTACCGGCTGATGGGCGATCAGCACCCTTGATGCGGCCTCGGCGGCGACCACCCGGGTCGCCGCCGCTTCCGCCGTCAGGACGAACTCAATCCTGATAATGATCGGCCACCAACTGGTCCAGCAGGCGCACGCCGAAGGCGGTCGCCCCCTTGGCGCAGGTGGCGGTGTCCTTCTTCGACCACGCCGTGCCGGCGATGTCCAGATGGGCCCAGGCCACGTCGCCGACGAAGCGCTTGAGGAACTGGGCGGCGGTGATCGAGCCGCCCTCGCGCCCGCCGACGTTCTTCATATCGGCGATGTCCGACTTCAGTTGCTTGTCGTAGGCATCGCCCATGGGCAGGCGCCACAGGGGCTCGCCCACCGCCTTGCCGGCCTGGGTCAGACGCTCGGCCAGCTTGTCGTTGTTGGCGAACAGGCCGGCATATTCACCGCCCAGCGAGATGATGATGGCCCCGGTCAAGGTGGCCAGATCGACCATCGCCTTGGGCTTGTAGGTTTCCTTGGTGTACCAAAGGGCGTCGGCCAGGACTAGCCGCCCCTCGGCGTCGGTGTTGATCACCTCGATGGTCTGGCCCGACATGGAGGTGACCACGTCGCCCGGACGCTGGGCATTGCCCGACGGCATGTTTTCCACCAGACCGACGACACCGACCACGTTTGCCGGCGCCTTGCGCCCGGCCAAAGCCATCATGGCGCCGATGACGGCACCGGCGCCGCCCATATCCCACTTCATGTCCTCCATGCCCGCCGCCGGTTTGATGGAGATGCCGCCGGTGTCGAAGCAAACGCCCTTGCCGATGAAGGCGATGGGGGCGGCATTCTTGTCCTTGGCCCCGGTCCAACGCATGATCACCAACTGGCTTTCGCGGTCAGACCCCTGACCGACGCCCAGAAGCGAGCCCATGCCCAGCTTCTTCATCTGCTTTTCGCCCAGGATTTCCACCTCGACGCCCAGGTCGGCGAGCTTCTTGCACTCCGCCGCCAGCGATTCGGGGTAGATGACGTTGGCCGGTTCCGACACCACGTCGCGGGTCAGGAACACGCCGTCGGCGATGGCATCCAGGGGGGCGAAGGCATTCTTGGCCGTGGGTGCGGCGGTAAGAATCGCCAGCTTCTTCACCGACGGCTTGTCTTCCTTCTTTTCCTTGGTGAAGTACTTGTCGAAGCGGTACGAGCGCAAACGGGCGCCGAAAGCGACGTTGGCGGCGAAATCGGCCTCGGAAATCTTCAGTCCCGGCACAGCATCGACGGCGATGGCCACCGACGCATCGCCCGAGGTCAATACCTGGGCCAGACCAGTGCCGCCAAAGGATTGCGCCGCCAGCGCATCAATAGCATCGGCCTTGCCCAGGCCGACCAGCACCACGCGGTTGACCTTACAGCCGGCGGGAGCCAGCACGGTCAGGGTCTGATCCTTCTTACCGGTGAACTTGCTGGCATCCACTGCCCGCTTGAGACCGCCGCCGGCCAGATCGTCGAGCGCGGTCGCGGTGGGGGTGAACACCTTGTTGTCCAGCACGCCGACGATGACGGCGCCTTCGGTCGGCAGATGGGGCTTGGCGAAGCTGATTTTCATCCGGGGAAGTCCTTTGTGGGAAAAGCCTTTCCCCCCAATGTAGCGCCCCTGCCGTCTACGGCAAGGGCGAAGGCGGCGTATGCACGCCCACGACCTGATCGCCGGCGGCCTTTTCCTCGGCCAGTTCCTCTTGTTCCATCTTTTTGCCGCCGGCCAGCAGGAAGACCAGACCGCCGGGCAGCGCCGTCACCATGGTGACGATGCCGAAGATGATGGACAGCACGATGGCACTGTCGGCGGCGATACCGACAAAACCGAAAGCGGTGACCATGGCGGTTTCACGTACGCCCCAGCCGGCGATGGAAATGGGCAGGGTCATGATCAGGATCACCGGCGGCACCAGCACCAGGGTATCGAGGACGTGCACGTCCAAATCCAGGCCGAGGGCCAGCACGTAGACGGCCAGCGACAGATTGATGTGGCCGATCAGGGCGACCACCAGGGTGCCCAGGCTCCAGGCCGGATGAAAGAACAGCTTGCGGGTGTCCCCGGCCAGTTGCACCAGACCGCGCACAAGCTTCCAGCGATGCAAGCTTGCCGGCAGCTTGTCCAGCGACGCCAGCACCAGGATGCCGATGACGCACACCGCCAGCAACACGGGGAACACCCAGGTGCCCGGCATGTCGGGGATGCGGGCGATCAGGATGGGCTGGGTCAGGCAGACCAGCAGCACCAGGGCGAATACGGTCATGGCCCGCTCCAGCGCCACCGAATTGACGGCGGTGGCCAAGCTCAGCCCGGCCCGGCGGGAAAACCACATGCGCACGGCATCGCCGCCGACCGCGCCGGGCAGGACGATGGAAAAGAACACGCCGATGTAATAGACCGTCGCCGTCGAGGTCCAGCGGAACACCGCGTCCAAGGCCCGCAGCACCAGACCCCAGCGCAAGGCCCCCAGGGCGATCTGCGCCAACATCAGCACCAGGGCCAACAGCACCATGGCGCCATCCATGGACAGGGCCTTATCCCAGGCGCTGGCCAGATCGACCTTGGACAGCACCCAGGCGATCAGACCGAAGGAAATGCCGCCCTTGAGCAGCCAGGGCAAAAGACGCTTGATCATGAAAACCGTGCGCAGACTAAGGAAAACCGCAGCCGGTTTAGCACATCACCGGTGCAGGCGCACGGGCAAACGCTTGCGCCCCCAGGTGCCGGGCCGAGCCTCGAACATTCCGGGCAAAGCTGCACCGCAGGCGCGGCAGCCTCCGTGTTCGTCCAGTCCCCAGCGAGTCAGCTGATGCCAGTCGCGCCCGATCAGGACCGCGCCGCAATGAGGGCAGAAGGTGGTGCCACCGGCTTCGTCATGGACATTGCCGGTATAGACGAAATGCAGCCCGGCGGCCTGGGCGATGGCCCGCGCCCGGGTCAGACTCGCCGCCGGGGTGTTGCCGATATCGCGCATCTTCCAGTCGGGATGAAAGGCGGTGAAATGCAGCGGCACGTCGGGACCGAGATTGTTCATCACCCAGGCCGACAACGCGGTCAACTCGGCGTCGCCGTCGTTTTTGCCCGGAATCAGCAAGGTGGTGATCTCGAACCACACATCGGTTTGGTGTTTGAGATAGACCAGGGTGTCGAGCACATCGGCCAGATGGCCGCCGCAAAGCTGGTGATAGAAATCCTCGGTGAACGCCTTCAAATCCACATTGGCGGCATCCATGTGGGCATAGAATTCGCGCCGGGCCTCGGGCGCCATGTAGCCCGCCGTCACCGCCACATTCCTGATGCCGCGCTTCTTGCACTCGATGGCGGTGTCGATGGCGTATTCCATGAACACCACCGGATCGTTGTAGGTATAGGCGACCGAGCGACAGTTCAGCTTTTCCGCCATGGCGGCGATTTCCAATGGGCTGGCGGCATCGTTCAGACGGTCGATCTCGCGCGCTTTCGAGATGTCCCAGTTCTGGCAGAACTTGCAGGTCAGGTTGCACCCCGCCGTGCCGAAGGACAGAACCGGAGTGCCCGGTAAAAAGTGATTGAGCGGCTTTTTCTCGATGGGGTCGACGCAAAAACCCGACGACCTTCCATAGGTGGTCAGCACCATGCGATCGCCGTCACGGGCGCGGACGAAGCACAGGCCGCGCTGGCCGTCATTGAGCTTGCAATAGCGCGGACAGACGTCGCACTGAATGCGTCCGTCTTCGACAAGGTGCCAATGGCGAGCGGGAAAATGCGCCCCTTGCAGCTCTGCGTTCATGGCCGTTCTCGTGCTATCATATCCCCCAGACCAGAGCATGGGGGCCGTCATGACCATCATACGCCCGAGCGCCGTCGCCGGCATGTTTTATCCGGCCGAACCGGCGGAACTGATGCGCCAGCTTGATGCCTGCTGGGCCCAGGCCCGCCCGCACCCGGAATTGGGTGTGCCCAAGGCGATCATTGCCCCCCATGCCGGCTATGTCTATTCCGGCGCGGTGGCGGCCAGCGCCTATGATCTGCTGAAAACCGCACGCGGCACCATCAGCCGGGTGGTGTTGCTGGGGCCGTCGCACCGGGTCGGCTTTCGCGGCATGGCGGTCAGCACCGCCGATGCCTGGGCCTCGCCCTTGGGCGCGGTAAGGCTGGACCGCGACGGCGTCGAACGGGCGAAGAAAGTGCCCCTGACCGGGGAACTGGAGGCCGCCCACGCCCAGGAGCATTCCCTGGAAGTGCACTTGCCCTTCCTGCAACGGATGCTGGGCGACTTCGCCCTGGTGCCGGTGGTGGTGGGCGATGTCGCGCCCGAGCAGGTGGCAGCTCTGCTTGACGCCCTATGGGGCGGGCCGGAAACCCTGATCGTCATTTCCACCGACCTGTCCCATTACCTGGATTATGCCGCCTGCCAGGACATGGACAGCCGTACCGCCGCCGCCATCGAGGCACTGGACGAAGGCGCCCTGGGCCGCGATCAGGCCTGCGGTCGCATTCCCGTCGGCGGCTTGTTGCGGACGGCCAAGGCGCGCGGCATGACCATCAAGACCATCGACCGGCGCAATTCCGGCGACACCGCCGGCCCCAAGGATCGGGTGGTCGGCTATGGCGCCTGGGCCTTGTATGAAGCGGGGGCCGAGGACATCGCCGCCATCGGCCCACTGCTGCTGGAAATCGCCCGCGCCGCCATCAATGGCCGCTTCGCCCCCGATCATCCGGTGGATGCCCATGCCGGCCCCGACATGCCGGCCCTGTTGGCCCGGCCCGGCGCCAGCTTCGTCACCTTGAAGATCAATGGCGCCTTGCGCGGCTGCATCGGCTCGCCCACCGCCTGGCGCCCGCTGGCCGAGGACGTCGCCGACAACGCGGCAAAGGCCGCCTTCCACGACCCGCGCTTCGCCCCGCTCTCGGTCCAGGAATGGCCTTTGGTGGAGATGTCGGTATCGGTGCTGACGCCACCCGCCCCCATGCGTTTCAGCGATCAGGCCGACCTGCTGGCACAACTGCGCCCGCGCATCGACGGCCTGATCATCGAGGATCAGGGCAAGCGCGCCCTGTTCCTGCCCAGCGTCTGGGAACAACTGCCCGACAAGGGGCAATTCCTGGCTCATCTCAAGGCCAAGGCAGGAATGCAGCCAGCCCATTGGTCGCCAAGCTTCAAGGCCAGCCGCTTCCAGGCGGTGGAAATCAAACGGTGACGCTGTATTCTCCACTTGGCCGCGCCTGTGTCAGACAGCTATGGTCTGGCCATGACCTATCTGCCCCTGCTCCCCTGCCTGGAAACCGCCGCCCGTGACGCCGGTCGCGTGATCATGGACATCTACGCCCAGGACTTCGCCGTCCACTTCAAGGGCGAGAATGATCCGGTCACCGCCGCCGATTCATTGGCCGAAGCGGTGATCCTGCCGGTGCTGCGGGTACTGACACCCGACACCCCCATCGTCGCCGAGGAAGAGGCCGCCGCCGGTCGCATCCCCCAGGTGGACGACACCTTCTGGCTGGTCGATCCGCTGGACGGGACCAAGGAGTTCGTCAAGAAGAATGGCGAATTCACCGTCAATATCGGCCTGATCGCAGGCGGCGTGCCGGTCCTGGGCGTGGTCTATGCCCCGGCGCTCGACATCTTGTGGGCAGGCGCCGATGGTCAGGCCTGGCGCCAGGATGCCCAAGGTCGCCGCACCATCGCCTGTCGTCCCGCGCCGACCCATGGCGCCGTCGTGCTGGATTCGCGCTCGCACCGCGCCGCCGACCGCTTGCAGTCCTTCCTCGACGGCCTGCCCGGCGCGGTGGTGGAAAACGCTGGCTCGTCGTTGAAATTCTGCCGCATCGCCGAAGGGTCGGGGGATTATTACCCCCGCTTCGGCCCCACCTGCGAATGGGACACGGCAGCCGCCCATGCGGTGCTGCTGGCCGCCGGCGGCGAGGTGGTGACCTGGGACAATGTGGCGCTGGGATACGGCAAGCCGAAATTCCTTAATCCCGATTTCCTCGCCCGCGCCAAGACTTGACCAACCCGGACGGGTTAATACCACCTGCCCCAAAGAAATAACCACAGTCTTTATTGCGGCGCGACAAATACGATTTAGATGATATTTGTCAATTTGCAGTATTATTGTACTGCCCTCCACTCTCGTTTGTACATCAGGGTGTTCTGATCAACGTGGCCCGCCAGCAGGCCGCGCGCAAACGGGAGGAACCATCATGCCTTGCACCACCGCCCCGGTCCTGACCGGGCGATCCTTGATCGCACCCTTGATCCTGGTCCTGCTGGCGGGGAATGCCAGTCCGGCTTTCGCCACCAACGGCTATTTTTCCAACGGCTATGGCGCTCCGTCCAAGGCCATGGCCGGGGCCGGCGTCGCCATGGGCGAAGGACCGCTGGCCTCGGCCCAGAACCCTGCTCTCGGTACTGCGGTGGGCAATGTCGCCGGCTTGTGCTTCACCTCGTTCATGCCCCATCGCGACATCACCAACGAAGGGACCGGCGGCCTGAAGAACGGCAGCTACGACAGCAAGAACGAGTTTTTCGAGATCGTTTGCGGCGGTGCCAATTACATGGTTGATGACCGCACCTCGGTCGGCTTGCTGATGTTCGGCAATGGCGGCATGAACACCGAATACGACACCAACGTCTTCGCCCCCGGCTTCGGCAGCGGCACCACGCCGCTGGGCGTCGATCTGGCCCAGGCGTTCTTTTCCTTCAATCTGGCCCATAAGTTCGACAACAATGTCAGCCTGGGCATTGCCCCGGTCCTGGCCGTACAGCGCTTCAAGGCCTATGGCCTGGAAATGTTCGGCCCGATGTCCACCGATGCCGCCCATCTGACCGGCAACGGCTATGACTGGTCCTATGGCGGCGGCTTCAAGCTGGGCGCCACCTGGGATCCGCTGCCGTGGCTGTCCCTGGGCGCCGCCTATCAGTCGCGCATGTGGATGAGCAAATTCGACAAATATTCCGGCCTGTTCGCCGAACAGGGTGATTTTGACATCCCCTCCTTCATCAACGAAGGCATCGCCATCAAACCGCACCGCGATTGGGCGGTGATGATCGAGCATCAGCGCATCTTCTACGAAGACGTCGCCGCGCTCAGCAATTCCCATGTCCGCAGCTCCAGCGCCCTCAATCTGGGCAGCAATGACGGCGGCGGCTTCGGTTGGAACAACATGGATATCTACCGCATCGGCGTGCAATGGCAGGCCGATCCGGCCCTGGTCCTGCGCACCGGCATCAGCCACGCCAACGAATTCACCAACGGTCAGGAAACCATGTTCAACATCCTGGCTCCGGCGACGCCGACCACCCATGTCGGCTTCGGCGGCACCTGGCATATCGACGAGCAATGGTCGCTGACCGGATCCTATGCCCATGCGTTTTCCCATTCCATCAGCGGCGCCAACCCGGCGATGAACGCCAACCAGACCACCAAATTGCGTATGGACCAGGATGAACTGGCCATCGGCTTTTCCTTCAAGTTCTGACCCTTTCCGCCACCGCCCGGTTTGTTCTATGGTGCGGGCATGAGCCAAAACCTGACCCATGCCCGCATCGAACCGGCCACGCCGTTGTCCGTGGCCGAAGCTGGCGCCCGCCTGCGCGCCGGCCAATTGGTCGCCTTCGCCACCGAAACCGTCTATGGCCTCGGCGGTGACGCCACCAACGACCATGCGGTCGCCGCCATCTTCGCCGCCAAGGGCCGGCCCAGCTTCAACCCGCTGATCGCCCATGTGGCCGATTTCGACCTCATCGAAACCCTGGTCCAGGTGGACGACCGCGCCCGCGCGCTGATGAAACGCTTCTGGCCCGGCCCGCTGACCCTGGTACTGCCGCGCGCCGCCCATTCGCCCATCTCGCTGCTGGCCAGCGCCGGGCTCGACACCATCGCCATCCGTATGCCCGACCACGACGTCGCCCGCGCCATCATCCGCGCCGCCGGGCGCCCCATCGCCGCCCCCAGCGCCAACCGCTCGGGCGCGGTCAGCCCCACCACCGCCGCCCATGTGGCGGAAAGCCTGGGGGAACGGGCCGGCTTGATCATCGACGGCGGTCCCTGCCGGGTGGGGGTGGAATCCACCGTCCTCGACCTGTCGACGCCGATCCCCACCGTGCTGCGCCCCGGCGGCATCACCGCCGATCAGATCGAGGCGGTGCTGGGACAAAAAACGCAATCCGCCCAGGCCGATGCCAGTGCCCCCAAAAGCCCCGGCATGCTGGAAAGCCATTACGCCCCGGCCCTGACCGTGCGCCTGAACGCTGAACATGCCCATGCGGGCGAGGCCTTGTTGGGCTTCGGCGCCATGGACTGCACCTTGAACCTGTCGCCCACCGGTGACCTGGAAGAGGCCGCCGCCCATCTGTTCGCCATGATGCGCGCCCTTGATCGCGCCCCCTTCACCGCCCTGGCCGTCGCCCCCATTCCCGAGCACGGCCTGGGCGCCGCCATCAACGACCGCCTGCGCCGCGCCGCCGCCCCCCGGAGCTGAACCATGGATGTGCTGAACCGCTTGGCCGCCATCGTCGGCCCCACCAACCTGCTGACCGATGCCAGCGACCTGGAACACTATGTCACCGAGGAACGCGGCCTGTATCGCGGTCAGGCCCTGGCGGTGGCGCGTCCCGCCGACACCGCACAAGTGGCGGCGGTGGTCGCCGCCTGCGTCCAAGCCGGTATCGCCATGGTACCGCAAGGCGGTAACACCGGCTTGTGCGGCGGCGGCGTGCCGAACCAAGGCGCATTGGTGGTTTCCACCGAACGGCTGAACCGTATCCGCGCCGTCGACCCGCTCAACTTCACCCTGGTGGCCGAGGCTGGCTGCGTGTTGGCCGCCGTCCAGCAGGCCGCCGATCAGGCCGGTTGCCTGTTCCCGCTGTCCCTGGGGGCGGAAGGGTCATGCCGCATCGGCGGCAATCTGTCCACCAATGCCGGCGGCGTCGGCGTGCTACGCTATGGCAACACCCGCGACCTCGCCTTGGGGCTGGAAGTGGTGCTGGCCGATGGCCGGGTGTGGAATGGCCTGCGCAGTTTGCGCAAGGACAATACCGGCTATGACCTGAAACACCTGTTCATCGGCGCCGAGGGCACGTTGGGGATCATCACCGCCGCCAGCCTGAAGCTGTTCCCCAAACCGCGCGAAATCGCCACCGCCTTCATCGCCCTGCCCGATCCCGCCGCCGGTCTGGCCATCTTGGGCGCGGCGCGGCGGGCGTCCGGCGATCTGGTCACCGCCTGCGAACTGGTGCCGCGCATCGGCCTGGATCTGGGACTGGCCCATGTGGCCGGTCTGCGCGATCCGCTGGACGCGCCCTATCCCTGGTACCTGCTGCTGGAAGTGTCGTCGTCGCGCCCGAGCGGCCTGCTGCCGGCCCTGGAAGCCATCCTGGCTCAGGCGCTGGAAGATGGCCACGCCCTGGACGCGGTGCTGGCCCAGTCGGGGGACCAACGCAAGGCGCTGTGGCGGATCCGCGAAGGCGTACCGGAAGCGCAGAAGAAAGAGGGCGGATCGATCAAGCACGACGTCGCCGTGCCGGTCAGCCGGGTGCCGGAAATGATCGAGACCTGCACCCGGGCGGTGGAGGCCGCCATGCCGGGGGTGCGTGTCGTCGCCTTCGGCCACATGGGCGACGGCAACATCCACTTCAACCTGACCCAGCCGGTGGGCGCCGACAAGGCGGGCTTTCTTGACCGCTGGGCCGAGATGAACCGCATCGTCCATGACATCGTCGCCGAAATGGCCGGGTCGGTGTCGGCGGAACACGGCATCGGCCAATTGAAGATCGCCGAAATGGCCCGCTACAAGCAGGATGTGGAACTGGACCTGATGCGCGCGGTCAAAGCGGCGCTTGACCCGACGGGTCTGATGAATCCCGGCAAAGTGCTGCCGCCGGCCTGAGCCGCATGACATTATTGCGCACAACTCGGGGGTGATCAGGCCTCTTTAGTATGAACGCAGCCTTCAAACGAACGATTGTTTGTTTGCATCCTTGACCATCGTCAAGCGGACTGGAACAATGCCGCCCACTCGGGATGCAGAAAGGGCGAAGCGGATCGCACGGGAAACCGTGAATAGACAAAATTCGTCAAAAATAATACTATCCGACTATACCTAGCGACTGATGTCGCGGAAACAAAAAGGGGAAACCATGTCCAAGATCGCCCTGCGTATAATCGGCTTGGCTGCCGCCATGGCCCTGTCCACCACCGCCTTCGCCCAGGAAGTCGGCACCGCCGCCGAAGCCCAGGCCATGGTCAAGAAGGCCATCGCCCACTACAAGGCGGCGGGCAAGGATAAGGCTTGTGCGGATTTCGCCGCCGCCGGCGAATACCAGTTCAAGGATCTTTATGTGTTCGTCCAGCAATTGGACGGCGCCATGATCTGTCACGGCAAGAACCCGGCTCTGAATGGCAAGAACCTGAGCGGCCTCAAGGATAGCGATGGGGTCGCCTTCGTCGCCCAGTTCATCGATCTGGTGAAGACCAAGGGGTCGGGTTGGGTCGATTACAAGTGGGTCAACGCCGGCACCAAGAAGATCGAGCCCAAATCCAGCTATGTGGAAAAGGGTGACGGCGAGACCTTCATCGGCGCCGGCATCTACAAGCCCTAAGCCTCAAGCCAAGCCCTCGTCCGGTCCAGTCCAGTCCGCTCCACTGACTAAGGCGCCACCATGCTTGCCCAACGACTTGCCGACACCCGGCTTGTGGTCAAGGTGACCATTGCCCCCCTGCTGCTGATCGGCTGCATGCTGATCCTGGCGGGTATCTTCCAGGTTTCCATGACAAGGCAAGGGGTGGCGCTTGACGGCGTGCACCTGTCCGCAGCCGTTCACGGTCGTTTCGTCGCCAGCGTCGATTCCGGCAGCACCCGTGTCCAGTCCAACGCCTATCGGCTGCTGGGCTGGGCCGGGGCCGGCGTCGAGGCGAGCAAGGTGCAAGCCCTGGAAAAGACCGTGCGGGCCGATTCGGCGGAGCTGCTGGACCGCGTCCGCTCGTTTGCCGCCACCGTTGACGCCCCCGAGGACAAGGCGTTGATCGCCCCCATCGTCCCGGCCTTGGAAGCCTTCCACAAGGCGGTTGTGGACGTGGCCGACATGGCGGCGCTGGACCCGGTCACCGGCCTGATCATGATGACCTCGGCCGAGATCGAATACGACAAACTGCAAAAGCTGGTCGCCGCATTGGTGAAAGCCAATTCCGCCCAGACCGACCAATCCTATGAGCAGGCCCAGCGGGTGGCGTCGCAGGCCAGCTTTCAGTATTTCGCCGTCTTCGCCGCCTGCCTGCTGGTGGGCGGTGGTCTGGCCTTGGTCGCCACCCGAATGATTTCGCGACCGGTGGTCGAGATCACCGACGTGATGAACAGCTTGGCCAATGGCGACATAGCGGTGGAAGTGCACTCCCAGGAACGGCAAGACGAAATCGGCGCCATGGCCCGGGCGGTGGCGGTGTTCCAACAAGGCATGCGCCACGCCAGGACGCTGGAAGAAGAAAAGCAGGCGCAAGCCGCGGCCAACGCCGAACGCAGCGCCCGCCGCGAAACGCTGACCGAGACCTTTAACGCTGCCATGGAACACATGCTGGATGCGGTGATGACCACCGTCCAGCACGTCCATTCCAGTTCCGACGGCCTGCAGGAAAATGCCGCCCGCACCAGCCGACAGGGGGCAGCGGTGGCCCAGGCGGCGAGCGGTGCCGCCGCCAACGTCGACACCGTCGCCGCCGCCGCCGAACAATTGGGTGCTTCGGTGCAGGAGATTTCCCGCCAGATCGCCAGCACCGTGGACATCACCGCCGACGCCGTCCATGGCGCCCAGGCGGCCAATTCCACCATGGCCAGCCTGGATGAATCCGCCAAACGGATCGGCGAGGTGGTGCAACTGATCCAACAGATCGCCAGCCAGACCAATTTGTTGGCACTGAACGCCACCATCGAGGCAGCGCGCGCCGGCGACGCTGGAAAAGGCTTCGCCGTGGTCGCGGGCGAAGTCAAAAGCCTGGCCAATCAGACCGCCAAGGCCACCGAGGAAATCACCAGCCAGATCGCCTCGGTCCAATCGGCCACCCACGACGCCGTAGCCCGCATTCGCACCGTCGGCGACACCATCGACAAAGTCAGTGGCATCGTTTCCTCCATCGCCTCGGCGGTGGAGCAGCAATCGGCGGCTACCCAGGAAATCGTCCGTTCGGTCCAGCAGGCGGCGGAAGGCAACGGCGAGGTCACCCGCAATATCGCCGATGTTTCCCGTGCAGCCGAAGAAACCGGGACCATGGCCAAATCCATGTTCAGCGCCGCCAACGAATTGCTGGGCGAAGCGGAAAAGCTGCGCGGCGAAGTCTCCGGCTTCCTCTCCAGCATGCGCAGCTGAGCCGGTTTTCAACCCCGACCAGATTCCCTTTGGTCGGGGCGCCTCGGCTGTCTATAATCCGCCCGCCATGACGGGAATTACGCGCTATTTTCTGCGACAATTGGCGGTGGGGATGCTGTTCGTCTCCGCCGCGCTGACTTGCGTCTTGTGGCTGACCCAGTCGCTGCGCCTGATCGAGATGATCGTCAACCAGGGCATTTCGGTGACCACCTTCCTGAAACTGACCGGCATGCTGATGCCCTCCTTCCTGGTGGTGATCATCCCTATCGCCTTGTTCGCGGTGATCTTGTTCACCTACAACAAGCTCAACACTGACCGCGAATTGGTGGTGCTGCGTGCCGCCGGCCTGTCCAATTGGGCTCTGGCCAAGCCCGCCTTGATCCTGGCCGGCATCGCCACCATCATGGGCTATGTCCTGTCGGTGTGGATCATTCCGCAGACCGTGCAGAACTTCCGCGAAGTGCAATGGTCCATCCGCAACGACATTTCCAACCTGCTGCTGCAGGAAGGCACCTTCAACAAGTTCGGCAAGGGCGTGACCATCTATGTGCGCACCCGCACCAGTGAGGGCGAGTTGCTGGGCCTGTTGGTCCACGACAAGCGATCGCCGACCAAGCCGGTAACGCTGATGGCGGAAAAAGGTGCCCTGGTCTTCACCGAGACCGGACCGCGCATCCTGATGGTCAACGGCAACCGCCAACAATTGCCGGACGGGACCGGGCAATTGTCGGTGCTGAACTTCGATTCCTATACCGTCGATCTCAGCATGAGTGGCGGCGACAACGGCAGCCGCTTCCGCGACGCGCGTGAATTGTCGATGGCGGAATTGCTGAATGCCGACGAGGCCCAAATGGGCGTCACCGATTACCGCCGGGCCAAGGGCGAACTGCATCAGCGCCTGACGTCGCCGCTCTATAGCCTGGGATACACCCTGATCGCCCTGGCCACCTTGCTGACCGCCGGCTTCGATCGGCGTGGCCAGACCGTCACCATCCTGACCGCCATCGGCCTGATGGTCGGCGTTCAGGCGGCGGTCCTGGGGCTAGCCAATCTATCGGCATCAAAGCCCATTTTCCTGCCGTTTCTTTATGTTCTCGCCGTGCTGCCTCTGGTCCTCGGGCCCTGGTGGCTGTTACGGTCGTCGCGTCGTCCGCCCTTCCGCCGCGCCCTCGCGGCCCAACCGGCCTAGGAAAAGCAACCACCGATGCGGATTCTGCGTCCAGCCCTTCTCGCCGCTTCGCTGACCGCCGCCGGGTCAGCCCTGGCCGCCTCGCCTGCCGACGTGGGATCATGGGGTGACGCCTGGGGCGAAGATGGCGCCGCCGCACCGCAGCCCGCGCGCCCGCGCGCGCCGATGCCGGCATCGGCACCGACCTCGCCCCCGCCCATGCCAACGGCGCCATCACCCCGCGCCACGACCTTGCCGACCGGACCGGCGCCGTCCGACGTCGGCGGATGGGGCGACGCCTGGGGCCCCCAGCAAAGCCCTGCCGCCGCAACGCCACGTCAGGCTCCCTCTGCGATCCGGGTGGATGCGCCGCGTATGGCCGCCCCGACCCGGGCCATGCCCGCCGGCCCCCGGCCCGGCGATATCGGCGGCTGGGGCAATGCCTGGAATAACGAGCAGGCGGCCAGCCAGCCGATCTCCGCCCCGCGCCCGGCTCCGGCTGCCGCCCAACCGCTGGCGGCGCCTTCCCTGCCAAGCGTGTCGGTGACCGAGGATCAACGTCTGTCAGTCGGCGCCCAATTGCCCACCGGGCCCGGCAAGGCCGAAGAACCGGTGCAACTGACCGCCGACCAAATCACCCATGACCGCGAGCTGGGCATCGTCACCGCCAAGGGCCGGGTGGAAATCGCCCAGATCAATCGCACCTTGGTGGCCGACACCGTCAGCTACAACCTGAAACAGGACATCATTGCCGCGTCGGGCAACGTCATCATCACCGAGCCCGGGGGCGAGGTGGTATTCGCCGATTACTTCGAATTGACCGGCGACTTCAAGGATGGCGTCGCCAGTGAAATCAAGGTCATCCTGGCTGATTCCTCCCGTCTGGGGGCGGTCAGCGGTACCCGCATCGGCGGCAACCGCACCGATTTCGACAAGGGGGTATATACCGCCTGCCAGCCCTGTCGCCGTGACCCCGGTCGCCGACCACTATGGGAACTGAAGGCCGAGCGCGTCACTCACAACCAGGCCGACCAGGAAATCGAATACCGCGACGCCTGGCTGGAATTCGCCGGTATCCCGGTGATGTACACCCCCTACATGGCCCATCCGGATCCGACCGTGCGCCGCCGCACTGGTTTCCTGATGCCCAGCGCCGGCATGTCGTCCAACCTGGGCACTAATGTTTCCGTCCCCTATTTCTGGGCCATCGACAGCAACCAGGATCTGACCTTCACCCCGCGCTTCCTGTTTCCCAATTCCAGTTCAACTTCGGTGCCGAACTTGGACAACAAGGGGCGCTCCGTCCTCCAGCGTGTGGTGCTGTCGGGAGAACACCGCTGGGCCGGCATGAATGGCGAGACCAAGACCAACGCCAGTCTGACCGCCGACAGATACACCGCCGATCTGCGCGGCCACGTGGACGCTGTCGGTCGTTTCGATATCAGCAACGTATGGCGAGCCGGATACCAAGTACAGCGATCCAGCGACGACACCTATACCGGCATCTACGGTTATTCCTTCCAGCGTAACCAGCCGTGGCTGACCTCCCGCCCCTATGTCGAGGGCTTTGGCCGCCGCAACTACGCACTGTTGGAAGGCTTTTCCTATCAGGGCTTGCGTCAACAGGATGATCTGGGGGCTTCGCCGCTGGTCCTGCCGCACGCCACCTTCAGCCATGTGGGCATGCCGTCGTCACGCGGCGGCTATTGGAGCGTCGATGCCGACACCCTGAGCTATGCCCGCAGCGAAGGGCTGTCGGCCAACCGCCTATCCACCCAAGTGGCTTGGAACCGCCCGTTCATGGGTCGCATGGGCGACATGACCAACCTGACCGCATCGCTCAGGGGTGATGCCTATCATGCCGACCACCTGGACAACAACGACGGGTCGGCCAATAGCGGTCGTATCATTCCCCAGGTGGCGGCGACTTGGCGTCAGCCGTTCATCCGACGCAACGCCACGATGCCGCAGGTGCTGGAACCCATGCTGATGGTTGCCGCCAGCCCTAACGGCGGCAATCCGCGCCAGTTGCCCAACGAGGATTCGCAGACCTTCGAACTGGACGAAATCAACGCCCTCATGCCTAATCGCATGACCGGGTTGGATCGGGTCGAAGGCGGCATCCGTGGCGGTTATGGCCTGCGTTGGGCCGCCTATCCCTGGCGCGGCGGCTTCATCAACGCCCAGGTGGCCCAAGGTTGGCGGGCACGCAAGGACAGCACCTTTGCCCCTGGCCAGGGCTTCGACGATTATTTGTCCGATTACGTCGGTCGCTTTGACATCGCCCCCACCGGCAACGTTTCCCTGCTCAACCGCGTGCGGTTAGACAAGGAGACGCTGGCCTTGCGCCGCAACGAAAACACACTCTCCATCGGCTCGCCTCTGCTGCGCCTAAGCACCACCTATCTTATGCTGGAAAAATCGGGGGACGGCTCGCAGACTTTCGATCGCCGCCATGCCCTGGTCAACACCCTCACCAGCCGGATATCGCGCAACTGGATGGCTTCGGCCACGGTCAGTTCCAACCTGTTGGACGGCGGCGACATCCAAAGCTGGGGCGCCAAGGCCACTTATGCCGATGAGTGCTTCGCCTTTGTTTCCGATTTTAGACGAACCACGACCAGTGACCGTGACGATTATTCCGGCTATCAATTGACCTTCAACATCGTCTTCAAGACGCTGGCCGATTTGCCGCTTAACGTATTCTGATGGTCCTCTCCAGATGCTTGATTGCCCCACCCGACCGGAAGGACATGGCATGTTTTCTCGAATTGTCCTGACCTGTGCCACCGCCGCCCTGACCCTGACCTTGTGGTCGGGGGCCCAGGCCCAAATGCTGGATCGGGTGGTGGCGGTGATCAACGACGAAGCCATTTCCTATCGCGATGTCGAGGCCCGGGTGCGTTTGGCCCTGGTATCGTCGAATATTCCGGATTCGCAGGAAGCCCGGCAACGTGTCGTGCCGCAGGTGCTGCGCAAGATGATCGACGAGCGCCTGCAAGTGCAGGAAGCGCAACGCCTGAGCATCGTGCTGTCCAACGCCGATGTCGATGGCGCCATCGCCACCGTCGAACAGCAAAGCCGCATGCCCAGGGGGGCATTACTGTCCAATCTGGCGCGGCAAGGTGTCGACCCGGCCCGGGTGCGCGAACAGATCCGGGCCGACCTCACCTGGATGCGCCTGGTCACCCGCGTGATCGGCCCGCAGATCCGCATCGGTGAGGAAGAGGTCAACGACCGCCTGCAAAGCCTGGCGGACCGCCAGGGCCTGCGCGAGGTGCGCGCCGCCGAAATCTTCCTGCCGGTGGAAAGCCCGGACCAGGAAGCGGAAGCCCGCGCCATGGGCGAACGCCTGCAGGAAGGCCTGCGCCAGGGCACATCGTTCCAGTCGCTGGCACGCCAATTCTCGCGCTCGCCCACCTCGTCCAACGGCGGCCTGCTGGGCTGGGTATCCCAGGGCATGGTCGATGATGAAGTTGCGGCGGTGCTGGAGACCCTGGATCGCGGCCAGACCTCGCAACTGGTGCGAACCTCCTCCGGCTTCTATCTGCTCCAGGTGCTGGAAACCCGGATCATCGGCCAAAGCGTCAACGCCGAGGACAGCACGGTCACCGTCGCCCGCATGACCTTGCCGGTTCCCGCCGGGGCACCGCCCAAGGCGGATTTGATGGAGCGGGCCTTTGCCCTGACCCGCAACGCCAAAAGCTGTGCCGAGTTCGATGCCCTGGCCACCAAGGCCGGAGCACCGCTTCCGCCCCGTCAAGGGCCGGTGCGCATCGGCGAACTGCCCCCCGAACTCAAGGGCATGGTCGCCGGCATGGCCGCCAATCAGGTCGGCGTGCCCATGGATACGCCGCAAGGCATCGTCGTACCGATGGTTTGTTCACGCCAGGACGCCATGGTGGTGTCGCCGCCCACCGCCGAACAGGTTCGCCGCCAGATCGAGGATGAGCGCCGCGACATGCTGTCGCGCCGGTATCTGCGCAATCTGCGCCGTGCGGCCTTCATCGATGTGCGCATGTGAGAAAACGGCCATGACCAAGCCTTTGCCCCTGGCCCTGACCATGGGCGAGCCGGCTGGAATCGGCGGTGAACTGACCTTGAAGGCATGGCTGAGGCGCCATGATCTGACAAATCCGTTCCTGGCCGTCGATGATCCGGATCGCCTGCGATCCATTGCCCAGTCCCTGGGCTGGGATGTTCCCATCGCCGTCATCGCCGCCGCCGAACAGGCGAAGGACGTCTTTGCCGATGCCTTACCGGTGCTGCCGCAACCCCTGGTCCGGGCGGTCAAACCCGGCAGCCCCGATCCGGCCAATGGCAGTGCCGTCATGGCCTCGATCCAGCGCGCGGTGCTGTTGACCCAGGCCGGACACACGGCGGCAATGGTCACCAACCCCATCCACAAGGCAGTGCTGTATCAGGCCGGCTTCGCCTTTCCCGGCCACACCGAATATCTGGCCCATCTGCTGGGCGTCGACGGCGCCGAGGTGATGATGTTGGCCTGCCCGCACTTGCGGGTGGTGCCGGTGACCATCCATGTGTCCCTGGCCCAAGCGGCGGCAGGCTTGACCACCCAGGCCATCATCCATGCCGGTCAGGTCACCGCCCAGGCGCTACGCCGCGATTTCGGCATTGCCGCCCCCCGTCTGGCGGTGGCCGGCCTCAACCCCCATGCCGGCGAAAACGGCGCCATGGGAAACGAGGATGCCGCTATCGTCGCCCCGGCGGTGGCCGCGCTCAGGGCCCAAGGCATCGATGCCAACGGGCCGTTGCCTGCCGACACCTTGTTTCATGCCCGCGCCCGCGCCGGTTATGACGCGGCACTTTGCATGTACCATGACCAGGCACTGATCCCGATCAAGACCATCGATTTCGATGGCGGCGTCAACATCACCTTGGGCCTGCCCATCATCCGCACCTCACCCGACCACGGCACCGCCTTCGCCCTGGCCGGCACCGGGCTGGCGGTGGAGACCAGCCTGATGGCCGCCCTGAACATGGCCGCCGCAATGGCCGCCAACCGGAGCCGTCCTCATGGCTGACCTGCTCCCCCCCTTGCGTGACGTGCTCAACGCCCACGGCCTGACCGCGCGCAAATCCCTGGGGCAACACTTCCTGCTGGACCTCAACCTGACCGGACGCATCGCCCGCGCCGCCGGCAATCTGTCGGTGGGCACCACCATCGAGATCGGTCCCGGCCCTGGCGGCCTGACCCGCGCCTTGCTGGACAATGACGCCCGTCACGTCATCGCCATCGAACGCGACGACCGCGCCATCGCCATCCAGAACGAGATCATGGCTGCCTATCCGGGCCGGCTGGAAATCATCGCCGCCGATGCCCTGGCGGTGGAGGCCGCCACCTTGGGCGAAGCACCGCGCCGTATCGTCGCCAACCTGCCCTATAACATCTCGACCGTTCTGCTGTTGGCTTGGCTGCGCCGTATCGACGCCTTCGAGAGCCTGACCCTGATGTTCCAGAAGGAAGTGGTGGACCGCTTGGCCGCCGCCCCGCGTAGTCCTGATTACGGACGATTGTCGGTGATCACCCAGTGGCTGTGCGATGTGCGCCCGCTGTTCAACGTCGACAAGCGCGCCTTCACCCCGCCGCCCAACGTCATGTCGACGGTGGTGCAGTTGATCCCACGGCCGCAACCGCTGGCCCCGGCCCGCATGGAAACCCTGGAAAAAGTCACCGCCGCCGCCTTTGGTCAACGCCGCAAGATGCTGCGCTCCAGCCTGAAATCCCTGGGCCCGGTCGAGGACATGCTGGCCGCCACCGGCATCGCCGGCACCGCCCGGGCCGAGGAATTGACGGTCAGTCAATTCTGCACCTTGGCCGAGTATTTGGATCGTCAGCAACCCCAGCAGGCGTGATAAGGTCAGGGCATGAGCGACTTCTTCGCCCACCGCAGCCGGCCAAGCCCGGCGGACATCGTCGGCATCCCGGCCGAGCAATTGACCGGGATGCTGGAGCACGTGCTGGCGGCGGATACCTCTCAAACACCGTCCTCCACCGGCCTGCTGGGCATTGCCCGCACTCTTGGTGACGCCATGTCGCACGATCATGGCCACAGCCAGGGCGGCCACGGCGATGACACCGGCCACGAAGACATCTTGCCGCAATTGCGGGTGGTCAGCGCCACCTTCCAGCATGGCGCTGACCGCCAGAGCACTCCCTTGCCGGCACCGTTTCAAGACATCGACACGGTCGAACGGCGCCGCCGACAACGCCGCAAGAAATGCAGCCAACGCCAACATCTGGCAGATCGCCTGCCGCCGCCGTCGGCTCAGGCCGAAAACGACCGTCTTTTGCTGGAAGAAATCGGCGCCCCGGTTGCCACCCCGGGCGGGGGCTGGACCGCCGAGCCGCCGCCATCAAAGCCCGAACCGCCGCCACCGCAGGATACCCCCCTTCTGCCCGCATTGCCGCTGGCTGACGAGGTGATGGAGTCCTTCGTCCCCCCCGAGCCACCACCACCTACCCTCAAGGTGCATCAGCCGAAAAGACGCAAACGGACGATGACGCCGCCCCCACCGGTCGATCAGGACCGGCCCGCCGCCGTCACCGAGACACCGCCGCCGAGCGACGTCGAAAGCTTGAAGATCAAGCTCAAGCCCAAGCGCAAACGTCCGCCCGCGCCATCACAGGCCGGCGCGCCGCCCCAGTCGGAACCGCAACCGCAGCCCATCCCCGTCGCCCCGCCCCAGCCGGAACCGCAGCCGCAACCCATTCCCCTCGCACCACCCCAGCCGGAACCGCAGCCGCAACCCATCCCCGTCGCGCCGCCCCAGCCGGAGCCGCAGCCGCAACCCATCCCCGTCGCGCCGCCTCAGCCGGAACCGCAGCCGCAACCCATCCCCGTCGC
>Ga0075012_10001958_pt1 | contig 20478 bp, 26 predicted proteins | sample All_14_2_FD_71474 | JGI IMG/M metagenome (GOLD analysis project Ga0075012, IMG submission 71474) | Freshwater microbial communities in response to fracking from Pennsylvania, USA - Allegheny Zone_MetaG_DW_15 | ecosystem: Environmental > Aquatic > Deep subsurface > Groundwater > Drilled... | reverse complement strand
CAGTTGAAGGGCGCAGAGTCGGTTATCCCCAAGGATTTGGAGGAGCCGACGCCATGACTGGTTCCGCCAAGAGCAAACCCCACCGCCCCGCGCCGTTCTCGATCCGCCTGAGCGAAGAGGAACGCGCTTATCTGGAACGCAAGGCCGGGAACAAGCCGCTTGGTGCCTATATCCGCTCCCGATTGCTGGAGGATGCCGAAGCCAGCCGCAAACCCTCCCGCGCGCCGTCGATGGATTATGCGCTGCTGGGGAAAATTCTGGGGCTGCTCGGCAAGTCGGAACTGGCCTCGCGCCTGTGTCTTCTCGCGGTTGCCACCGAAGCCGGACGGATCGCGCTCGCCGAAGAGGAACGCGAAGCACTCCTGGAAGCCTGCGCCGATATGCACGAAGTCCGGGCTTTGCTGGTGGCTTCCCTCGGCCTCAAGGCCGGAGGAGCGCGATGATCCTTGTCGGCAATGCCAGAGGCGGTGCTCGCGATCTGGCGCGGCACCTGATGAAGCATGAGAATGAGCGGGTCGAGGTGACCGAGCTGCGCGGCTTCGTGGCGCGTGATTTGGATGGTGCGTTTCAGGAAAGCTACGCGATCAGCCGAGGCACGAAATGTACCCAGTTCCTCTTTTCCTTGAGCCTGAACCCGCCCAAGGGCGCGAAGGTCTCGACCGACCAGTTCATGAGCGCGATTGACCATGCGGAGCATAGGCTCGGGCTGACCGGCCAGCCGCGCGCCGTCGTGTTTCATGAAAAGCGCGGCGATGACGGCGAAGTGCGACGCCATGCCCATGCGGTCTGGAGCCGGATCGACGTGCAGGAGATGAAGGCAATTCCGCTTCCGCACTCAAAACGCAAGATGCAGGAAGTATCACGCGAACTCTATCTTGAGCATGGTTGGACAATGCCGCGCGGCCTTGCCGTCAGCGGGGAGCGCGATCCGCGCAATTTCACCCTTGCCGAATGGCAGCAGGCCAGGCGGATCAAGGAAGACCCGCGCGAAATCAAGGCGGCGTTTCAGGACGCCTGGGCGATCTCCGACAGCAAAACGGCTTTCAGTCATGCCTTGCAGGAACGCGGCTACTGGCTGGCGCGGGGCGATCAGCGCGGCTATGTGGCGGTGGATCGTCATGGCGAGGTGCACAACATCGCCAAGCGCGTCGGTATCAGGACGAAGGACGTGCGCGAGCGCATCGGCGATATCGAGGCTCTGTCTTCCGTCGCCGATACCAAGATCGAAATCGCCCGCGCCATGCAGGCAAAGATGGAGGCGTTCCAGCGCGAGATTGCCGAGAAGGAAGACCGTGAACGCCGGGAAGCCGAGGCAAGGCGCGAAGCGATAAAGGCAAGACAGAAAACCCAGCGGGACGCCTTGCAGGAAGCCACGCGCCTTCGGCAGCAATCGGAGGATTTGGAGCGCCGGAACCGCCTCAGGGGCGGCTTGCTTGGCCTGTGGGATCGCCTGACGGGTGAACGCAAACGCACCCTGGAGCGCAACACGCAGGAGGCGGAAACCGCACAGAAGCGGGGCAAGGTGGAACGCGATATGCTGACGGCTGCGCAACTGGCGCAGCGCCGCGAGGTGGTGCAAGAGCGGACGCAGCAGCGTGAGGAAAACAAGGAGATCGCGCGCAGCCTGACTGAAGATGCGAAGGTTTTCCAGCGCATGGAAGCCGATGCGGATGCCGAACGTGCCGCCCGCCGCGAAGCCTTCAAGGAACGCAGGCGCACGGAAGAGCGCGAGCGCCCCCGCCGTCGTTCAAGGACGGAGCCTTCTTTGGAACCCTGACGCGGAATTCCGCGCCGCTTCCAATTTGTCGCATATTATGCTACATTAAATACGGAGGTAGATATGGCTAGAAATCCCAGCATCTCATTTACAGACCACCAGCAGGACTTCATCGAAGGCTTGGTCAGCAGCGGGCGCTATCGCGGCGTGTCCGAAGTGGTGCGCGATGCGCTGCGCCTTTTGGAAGAACGGGAAGAGCGCCGGCGTGTGGCGTTGCGCCAGCTTGAAACGGCGATCCGCGACGGGCTCGATAGCGGCGATTTCCGCGAACTGGAATCCGTAGACGACATTATCGCCCAGGCCGAAGCCGAAATGAATGGCAAGTAGCAGCGCTTATGGGGAAGATTGTCCGTTCAGCTAAGGCAAAGCGCGATCTGGTGGATATCTATAAGTATATTGCCGTTTATAACCCGCGCGCGGCGCGGCGCATGATCGAGAAACTGAACGAAGCCGCTCATCTGTTATCCGATGCGCCGGAAATGGGAACGGGTCGGTTTCCGTCCTATCCCAAAGTCCGGGGTTTTCCGGTGGATCGCTACATCCTGCTGTATGAACCGTTGGAAGGTGAACGTGGAATCAGACTGATCCGCGTGTTTCACGGCGCGAGAAGCTGGCAGGAGTTGTTCGGCGATGATCAGGACGGTTGACGTTCGCATCCTCTCAAAATCCGGCCACGCCTAGAAAAGCGAAAGCTGCTGCGCTTCTTCCTCATGCTGCGTCCAGGCACCGCTTGCCGCTTCGTGCTCCAGCCAGGCGAGAACATAGGCATTGGCATCCGCATAGCCGTTCAGGCGTTCCGGCGGGGTGAACAGCGATTTGAAGCCTGTCGTCGTGATCGGCAGGGGCACGCGGCCTGCGCTTTGGACTTGGATATGGTCGATGCCCGCGCACCAACGCTGCACATGGGTGACGGTCAGAGTGATCCCGCGCCATTGGCAAGGATAGACCTGAACGGAGCGAGAGCGGTTATCGGCAGGCATAGACAAGCCTTTCTCCGGCGATCTCGGCTTCGGTGAACTCCATGCCAAGGTCGCGGGCAATGGAATCAAAATCGATGTAACCACGCAGGGCTTCGGGGATTTCGCCATACAGGCCGTCTTCCATGAATTGCTCGGCCAACTCGCGCAGGGTTTCCACGGGGTAGATGTCCACCCCGTCAAACTGCGGATCATCCGCCACGCTGTCATGGTCATAGCTGCATTCGCCAACGGCGATGATGTAGCGCCGCTTGCGGTCTTCGTCCCATTCCTCGGCGGCTTCCAGATAAGCGGGAAAATTGCCCTGATGGATGCCCCAGGCCTGCGCCAGGGCGCAGTCGATCTCTTCCCCGTCGATGAACTGAATTTCAAACTCTTCGACCTTCTGGCCGAAGTCGTTCCGCAGCCGCGCGGCGCGTTCATTGTATTGATCGGTGGTTTCAAAATAGAAGCCGCTGGCCGCTATGTCATAGGGCTGGGCGTAAAGCGTGATGGTCATTTCCCTTTCTCCTTTGGGCTTGGGTTGCGCATAAGCAACCCTTGGCCTTCGCCGAGAACGGGGTGTGCAAGCGGAGCGAAAAATCGACGGCGGGCGCAAGGCATCAGCCTGAGCCTTGGGAGACCGTCTATTTTTTGCGAAGCGCGCCGAGGGGCTGGCCCCTAAGCAGCGCGAGGGATGGAAGCCGACAGGCCGAGACCGCCTGAAACGAAGGCGACAGGCGGACTCGGTTCACGACAGCCCGACCCGGAGGGGGTGCTTTGCCTTGGTGCCTATCGCTACGCTTTCTGGTAGCGGCGGGGCTGATCCGTAGATCATCACGGCACCGTTGCACACCAGAGCAAGAGCTTTTCCAACGGTAACCGGCATGGTATAAAATATAGTAGGTTACTTCCATCCATAGCACCAGATGCAGTGCCGGTATGGGATGGGAAAGGAGGAGCCCCTGCTCGATATTTCACCTGACGAATTACAGCAGATCGTCGCAGGCGATCCGGCGGAATTGGACGTACATCTAAGGCTCGTAGAGCGGGATGTCGCGTTGAAAGGCTGTGAAATTAAAGTTCACTGTCATTGCCTGACCGTAGACGGAAATGGAAGGGTTAAGCCACACCGTCTTGCGGAGTTTCTTCGCAATTCAATCGTTGACTATGCGATACCGAAATCGCGGATGGAAGCGGCACGCGCCAGAGATCTGAAATATAAATCATCCAGTGCGACCACCGCACTCGTTCATGAAGCGAAAGGGCTGTTTACCGATTTAAGTAAGACGGGTGAAGGTGGAGAAATGTTATTGTATATACTTGCCGAACGGTTTCTTGAGTTACCGCAAGTACTATGCAAAATGCATCTAAAAACTGATCCGCAGGTACATTATCATGGAGCCGATGGCATATATGCGCGAATAACCAAAGAGGGTATACTTAAATTATATTGGGGTGAGTCAAAAATTTATTCTGATGTGAAGGCGGCAATTCGTGACTGCATCAAATCGCTCGCGCCGTTTTTAAACGAAGTAGATCATGAAGGTGCTTCGAGGGAGCGCGATCTCGGGTTGCTAAGCGATAAGACAGATTTGAATGATCCAAATCTTACTTCCGCTTTCAAGCAGTACTTTGATAAATCATCGCCAAAATCAAATCGTATAGAATATTGCGGAATTGCACTTATTGGATTTAGCGCCGACTTCTACCCTGGCGACGACATCAAAGCGGTTGCCGATGAAATATCGGACGCCGCACGGAGTGCAATGAAGGATTGGGTTGACGAGATATCAAGCAGAGCTATTTCCGAAAAAATTCAGAAGTTTGATATTCAATTCTTGTGCGTACCCATTCCTTCCGCCGACGGCTTTAGAAGCGCATTTCTTGAAGCGTTAGGTTTGAGCAAATGAACAAGGCCGAATTCCTTGATTGGCTGACCGACGATGCGCTGACAGAAGAGCTGGCAAAACTGATACAGATCACCGTGGCATCAGAGGTAGACAACCTTACTCCAGCGATAGTCTGCGAGAATCCCGCTAGGGAATTCGATTGGGGGCGATTGTTACTTGCGGCAAGTATGTTGGTAAAATCAACGACGAGAAAGCATAAAGAAGCCGCGCTCCGCATTGCAACAGCGGCAGTCTCATTAAAAACGAGTCCGGAAACGAAAGATTACGGCGCAGTAATTCTGGAAAAACTCTCGAATATCAGAGCGGCTCAACTAGCTGAATCGCGAGGCCTAGTAGACCCTGAGCGGAACGCTCGGTTGGGATTAGCGATGCGCTTAGAAGCATTGCGCAGACACTCTGAAAACGCAATCATGATCGAGTCAGAAGGTGCATGGATCGATGTTAACGAATTTCAGAAGGAATTCTGGTCAGGTGCCTCTTCAGACGAAACTTGGCTTTCAGCCTCAGCCCCCACGGCGTCCGGCAAGACATTCTTAGTAATTCAATGGCTCCTTGACAGAATGTCGACGACGGACAGCCAAGTAGCAGTGTACCTTGCTCCGACGCGAGCGCTGGTAAGCGAGATCGAGGCCACTCTGAAATCAAAGATGAGCCAGCATTTCGAGATTGAGGTATCATCTCTTCCTCTGCCAGAAAAGTATATCGCTGCACGAAGCGGAAAAAGCAAAATTATATATGTTTTTACGCAAGAGCGCGTTCATCTTCTCGCTAATATTCTGAACGAAGAACTAAAAATTGATCTTTTGATCGTAGATGAAGCCCACAAAATTGGTGACGATCAGCGCGGCGTTATACTGCAAGACGCGGTCGAACGGATGTCGCGAAGCAGTTTGAATATGAAAGCCGTCTTTATCAGTCCCGGCACGCAAAATCCAGAGACGCTTCTGGAGGATGCTCCTGAGGGTATACTTCGGCTATCGGTCGATAGCGATTCTCCGACGGTTCTACAAAATGTCATTTTGGCAGAACAAGTGGCCGGGAAGCCGAAACATTGGGAACTAATGTTTGCAGGAGATGAAACGAGAATTCCGATTGGTGTACTGAACCTCCCGAACAGACCAGCCGGAATACGAAAGCGTTTGGCATTCATCGCGGCTGCGGCCGGGGAACGTGGTGGTACTCTTGTATACTGTAATGGTGCCGCCGAGGCAGAAGAAATTGCTTTGCTTATAAGCCAATTGGGCAGTTCCGAGAAAACGACAGATCAAGAATTATTAGATTTAGCTGATCTCGCGAGAAAAGGAGTGCACCGGAGCTACCAACTGGCTCCCCTTGTAGAGCGTGGGGTCGCATTTCACTATGGGAATATGCCTTCCTTGATCAGGATGGAGATAGAGCGGTTATTTCGAATTGGTAAGATTAGATTTTTGGCGTGCACCTCGACACTAATTGAAGGTGTCAATTTATCATGCAGAACAATCGTTGTTCGTGGCCCTCGGAAAGGCAAAGGCAATCCGATGGAGCCACACGATTTTTGGAATCTAGCTGGACGAGCTGGGAGATGGGGAAATGAGTTTCAGGGGAACATTATTTGTATTGAGCCGAGTAATCAGAACGCATGGCCGTATGGTGCGCCGAAGCGCTCGCGCTATCCCATACAGCGGGAGACCGACGCGGTAATGGCGTCTTCGAAAGAGTTGGAGGAGTACCTAACGAGGCGCGCGTCTGTACCTCTCGCTGAACTGCAAGACACTGATCAATTCGAGCAAGTTACTTCCTACTTGCTGAACATTGCGATGCGAGTTGGCTCTTTATCCAATGCGGGACTCGCGAAACGCCATGCGCCAGAAGTGCTGGAGAGAATGGACAATGCGCTATCGGAAATACGAAGCAAAATAGACATCTCGTCCGAGATTTCAACGAGGCACCCTGGCGTCAATCCGCTTGGACTTCAAAGTCTTCTAGATGCGTTTCGAGCATACGGAGGAAACCTGGAAAACTTGCTTCCTGCGCCATCTGAAAGTGTTGATGCATATGATCGATACATAACAATTATGAAGCGTATTAATACATGTGTGTTTCCCGTGTTCATGCCCGATGGGTTGGTGCCGCTACATGCACTTGTCGTCGTAGAATGGCTACGAGGGCTTTCGCTGGCAGCGATTATTCGCAAAAGAATAGAGTATAATGAAAAAAATAATCGCCCCTATCAGCTCCCTGTATTGATTCGAGGGACAATGGACATTGTCGAACAGACTGCGCGGTTTAAGGCGCCAAAATATTTATCAAGTTATATGGACGTATTGAAGGGATATTTAGGGGAAGTAGGTCGGGAGGACTTGATCGATGATGACATCGATTTGGGTGTGGCACTGGAGTTCGGCGTATCAAGCGTTACCTTGCTTTCTCTAATGGAGCTTGGCCTATCTCGTATGTCGGCCGTCGAATTGTATGAAAAGATTGCCCGGGACGATCTCGACAAGGACGGTTGCGTCGCTTGGGTTCGGCAACACGCGCCCACTTTTGAGGGAATGGGCATACCGAATCTCATCGTTCGCGAGGTGCTTTCCATCATTCCAACTGTCAGGATTGAAGGAGACTAGGTGATGCCCGCGAAGATTGTGCGTGTTGGTGAACTGACGTTTCCAAGTAAGGGTGATGCGACTGAATTCTTTCAGAAAATGCTCTACCAATACGACTTGGGGGACAAGGTTTCGGCGAAGGATGCTACAGTTCTTAGCGACCTCTTGGCTGCGCATCCGGAAGCGTCCATGAAAATTGGCTCGGGCATAGCAAGCTTCAGCGTCCGCTCTGCTGATTTCAATACGCGGTGTTTTTGGGTAAACCGCACCGATGGATCTACAGAGAAGTTTTCATTCCGGGCTTGTTACGCACGGTAGATCGCTATTTGCTAATCGAACCATACATGACGAAGCTTCTGCCAATCGAGTACCAGCTTACCGGTCGCCTAGCGCGATCAAACGGCGTGAACCGTTTGCCGGGATGAAACGCCGGGACGTTTCGTTGGCCTCGGTAGAGGCCACAAGCAGGGGGTTGGACAGGGGGCGGCACGCCCCCTTCCCGAAGGGTGCGGATGCGCCCTGAGTGAGGCGGATCAGCGATCCGCCGATGATGGCGCGGTAATACCGCGCACATCTTGCATTTCACGAAGTGGGATGGTTATCGGCGTTTCGGCTTTGCTCGGTTTGACCCGCTTTTGCGTTTGATGGCGCTTCTGGACATTTTCCGCGATCTGACTTGGCTCGCCCCCATTTACCAACCTTCATTGATATTCCATTCGGTAACTTGGGATCCTGAATAAGGGTTTGAGGGGCAACTCGGATAATCGGGAGGGGGGCTGCAACCTCCATTCGAATTTGAATAGGTGATATCGTATGTATGCTCGCTGTTCTGAACTACCCCGGATGAAGAGGTTCGCTTTCCAGAAAATTGGCAGGTTCGGTATGCCCGTGCTTCCCCGGCACAAGGTGTAATCCACGCAGATACAGACGTGCTTGTCCAAACCGGAGTGCCCCAGGATACACCACTTGCATCACATAACCAGTCGGCGCCATCCCACTGCAACGCGAAGCCTGCACCGGAACACACTGGCGGGTCGGCAATATGCGTGCCGCCCATATCTACCCAATTCGTGCCGTTACAGAATTTGAAGGTATTGGCATCCGTGAAGTAGTCCATTGTTCCTGCGCCCGCTTCGGGGTCGGAGCAAGCCGCATGGGCGGGCTGCATCGAAAAACAAACAAACAGAACCGTCAACAAAAGTAAGGCTGAAAATCTTGCAATCATAGTAAGGGAACCCTTATTAATACATGAATATATTACCGAATATATTGTGATTATATCAGATTATTATTGTTGTTTCATCCATAAATGATCCCGGAAACAATGATCCGCGCACCCCCGCATAAGGGTTCCCTTATGAACGGGTTATCCCCCGTTTTCTTGTGATCATTGGGCGGTAGCATTCGGCGCTTAACGGGGTTTGTGCACAAAGAACGGCATGAATATCGGATATGCCCGCGTTTCCACGGAAGATCAGAATCTCGACCTGCAACAGCATGCGCTGCAACAGGCGGGCTGCGAGGTCATATTCAAGGATCATGGCGTTTCCGGCGCGTTGCGGGACAGGCCAGGCCTTAAAAAGGCTCTGCGCCGAGCCGCCAGGGGCGATGTGCTGGTGGTATGGAAGCTCGACCGCTTGGGGCGCTCGCTCCCGCATCTGGTGGAGACAATCAATGGCTTGCGGGAACGCGGTGTGGGGTTTCGCTCGCTTCAGGAACAGATAGACACGACCTGCGCCGGTGGGAGGTTCTACTTTCACATGCTGGCCGCGCTGGCGGAGTTTGAGCGGGAACTGATTTCAGAGCGTACCCGCGCGGGTATGGATTCGGCGCGAAGGCAGGGAAAGCATGTCGGGCGTCCGTTCAAACTGAGCGCCCTGCAATGCGATCAGGCCAGAGCGCTTATTGCATCCGGTAAGCATTCGCGCAAAGTGATTGCCGCGCATTTCGGCGTTAGCGTTACAACCCTGCGCCGTGCGCTGAAGGGGTAATATTATCCTGCCAAGCCGTGACGGGTGAAGGCACGGGTGAGCGTGATGCCGGATACGTCATATCGGGCGGCGATGTCGTCGAGGCTGTGGGCTCCGTCCATCACCAAGCGGTGCGCGGCAAGAACGTCGTGCTCATCCAGCTTGCGGGGACGACCGAGCTGCACCCCACGGTTACGGGCAGCGTCCAGACCGGCATGAGTGCGCTCGGCGATCAGGCGGCGCTCCATATGCGCGATGGCGGCGATGACATGGAAGATGAACTCGCCATAGGGCGACGCGGTATCCAGCTTCTCGGTAAGGCTCTCAAACCCGATGCCGCGCTCCCGTAATTCCTCGGCGATATCGAGCAAGTCCTGTAGGGAGCGGGCTAGACGGTCGAGCTTCCACACCACCAGCGTATCGCCGGGGCGAAGATACCCAAGCGCCTTTGTGAGGGCGGGACGGTCGCGGCGGGCTCCCGAAGCGTCCTCATCGACAAACAGCTTGACGCAACCCGCCGCCTTCAGCGCGTCACGCTGAAGGTTCGTGTTCTGCTCTGCCGTGGATACCCTGGCATAGCCGATCAACCGCCCGGCGGGCGGCGCATCCTTGGAAACAGGGAAAGGGTTACTCATGATGGGGATTGCCTCCGACAGAAAGGATCCTTTCCGTTGGCGACTGCGAGGCTGCGGCTCGACCGGAGCGCGGCAAACAGGATCGGCGGAAACGCGCCGATTTTCAAGTTAAGAATTGAACTCATTTCCGAAAAATCCCATCTCTGCAAATATGATCGTTTATGTCAGATCATAAATTTCCGCCGGAACAAATAATTGTTCCAAATTCCCCCGTTGTTTCCTGTGGGTTGTTTTTCACAATCCCCGGATTTCACGCGGGAGTCCGGCGATGAGCGAGAACACAAGAAATTCGTCCGATCCGCGCCCGACGATTGCCGCCATTGCGGCGATCATCTGTGCTTTCGGCGGTTACGATGTCGGCCAATGGCCGGGTGCCGTCGCTGCGGCGGTGGTCGCTTTCGGCGGGGTTTACATGCTCTTCGCCGCAATCCTTCTGGGGATCAAGCTCGCCATAGGCGGCATTGTATTCCTGATGCTGGTTCTGGCGCTCAAGAACCGTTGGGACTGGCTGGTGGGGTTATTCCAATGAAATACTCCGCGCCCACGCTCACCGGTGCGATTCATTATTGCGCAAATACCATCTGCATCCGATACAATATTTCAAATTTTTTGACTTCCGAAGGAAAATGGCGTATAAAACATCATATTTTAGATTCCATTTGTAATATTGTTTTGAGAATACAGAAAATGGCACTCTTACGCGCGATCAATGATTTTAGAAAAACCGTGGCCGGGCAGATAGCAGGCGCAACGATGATGGGCATTGCCGCAGCGGCAAGCGTTTCAGGGGCGGCTATGGCTGGCGATGGTCAGATAAGATACGTCAAGACCGAGTCCGGCGATTCAATTCAGTTCATTGAAAGATTGGGGGGCGAAGCATCTCATGGGAGATACGCACTAGTCGTCTTCAGCGACAACAACGATATACTGCGGGCAGCGTATGAAGTGGCTCAGGATATTGAGCGAGATACACCTTACGATGTCACTTACATCCACGCCCCCGCCATTGGACCAATCTCGCGAGTATTGGTGATTGCGAACGGCATTCAAATTCTTGATGCGCAGAACGGCGGGAGAGACATTGCTGGTCTAAAGCAAGATCTTCAAACCGGGTTCAAGCGTGGATCGGCGCAGTTAGCGTCGGTTGATGGAGTTGAGCCGGGTGGCCGATCCTAACCGGCATTCTTCATGAAATCAGGGACAGCTTCCGCAGCAGCGACCACCTGAGGGCTCGCGGCTCTCTCGAGGCCTTGTGCGGCTTGCTTGTTGAAGTTCTCGGTATTCGATTCCGCCATAAAGGTTGGCTTGTCGTCCATCTGACGTGCAAATGAAGGGAAGCCGCCACCAATGTTCTCAGCTTTACTTTCGGCTAATAGTCTTGATTTTTGGCGATCACTCATTCCGTCGATTTCATACTGCTCAAGTTTTTCTTCATCCGATTTGGCAAATCGTGTGGCTGTCGAAAGGGCAAAAGTATCTCCTTCGGCTACTGAGGCTTTAACCAGATTAGACTTGTCTTCGGGAGCGGCTTCATAAATCGCTCGTCCTCTCTCTAGGGTCTCCGCCACTTCGGCTCGTGTCTCAAGTTTCGTCTTTCGATGATCTCCAATAGCATCGCTCAAATGCGCCTTCGCCTCGGGGTGATCCGGATCGAATTTGGTACCATGCTTCTTTTCCCATGCGGCGATAGCGTCTTGAACGTAAGGTTTGTTCATTGTGCCGTGCACATCGCCGGTGCGGTTGAGGTAATCCAGAGCATCTCCCAACGCATCAATTTCGATGTTCAACTGGTCAAGCTGCGCCTGAAGCGCGAGCATCATCTGATTGCGGGCTTCGATGTCCGCCTTGCGGCTCTCTGCCTGGGCGCGCTTGGCGGCTTCGGCTTTGGCGCCCAGTCCGGTGTTGTCGATACGGGTTGATTGACCGGCGATCTGAGCCAGGTTTTCCTTGGCTATGGCGTCACCCATCAGCCGCGCCTCGGTATTGCGGCGCTCGGCCTCTGTCAGCGGGCCTTGGGCAACGGCAATTTCACCATTTGCCTCTATAAACGCGATCTCATCGCCAAGCGCATCATCGGCATCCGCGATGGCGGTTTTGATCTCAAATCGGCGTGTTGCATCGGATGACAAGGAACTATCCGCGCCAACACGATATGGCGATGGTATAGCACCGCGTTTTGCCTCAACTTCTTCGTAACTGAACCCCATAATTGCCCCTGAACACGTAGTATTATTCTTATTTTGTTATCTAATTTACATAATAATTATTAATATAGTATTTATGTAAAATATAATAACTCCCATTTAATTCATATTCTGCATGTAGTTTACCAACTAAGTATTTCTAACTATTGAATTTTCAATACAATTTAGTTAAAATTGAAAATACTATGCCCGACCAAAGCCTATGCGACATTTCTGATGAACTCCGCCGCCGCTTGAACGAGCTTCGGGAGAAGACGGGCATCGGTTCGTATGCTCTCCTTAAGGGGCAAAGGTCAGCGATGCCCGACGGGCTTTCCGGCGTGATGATCACGGGCTGGCTTCGCGGCGAACGGCGTACCGCCCGGCAGGATCATTTGGAGTTCGTGCTGTCCCTATGGGAGGGGAAGGCCATTCCGGCTTCGTCCCGCGTCGCGTTGACCGTGGGGTATCTCAAAGAGCTTGCCCGGCAACGCAAGCGTACCGGTGTCGATGCGAAGACTTTCTTCAAATCGCCCTATGTGCCGCCGGAAGGGCTGCGCATCCATCATGTCCATAACTGGACGCAAGGTGCCACGAGGTCAGCCCGGCGGGATCATCTGGAATACGTGCTGAACGCTTGGCGGGCACTGCCGGATGTCTGTGCGCCGGACGCGGAAACGCTTGGGGTGGGTAGCTACGAGATGAAGGACGGGCGGATCGTGCTTGATGATGCGCTTCTGGCACGGCTGCGTGATCTGCAATCGCGCACCGGGCTTTCCAGCACCGCCATCCTCGCGGCGGCAAACGAGATGGGGCGAACCATCCCGCCGGGGCTGAAAGTGCCCGAGATTGCGCGGTGGCTATCCGGTCAGGCAAAATCCGCCGACCCCTCCTGCCTTCTATTGGTGATTGAGACCTATGAGGCGGTACTCGGTGACGCGCCCGCGCTTCCGGCTGGTCAACGCGTGGCGATCACGGGGGATATCCGCGAGACACTGAAGCGTGAGCGTGAGCGCACTGGTATCATGCAAGCCGATCTGCTGCGCGGTGCGGCGGACGTGCCGGAGGGCTTGAGCGCGCCGATGATTTCGAAGTGGATCAACGGCACCGTCACCACCGCGCGGCAGGATCATCTGGATTGGGTGATGAAGCGTTGGGCGGGGATGGCGGACAGGGATCGATAGATCGCTTCCGCTATGTGCCGGAAAGCTGCGCGGGTACGTCCATGCTTTCGTGCAGAACCCGGACGATCAATATCCCGCTTTTTTCAGGGATGTAGACGATCAGGTGCTTTTCATAGGTGTGAATGCGCACAGGCGGCTGAAACTCGGGGCGTTCAGCGCCAAGGAACGGCGTTTCCGCCAAATGCCGGAACCGGTCTTCCATCCCGGAAAGATAACGGCGGCGCTGTTCCTTGCCCCATTGCTGCTGCGTATAAAGGCCAATGTCGCGGATATCGGTTTGAGCCTTCCTGCTGACGCGATAGAGCGGCATCAGCGATCATCCAGCTCCGACTGGATCGCCTCCATGCTGAAATCGTCCGCCACGCCGCTTTCCAGCCCCTCGGTGATGAGCGCCTGCATCTGCGCGGTACGTGCCGCGCGATCTTGATCGCGGCGGATAAGGTCGCGCACGTAGTCGCTGGCATTGCTGTAGCGGCCTGTACGAGCCTGCGCCTCAACCCAATGCTTCATCGGGTCAGGCAGAGATACATTCATTGTTGCCATGTTCCATCCTCCATATCCTTAAGGATGGCATATATTGGCAATGTTTGTCAAATAGTGAAGCTAAACTTCAACCCGCCTCAGGCGTTTCTAAAGTAAATTTAAAAAAACATTGAAATCGAATAATAAAAATGCTTTTATGAAAATGTAAAAACTCACAATAATAGTATATAAAAATGGATTTCGCAGAAAAAAAATCAGATTATTTTACATTCACTGGAGTGCACAGGGTGTGGGGCGGGGGTTCTCTGGTTGCGAACTTTGACAATAATGCAAAAGTCCAAAATACACCAGAATTCGCCGAAAGATTTTATAATGGTGATGCGCCACTGACCACTGAGGAAGGCGTTTCAGTTTCCTATGAAAATCTGAAGCTTCGGGCGACAAACATGAGAGCGATTGGAATTGAGCCGGATGAAACCCTAAAGGCAATGCGAGAATGCCAGCCATTGGGCTAATTATGAAAATCATGATCGACCATATATTTCATGACATCACTTGGTATACATTTGGGATCAACCAGTCCGTATCCTCCAATTAAGCCAATTTTCCACTGCCTAACATCATATCTGTTCAAATTCCGAAAATCTTGCCGCATGAAGAAGATGCCTGTTGAAAATAGGCCAGAGCGTTTTGTATTGGACGTCCCGCAATAGGAACCGGCCATCATTGTTATGACGGCTTCGGTGCGTTCGGGAATCTTTGCCTTCAGGACCGGATATAAAGCACTACATTGAAGAAAATCCGTGCTGGTGTCTTTGGTAATAATTGAAATTCTTCCTTTCCGCGTCACGACGTAGCCTTCTAAAATTTGACGCCGCCATCCCAGCGAATTCTTAAAATTCATCAGTTCCAGATATCTTAGTGAACCATCTCGCTGTGACTCAATCCGCGCACAACTTACCAGTATTTTTCCTGGAGATGATAACGATGGCCTAAATACCTTATAGTCCCCTGATAGTTCACGATGCTTTTCTCTTATTTCTGCATCATTTGCTTCAACAAATTTTACCAGAGAGAAATAAAGGCTATTTGATAGAGATGAAACGCTTTGCGATAAACTTTCTGGATTCAGATATTGATTATCATGCAGAAATGTAACAATAGAGTTAAAGATAGTTTGGTTGAATTTTTATAAAATTTGTCAGCAATTCGTGGAAAAGTTTTACAAAAATAATGAGATAGATCATATAAATCGCGGCTTTGCTCGATTTCACCCAGTACGCTGCGCAAATCTGAAAAGTAATTGAAGAGCGTTGCCCTAGAAATAGAGCCCGGATATTGGCCAACTAATTTACCATGAGCATGAACAGATTTTTCAATGTGCCGCATAAGGTCATTAAGGAAAATGCCGTTCCTGCGCTCCGCATGTAAAATCATTAACACATAAACGAGATTAACTTTTCCGAAATTGAGCTGCATGCTATGCTCCGGCCTTCTTTGACAGTCTCCCTACGAGCACCTGCAGCTTAGATAGATTTTGGATTCCATGAAACTTATTTAGACTAGCTTTGAAAAGTCATGGCGTTTCATTCGTCATAAGACAGTCCCTGCATCCTCAAATCTTCAGAGAAAGGGACTGCAATGAAACGCTCACGATTCATCCCCGTCCTATTGTTGGCGAGTGTGTTGCTTGCCGGTTGTTCTGAGGAAGAGCGCCGGGAAATCCGTGCCCAGGAACTGAAGAAGGCGGCAATCGAGGCCGAACAGCATCGGGTACTCGAAGAGTTTCGTATCAAAGCGGAACAGTCGATCCGGGAGTTCCAGATCAGCGCCGAGGAACTCACGGCTCGCGAGCGCAACGACCACATTGCTGCTTTTGCCAAGGTGGCCGCCGCTCTCGCTGCCATCGCGGGGCTTATCTGCTTCGTTGTCGCCTGCATAAAAAGGCTCGCCATCAGGCACGTTGAGGAGCGCACCAAGCGCCATGCGATGAACATCAAGGCCATCGAGGCCGATCCACATCTGCGTCCCGAACATCGCAAGGAATTGTACCGCGCAGCGATTGAGGCCGCGAACAGAGGCGGCACGCCGCTCATCGGCTATGCCGGAAACGGGGGAGGCGCGTGATGAACGATTTCAGCAACCACAAAACTAGCGGCGATAATGGTGGCCCGCCTGGGCAGGACTTGCTTGCAATCTCGCTTGCGCTGCTCGCCGCCGTGTTGGGTACGCCGGTGTTGTTCGAGTTCATTGGGCCGATTGTCCGCAAGTTGGTCTTGAGCGCCTACGGCTCCGAGGGGTTCGCGGCGCTGATGTACTACGCCAGCTTCGTGTTGAGCGGCGTCGTGATTTTCGCGATCTGCCGCATGGTGCTCTGGTACGCCCTGGCGGCGATTGTCGCCTTCGGCGCGATGCGTTTCGCAGGCCTGGTGGTTTAAGGCCATGGCAGGCTCGTTCCACGGCAACGCGGATCATCCCTTCGGCTCGGCCAGATGGGCGGAGCCGAAGGAGATCGCACAGGCGGGGCTCTACACCCGCCAGCCGCATTCCCTGTTGGTCGGGTTCCATGCTGGCCGTGCGCTCTGGTATTCCGACATGGGCGGCGCGACATGCGTGGCCGGGCCGCGCGCGGGCAAGGGAAATTCGCTCATTGTTCCCAATATCTGCTCTGGCATCCACACGCCCAGCATGGCGATCCTGGATATCAAGGGCGAACTCGCGGCAATCTCCCAGGATCAAACCCCGGATCGCAAATTCTGCCTCTATTTTAACCCGCAACGGCTTCACGACCTGCCGCAGCACCGGATCAATCCGCTGAACCATCTGCGCAAGGACAGCCGAACCCTGATTTCGGATATCAAGGTGTTTGCGGCCAATGCGCTCAATCCCAGCGGCAGCGCCAACAGCATTTATTTCGAGGGGCGTGCCCGCGAAGTCGTGGAAGCGCTCTGCACGGCTGTTGTCCAGCGTGACGGAGTGCTCACTTTCCCAGCCCTGTACCGCGCGATCAATCTCCTGATTACGGGCGGCGAGGCCTGGCTTGATGACGTAGCGTTCGAGATGGCGGAGTCCGATGTCGAATTCGTCCGGCGCGTCGAAGCGGAGATTGCCGCCTCGCGGCAGGATTCCTCTGGCGGCTTCAAGGGCATCATCGGCGAGATCAGCCGCGCCTTCGCCTGTTTGACCTCGCCCGAGCTGATGGCATCGGTGTCACCACCCTTCAATGCGTCCATCGAACAGCTCTTCGCCAGCGATCAGACCTATCAACTCTACCTCATGGTACCGGGGGATATGGTCGAAGCCTGGGCGATGGTGCTCAAATCCTTCGTCGTTGCCGTGCGCACTTTGAAGGCGCGAGCGCCCGCCGCGCCGCGCATCACGGTGGTTCTCGACGAAATCGGCAATCTGGGAGCCTTCCCTCTGGCGGTCGGCCTCTATACCCGCGATGCCGGGATCGGTATCCGCCCCTGGGGCTTCTGGCAATCTACCGCTCAGATGAAGGCGCTGGGGCCGGAAGCGGAGAAAATCATTCCCGCATCCTCGGCTCTGCAAAACTGGTTCGGCGTAAGGGACGACATCACCGCAAAGGCGTTGTCCGACCGTTTGGGCTACGAAACCCTGCGCTATGTCGATGAGCACCGCAGGGAAGCCGCGCTGCACGCCAAGCGCAAGGCAGCAGGATCGCTGCTGTTCGGGCGCGACCCGTTCAAGACGGCGATGGAGCTGGCGCATCACGCCCGCATGGCCGATCTGCCCGTGCTCAAGCAACGCGCCCTCATGACGCGGGATGAGGTTCTGGGGCTGCCGCAGGGCAAACAGATCATCTTCGCCGATGGGCTCGCACACCCGATCCTGGCCGACCGTATCCCTTATTACGACCAGCCCTTCCTAGCGGGACGATACCACCCCAACCCGTACTTTCCGCCGGAAACCCACGTGCGGGTGCGCACCGCCCATGGCTATGCCTGGAGGCCGGTGATCGTCGAGCCCGTGCCGAAGAAATTCGCCCATTACCCGCAATATCAAGATGGAACATGGAGTCGCATCGGATGACCAGCTTCGCCAAAACCGTATCGGGCACGTCCATCGACACGCCCGCCCTGCGTCCGGAATTCGAGGACGCTCGCTATGGCACCGCCCCTGTGAAACAGGAAGGCGGTTCCTCGATGGTCGCCAAGGACAGGCCGCACCTCGCACCGCGCCCATCGCCGGATATGGCGGCGGATGTGGATCGTGCCGCGTTCAACGCGGCCTGGGAACGCGAACAGCGCCGCGCCGCTTTCATCGCCCTGCGTACCGACCCGCAAAGCGGCGGGCGCATCCGCAGCCTGAACCGATCCACCAGCCGCTAACCGAAGGAGAGACGGACATGAATACCAGCGATAAAACACCCAGCCCGAACAGCCCCGCCGCCAACACTCCTGCGGATGTGCTCCGCGACGGCAATCTCAAAGCCACCATCTGGCGCAATCAGGGAGATAAGGGGGTTTTCTTCACGACCGAGTTTGCCCGCACCTTCAAGGATGCCGAGGGTAATCTGCGTGATACGCACAGCTTCATCGGTGCCGATCAACTCAAGCTCGGCGAGCTTGCCCGCAAGGCATACGACCGTACCACCGAGCTGCGCCGTGAGGAGTTCCGGCAGGAACGCGCTGCGCGGGAGCAAGGCCAGCGCCCCCGCGCCAACCGTGACCGGTAGGGAAAACTCGCCCTTTATCCTTGCATCGCATGAGATGTTCAACTATAACATGTTCCCTGTTTGTTCTTGTGCGATGCAAGGAAAGGAGGCGCGGGACGACGGTATAACGATAGAAGAGAAGGAGGCGATGATGACCGGACAGAAAAACAAGAAAAGCAATTCAGGAACAGGGGTGAAGCGGCCTGTCATCACGTTCGATTACAGCCTGTACGATCATTATCTGGATGATGCCGATCTTTCGGACGCCCAGAAGCGCGAGTTTCTTGAGACGATGTGGAACCTTATCGTCGAGTTGATGTCACTCGGCTTCGATGTTCATCCCGTCCAGCAGGCGCTGGATGCCTGTGGAAAACTCCCGGAACACCGCTCAAATCCGCCAATTTCCAGGCCGGATGCGGTACAATCAAACAGTCAATTTTTCACGAGTGATTTTAACGACGCCGTCCAGGGGAGCGCCCCGAAGGCGGTAGAAAGGATTCAAGAATGAAGAAGGAGCCGGAACGGGTCATAGCGGTAACCTATTGCAGGGTATCCTCCGCCGCACAGGTCGCCAAGGGTCAGGGAATTGTCTCCCAGCGCACCCGTTGCGAGGAATTCGCCCGGATGAAGGGCTACGCCGTGGTGGCGGGATTCACCGATGAAGCCGTGTCCGGCGGGGTGATCGACCGCCCCGGTATGCTCGCCATGCTGGCCTATCTCAAGAAGCATCGGCGTGAGGGGCAGTATGTTGTCCTCATTGATGATATCAGCCGCCTTGCCCGCTCAATCCGGGGACACCTCGATCTAAGGGAGGCAATTGCAGAAACCGGGGCGCGGCTGGAAAGCCCCTCCGTCGAGTTCGGCGAGGATTCCGATTCCATTCTCGTCGAGAACTTGCTCGCCTCCGTCTCGCAACATCAGCGCCAGAAGAACGCCGAGCAGACCGCCAATCGTATGCGCTCGCGCCTGCTGAACGGTTATTGGACGTTCAGTTGTCCGCCCGGCTATCGCTATGAGGCACGCCCCGGAGAGGGCAAGGTGCTGGTGCGCGATGAGCCGCTGGCCTCTATCATCGCGCAGGGGATGGAATTTTACGCCAATGGCCGTCTCCAGACCCAGGCCGAGGTGAAGCGCTTCTTCGAGGGGTTTCCGGAGTTTCCCAAGACGCGCCATGGCACGGTGACGAATGAGAATGTGAACCGCATCCTTACGCGCCTGCTATATTCCGGCCATTTGGAGCGTCCGGACTGGGCGGTGCCGCTGCGCAAGGCGCGGCACGAACCGCTTGTCTCGCTGGAGACATTCGAGCGTATCCAGGAGCGCCTGAACGGCAAGGCGAAGGTTCCGGCGCGCGCCGATCTGGATGAAAGCTTTCCGCTGCGGGGCTTCGTGCTCTGCACCTGCGGCAAGCCGCTGACGGCCTGCTGGTCGAAGAGCAAGACCGGCATCAAGCATCCCTATTACATGTGTTTCAACCGCGCCTGCCCCGAGAACCGAAAGTCCATCCGCCGCGAGGTGATTGAAGGCCAGTTCACCGAACTCCTGGCCGGTATCCAGCCTTCGGAGAAGATGTTCAATCTCGTCCGGGACATGGCTGCTCGTGTCTGGGATCAACTGGGTGAACAGGCCGCCGCCACCCGCGAGCAAATCCGCCGCCGCATGGCTGAAATCGAGAAGCAGACCGCCGCCTTGCTCGACCGCATCGTCGAAGCCACGAGCCAGACAGTCGTTGCCCGCTATGAGCAGCGGATTACGGAACTGGAACGCGAGCGCCTTGTGATGGCGGAGAAGCTCGAAGCGAAGGCTCGTCCGAGAAAGACCTTTGGGGAGATGTTCGAACTCACCCTGGATGTTCTCTCAAGCCCCTGTATTATATGGGAAAAGGGAAACCTGCCCAAGCGTCATGCCATCCTGAAAATGACCTTCGACGACCGTCTCGAATACTGCCGAAACGAAGGGTTTCGAACCCCAAATACTTCCATTATTTTCAAGGTGTTAGGCGGGAATCACAGCCCAAAAGCGGTGATGGCGGAGGGAGCGGGATTCGAACCCGCGATAGGTGTTACCCTATACACACTTTCCAGGCGTGCGCCTTCAACCACTCGGCCACCCCTCCA
>Ga0075012_10001953_pt1 | contig 20495 bp, 18 predicted proteins | sample All_14_2_FD_71474 | JGI IMG/M metagenome (GOLD analysis project Ga0075012, IMG submission 71474) | Freshwater microbial communities in response to fracking from Pennsylvania, USA - Allegheny Zone_MetaG_DW_15 | ecosystem: Environmental > Aquatic > Deep subsurface > Groundwater > Drilled... | reverse complement strand
GCTCGCCGCGATCCTGCTCTACACGGTCGGCAACAACGCCGTCGAGACGTTCATGACGCTCTACCTCCACGAGGAGCTCGCGGTCCCCGAGACCGGGGTGACCACGGTGCTCGTGCCGTACTTCGCCGCGATGATCGTCTGGGCGGTGCCCGCCGGCATCCTCGGCCACCGGTTCGGCCGACGGAACTCGATGCTCGTCGGCCTCGTCGCCGCCGTCGGGGTCCTCATCGCGATGTCGTTCGCCCGCGACGTCACGGCGCTCATGCTCCTGCTCCCGCTCTTCGGGGTGCTCTGGATCACCGTCGTCGTCAACGCGCTCCCGCTCGTCGTCGAGATGGGCGGCGTCACCCACATCGGCACCCTCGCGGCCTACTACTACCTCGCCGGGAGCATCGGGGCGGTCGTGAGCCCCGTCGTCTTCGGCGTCATCCGAGACGCGACCGGGGAGTTCTCGCTCCTGTTCTGGTACGCGGCCGCGGCGTTCCTCGCCGGCGCGATCGCGCTCGTGACCGTGCGTCACGGCGAGGCGCGGCGCGAGCCCGCGTCGGAGCCGACGGCGGCGGCGACGGTGTCGTAGCCTGCCGTCCATGCCCGTGATCGCCGAGGACGACCCGACCGCCGCCGACGTGCTCGCCCTCATCGAGGAGCACCTCGCCGAGATGCGCGCGGTCTCGCCGCCGTGCAGCGTGCACGCGCTCGAGCCGGCGTCGCTCGCCGGCGACGGGATGACCTTCTGGACGGCCCGCGAGGGCGACGTGCTGCTCGGCATGGCCGCGATCAAGGACCACGGCGACGGGACCGGCGAGCTGAAGTCGATGCGCACGTCGGCCGCGGCCCGCGGCACGGGCGTCGGCCGGCGCCTGCTCGAGCACGCGATCGCCGAGGCGACCGCTCGCGGCTGGCGCTGCCTGCGGCTCGAGACCGGGTCGGAGCCGCACTTCGTGCCGGCCAGGTCGCTCTACCTCGCGCACGGGTTCGTGCCGTGCCCGCCATTCGCCGACTACACGGACGACCCGAACAGCGTCTACCTCGAGCTCGCACTCGCGTAGCCTGCCGGGATGGGGATCCGCTACCTGCCCTGGGGACCGAGTCGACGCTGGCGCGGCGAGGCGGTGCGCCCGCCGTTCACGCCGATCCGCATCCCGGACGCCGCCGTGCTCGCCCTCGACGCGGCCGAGCGGGAGGGCACGGCGCCGAACTACGTCGGATCGGCGACGAAGCACTTCGACAACATCTTCGACCAGTTCGCCCACGGCTGGAGCTCGAAGCTGCTGAGCCCGGACGACGCGCGCGCGACCGCGGACTGGATCACGGCGTGGGCGAGCACGCTCCCCGCCGACGCGCCGGACCGGGTAGCCTCGCTCGCGGCCGCGGAGCGGATCCGCGAGGCCGCGGCGGCCGACTGGTACTTCGACTGGGAGATCTAGGCCAGACGGGGTGAGCCCGCCAGCCGCCGGTCAGGCTGGCGCCGGTGTGGCCGACGCCGGCTCGGCCGACGCGGGCCCGGCGAGGCGCCGCGGTCCCCCGCCGCCGGGGTCGAGGGCCGTCGCCTGCGCCCGCGCGCGCAGGTCCTCGTGTCGCGACTTCGAGCGGCCGTTCGTCTCGCGGCCGATGCGCGGCAGCCAGAAGATCAGGGTGCGGTGCACGCCGGAGAGCTCCTGGAACTCGGTGATGAGGCTCATCCTGGGGAAGCTGTTCACGAGCACCTGGTCGGGCACGAGCCGGTCGACGAGGCGGCCCCACCACGGGTTCGGCAGCACCGCCTCCTGCCCGTCGCGACGCGCGCGCAGGACGCGGTTGCGCTGCTCGACGCGGCGGAAGGCGAGCAGCGTCAGCGGCACCGCGAGCAGGAAGAGGACGATGAGCACCGCGAGCAGCGGCAGCCCCGCCTGGCCGAAGACGTTGACGATGATCACGAGGTTGAGCACGTCGAGCACGTAGAGCAGGCCGAGCGAGAGCAGCCCCCAGAAGAACGCGTACTTCAGGCAGATGCGACCCTGGATGTTGAGGAACTCGTCGCTGTAGTCCCAGTAGACGGCGTGGAAGACCTTCTCCATGACCCAGCTCGCGACGAACTCGAGCACCGAGCCGACGAGCGCGCCCGCGAAGAACACGGCGACCGGGTTGTCGACGAAGGGGATGAGCACGAGGCTGATGACGACGCCGCCGAGCCCGTAGAGCGGGTTCATCGGCAAGTAGAGCAGGCCGGTGCGCGACTCGATGACGCCCGTGAACTCGATCGTCCAGCAGTAGATCATCTCGACGAGCACGCCGGCGAAGCCGTAGAGGAAGAACAGCCAGAGCACTACGTAGGCGTAGGCGATGAACTCGGACACGAGACCCCCAACCGGGCGATGTCGACTGCGATCGCGGTCAGGATAGCGGTCGGCGCGCCAGGCGGCGTCTCCCGAAGTCTCGATCCCGAGGAGATCACCCACAACTGCGCACGTGCCTGCCGGCCCGCAGAAGACCACGTGAAGAGCCTGCTCAACACGGCCTTCCTCGCCCGCATCCTCGTCTTCGACGACGGAGACGCCCCCGCCGAGACGGCCGAGCCACTCTCCACGCTCACCAGCCGAGGCACCCGCGACGTTGCGTGGCGCCACTCTGGCAAGCAGATCGGGGCACCAACGCACGGAGCGGCACAGCCCCGAAGGGACGTGCCGCTCGAGCGAACAGTTCCGCGTGCAGTTGTGCTGACGAGAACACGGTGGTGGACACGGGGGGACAAAGTTTCAACACCGCGCCGAGCCCTGAAAACCTTGATTTCTCGGGCATCCCGAGGCATCCATCGCACTACTGAACAGGCCCAGCGAGGGCGGCAACCGGACGCTCGGGGACCGATTCGAGGCGAATCGTGGAAGGTGAGAACACCGCTGGCCGCCGAGCAGTCGGCGGCCCTCGCCGACGCGTACCGCGCTGGCGAACGAGTCACCACACTCGCTGTGCGGTTCGCGGTCAGCCGGGAGACCGTGCTCCAGCATCTCAAGAAGCACGGTGCCGCCAAGGGGCTCAACGTCTTCACTCCCGAGAAGGCGCGGCGGGCTGTCGAGCTGTATCTCGCAGGCGCAACACTCGCGGAGGCGGCTGCTGCGACGGACTCGAACTCGCGGTCGATCGTGCTGGAGCTCGAGTCTCGCGGCATCCCGAGGCGGAAGCGAGGACAACGCCTCCGAGCGGCCTGAGCAGTTAGCCCATCCACAGCAACGAGAGGATCAGGAGGGGACTTTCTGGTTGCCGATCGGGGATGCGGCACCACAGGAACCAATACCTGGCAGGTCTATCGTGACCCGAGTGACGGTACCCTGAACTCGTGGTGGCAGAGGATGAGGAACAGTGGCTTCCCACCCACCTCGCGACGTCGCTGTCGACCCGCGAACTCCGAGACTACGTCATCCAGCATCTGAGCACTGGCAGTGAGTTCGCACTCCCGCTCAGGGATGGGTCGACGCTCGCGCAAGTCGCGATCCGCTGGATCCGCCCCGTGGATGATCCTCCTGCGCTCGTAGCGTTGCTTTCAGCCCCACGCACGTCCCTGACCCTTCGCATCCCCTTCGATGACACTTCGGCGTCGACGGTGGAACTCTACGAATGGTAGAGATTCGTGACACGCCATTCGGATCGCAGGCGTCTGTCGCATCAATCGTGGAGATGCGCCAGCGCACGAGGTAGTCGCTCGCACCACCAGCGGATGCCCTCGAGCTCGGCGCGCTTCAGGGCCAAGTCCGCGGTCTCGCTCGCGTCGATCGCCTTCTGCCAGCCATACCAGACGAACGCAGCAAGCAGGGAAAGCTCCAGGCCCACTCCATCGAACTCCGCTCCTCGGCGGCTCTGGTAAGCAGCTAAGAGTTCATCGTTGGCCACCACTGAGGTTCGGAGACCCGAGGGTAGAAAGCGCGCGATGTCGAGCGCGGGCGGGCCTATGAATGCCTGGCCCCAGTCCAATAGCGCCACGCCATCGCCATCCCAGGCCATGTTGACACCCGCGACGTCGCCATGGCAAAAACCTGCGGGCCGCGCCGCCAGGGCGCTGACGAGCGGACTGGGATCGTCGGCGAGCGGAACCACTCGATCGGCGAGCGCCGAACCCCCCAGCTCCCGGAACAGGCTCCACCCTCGCGCGACGCTCGCCTTCAAGGCCGCCGGCGCATCGACCGCATCGAGTCGCGTCCTCGAGAACATGCCCACGACCCTGTCGAGCGGAGTCGTCGCGTTCGGCCGGATGCCGGAGCTGTGCAAGGCAGTGAGGCTCGCGAGCAACCGCTCGACTTCGGACTCATCGAAGGCGTGGTCGGGGCCGACGACGAACCCGTCCAGGTCGCGCATGACGATCCAGGTGTCAGTGCCGTCCACCCAGCCGCCGATCGTCGGCGATGAAACCCCGCGGGGAAGGCGGTCGAAGACGCCGTCGCTCCACAGCGCAAGTTCCAGGCTTTCAGCATGCCCGAGCAGACGCTGGAACACGTCGCGCCCGTGAGTGGACCGCTTGACCACCACCCGAGTGCCATTGAGCAGTTCGCCCCGGAACAGGTCGGCACCTGAGAGTCCCCCGTGGTCAGTGATGAGCCGAAGGTCACGGAGGGTAGCGCGCGAGGTGGGAGGATCGAACGTCGACACTCAACCTCCGGCAGATGGAAGACATTGAACACTACCGCGTGCACCTTGGTCACCGGCGGAACTGGCGTCGTGGGGCGGGCGATTGCCCGCCGTCTTCTCGACAAAGGCAGGCGTGTCGCACTGACCTACGGATCAGGCGCAGCCGTCGTGGAGCAGCTTCAGGCGCATGCCAACCGCGGGCCTGGAGAACTCCTGGCGATACGGAGCGACTTTCGCTCGCTCGATTCGCGGGACCTCGTCGACGAGATCGAATCCCACAACGCGAAGGTGTCCGCCTTCATCCACTCCGCTGCCCTCGTCGACCACACGGGTTTCACGACGCTCTCCACGGAACGCTTCAGCGAGGTGCTCAGCGTCAACGTGGTCGCCGCATACGGGCTCGTGCGAGAGCTCGTGTCAAGGGGTTCGCTAGAGCACGTCGTGCTGCTTTCGTCGATCGCGTCGTCGGTCGCGGATCTCGGGTCAGTCGCGTACACGACGTCGAAGGGCGCTATCGATGCCCTGACAAGAGCGTTGGCGGTGGAACTCTCTCCGGCGATTCGAGTGAATGCCGTGGCACCCGGCATCGTGCGTAGTCACAGAACCGCAGACGACCCGCTGTTCTCCGGCCCAGCGGCCCGCATTCCAGATACCGCTCTCGTGGAGCCTGACGAAGTCGCGTCATTGGTCGACTTCCTCCTGAGCGACCCGCTGCCGTCTCTACACGGGCAAGTCTTGACGATCGACGGCGGCGTTTCGTTGCGGCGTCTCGGATGAGGGCAACCCCCACCGCTCCCCGCCTCCCGGTGGTCGGGGCGCTTCCGTTTCTTCGGTACGGCCGCTCCGACTTCCTGCTGAAAACAGGTCGTCGGCTGGGGGACGCTTACTGGCTTCATCTTGGCCGCGAGCGAGTACTCATCGTGGGACACCCCTCCGCCGCCGCTGACGTGCTCGAGAACGTCGGCGACCGCTTTCCCGACAAGGGTGGCCCGCGGGGTTTCCGTCGAAGCACCCTGCCGTTCGTCGGCGGGGGACTCTCGACGTGGAACGCGATGGATGCTGAATGGCGCCCCCGACGCTCGGCTGCGGCACGGCTGCTCCGCAAAGCTCACATTCCCCAGGACTGGAAACTGCCTGAGGGTAGGATCACGGGCACGGCGCTTCGTCGACGAATTGCCGAGCAGGTCGTCCGGAGTCTCTCGAAGGCGTTTCTCGGAGTGGACGCCACACCCGAGCAGGCCACCGAAGTCGTGGCCAGCTTCAACGCGCTCGGGGCCGACTTCTGGGCTGGCAAGCTCCCCGGGCCACACCCCTATCGTGCACGCGCCGCCAGAGGAGCCACGGCTCGCCTCGAAGCGATCGCCGGTGCTTGGGTCGACGGCGGGTCAGACTCCGCTCCGATTCGACACCACCTGCCGGACCTCGGCCCCGAACGGATCCGCAACGAGGTGCTGTCTCAACTCCTGAGTGTGGGCACTCTCACGATCCCGATCGAGTGGGCGCTCCACCTCCTCGCCGAACACAGCGACGTGCAGAGCGCGATCAGGTCCGACCTCGTCGCTGGCGATCACGGCCTGCTGCATCGGGTAGTCCGGGAGTCGCTCCGCCTCTGCCCGTCGACGTACTGGATCCAGCGACGTGCGGCACACGACACTGACGTGGCGGGCGTGCGACTTGCAGCCGGCGACGTCGTCGTCATCCATGTGCCGAGCGTGCACCGCCACGTTGACTACTGGGAGACGCCAGACGACTTCGAGCCCGATCGATTCCTCGAATCGGACTGGAAACATGCATGGATGCCGTTCGGTCGCGCCGCGCGGCTGTGCGTGGCGCAACGCTACTCGGTCGATGTGATGGCCGCCGTGCTCGCCGATATCCTCTCGACGAGGCGTGTGACGCGCGTCTCGTTGGGTCAGTCCAGTCTCGGGACCGGGCTCAACCTCATTCCGCGGGCAGGGGCTCTCGTTCTCACACCGCTTCGAGATCCCAACTGACATTGCCGAAGTAGTCTTCGTTGCCGCCATCCCTCACCGTGTCCAACGTGAAGCAGTGGAAGCCGCCGCCGAACAGGCGCCGGTGCCGATGGCGCACGGGGATGACGGTGAACCCATTGCGCTCCAGCTCGTCGATGAGTTCCGGGAACAGCGAGTTCGCGACCACTGTCGACTCGTCAACAGACAGCACGTTCATGTCGATGTAAGGGCTGCTGATGATCACGTCGTCTGCCCCGTAGGCCGGGAAGTTGCTGGCCTGAGGCGTCGGCGCGTAGATCCGGTCCCAGCGCTGCAGCGGCGCGGGGAGCTGGTCCGCGACTGACGGGTTGCGCAGAAGCAGCAGGCCCGGGCGCAGAGGCAGCACGAGGCTGTCGATGTGGTTGTCGGCGAACCGGTGCATCACTCTGACGCGGAACCGGCCTTCCAGGTGGCGGCTGAGCCACTGAGCTCCGAGCACGTGATTGGCGGTGGAGACGTTCACCAGCAGGTCCTCGCCAAACCGGAGGCACTGCGCACCGTCGAGCATTATCTCGAACTCGCCCGGATCGCCTGCTGCTGCTCCGACATCCTCGATCGCGGGCGTCGCGCGGCCGGAGACGTAGGAGGTGTCGAAGGATGCGTCTAGCATGCGGGGGCGCGGCATGCTGGTCCACTGCGAACCCGCCCGGAAGTACCGGGAGAACACGGGCTTGAGCAGATCCCCCTCGAAGAGTCTGGCGCGCACCTGAGGCGCGGTCTCGATGACCTCATCGCCAAGCACCAAGGTCTGATCGCGGACGTTCAGCGCGGGAATCATCGTCGCTCGCCAATTCGGCGTCGCGAAACCGGGGCTGGTCGGCAGCGGCTCCGGGCGGTGCACGAGCACACCCGCGCCCGCCAGTGCTTGGGCGAGCTCCTCGACGTCTTCGGCGAGCTCTTCGACGTAACGCCGATTCAGGCGGCTCTGCGAGTCAGATGCGGCGAGAGCGCCCTGTGCGCCCAGGGACGGATAGTAAAAGGAGGAGTGGGCGACATCGTTGAAGAAGAGGCGGAATGACAGTTCCATCTCGTGCGCTTCGTATCCGGCGGATGTGCCGACGACGACCTCACGCAGGCGTGACCATTCATTGAAGCTGTTGACCTTCATCGGGATAGCCGTCTTCCTCATTGCGCTGTATAGGGCCACGCGTTCTTGATCGCGCGAAGGTCAAGTCAATCAGTGTCCAAGCGCCCGCCAGGCTTCCGACACTGCTGCGAGCCGCTCCCCAGCAGAGTGCAAGCGCCCAGCAAGCGGCACGACAGGGCACGGTTCGTAGCTTGGACGCATGACAATCATCACCACCTCCGTCTCCGTGGACGCCGAGTTCGCGGAACTGCTCACCCACGCCGGGCTCATCGCCCGCTTCGCCCCGGCCGACTTCGAGCTCGAGTCGGCTATCTCCGCCGAGGACCCCATCCCCTCGATCGACACGAGCGGCCGCCAGGGGGACGTGTCCTTCTGGACTGCCGACAAGTCGAAGTACCACCTTTCGCACACCACGCGCATTCCGGTGGAGGGCATCGTCCTCGTCGCTGGCGATCACGACCACACCCTCTACGCCGACGGTCCTGTCACCTACGCCCCGACGAAGGACTACGCCCCGATGCGCGGTCGCCTCGCGATCGGCCTTGTGCACGTGCCGGCGGGCGCGCAGGCGTTCGTCCTGCACGCCGAGCACGGCGGGCTCGCGCTGCTCCCTGGTGACTACGCGGTCCATCGGCAACGGGAGTACGACGAAGCTGCCATCCGCGCCGTCGTCGACTAGACCGGGCCGGCACGGCAAGGAGATCTTGTATGTCAGCGGAACGGCTCAGCGCTTCGGAGCGCCAGCGGATACAGCTCGCGATCGGCGAGCACTACCGGAACGTGTACGGGCGCATGTCGCCCGACGCGGTCCTCTTCGCTCGCTCGCCGACTGAGGCGGAGCGCCTGCACCGTGCGGTGCGGCACCTTGCAGCCGCGGCCGGCACGTTCGGGTCCGCCCGCCTTCGCGTGGCCGACCTCGTGACCGCGGTCGATCCGTCGCTCATTGACCCGCTATTGCCGGGTGCCCTCGTGGGCTCGGCCATCGAGTACGTGGCCCGCTGGCGCCCTTCACCGTCGGACCTCACCGCCTCGGCCGTCCGACACGAGGACACAAAAAAGCCACGCTTCCGCGGCATGGGTCGAGCCTTCGGCAGCGAGTGGCGTTCGCTCAGTGACCGCACCGAACTGGCGCCTTACGGGATGCTCCTGACGGTCCCCTTCGACCTCGCGAACCGGCGGGCGGCCCAGGAGTTCAACGACACCTTCCGTCACACCACTGAGGTGTACGCCTTCGAATCGCTCGCGATCGTCGTCGACGAACCCCTCGCGATTCGGCGCGATGCCGCTGGGCGGGCGCACGACGCGGCTCGAGCCGCGATCGTCTGGGCCGACGGCACCGAGGTATTCGCATGGCACGGGACCCGAGTCCCCCAAGACCTCATCGAGGGCCGATGGACGATCCAGGACGCACTCCGGGAGTTCAACATGGAGGTACGCCGGTCCGCGATCGAGTGGCACGGCGGCGTGATCGCGCTCATTCGCGCGGGAGTCATGGTGCCCGTCGCAGCCGGCGAACCCGATCCGGGTAGCCCCGGGCAGGTCCTCACGCTCTACGACACGTCCCAGCCCGGCTTCCGCGGTCGATACCTCCACTGCGTCGACGCGACTATCGCGCGCGACGGTACCCGCCGAGAGTACGCCCTCCGTGTGCCGCCGGACTCACGTTCGCCGATCCACGCGGCGGCCTGGGCGGTGGGGGTCCCGGTAGCGAAGTACCGGAGGCTCCAACTCGCCAGATGACTAGTTCGAAGTCGATGCTCCGCGATGCAAGCGTGGCGCAAAGCTCACGCAAGACTCGCTGCGTCGCCAGACGGCAAGATAGTTCCATCGAGTCGCCAGCTCTGCCGGGCGGCCGGGACGCGGCAAACATCCCGCGCCAGTTGCAGTGATCCAAGGACGAGGCTAAATGACTGTTCGGCTCCATGAAGCGACTCTCGCTCGACATCTGCAACCTATTCGAGGCATGGCGCTCGCCCAAGCGATCTATGCGAGTTTCCAGATCGGGCTACTGGACGCGCTAGCCCGAGGCCCGCAGCAGGTCGCCGGCCTTGCCGGTGAACTCGGTCTGCACCCTGAACGACTCGATGGGCTGAGCGACTACCTTGAGAATGAAGGGCTCGTCGAACGCGATGGACCTGCAATCGCACTCACCGATCTCGGCACGGAACTCCTCGCGGTCCGCCCCTGGTACGACCTTTTGGTCGGCGGATATGCCAGCACGTTCGGCCAGTTGCCTGCCGTTTTGAGACGGGACGCGGGATACGCAAGCCGAAACGGGGCTTCAGTCGCGGTTGGCAGTTGCGGAATCAGTCAGCACGATGCACTGCCGATGGCGTTGGCGCTGCTCGACACGATGCCTGCACCCTCGACCGTCGTGGACTTGGGCTGTGGAGACGGCACCTTCCTGGCTGACATCGCGGTCCGCAACCCCGAAGTTCCATGCATTGGAGTTGAGCCCGACGAAGGCGCCCGTAATGCAGCAGAGACTGTGGCCGAACGCTTGCGACTCAACAACCTCCGAGTAGTAGCCGGAGACGCAATCCACTACGAAGATGCCGAAGGCACGACTCAGCCCGGAACGTGTTACCTCACAGCCTTCGTGCTTCAGGAGCTGCTGGAGCAATCCGGCGAACAGGCTGTAATAGATCTCCTCCGCCGCACATTCGATCGAGATCCGTCGGCTTCATGGATCGTGATCGAAGTGCATCGTCTGCACCCTTTGAATACTGCAGGCTCGGACCTGGCGCTCGGCTACTACAACCCGTACTACTTGATTCATCGAATCACCGAGCAACGGCTCGTCCCGGCCGGCGAGTGGCACCGCCTATTCGACGCCGCGGCGTTGGAAGTCGTCAGAGAGGTCTTTCCTGCGACGGAGTATGACCCGCTCGGGCTCAAGGTGGGCTTCCTGCTCCGGGCGAGAAGGAGCTAGAGGGATGCGAGTTCTTGGATCAGCGGTGCTTCCGCCGCCTATTCGGCATGTGCAGACCTGGGCGGCGGAATATCGTGGCGACCGACCCGTGCTCGACGTCAGCCAGGGAACCAGCGGCGTCATTCCTCCTCAAATGGCTGACGCCTCCGAACAAGCCTGGGTGTCCTATGGAGAACGCGAAGGAAGCGAAGGCCTCCGGGAAGCGCTGGCTTCTGACGTCAGGGATCTCTACCGCACTGGCTACGTCGAGGCCGACGACATTCTGGTGACCGCCGGATGCAACGAGGCGTTTTGTGCAGTCGCCGGCGCACTGGTCGGCGCCGGTGACGAGGTCGTGCTGCTCAGCCCCTTCTACTTCAACCACGACATGTGGCTCAGACTGATCGGGGCACGACCAACCTATGTGCCCATGCCGTTCAGCGGCGACATCGACGAGGAGCACCTGGAGGACGCTGCCAGGTCAGCCCGCCTGATCGTCGCAGCAAGCCCCTCCAACCCGACGGGAGCTGAGCTTTCCCGGCATTCGTTCGAGGCGATTGAACGCGTATGCCGGAAGTATGGGATTCCATTCGTGCTTGACGAGACATACTCGGTCTTCCGCCGAGACGCGGGAAACAGCCCGCACGAATTGTTCGGCGAAGGATGGCATGACTACCTGATCTCGCTGCGAAGCCTGTCGAAAGAATTCTCGATGCCCGGCCACAGGATCGGAGCTGCAATCGCCGGCCCCGCTCTGCTCCAAGGTGCTGCGAAATGGCATGACTGCATGTCGATCGTGGCGCCGACCTCAGGCCAGAATTTCGCAGAGTTCGCCCTCAACAACCTGCGTGGCTGGCGTCACGAACTCGCGGCGCGTATCCGTAGCAACGGCGAAACCTTCGTGAAGGATCTACGATCGGGAACCTCCCCATTCGTCCTCGACTCCTGGGGCGGATTCTTTCTCTGGCTCGCCCACCCACTGTCCGGCCTTTCTGATGAAGCTGCAGCGCAGTCCCTTGCGAAACGGCTCGGGGTGCTGAGTGTGCCCGGGTCATACTTCGCCCCGACGGAAACCGGCAGGCTCAGAGTGAGTGCAGCAGGGTTGAGCCCCGCGACCGGCCAAGACCTGCTCGCACGTCTCAACGAGGTCGAGTCATGGTGACCAAGAGGTTCGACGCGATCATCATCGGAGCCGGCGTGCAGGGCGCCAGTACCGCGTTCCACCTCTCCCATGCCGGGCTGACAAGGATTCTTGTTCTCGATGAACTCGAGGCGGCAGGACGCGGATCGTCCGGGCGCTCCGGCTCGATGCTGATGAAGTCGCGGGAGAATCGGACCAAGATCGAGTTCTCCAAGTACTCGTACGACTGGCTGCACCGATTCTCGGAGCACTTCGCAGAACCGCTCTCCTTCAGGAAGACCGGGTTCCTCAGCCTCGTGCCCGAGACGTTGCGGGAGCGATACCTGGAGGAGCACCACATCCGCCTCGAGTGCGGTGTTCCGTCGCAGATCATCGACACGGCCGATATCCAGTCGCTATCCCCAGCAGTCCTCACTGACGGGATCGAGTTCGGTGTCCTCGGGCCGGACGATGGCGTCATCGATCCCGACCAGCTCGTTCAGGGCTACCTTCGGGTGGCAGGCGAACGCGGGACGCAGACGCGCCTCCTGCAACGCGTCGTCGGCATCGACAGCGGGCCCGGAGACCTGGTGCGAGTCGGTACGACGACCGACCGCTACGAGGCGCACATTGTCGTGAACGCAGCCGGCGCAGGCGCGGCCGAGATCTCGCAGATGGTCGCCGCACCGATCCCGATCCGGAGCCTCCGTCGGTCACTCTTCTTCGTCGAAGCTTCCGACCCCCGACTCCAGATCGGGCCGATGGTCGAAGAGTCCGGCGTCGAATGGTATTACCGCGGTCTCGGCGAAGGTCGCGTCCTGATCGGGATGGGCCTCGAATCGGACGGGGGCGCGAGCGACAGCCCAGACCTCGAGTTCTGGGACAGCGTTCACACGGTCGCGACCCATCGAGTCCCCGCTTTGGCCGATGCCCGGGTCTACGGCGGCACTTCCGGCTTGCGACCCCTGACCCCGGACATTCTCCCGATCATCGGCCCCGTTCCCGGAGTACCCGGCTTCTATCTCAATTGCGGCTGGGGCGGCGAGGGGATCATGCATAGTCCGGCCGGCGGACGGATGACGGCGGACAGCATCACCGGTTCGACCACCGGCGACCTCGATTGGACATCCTGTCGGGTCGACCGATTCGCAGAACCTGAAACGCTTGTACACCACAACACCACAGAAGGAGCACATCAATGAACCTTGAAACCATCGCCGCGCTCGGTTATGAGCTGACCCCTAGCCCGCTGGAGGTCTTGACCTTCCACGCGGCAACGCGCGTCGGCGATCTCGTGTTCACATCAGGGCAGATCCCCGTCTTCGGCGACGTGGCGGTCAAGGGCAAGGTCGGCGCCGATGTGGATCTCCCGACTGCTCAGAAGGCGGCTGAGATTTGTGCGGTGAACTGCCTGCGCGCAGCACTGGCCGTGGCCGACGCGGCGGAGATCGAGCGCGTTGTGAAGCTCGTTGGAATGGTGAATGTTGCGGATGGATTCAACGACACCTCGAGCGTGATCAACGGAGCATCGAGTTTCCTGAACTCAGCCTTCCCCGGCCAGCCCTCCCACGCTCGCTCAGCGGTCGGAATGGTTCTGCCCGGCGACTGGGCCGTGGAGGTTGAGCTCGTTCTCGCGCTGAAGGCAGGATGAGCGCCAGCTCCGCACACCGACAACTGGAGCAACTCCGGGATCTACCGATCACCTACGACCTGGTGATCGGAGACTTTGGTCGCGAAGCGGCGACACGCTATGTGAACATCCTTGCTCAGGAGGAACGACGATTCCTTGAACGGTTCCTCGCGAAGACGGGCACTCCCTTCTTCGACGAGTACCGGCGGATCATGTTCACTCTGGTAGCGGACATCGCATTCCTCAAGCACGGCATGATTCATCGAACCTGGTCGGAGCATGGCCGGTTGACCGATGACGTCCTCGTCGCAGTCAAGGCTCACGAGGTTCCCGAGGATCTCAGGCGCGAACTCGCGGCGGTGATTCAGGATGGCGTAGCGTCTGCCAAACGCCGCGGTTACGGCACGGTTCGTGTGGTCATGCCGTGCAATTCTTTGTCCGATGTGCTCACGGGCGCTGTCGACCGAGTGACGCATGAGCAAGTCGATTTTGCTGACGTCGTGGCTCACGGTGTGATCCAATCAGCGATCGAGCAGTTGCGGTCGACTGGCTGTATCGGCGACTCCCCGATCCTAGTCCTAGGGTCGTCGCTGGCGCAGGACCAGTACCGAGAGGCAGGCGCAACGTTCGGACTCGACGTGCTCGCGGTCTCCGCAGAACAACAAGCGCTCATCGATGAGGCAGTGACGATATGTATTGGAGGCGACGAGCGAGCTCTGGCCCGCATCCGAGGCTCGCTCGAATCGCAGATCATCGCCCCGGCTCGCGAAGTCTATGGCGACATCCCGGTCCTCGAGGCTTGCACGGACTTCGACTTCGGCCTAGGACACGACTCGGTCCGTCTGCTGGCGCGGCGCATGGTAGCCGAGGCGTACGTCGGTCTGACCCAGTCACGTTGAAGGCTGCAGCCTCTCGGTAGGCTGTTCGCGACCAGTTGCCGGAAGACCGGAGCAGGCACGGCGAGGTACGGGGAGGTTTCGAGTGGCTGATCGACCGCCTGCGTTCCGCTTCCTGCGCCCCGAGTTCGAGGCGGACGACCGTAAGTTGCCGAGTCAAGCGAAACAGCTCCACATCCTCGTCGCCTTGCTGCTGAACGCAGGCCAGGCGGTGGGGAGTACGACGCTACGCCAAGCGGTCTGGGACCCGCACGACGACGAGTACGAAGGAATACGACCGGACGGCGTCCGCACCACCGGGTTGGCGACGGCCGTCTCGAGGCTACGAAGCTCCGGCTGGGCCATCGAGACCAAGACCGAAGGCGGATACTCGCGCTACAAGTTGAGCGATGTCAGCGAGGACGACGTCGACCTATTGGTGTTCGACCGGGACGCAGCGGGCCTCCTGAAGGAGTCGAAAGCAAAGCTGACGAACGAGCAAAAGGCCGAACTGCTGGAGCGATGCCGCAACATCCTTGCACGGTGGCAGTACAGCCCATCCGCGCACTTCGGCAACGCCCCGATCAGTGAGCTCCTCACGCGGTTCATGAATCGTCATGACGAGCTTGTGCAATTGACGGCGTCGCTCGAGAACACCGCCCCAACTCATCCGGAACCGGAACGAATCACGGGAATCGGTGTATCTCAACTCGGGACATACCTGCGGGATGTTCTAAGACGCGGCATGACACTCGCCTTCGGGAATCCGTCGTCATGGGCGTCTGATGAGACGAACGAAGACCTCGTGACCCTCGATGACCTATGGACGCCCCTTCGCGTCGCCGACTCGCAGCAACGAGCGGGCAATGCTGGAACACACGAGTCGATGACCGAACGCGACACCGGGGCCGACTTGATAGGTCTCGCCGACTCGACGGCTGAGCCCCTCGTGATTCTTGGCGATCCTGGGAGCGGCAAGTCGACCTCGGCCGCGATGCTTGCGGCGAGGGCAGCACGGGGGGCGATGAGCGGCGAGCGACTAGTGCCCATCTGGGTCAACCTCGGAACCATCATTGCGAACCCGCGATGGTCGGCCGAGAAAATCTTGCTCTCCGGTGTTCCAGAAGTCGACTTGGCGATTGCGCGTCAGGGAGAGCATGCAGGCGTCGATCTCGCGCAGGCCCTGGAGACGACGATCTCGCAAGGCAGCGCTCTCCTGCTGCTCGACGGCCTTGACGAGGTAAAAGACTTCAGCATCACCACGGTTCGCGAGGCCATCACCACGATCCTGGCTCAACGAAATGGGTCAAAGGTGCTGATCACCTGCAGAACCTTCGACTACCGCCACGAGAATCCTCCGAGAAAACTCCCTGTCAAGCGCGAGTTGGAGATTTTGCCACTCAGCACCCAGGAAAAGCTCGACTATGTGACGCGATGGTATGAATCAGCCGCAAGAGCCGGGGGGTTTCGACTCGAGTTGGCCGAGAAACTCCGCGATGCGTTGCATCAGGAGATCCTGAGCAGTCCGGTGATCACTGATATGGCCGGACTGCCCCTCTTGCTCGCACTACTCACCCTGATCCATTCACGGCAAGAGTTGCCCGACTCGCGCTCGGTGGTGTGCGATCAGGCCATCAAGTTCATGCTTGCAGAAACGCCTCCATGGCGGGAGCGCGACCCCGGTTCATCAAGCGAGGCCTCCGGACCGATGATCCGCCTCGCGGTTGAAGTCGCGTTTCGCGGGCACCTCGCTGAAGAGTCACCAACTAGTGGCAATGAGTGGCTGACTCACGAAGTCATCCTCGATGAGGCGACGAAAATCGTAGACAGCCTTCGGCAGGCCGGAGCCGGGAGGGCGACGCCGAGTCCCGAAGCATTGAGCCAGCAACTCGAGAACAGCCACGGCCTACTTCTGGAGACCGGGCCGAATCGCTTCCGGTTCTCGCACCGATATTTTCAGGAGTATCTGGCCGGACAGCACTTCGCGCGAGGCCGTGACCGCAGGCTGGCCCTCGCGAGCGGCAGCGGCACGCATTGGCGCGAGCCATTCAGACTCATGGCCAGTTTCGCCGGGCACAACGGCGACAATCTCTACTACATCCTGCAACTGATCACCGAGCTCCTCGAATCCGAGGAAATCGGCGCCCAGCATCTTGCTGCAGAGATGCTGGTCGAGATCACGCCGCCCCGGCTTGCACTCTGGGATTTCTCGCATGTGTTAGAGGATCAGATCGAAGCGGCGGATACCACGGGGCTCTGGGCGCGTGCGCGCGCGAAGCTGCTGTCCCACGTCGAGTCAGACGAGCTGTCGCTGGCCGAGCGTGAGCGCAGCGGACAGGCGCTGGCGTCGCTCGGCGATCGGCGGCTGGTTACGGCTTCCGGGGCCGCGATCACGCCCTGGACACATGTGATCCCTGTAAAGGGCAACACCCGCAGAATCGGGACCGCACGCCTCGACTCGGAGCAAGTGCTAGGCGCGTTCGTCGGCCCACCGCGTCAGGTCAAGCTGTACGGCTTCGAGATCGGCAAGTACCTCGTGACGAACGCCGCGTTCGCTGAGTTCGTAGCAGATGGCGGATACACGGAGATGGCCTATTGGCGATCGAGGCGAGCACGCGGATGGGTCTCCGGCGACATCGATGTGCTGGCGGAACTGACGTCCAACTGGCTGGAGACCGTCAACGACCACCATGCGAAGGAGATCCGAGATGGCGAGATCGATCGCGCGAATCTCTCGCTTGAGGCCGCCAGACGTACTGCCACGCGCACGCATCCGTACTACTGGAATGACATCCGGTTCAACCGGGCCAATCAACCAGTGGTTGGCATCAACTACTGGGAGGCTGAGGCATTCTGCAGCTGGGCCACTCAACGCGGTCATGCATCCGGCGCGCTTCAAAAGAGCAAGATCATCGCTATTCCGACCGAGTTTGAATGGGAGTGCGCATCCCGGCCGGCGGACGATGACCGGATATTCCCCTGGGGCGATGATTGGGATGACGAACGGGCGCTGGTGACCACGAACACCCTGAATCTGCGTGCCCCCGCGACAGTCGGCGTATATCCAGAGGCTTGGCCCGGAGCACCCCTCGATCTCGCCGGCAACGTCTGGGAGTGGACTAGTTCCATCTACCGCGACTACTCCGAGACTGAAGACGGACTCCGAGAGGATTCGGACAGTCTGGATGAACGGGTGGTTCGCGGGGGCTCCTGGTACAACTTCGCACCTCTCACGGCTTGCAGCGCAAGGGCAGTGGATCGTTCCTACAACCTGTTCTACGACGTAGGGTTCCGAATCGTCGTCGCTCCAGCCGACTCTCGCCGAGTCTCTTAGTTTCCTAGCCCGCAGACGAGCCCCCTGCGTATTCCACCGGTGCTGCCGCAGGTAGCTGGGAGTTCGTGAATACGTGGCCCAGCGAGGACTCGCAAACCGTCCGCCGACGCCCTGCAATCCGCAAGCGAAGCGTCTGCAAGTCCTGATCTCCAGATTGGATTCGTGCCCGGCACCGGGCACCGAACCCGAGGGAGATTCAGATGGCCACCAAGAATCGGATCGATTCCGACCTCCTCACCCGGACCCGCCGCAACGACGGCAAGGTCCGCCGGCACAAGCTGCCGGTCTGCGACGAGACCGGGCTCGCTCGGTACCGCGACCGTCACCAGGCTCGCGACGGCGCCAAGGCGCTGAGCGCCGGCGAGCGGAACTACGAGACCAGCACCTTCGCCTGCCCGTCCTGCCGCGGCTTCCACGTCGAGACGACGTACAACCGCACTCCGATTGTGCTCCCCGACTCCCCGCCGCCGACGGCGGCCTTCACCGAGTCGCTCGCGACGCGGAAGCGCCGCTACTGGCTCGTTGACGTCGAGAACCCGAGCTGCGGCGCGAAGTGGAGTTGCGAGCAGGTCGCGCAGTTCTTCGAGCTGCTGAAGCGTCAAGCGCCGGGCATCGCGCCCCACGACCACGTCGTGGTGGCTGCTGCTCGCTACGTGCGCCGCAAGTACCGCCACGCGATCGTCGGCGAGAACGTCAAGTGGGTCACCGGTGCCGACGCCCCCGATGGAGCCGACCGCGCCGCCCTGGCCGCGATCGACCTGTACCGGGTCGCCCGCGACTTCGACGAGCTCGTCATCGTCTCGGGCGACCACGCCTTCGTCGACCTCGCGAAGCGCGCGAAGCAGGCAGGCCTCTCCGTGCACGTCGTCACGGCGCAGGCGCCCGAGGGCCGACCGATGCTCTCCCGCGAGCTCGCCGCCAGCGCGGACTTCCGCACCTTCGTCCGCCTCGAGCCCCGAGCTCAGCGTCCCGACAACCTCATCGTGATCGAGAAGGTCGCGAGCCGCACCCACCGCCGCGTCCACGTCGAGACCGCGGCCGCCTGAACCGAGGGGAAGCACGACCATGAAGAAGTTCCTCGCCGCGGTCGCGGTCCTCGCCGTCGCCGGTGTCCTCGCCTGGATGAACTGGGACAAGATCGGCCCGATCGTCAATCCGATCCTCGGAATCCAGACGGCCGCTGCAGCGACCACGGAGACCGGCCGGACGACCCTCGGTGCCGCTCCGGATCAGCGCTACCGCTTCGCTTTGATCGATCCGACGACGTCGACCGATGTGTCGTTCCGGCAGTCGATGAAGGACCAGATCATCGCTGCCGTTCAGAGCTACGTGCCCGCGAAGCCGACGGAGTCGAAGGTCGGCGTCGCTGCGATCACCGGCCTCCAGCTCACCGTGCGCCTCGTGGGCACCAACTCCCTCGCCTACGGCCAGCCGAACGTCGCGATCTCGATCCCGAGCGTGCCCGAGCTCCCCGCACGACCGGACATGACGGCCCCGGGTGCCCTCGATCCGGGTGGCCCCTACGACACGTGGAAGAAGTCTGAGGCCGCGTGGTCGGCCGCGTACGACGCCGCAGTCGCCGCAGTCGCCGCCTCGGTTCAGTCGCTCCAGGACCTCAACGTCAACACCGACGAGTACTCCGGGATCTTCGCCGGCACCGCCGCGCTCGCGCTGCTCGCGCCGGCGGACGGGGACGTCGCCTTCGCGGTGCTGTCCGACCTCGACGAGAACCGAGGCACGCAGCCCGCGAACTTCAACGGCCACCCCTTCCTAGTCGTCCAGCCCGACCCGGTGGGCGACATCAACCGCTGGGACGGCCTCTTCAACACCTTCTCCTCCTGGGCGACGAGCAGCGGCGCAGGCCAGACCACTCGCGTCCGCCCGGAGGACGCGTCCGCCGCCATCACCACCTTCATCACCGGGAGCTGATCATCATGCTCATCCCCATCGTCACGACCGTCGGCATCGCGGCCGTCACCGCCTGGCTCGGCTTCCTCGCCGTCCGGTACCTGCTGCCGGTCGTGCCCAATCCGGCCACCTCGGTCCGGGCGGCTCGGCAGGCGGCCCGCGACCGCATCACCCGTGACCCGCTCGACTACGTCCGGGCCTGGGTCGCGCGAATTGCGCCGTCGCGCCTGAAGCTCGAGCAGCGCGAAGCGGACGCCCAGGCGGCCGTCGAGCAGGCGACCGAGCGTGAGGCGCACATCCTGACGAGCTTCAAGGACGGCAAGGAGCCGAAGTTCGGCTTCAAGGTCTTCGCTATCGCGATGTTCGCCGCCTGGTTGTTCGTCGTGCTCCCAGCCGTCATCATCATCGACTTCCCGATCGTCATGGCGGTGTCCGGTGACAGCGTGCTCGCTGCGGTCTTCGGATGCCTCCTGCTGATCGTGGTGCCGGTGATCTTCTCCCTGCTGCTCGGCTTCGTCTTCGAGAAGTGGCGCGGCGGCGCCCTGAATGCTGCGGCGTTCAGCGGCGTGGTGATCGGGCTCGTCGCGATCGTCATCGGGATCGTCTGGTTCCTGACGACGCTCGCGCCGCTGCGGGCCGAGGTCGAGTACGCCGACCAGATCCGCACCGTGCAGCAGCAGATCGCGATGTATCAGGAGGACGGCGACCAGAACGCGATCAACTTCGCCCAGCAGCACCTCACCGAGCTTGAGGCGGAGGAGAAGCGGTCCGCCGACTGGAACACGGCGCTCGTCCCGATCGCCGCCACCGCGGAGTTCGCAACCGGGTTCTTCTTCCCGATCGCGATCCCTCTCCTCCTGCTCGCCGACGCGAAGTCGTCGAGACGCAAGGCGGCGGGATCACTCGTCGCCGCAGGCAACCAGGTCACACGCCAGCGCGCTCGGCAGTACCGCCAGCTCGCGCGCACCTTCCAGCGCCTCGGCCTCACCCAACTGGAACTGCAGCAGCACCTCGCCGCGGTC
>Ga0075012_10001951_pt1 | contig 20516 bp, 16 predicted proteins | sample All_14_2_FD_71474 | JGI IMG/M metagenome (GOLD analysis project Ga0075012, IMG submission 71474) | Freshwater microbial communities in response to fracking from Pennsylvania, USA - Allegheny Zone_MetaG_DW_15 | ecosystem: Environmental > Aquatic > Deep subsurface > Groundwater > Drilled... | reverse complement strand
TGACGTTCCTCAATAATTGTTGGTGAAATGTAGCTGCTGTGTACCGACTTAAATTGGTGCATCGACAAACTACTCACTCCGCGATGCTTAATGGCGTATTTTTCAAATTCTGTCATAGCAATATGTTTTAATTATTTATTCTGTTTTTTGATAACGCAATATAGCAAGTAATTGTTGATTTTGTAGATTTTATACTCAGATTGTTGGGTCAAATCAAAATCTAATGTATGTAATTTTCGCCAAATAACCAATTTGAATGGGCAAACAAAAACCGGCAAAATTTCTTCTGCCGGTTCTCTTTATTCATTCTTTTTATTTTGACTTCTTAATTCTGAAGTTTGTTGAATTCATCAACGGTAACCTCTTTGGTATCGAGGGTTACATTCTCCTTGAACCAATCAACAACCTTTTTGTCAAGCAAACGCTCGTGAATTTTCTTAACTTCTTCTCTGTTCTTTAGGATATCGTTAGCATAGCGAGCGATGTACTCCTCAGGTAGGAATGTCATACCGTAAGAAGCAAATTGGCTACGAGCGTAACCCATTGCAAATTCGCGCATCTCCTCCTCGGTTACAGCAAATTTTTGCTCTTCAGCAACTTTGTTGCTAACTAACTGCCATTTCAAATCTTTCTCAAACAATGGGAACTCAGACTCAATTTGCTCGCGGGTGAATTTACCCTCGTTAATTGCAACTAACCAACGAATTAGGAATTCTTTTGGAAGTTCAATTTTTAGTTTATCGAGCATTTTATCCTTGATATCGATAGCAAAACGAGCATCGCCCTCAAGTTTTAGGTTGCGCTCAATCTCCTCATCAATTTTCTTATTGAACTCCTCCTCCGATGTTACAACACCTTCGCCGTAAACCTTATCGAATAACTCCTGATTTAACTCAGCAGCAACAAAGGCCATAGTCTCGGTAATAGTTAACTGGAATAGAGGTTGCACTCCATCAAGCTCCTCTTTTTTGATGTGTAGTAATGCGGCTCTATCGGCTGGATTTGGAAATGCCTTGAAAGTGTCCATAACAACAACATCGCCAACCTTAACGCCAATAAGTTTCTTGCGCTCAACCTCATCGGCAACTAGAGCCACAGAAATTGAGGCACCCTCAACGGTAACGCCATTCTCGCGTGGCGACTCATCCTCGTTTAGTTCGGAAAGAGTTGCTTTAACAAGGCCTTTATCGTCGGTTTTCTTAACTGGCTCGTACTTTCCGTTACGTTGGCGGTGGCTATCGGCAAAGTTCTTTCTAATTTCGTCGTTAGCAAGGATTGTATAGTAAGGGAATTTGTCCTTTTTTCCGAATTTTAAATCGAACTCAGGAGCAATGCCTAAATCCCAAGCAAGTTCGAAACTTTCCTCTGTATCCCAGTTGATTTTCGATTGATTCTCGCTTGGAAGTGGCTCACCAAGAGTTCTGATTTTATTCTCCTGAATAAAATCGAAAAGTTTATCGCTAGCCATTCTGGAAACCTCCTCAACCAAAATATACTTGTAGTACATTTTGTGGATTAATGACTCAGGAGCCATTCCAGGGCGGAATCCTTTAATAACAGCTTTTTTGCGTTGCTCTTTTAGGGCTTTACTAACCTTCTCGGCGTAATCGGCCTTCTCAATACTAACGCGCACTGTGGTGTTTAGTGCATCGATATCCTCTCTTACTATATTCATTGTTGATATATTTAATTGCTTTAATACTAGGATTTTTGCTCAAAATGCAAAGTGGAAATTTTGAGGGTGCAAATGTAGGAAAATGCACTTTAACAAACAAGTAGAATCTTTAAATAGTTGACGTTTAATGGTTGATAGTTGGTTGTGGTATGGTTAAAACTTGTTAAAAGAAGGTTGAGGAGGATTTTTCGTGAGCGCAAATTTAAGTTATTTCACCGAAACAACACTTTTAAACCTAACTGTGACCAATAAATCAAAGATACAATCTGAACCGAGCGTATTTTGCGAGTTCGGCGGAGTAGGGATTGCGTACTTTGCAGAACCTACGAAGTCAAAGCAATTCACAACATCGAGGAGGTTTATTAGCCGCGAAGTAGGTTTGCATAAAATAGTAACTGCCTCGGTTTTGAGGCAGTTATTGAATAAATATTATTTAAACTCTTTTGCAACGTTGCTAGCAATTTCCATAAACCTTTCCTGAGTTAATTTAAGCTTTGGTTTATGAAAGTCGATATCCGATTCTCTGTTTAGTGGGACCAAGTGAATGTGAGCATGAGGAACCTCGAGCCCAAGCACTGCAACTCCAATGCGTTTACATGGAACTACTTTCTCTATTGCTTTAGCAACTCGTTGAGCGAATAACGTTAGTCCCGAAAGCGTTTCGGGGTCAAGGTCGAATAGGTAATCAACCTCCTGTTTTGGAATAACAAGTGTGTGGCCTTCGGCCAAAGGATTAATATCCAAAAAGGCATAGAACCTCTCATCCTCAGCAATTTTATAAGAGGGTATTTCGCCTTTTACTATTCGTGAGAAGATTGTTGCCATAATTTTTAGAAGTTATAGAGATATGTTGAGAATTTGAAAATTCATAATACCCGAAGGCACGGTAACTTCAACAACATCGCCAACTTTCTTGCCAATTAATGCTTTAGCAATTGGTGTGGCAATGGATAATTTGTTCTCTTTAAGGTTTGCCTCCGACTCGGCCACAAGGGTGTATTCAACCTCAGCCTTGGTTTTCATGTTCTTGAGTTTAACCTTGTTTAATATCTGAACTTTATCGGTATCAATCTTCGATTCATCAATTATCCTTGCATTGGCAATAGTGTCCTCGAGTTTTGAGATACGAAGTTCAAGCATTCCTTGGGCTTCCTTTGCTGCATCGTACTCAGCATTTTCGGATAAGTCGCCTTTGTCACGTGCTTCGGCAATCATTCTGGAAATAGCTGGGCGCTCCACGCTTTTAAGTTGTTCAACTTCGGCGCGTAGTTTCATCAAACCCTCTTCTGTTAAATAAATTACTTTGGACATATTTACCTCCTTGTATAAGAAATAAAAAAGAATTCCGACCTCTCGGAACTCTTTTGTTCTGCAAATATAACAATTTTTTTAATTCAAAAATTTATTGCATTAGGACATTAAATATATTTAGGTCTTAATATTTCGGAGTATAAAACAGCCTTTCGGGCTTCAAATTCTTCAATTAACGCATTCGACCGTTCGGCATTCATTAAGGCGTTCTCATGATCAAAAATCATATCCGACATTTCTTTGTCAGATTCCTCGAATTGCGCAATAGGATCGTACTGGTAATCTCCAATTGCTTCTTCGTTAAGAGCATAAGTGTCTACGGGAGTGAATTTGGAATTTTCGGGCGTGTCTAATGGAGCATACTCCAACTTAGAGTATAGTTTTTCTTCTTTAACTTCTTCGAAAGGTTGTTCGTATTCAATGGATTTTGACAATTCTTCTTTGGCTTCATAGCTCCAGTATGATTTTTTGTCATCACGTTCTACATTCTCTTCGATGAACTCTTCTTCGTCATCAAATTCAGCGTTTGTTGATGCCTCGACTGGTTTTTGTTGAGGTGTAAATATTTCGGTTTTGCCAAGAAGAATCTCTTGTAAAAGCTCAGCAGGATCCCTTTGGGGCATTTCTGAATCAGCCTCAACTTCTGCAGCTTTTTTCTTGGCTGCATCCTTTTTCTTTTTATTAGCAACAGCATTTACAATTGCAAGTACAATTGCTATAACAATATATATGTAATCTCCTGCATCCATCCTTTTTATTTTTTAAATTTCCAGAGCCTTAGTCGTTGCCTCAGTGTGCGTTGTGCGTTATTTTTTTCCGATTCTTTTTTTGACGCTTTCATTCTTTCCTGTGTTTTGGCATCTTGCTTTTTTATGTGCCTTTCCTGTAATTTCTTCTCAGCCCTTATTGATTTTGCCTTTTGCTTTTCCAGTTTTCTCTCGGCCTTACGTGTGATCTTGTTAGTTTTTCGTTTATGCCAGTAAGCTTTTCTCTCTCTCTTTCTTTGCTCACGGTTAATTTTTCGTTCCGATTTCCCGGGTAGCGATTGTATAGTTTGAGGTGCTAACTCTTTAGAGCAACCCTGAACTGTTAACACAAGTATAAGCAAACAATATAAAACCTTTTTGTAAATTTGCACAAATTTCAATTTAATACAACACCAATGAGAGCAAAAATAGCTTTTCTTTTTCAAACTTTGATACTTGTTTTTATATCCTTAAGCTGCACCGACGATGAGCCTGAAATAATACCTGATGTTTATGTGAACTTTCAGTTTAGCATTTACGAGCCTGGTTATAATAACTTAACAGTAATTTACGGCGCAACTAAAAAGGAATACGAAGGGTACGATAATAATGGGGTTATTGTTTTCCGATCCGATTTGAATGAGTACAAAGCATTCGATGCCACATGCCCTCAACATATAACTATAAGTACTTCGGTGAATTTAAACGAGAATGGTTCAGGTAAAGCAACCTGCCCACATTGTCAAACCGTGTACTATTTAATGAATAACGGCTATCCGGCTAATGGCTACAGGCTTAAGCAGTATAGAACTTCGTCGAATGGTGAATTTGTAAGCGTTTTTAATTAGCCATTAGTTTATCCTCGATCATTCTGGTGTTGTATTGCTGAATTATTGCTTTCACCTTTTGTTCTAACTCCAACTCCAATTGACGATTGGTGTTAAGAATGTTCTCCGTTAGAAGTTTATCTGTTTTAAACCTATATAGTCCAGTGGCTTTGTTCCCATCGAACAAGAACAAGAAATCGCCCATAAAGAGCTGATAAGTACCCGAGGTGTAGTTAATTACAAATGGGACCTGTTTATTATCGAATAAGTTTCTGCCAAATGCAAGGAATGGTTTGTTATAGTTTAAATAGCCTAACACCGAGGGCATAATATCAATTTGTTGGGCTAAATCGTCAAATTCTCCCTTAAGGCTTCCGTTTGGTACGTGAAAAATAAGTGGAACGGCAAAAACACCAATATTAGTTTTGTACTCGGGATAGTACGATTGGTTTGCATGGTCGGCAGTGAACACAAACAAAGTATTATCAAACCATGACATTTTGCTTGCTTTCTCAAAAAACTTTTTAAGTGAGTAATCGGTGTAAGCAACGCACTGGTGGATTGGAAGTGTTCCTTTTGGGAACTTCCCTTCGTACCTTTCGGGTACTTTGAATGGGTGGTGCGACGAAACAGAGAATAGCGCAGCGCAGAATGGCTGCTTAAAGTCGTTTAGTTTATCGGCAAAGAATTGAAAGAACTCTTCGTCCCAAACGCCCCACATTCCATCGAAACCATCGGAACTGGGGTACTCATTTAACCCATAGTATTCGTGAAATCCAGCAACATTAGCAAAGGCTTGAAATCCCATCGATCCATTTGGTGCTCCATGGAAAAATGCGGTGTGGTAACCTTCGTTACGCAAAACTGATGCAATGCTGTTTATTTTGTTTCCGGAGTAACTGGTGAGAAAATAGGGCTCCACCATCATGGGAATACTTGCAAGGTTCGATGGCATAGCGTCGATTGATTTGCGACCATTGGCAAATGAGTATTTATAGTAAAGGCTGTGGTTGATGATTGAATCCAGAAATGGTGTAAAACTCTGATAGCCCTCCGATAATAAATGTTTATTGTAAGCCTCAATATATTCTCGTCCAAAACTTTCCAGAATAAAGATAACCACATTAGAGCGTTTCATGGAGTCGCTGCTTTGGCTATGGTGAATTGGATTATAAATTTCCTCCAACTCTTGCTGGTTAAAGTAGTTTACCTTTTTTAGCGACTGTTTCTCTAGTGTCCTGTAAATAGCAAATGGCGTGTTAAGCACTATTGCTGTTTCCAGAGGTTCTTTAACATACTGCCCAGCATTACTTAGCGTAATTGGTCGTGTACTGTGCCTAAATCCACCTCTTAGCCCACCAACAATTAGTGTTAGGAAGATCAGCATTATAGCTAGGCCATTTGCAAAGTATACAGCCCGATTCTTGAATCCTTTCTGAATACTAGGTTTCTCAACTTTTCTGTATAGTATTACCAGAATTACTGTAAGTAAAATCCATATAAGGAATATATACCAGTAATCGGTAATGAACTTGGGTATTAGCGATCCGAAATTCTCCTCATTCTTAAACTCCTTAAATACCGAGGCAGTAGTTCTGCGCATGGTGAATTGGAAATAAACAATGTCTGCACAGTTTGCTCCAATAGCCAAACTATTAGTGATGAGGAAAAAGTACTTCAGGATTGATTGATATATTGTGTTGTAACGGAACGTAAAAGGAATTAGGAAAAGGAAGAAGTATAAAATGTTGGTGTAAAGAATTGCTGTTGTGTCGAACTGCAGACCTCCACAAAGAATTGTTGTTAACCCACTAAATGTTGTATTGGGAAAAAAATCTTTGTTGAATAAAAAGAATAAAATACGACAAGCAGAGAAAAGAATCATCAAAAGTAAAAATCGCCAAACTAAAACGGAGTATAAATTTCCCTTAAACTTTACCGATGAAAAGTATTCCTTATACGATTGTACCATAGCACTTTTTTTGCAAATATATTAATTGAATCAGAAAATGAACTCACGAAATTATGGATCATTTTGAATAATAGTATCCTTAGTGAGAATTTTTGGTTTAGTTGATTTGTGATATTAACAGGCTAAAAACCTCATAATGTTTTGATTGTTAATAAATAATATTTTTTATTTCTTTATTTAGTATTACTTTAGTACTCTTTAATTTGGTATTATATTCTATAAAAAAGAAAGTCATTTAAAATGATATTGAATAAGAGGCTAGGGCTTTTATTTATCAGCATACTCTTTTTGGCTAATGTTGCAAGCTCCCAAGTGCCTAGAATGCTTCGTTCATCAGTAAACATGTCAGGATCCTCAAGCACAGTTTCGCTTAATGGGAGCAAATTCTATTATCAGCAGAGTATTGGTCAGAATGGTTTAATAGGTTTTAAACAGAGTTCAACTTTTGCCTTACGTCAGGGCTTTATTCAGCCATTGGTGTCACCAATAAAACTATCCAAAAATGACAATCATTTAATTGTATCGGTTTTCCCAAACCCCACTCGCGATTTTGTGAACTTTTCTTTTGCTGATGCTATAACCAACGATGTTTTTGTTACCATATATAGTTCGATGGGTTCGGTTGTTAGGAGTTTTAAGTATAGTGCTTTGCAGGAGTTAACTGTAAGTTTTGATGGACTAGTTTCGGGTTTATACATTGTTAGAATTTCAAGTAATGATAGAACTACTTCAGTAAAACTTGTAAAAGAATGATTTGGTTTGATTTGTTTGAATCGAATAATTACCGAGTTCGTGTTCTTTTGAGATAGAAAATTAGGCCATCGATTTTTAGATATTAAATTAAATAATGTGACGATGAAAAAGTTTGTTTTAGGAGCGTTCTTGGTTTTGCTGGGGCTCTCATCTGTAGGTCAAATAATAAACTTTGAAACAGGAAAGGTGCTTTCACGATTCGACTATAAAAACTCAAGTGGCGATAAGCTGGAGGGATTGAAAAGCGATGTTTACAGCAACCTTGGCGCAGGAGCACGATTTCCCCTCTTTAACACAAACTTTCATGCTTTATTAAATGCAAACTATAACCGTTATGGAGCCAAGGGAAGCGATCCTGTTCTTGGAAATTACTACGAATGGGATGTGAAATATATTGGTGTATGTTTTGGTTTCGACTATGAGTTTAACAGGCCAGAGGTTACTAGAAATGAACAGCACGGATTCTCCTACTACATAAGAGCAGCCATATCAACAGAGTTCTTGATGGATGGTATGCAAAACTTAAACAACCAAATTAGCAATCTTAAAGGTGTTGAGGAGTTTGATAGGCCAATCTATTCTGCTCGAGCAACATTGGGTTTTAATTATTACATCAATAAAACCTATATTCTATTTGGACAATATACCGGAGGTCGAAGTTTTTTAATTGGCGATTATGCCAACAAAGAGCAACTCCGCTTTACAACTCACAGCCTTAGCATTGGCTTGGCTATTAATTTAATGTATTTTCAATAGTTTACCATAATCCCATTTTTGCTATGAGGAAAACTTTTATAACCCTTACGTTGATTTTTTTATTAGTAATTCCTGCGTTTTCGCAATCACAAGGAATTAGCTATCAGGCAGTGATTATCTCCAATACAAATCAGGAAATTCCAGGTAACGACATTGCAGGGAATATAATTCCTAACAGAGGAATTATGGTCCGTTTCTCAATTCTTAATTCTGCTGGCAGTATTGAGTATCAGGAGGAGCATGCCACAACAACCGATGCTTATGGAATGATTAATCTAATTATCGGAAAGGGTACAGTAACCGCATCGAGTGCTTTTGCATTTACTGAACTTGATTGGAATGGAACGCCTAAAGATTTAAAGGTAGACATTAGTCTTAGTCAGTCCGATTTGTTTTATACCGATTTTAGTTACCAAGAGTTAAATTTTATTCCATACGCTTACCATAAAAACATCACCGCAACAGGTTCGCTTTCGGTCGACGGAAAATCAACACTTCAAGATTTGTCTGTTCAGGCAACAACCAATCTGAACGGAAGTTTGAATGTGAATTTTGCCAGTCCAACAGTTCTTTCTGGATCACTTAAGGTGGAGAAAGCCACTACTCTCGATAGCGTTTTAACTGTAAACTCGAAAAGTAGGCTCAATGGGCAGGTGGAAATCTTTGCCGATATTAATGGAGCGCAGGAATTAACTGATAGCTATCCTTTAATTGTGAGAGGAAGTTCGCAGGGAATTTCGATTAAGGTTGATGGATCGAAGAGTAGTGCCAATAATTTTCTTCTTTTTTCCGATGATGGCGGAGTTCAGGGTCGAATTGAGGGTGAATCCGACGAAGATGTTTATACTGATCCAAAATATATTTTCGACAACATTGGTTACACTGTTCAGTTGGCAGTTGCAATAAAGGATTTAGTTAGTGCAAGTACATCTTCCACTGTTTGCGTTGGGCTTGGAGCATGCGTCACAACCCCTGTGCCATCGTTAATTATTGGCGCAACCATTAAGGTGGTGGTTCAGGCGGCCCAAATTGTATCATATAACTATTTCCGTTTTCAGAATGCAGGTGTTGTTTATAAAACAAAAGGAGCCGATTATGCAGAGTATTTGCCAAAGGCAAATCTTGATGAAGTATTCTATCCAGGCGATATTATAGGAATAAAGGGAGGATATGTCACAAAAAAAACCGACGATGCCGATTTGATAATGGTTGTTTCAAGTAGGCCAATCGTGCTCGGAAATTTACCCGAGAAAGGAAAGGAGAATGCATATGTTAAGGTTGCTTTTATTGGACAAGCTCCAGCAAAGGTTTTAGGAATAGTAAACCCTGGCGATTACATTATTGCAAGTGGTAATAACGATGGGTCGGGGGTGGCTATTTCGCCAAATCTTATTCATCCATTCCAGTATCAGAAAATTGTGGGTGTTGCTTGGCCTAATGTTAAGGATGTTCCTTTTGGATATGTTAATATTGCTGTTGGACTCAATTCTATTGATGTTTCAAGATTGAGCATGAAGCAGGAGGGCCGAATTGTTGCACTTGAAACAGAGCTAAGTAGTTTGAAGGATCAGATCGCAAAGATGAATGCAGCTTTAGCACAACTTCTTCCAAATTATGTTAGCGTTTTGCCCAATATTGATCAGGATTCATGCAAAACTCCGATTGACACTAAGCCAGTTAATGCATTGCAAAACAGTTTAATATCGCAGAGCAACAAAACAGACGAGCAGGCAGAATACACAATTACTTATCACGATATTTCAAAAGAACAGATTCTTGAAAGTCTTGAGGGAGCAAAGGAGTCGTTCAAAGCGCAAGGAATTGATATTGCCAGTCACCCATTTTTTGTAAAGATGAGTACAGAGCCCGGCTATCAGGAGAAGTTTGTAAACGAATTGATGTCGGCATTTAGGAAAGAACTCAACAAGAGTTATGACCGTGATATTAAAACCGGAGCAAAGGTGATTAAACTATTTTAATTGAGTAAGATGAAAGTAAAATACATAATTTGGATTGCTTTGGCAGTAGTGCTTGGTCTCTTTCTTTCGTGCGAAGAGGAAGACCCCAAAACCGGGCCAAGGGTTGAAACCGCATCGGTGAATAGTATTATGAATACATCCGCGGCCGTGGGTGGTTGCGTTTTAGACGATGGCGGCTCCGATGTTACTGAAAGAGGCGTTTATTGGGGAACAGCATCGAATCCCGAAAATTCTGGTAACAAAATGCAGATAGGAGAGGGTGTTGGAACTTTTTTCGATACGCTTAGGAGCCTAACTGCAGGTGTTAAATACTTTGTTAAAGCTTATGCTACCAATAATAAGGGAACTTCGTATGGCGCGGAGACATTTTTTACAACGCAAATTAACTTCCCCACAGTTTCTACAGCCGATGTTACAGAGTTGACTCCGAATTCGGCAAAAGTTGGTGGAAATGTTTCAGATAATGGAGGTTTTGATGTGACCGAACGAGGCGTTTTTTGGGGGCCATACCCAAACCCTAAATTAACTGGAATTAAACTTACCTTGGGAAGTGGAGTTGGACAATTTTCGCAAACATTAACCGGACTCGAGCGGACTAATACATACTATGTTGTTGCTTTTGCTACAAACATAAAGGGGACTAGTTATGGGACTGAATTAAATTTTACTACTGTTCCTTCGTTGCCAGTTGTATCAACCTATATAGCAAGAGATGTTAAAACAACTTCGGCGAAAGTGGGGGGCGAGGTAACCTCGAACGGAGGTTCTACAGTTTCTGAAAGGGGCGTTTATTGGGGAACTTCTGCAAATCCTGAAACAACAGGAAGTAAACTGGCTGTTGGAACTGGAACAGGAGAATTCTTATCAACTCTCGAGAGCCTGAATCCAAATTCTACCTACTATTTAAAAGCGTTTGCAACAAATAGTATAGGAACTGCATACGGAACCGAAGTGTCATTCAAAACCTCAGGTAATTCACCCGAAGCAATAACGCTTAACCCTTCAAGCATTACATCAACCTCTGCTGTACTTAATGCAATAGTAAGTGCAAATGATTTAAATACAACGGTAACTTTTGAGTATGGAGCAACAACCAGTTATGGACAAGTTGTTGCTATAGTTGAGAATCCAATTATTCAGAATGACGATACAGTTAGTGTTACAATTGATGGGCTGCAACCGGAAACAACTTATCATTTCAGAGTAAAGGCGGAAAATACTTTAGGTGTTACCCTCGGAGCCGATTCTACTTTTACAACAGTTGTTACAGGAATTACAGGAACGGTTTCCGATATTGAGGGGAACACCTATTCAACAATCGGAATTGGACATCAATACTGGATGACCGAAAATTTGCGAGTAACTAAATATAATGATGGAACCAAAGTTGCTCTCCTAAAGGCTGATACTATATGGGTTAAGGGTAACCCTGGTTACAGTTGGTATAATAACGACTCGTTGGAGTATTCGCAGACCTATGGTGCTATTTACAATTGGTTTGCAGTAAATTCGGGAAAACTTTGTCCTGCTGGATGGAGAGTTCCTACAAACGATGAGTTTTCTGAGCTAGTTAGCTATCTCGGCGATGCCAGTGTTGCAGGTGGCCTTTTGAAAGAGTCAGGTTTTTCTCATTGGAAATCTCCAAACACTGGAGCCACGGACAACTTCGATTTTTCGGCTCTTCCCGGAGGGAAGCGATCCGACCAGGGCGTGTTCGACTTTATGACTATTGAGGGTAATTGGTGGACCTCGTCCGAGTATAGCAGTTTAACGGCTTCGTATTTTTACCTGCTTTATAACTATAGCAACTCATTTCAAGCCTACATTAATAAAAAGAATGGAATGTATGTTCGGTGTATAAAGGATTAAATTGGTTCAATTTTCAAACTGCTCTGGGACTGAATCTGTCATCTCGGAGCAGTTTTGTTTTTAGAATTGATGAATCCTTTGTGTGGGGCTAATTTATTTATTGTCGGAGAGGAACAGTAATTTAAATTTGGCTAATTGGGAATTCGTTTCAGAATTTTTTTTACTCTTTTACTCTATTTTTTGTCTTGAATTTGGGTTTTGTCAAAATGAAATTTACATTTGCCTTTACACTTGTTTTTTGGTATGAGGAACTTCTACTTTATCATATCATTATTTTTTTTCACCACGCAATTATTTGGCTCCGGCCAGAATAGTAATACCGATACTTTAAAAAAATCGGCAGAGAGATTAATTGCACTATCTCTCGAAACTCAAAATAATCCGGCACTTCGGTTAAGTATTGCCGATAGTGCTTTGAGAAAAGCTGTACTTTTAGGCGATAAGAGTACTATTGCAAGCTCCCTTTTAGCCTATGGCCAGGCTTGTTACATGGTTAATAGGTATTCCGATGCTGTCGATAGCGCAAAAAAAGCCCTATCCTTTTTTTTGAGTGCTAGCGATTCTCTTAATATGGTTAAGGCGTATAATTTTCTTGGAGCGTGTAATTTAAGGCAAGGTCGGTTTGAGACCGCAATTGATTACATTGAAAAAACCATCACATTAAGTAAAAAACTTAACGATAGCATTCGTATTGCATCTGGATACAACAATCTGGGTATTGTTCATTTTAACCTTGAGCGTTATCAGGAAGCCGAGGAGTATTTCAAATTAAGCCTCAATTACTATAAAAATTCAAAAGATCTTAGGAGTTTTACACGTACACAGGGAAACTTAGGCCTGAACTATTTGAAACAAAATAATATTGATGAGGCAGTTCGATGGTTTGACGAATCGCTCAAAATAAGATTAGAGTTGAAGGATACTCTCTTGTTAGCATCAATTTACGATAACATTGGGAATGCTCATGAGAAGACTGGAAATTATACTAAGAGCGAAGAGTTCTATACTCTTTCGAACAAATATTTCAAGAAATTAAAGAGTCGACATGGAATTGCACTGAGTGCATTAGCGTTAGCTAGGATACAACTTATTAAGGGCGAACTCGGATCTGCCTACAAGAATTTGATCGAAGGTCAGAATATTGCCAAGGAGGATGAAGAAACCGACCTGTTAATGCAAAGTTTCAGAATTCAAGCGGATTTCTATCAAAAAAAGGGAAACTTTGAGAAGGCTAAGGCCTCTTTGGATGAGTATGTGAAATACTTGGAAAAATCGTTCAACGAGAAAACAACCTCAAGAATTGCCGAGTTGAGAGTTCAGCTGGAAACAGCCCAGAACGAACGCGATAACCAAGCTTTGAAGGCTAAGTTGGAAGTACAACAATTACAATCCGCTCAAAGCAATCGCATTAAGTATATTTTGATTGTTTCGGCAATTATCTTATCAGTATTGCTTGGGTTTACAGTAATGTTCGTTTTTAAACTTCGAAATAAGAACAAAGAAATTAAGCGAATTAATTATCAACTCCTTCATTTCAACGATGAGTTAGATCAACTTGTTAAGGAGCGTACTAAAGATCTTAGTAGTGCACTCGAAAAAGTTAAGGAACTCGAAAAGGTAAAGAGTGCCTTTCTTAGCAATATTAGCCACGAGGTTCGAACTCCTTTAAATGGAATATTAGGATTTACCCAGTATTTGCTTTCGCCCAATGTTTCTGATGAAGAAAAGAATCAGTATGGAAGAATGGTTCAAAAACTCGGGAACAGACTGCTTCGCGTGGTTGAAGATATTTTAGAATTGTCAAAAATCGAGACAAATCAACTCGAACTTCACTATACCGATTATAATATTAACGAACTTTTGGGAGACCTTTACCAATCGTATTCCAATAATGAAGATTTTTTGGCAAAGAATCTAAACTTTAGGTACATTAAATCATTGCCCGATAACCAGGCCGTTTTTAGCATTGATGTATACAGGGTTAAGAAAATTCTGTCCCATCTGATTGAAAATGCTTTCAAATTTACCAATATCGGAAGTATTGAGTTTGGTTACTATGTAGATACTCCATTAACAATCAAGTTTTTTGTAAAGGATACTGGAATAGGAATACCCAAAAAAGCACAATCGAGAATTTTTGAACGGTTCTATAAGCATGTAGCCGAGGATCACCTTGCAGTTTACGATGGAACAGGTGTTGGACTTACAATTGCCAAAGGGTTTGCAATAGCCATGGGTGGAAGGATTGAGATAGAGTCTATACCAAACCATGGATCCACTTTTTATCTCTACATTCCAAAGAAACTATCCGATAGCAACACCCCTTCTCAGCATGGGGAGAATAGTGTGTCGTGGGGTAATAAAACAATACTGATTGTTGAGGATGATCTTATTAGCTATCAGTACCTAGAGGCGCTGCTGCAAAGAACTGGTGCTCGATTAATACATGTGAAAAATGCCGAAGATGCCGTTGAGGTTGCTAATATTAATAAGGATCTTAACCTTATCATCATCGATATTCAACTGCCGTTTATGAACGGAATTGAAGCTACAAGGGTGATTCGGAAATCGAATAAAAAAGTTCCAATAGTGACTCAGACGGCCAATACAGTTAGCGATGAGGGGAAAGCGTGTCTCGATGCGGGATGCAATGCTTTTATTTCCAAACCAATCGATCCGGATGATTTCTATGGACTGATTAACAAACTAATTCTTTAGTGTGTACTTATTCCTCAAAATGTTGAATTGTACATGGTAAAACTTATCCTGTTTTTTTATGTAAAGTTCAGTTAATCAGAATATAACATTGAGTTGTATGTGTTTTGAATAAATATTATTTCAATAAAACAAAATGAAACCATGAGAAGACATCTTATTTTAATAGGTCTAGTTTTTCTACTAATTGCATGTAATCAGAAAGAAAAACGCCAGATCGATTTACTTACCAAGGAAAATGAAGCTCTTCGATCAGAGTCACAGTCCAAAGATTCAACAATTAATCAATTCTTCCTTTTGCTTAACGAAATTGAGCAAAATTTAGCCGAGGTAAAACAGAGACAGCAGGTGATCTCCAAAAATGCAATTCAGAGTAGTGAACTTAAGGATGATGTTAGGGAGCAAATCGACCAGGATATTCAAACCATTAATGAACTGATGGATAAGAATAGGAAAACGATAGCATACCTTAACCGTAAACTTAAAGAGTCGAACCTGAAAATTGCGGAATTTGAAAGAATGCTTGCTCAAACCGTTCAACAAATTGAGGATAGAGATGCCGAGATTTTAGAACTGAAAGAAAAACTAACCACCCTCAACTTCTCTATTGAAACCTTGAATGCGAAGCTCGACACCTTAACAGAAACCAACATCGAGTTGTCCCATAAGGTTGATAAACAGACCGAGGTCATAAACTCTGCATGGTATGCTTTTGGCACAAAGAAAGAATTGCTCGAAAATAAGATTATCGATAAAACAGGAGGCTTTCTAGGAATTGGAAAGTCAACAAAAATGAAAGCTGATTTCGATAATTCTTATTTTACCAAAGTTGATGTGTCGCAAACAAAAAGTATCGATTTGTTTGTTAAAAAGGCAAAGCTTATTACAACTCATCCAACCGACTCCTATCAAATTGTTTATGGGCAAAATGGAGGTGTCGATAAGATTGAAATTATTAATCCGGATAAATTTTGGTCAGCATCAAAATACTTAGTTATTGAAGTTGAATAGTCGTCATTTGAGTTTTTTCGTAAGGGTGCAATTTTATATGCACCCTTTCTTTTTTTTGGTTCTTGAACAATACGAGTATTTTAATGCCGTTAAATTGGAATGTGGGCTTTTCAACTATTATTGCTAATATTGTAGGTTTAATTTTACTTGAAAGTATATTTCTAAATTAACCGGTTTGAGTTTAAAAATTGTATATAGGATTTTGGCTTTGCTAACCTTTTTGGGTTTAACAGCATGTTCGTCCAAAAAGAATACAACTGCAAGTAGGGCTTATCATAATCTTACTGCTTACTACAATTACTATTATAATGCTTACGATAGCTATAAAAGCGGTATAAATAGGGCTGATGCTGCATATCAGTATAATTACACATTGCCATTGCCAATGCTTTTGGTTGGCGACGATCAGGTTTCCGGATCGGTTACTGGTGAAATGGATAGAGCAATTAATAAATGTACTGCTCTTATTAATAGACATTCGATTACAATTAAGCCCCAAAGGAAGAAAGGACTAATTACTGGTAAGGAGAAGGAATTTTATAATCAAACTGAATTTGTACGCTGGGCTCGAGAATCGTGGTTGCTGGTTGGCCAAGCCCAAACATGGAAGGGCGATTTCGAGAAGGCTCGCTTAACCCTTGAGTATATTCTAATTCAGTTTCCAAATGCCACAATATGGTACCATGCTCAGGTTTGGCTTGCTCGTGTATCAATTATCACTGGCGATTATGTTGATGCATTGGATAGGCTAAAATCCATTGATGCCAACCGCCGCAAGCCTAAGGATAAGGAGTTCGTCCATCTTCTATCGTCAACATGGGCTTTTTACCATCTAAAGCAAAAGCAAAACTCCGAAGCTATTCCGTTTATCAAAAAATCAATCGAAAACTCTAACCGAAAATCGGATAGATTGCGATATTCATACATTCTCGCACAAATACAGCAACAAGCAGGTAAAAATGCAGAGGCTACAATTTACTATAAAAAGGTTTTAAGAATGAATCCTCCGTACGAAATGGCTTTTAGCATTCGTATAAAATTAATTGCTTTGGGAAATTTACAGGGCGAAAGTTTGAAGAGAGAACTTCTGAGATTAGCAAAAGACGATAAGAATAAGGATTACTTGGATCAGCTTTATTACACATTGGGCAGTATTGAGCGTCAAGAGGGAAATATCGATAAGGCTATTGAGTACTTCACTTTATCGGCGAAACTTAGTACCGTTAACAATAACCAAAAAGGAATGTCGTACTTGGTCCTTGCCGACCACTTTTTTGGCAAGTTGAATTATACAACAGCACAAGCTTACTACGATAGCGCCTACAATGCTCTGGATAAAAATTTCCCTGATTATCAACGACTCGAAGTGAAAAATAGGCATCTTACAAAGCTGGTCGATAATCTTAATATAATTAAAACCGAGGACAGCTTGTTGCGTGTGGCTAATATGCCAACAAAGGAGAGAGATGCTCTCATCGCTAAAATTATAAGCGATTTACAGGCCGAGGAGCAAAAGGCCAAAGCTCTTGAACAAGAGGAACGACAACAATCGATGCTTTATCAGGAAAGCCAACGGAATAGGATGACAAATGAGCCATCGGGGGGTAAATGGTATTTCTATAATCCCGCCTCAATTAGTTACGGACAATCCGAGTTTCAGATGAAGTGGGGTAAGAGAAAACTTGAGGACAATTGGAGGCGCAAAAATAAACGAATTCTAAGTCTTGATGAACTTTCCGATGGATCTTCGGTTTCCGATACTTCCAAAAATCCTCAAAAGCAATTATCAAATAAGAGCCCTGAATACTATTTGGTTAACTTACCCGTGAACGATTCGCTTAAGGCTTTATCAAATGGTAGAATATTGGAAGCAATGGAGAAAGTTGCGGAGGTGTATCAGAATGATTTGGGCGATATTAATGAGGCCAAGATGGCTTACCTTAAGTTAGCCGAACGTTTTACAGAAACTTCTCAAGCATCAACGGCATACTACAATCTTTATAAATTGAGTGTTTTGCATAACAGCAATACTGAGGCTCAGAGTTATAAAAATATACTTTTACAGAAGTATCCTACTAGCCCCTACTCGCTTCTTCTTTCAAATCCAAATTATGTGGAGGAGCTTAATAGAAAGCAGAACGAAGGAAATGAGTTTTACGAAAGGGCATACCAGTATTACACCTCCAATAATTACGCAGAGGCATTGAAGTTGATAAGCGAAGGTGTTGTCCGTTTTAAAGGAACAGAATTGGAACCAAAGTTTCGACTTCTCGAAGCCCTTTGCTTGGGTAAGACTTCCGACCTGAGAACATTTAAAGCAGCCTTAGATAATACTTCAAAGGCATTTCCTAATACTGAACAAGGACAACTTGCCTCAAGTATGTATAGTTATCTTGAACAACGTGAGTTGCAGTTGATTTCTGGAGAGGCTGGTATTGATGTTCCCCAAACGGAAGAAATTGCAGATTCGTTGTCAAAAGTTGTTTACAACTCACCTTCGGGCGAGCATATGTTCATATTGCTAGTGCCAAAGCGTTCCGATATTAACCAGTTGAAATTTAACATCGTTTCGTTCAATGTGGATTACTTTATCGAAACCGATTTGTCGGTAGCAAACCAACCGTTGAACGATTTTGTCGAAATTATCACTGTTACTGGTTTCCGCGACGAAAAGTTGGCTGTAAAATACTATAATTTGATTAAGCAGAACGAACGAGTATTTAGTATTGTTCGTAAAGAGGATTATCAGATTTTTGCTATCAGCATTGAGAATTTTGCGGTTTTCCTAACCGATAAATCTGTGGCCGATTATTTGAGGTTCTTTAAGGAGAATTATAGCACCGAAAACTAACATACTTATCAAAATGCAAGTTAGTATTCTTTGGGTTGACGATGAAATAGATTTTCTCAAGGCTCACATTATTTTTCTTGAGCAAAAAGGGTATAAGGTATTAACAGCATCCAATGGGAACGATGCCATTGAGTTGGTTCGTTCAAATCAGTTCGACTTGGTTTTTCTCGACGAGAATATGCCCGGTTTAAGCGGACTCGACACTCTTCCAATTATTAAAGAGCTTAAGCCAACCCTTCCGGTAGTGATGGTGACAAAAAGCGAGGAAGAGAACATTATGGATATGGCCGTTGGGTCACAAATAGCCGATTATCTTATAAAGCCTGTGAATCCAATGCAAATTCTTCTTTCTATAAAAAAGAATGTTCACGCAAAGGATCTAATTTCCGAAAAACAGGTAATAGATTTTAGAGTTGAGTTTGGGCAAATAAGCCAACTTATATCTCAGGCCAATTCATCTTCGGAGTGGACCGAAATTTATAAAAAACTTGTATCGTGGCAGCTTAAATTGATTAACTCATCCGATTCCAGTGTTAAGCAAATATTTGAGATGCTTTTGTCCGATGCTAATACTGAATTTGCCAAGTTCATTAAAGCAAATTATAAGGATTGGTTCAACCCAAACCATCCCGATAAACCTCTGATGTCCGCAAGTTTGTTGCGGAGCAAAGTTTTTCCAATTATTGATGGCGGTCAGTCGGTTTTGTTTATTTTGGTTGATAACCTACGTTACGATCAGTGGAAAGCCATTGAGCCTATTCTAACATCGGAATGGAGAGTTGAGGCTGACGAAACCTACTACAGTATTTTGCCAACAGCAACACAGTATGCTCGCAATGCAATTTTTGCTGGCCTTATGCCTCTCGAAATTCAGAAAACATATCCAAACCTATGGGTTTTCGACGAGGAGGATGAGGGTAAAAATATGTTTGAGCAAGAACTTCTTAATGCTCAGTTACAGCGACTAGGGAAAAGCTATAAAACCTTCTACGAAAAAAGTAATACATTGAAACCTGGGCAACGCATTGTCGATAATCTAAAGGAGGTTTTAAAGAATAACCTTTCGGTGTTGGTCTATAATTTTGTCGATATGATGTCGCATTCCCGAACCGACTCCGATATGATGAAGGAATTAGCATCCGACGAATCCGCTTACCTTTCTCTCACAAAATCATGGTTTCAGCATTCCGATTTAAAAGTGCTTCTTTCCGAAGCATCTAAACATAACATAAAAGTTGTTATTACTACTGACCATGGTGCAATTAGGGTTCAAAATCCCATTAAAGTGATTGGCGATAAGGCTACGTCTACAAATCTTCGGTATAAGTTAGGCAAGAGCTTAAATTATAACCCTAAAGAGGTTTTCGAAGTTCGTAAGCCCGAGGAGGTGCACCTGCCAAAGCAGAATGTTAGCTCGTCGTTTATTTTTGCCTATAACAATGCTTTTATTGCATATCCCAACAACTATAACTATTACGTGAACTACTATAAGAATACATTCCAACATGGAGGTATTTCGCTTGAGGAAATGATTGTGCCATTTGTTGTTCTGAGTCCAATTGAATAATACTTTCTTATGATTACCTTAAAAATCGAAAGTTTAGACTCCATTAATAAAATAGCCTGCGATATTGTTAGTTACTTCGGCGATAACAGGGTGATATGTTTTTATGGAACAATGGGAGCCGGGAAAACAACCCTTATCAAAGCAATTTGCGATGTTTTAGGAGTTAAGGACGTTGTTGCTAGCCCAACTTTTGCTTTGGTGAACGAGTATAGGGATATGAACAACAAGCCTATTTTTCACTTCGATTTTTATCGAATTAACAAGATTGAAGAGGTTTACGATTTTGGTTACGAGGAATATTTCTATAACGACGAGGGGATTTGTTTCATTGAATGGCCCGAATTGATTGAGGATATTCTTCCTACCGATGGTGTTTTATTTGTTCGAATTAAAGTTAACTCGGACAATACGCGAACCCTTGAAATTTCGTCTTGATTATTAAACCATTTTACCCGATATTCGTATCATATAATTACCTTATAAC